>Ga0315336_1000993_pt1 | contig 62276 bp, 51 predicted proteins | sample ASW5metaG_FD_204512 | JGI IMG/M metagenome (GOLD analysis project Ga0315336, IMG submission 204512) | Ammonia-oxidizing marine archaeal communities from Monterey Bay, California, United States - ASW #5 | ecosystem: Environmental > Aquatic > Marine > Intertidal zone | place: USA: California... | reverse complement strand
CATACTCAAGTCCTACGCCGAAGGCAAAGTCTCAGGAGACAACACAAACGTGGTTTGGGCCCGCCGAACTGCGGCCCAGTTGCTGGCGAATACAGGGGATTATCAGAACCTGCTCAAAGCCGAAAAATTGCTGGCTTCAAATTCGAAAGATGGCTTGCTTCCGTTGAAGGATCGCTTGCAAATGGCACAGATTCTCGCCCCGCGACCGGAGCCTATTTCGCGACAAAAGGCAATGAAATTGTTGCAGGAGGCCAAGGAGGTGGATCGTCTCAACGTATCTGCAGAACTTATGTTGGGCCAGCTTTACTACGCTTTGGGTGATTGGCCCAGGTGCCGTAAACAAATGCTGACGGTGATCTCCCGCTATCCGGAAGTCGCACAAGCGCGAGCCAATTACATTCAAATGTTGCTCCAAAAGGATAGCGCCGTCCAGGCTGTGCGTCACCTGAAGAAACTTATGCAATTGAAACCCGACAACATCAACACGCTCGATTTGATTGCCAAAGTTGCTGCGAAAACCGGAAAACAAACAGACGCACGTCAGGCCCTCCTGCGTACCTTGCCCAAAGACTTGAATACACTCGACGACACGGAGTTGCCTCGGGTCGAGAAAATCGCCGATTTGCTGGTTGCCGAGTTGGGCGACGACGAAACGGCCTATAAGTTGTATCGATACCTTGTCTCACGGGACTCCGCAAAGGTTCTCAAGCTTGCTGAATTCATTGGCGTTCACCAAGAGATTGAACCATGTTTCGCTTTGCTCGATCAGGTCTATACACCCGAATCAGCTCCAGCCATCGTTCAAACGGCAATTAAAGTCATCCGGGCTCGGGAGAAGGATGCAGGGAATCAGTTCGATGATAGAATTGTTCAATGGCTTGACACAGCGTTGCGTCGGGATCCTGAATCGATTCCGCTGTTGATGCAACAGGCTGAGTTCAACGATGTCCGGCAAGAATATAATGAAGCGGCTAACGGATATGGAAAGCTCCTTAGCCGGCGCGATTTGCGTGGCCGCGGACGTGCCATCGTACTCAATAATTTGGCCTACTTGTTGGCGCTGCAAGACAACGGTGCAAAGCGGGAAACAGCCATAAGACTCGTTCGCGAAGCAGTCGAGATTCTTGGTCCCAGCCCCGATATCCTTGACACAAGGGCAGTCGTGTTCATCGCCAATAAACAGTTCGATGATGCAATTGAAGATCTGGAACTATCGGTGACTGACAATCCGACGGCTGCTAAATATTTTCACAAGGCGGTTGCCCACCTGGGTGCCGGGCAAAACAATGACGCACTTGTTGCCTGGAAGGAAGCATTGAAGCTCGGTCTCACAAAGGATAGCATTGGTCGTATGGAGCGCAAGCGGTTCGACGAGGTGAAGTCTCGAATCGATGAATTGCAAACGACTCGACAGACAGCAAGTCTTGGGTTGGGAGATCCTGAGCAACTTGGCGCTGGTGTCCGCGCCACGAAGATGCCAGCCATGGCAACACGTTAACAGGCGCCGGAACTGCCAGGAGTTTCAGGCTCGAACCACTTTGAGAAACCGGCGTGAAGCTTCCAGATACAGGATTAACAATGCGAATCGCGCTTGTTTTAGGCTTGGTAGCCTGGTGGATGGCAGTTGCGTCTGTCACGTCGGCCCAATTTGCGATTGTCGCTCTTGAAAGCTATGGGCGCGGTGTGCATGCCCATTTTTCCGGCGACAGCCTTCTGGCGGATCAACACCTGACACACGCGATCGAAACCAATCCCAGCGATCCCCGTCCTTACTATTTCCGCGCCCTAAATCGATTGAAGTTGGGTCGTACCGCAGAAGCACTCGACGACTTTGGCGATGGTGCAATGCTCGAAGCGAAAAGTCCCGGTCAGTACGCGGTTGGCCACGCGTTGGAACGTGTGCAGGGGCCAAATCGCCTCACCTTGGAAAAGTACCGCGAAAACGCACGGATACAGCATGCAATTGCGAGTCAACAACTTCAGCAAAAACGGTATGAAAACCAAGAAAGGACAGAAGCCTCGGTAACTCGGCGCCGCGTGCCTGTTTCGTTGGATCGTTTGACCGACGGCATGGTGGCGAGCGACTTTGTACCAGAGCAAAATCCGACGCGACCCCAAACAATACCTCGATCAGGTGAGGCTGCTGAGCAGAAAATGGCAGCGACCGCTGAGGCGGATGCGGGTACACCGCCAGCTGATTTGTACGATCCCGCTCTCGATGCTGTGACCAATCCCTTCGCCGACCAACCGAGCGGCACAAAAGAAAGCGATCCCTTCGCTGATGATACTGCCCAACAGGAAGAAAATGGTCCTTTGGTGTCCGATTCGCAACAGGATTCAGATGAGAAAGATCCGTTTGCCGACGATTCTGGAGAAATGAAGGATGACCCCTTTGGGGGGGGTAACCAGGAAGAAGATCCATTCGGCGGATTTTAACCGGCGACCTGTCCATTTGGTCAAGCGCCTGAAATGGGTTCGGTTTGTCTGATCGCCCCGCCGACCGGTATGGCAGACTTCCCGTGGGTACCTTCCAGCACGACGTGGTTTGGTCACGATTTGAATTATAAGGGAGCCGAATTAAAATGAGGAAGTTTTTCAAAGAGCAAACCAGCGGATGGATACGCGCCCGCCAAGAGAATGTTCCCGATAGGGCCACACGGATGGACCTTACTTCGTGCTTTGGGATTGCTCTGGTGCTGCTGGCACTTGGCAACTCCGGTTGTGATCGGCAACGCTCGTCAGCAGTTGTCGGTCATGGCAGTACGGCGTCACTGGCCAACCGCAGTCCAGAGGAAATGTACAAGGGGATCATCACGATGTTTCGTCGGGAAGTGGAAAAAATGAGCACAGATACATCTTCAGGTCATGGGGTCGTGTCGACGCATAAGATTGAGCGCAAAGTGAAGGATAAATTGATTCCTCCAGCGACTTCAGCGGACCATTACAAGGCCCGCATCACTGTCGAGACGCGATTGAATTCCACTTTTCGATCAACCGTAGATCACGAAGAAGATGAAAAGGAACAGAAAGCTGGCACCACTGCACAAGGTGGTGTTGCGGAACCCTTCTCAGACAGCGATTCCCCGCTGCTGGAGGATTTCGACAGTTCCCTTGCCACCAATTTAAAAACATCGCAGGGACGCCTGAAAGATTTAGTGAAGCCCGTGCTAAATGAACGAGTTAATGAATATGAGGATACATACGAGTTGGAGTTTAAGGATGGCCGCTGGACTCTTGCCAAGGCTCCCGAAGAGAAGTTTATTCAGGAGACATTCCAGTACGTGTTAAATCGGCAATAGTCGTTGAATTCTCGGGCAGCATTCACATTCGCCGCATCTTGTTAAAAGGGATCGCTTGCGCAGCGCGACGTTGCAAAACACGAGATGACTTTCTTTGCCGATTGCAAGTCGGCCAGTGAGAGAGCCCGCGTCAGGGCTGTCCGTTGTCGGGTAGCGTTTGCAGACTGCCCTTACGGAATGCTTCGGCCATGGCCAGTGGAACCTCAGCTTTGGCCAGAAATACCTTTGCGCGGTTTGCAGCGACGATTGCTTTATTCTCTTGCTCAAGGGCAATCGCATTAGCCCGCCGTTGTTCGGCCAGGGCTTGAGCCTTGCGGGTGTCGGCTTCTGCCTGGTCGGCTTGGAGCCGCGCGCCAATGTTCTCGCCAATATCGATATCCGCAATGTCGATCGAAACAATCTCGAATGCAGTGTGTGCATCAAGCCCACGAGCGAGTACTGCCTTGGAAATGCGATCAGGATTCTCCATCACAGCGAGGTGGTCTCCGGCCGATCCAATGGCTGTAATGATGCCTTCGCCAACCCGGGCAATGATCGTCTCTTCAGTTGCACCGCCAATCAGCTGAGAAAGATTGGTCCGTACCGTGACCCGTGCTCGGACGCGAAGCTCGACACCGTTTTTTGCGACCGCGCTAAGGGTTGCCTTGGTAGACTTTTCCGGATCGGGGCAGTCGATGACTTTAGGATAGACGCTCGTTTTGACGGCATCGAGCACATCGCGCCCAGCAAGATCAATAGCGGCTGCCCGGTCAAAGTCCAAGTCGATATCGGCCCGCTGTGCTGCGATGATGGCGCTGATCACCCGTGGCACATTGCCGCCAGCGAGGTAGTGGGCTTCAAGCCGGCGGGTGGTGATGCCCGTCTCGGGATCCGTTTCCACGCCCGCCTGCATGGCCATAATCTTGGCGTCGACGATTGTGCGTGATTGCACCTTTCGCAAGGTCATGCCGATCAAGTCAGCCAGCCGCACCTGCGCCCTGGATGCAAATGCGCGAAGCCAAAGCCTGCCGTAACTGAAAAGGATGAGGACGAACACGAAAATGATAATCGCCGACACGGCGAACATCGCGAGCTTCAAAAAGTTGTTCTGCAGAATTTGTGCCTGGGCCAACAGCGATACGCTCGGAAACTGGCTCAAAATCTGTAATAATGTAGCGTTGAGCATGAGTTTGCCCTCGGTTCATTTTGCCAACCGGCCAATTTTTCCGGTGGGTGAAGTTCGCCCCAGCCTCCGAGCGCGCCCGTGGCAGGGTAGGAATGGCCCTCGTAGGAATAGGATACCTTACCAGATCGACCAATTGTAGTCGCTCGAAGTGGCTTTCCCACCGGAGGTTATTGGTCGCAAATGAGGGTACACTGCCCGCGCATCGATTGCCTGCAGCGTCCTGGGCTTGCCCGAGGGAGCGACCCGCGGGCAAGCAGTGTCTGGCTTGGACTGGAGAATAAGCCACTTGGGGGCCCGGTAGCGACCGTGGAGGTGATCGGGGATTTTGTAGGTTTTTGGCCAATTTGACCGCTTGGGGAGGTCATGGGGGTCACGGGTCACCGCTGGTTTTTTGGGACTCTATTCGCGATAATAAATTCGAGAGAGGCCGTTGACTCAAGAGCTCCGCACAGCCGCTGCAGGCGGCCCGAGGGTGCTAACAGAGGCGATGCGTACAGAGAAGCCGGAACAATCTATCGGAGGACGTGCCATGACGACTCATTCCCGCCACACAGCTCGTGGCTTGACCTGGACAAAATTGCCGCCAATCGCGCAAAAGCCCGCCGGTTTTACGTTAGTTGAATTGTTGGTGGTGATCACGATTATCGGAATTCTGGTCGGCTTGCTGTTGCCGGCGGTCAACGCCGCCCGGGGCCGGGCTATGATGGCCCAGTGCGCCAATAACCAGCGGAACCTGGGCCAGGCTATGATCAACTTTGAATCGACCAAGGGAAATTTTCCAGGGTATGTTCAGCCGGTCAAGCGTAGCGATCTTCAGTACGTGACGGTGCTTGGTGGTGGTCTGGCCAATTCGACATATACGAGCGGCGGTGATGCAGGTGATTCGCGCGTGAGCTGGGCGGCCCGCATTCTCCCGCAACTCGAACGGCAAGATCTTTGGGATCGGATTGTCGATGGTATCTTCCAAAATGATCCAATTCGGCCGGTGGAAGTATTTGTCTGTCCGGCCGATACCGATGTCACTGTCAACCCGGACAATGCCGGCTTGTCGTATGTTGCAAACGCCGGGGCCTGGGATTGGAATAGCAACACCTTTGTGGGCGACGGCAAAGAGAATGGTTTGTTTCATAACTTGAGTTTGAGCAGCCGCCCCGTGAAGACACGACTTGCGGGGATTCGTGACGGGGCCTCAACAACCCTCATGTTGGCAGAAAACAACCACAAGAATCAGAACTACTCCTGGTTAGGTGTAGGGCCAACTCAGAAAGGTGAACAGCACTTTGGCATGGTGTGGGTTTGGTTTGACCCGAATAGTTCAGCAGGTCCCAGTGCCAGTCAGCAAGCGGGGTTTAGCCAGGAGGGTAACAACATAAATTTTTTGGAAGACGAGCCAGTCTATGCCCGCCCGGCGAGCAACCATCCGGCCGGTGCCTTCAACGTGATCTTTGCCGATGGTCATGGCCTTTCGATCCAGCCCGATATTGATTACCTGGTGTATCAGCAGCTCATGACCTCCAATGGCCGCAAGTGTTTCGACCCGCGCGGGGAAGATACCTCATACTACCAGCTGGCTGATCCCATTTCGGAGGCAGACTACCAGTAGCTCTTTTCTACAGGCTTTCTGGCGACCATGTCCAAATCAAAAAAAAGAAAACAGGACAAGTCGTCCAGCGATAACAAGAATGAAAAAGTTATCGCCCAGAACCGCAAAGCCCGGCACAACTACCAGGTGCTTGACACGCTGGAATGCGGCATCGCCCTGGTCGGCAGCGAGGTGAAGAGCTTGCGCCAAGGCAGTCTTTCGCTTGATGAAGCGCATGGACGGGTCGAAGGAAACGAAGTCTGGCTGGTGGGGGCGGATATCCCCGAGTACAAGTTTGCCAACGCCCTGAATCACCAACCCCGCCGGCGCCGCAAGTTGTTGCTTCACCGCCGCGAGATCAAGAAATTTGCAGATCAGGCGTTTGAAAGGGGCCTCACGCTGGTGCCGCTTAAAATGTACTTCAAACGGGGTCGAGCCAAACTCCTGTTAGGGATTTGTCGTGGCAAGAAGCTCTTCGACAAGCGCGAGTCGATGAAAAAGCGGGACATGCAACGCGACATGGATCGTGCAATGCGCCGTTAAGACTGCACGTACACCCGGATGTGACGCACTACGCTTCTGCGACCAAAAGAGCCATGGCCTGACCATTGGGCGAATGATTCAGCGCCAAAAACGTTCGATTCTCAGTCGGTTGGACGTCGGTGACGACGTTCACCGGGCAAGCCGGGTCGGGGGTTTCGTAATTGAGTGTGGGTGGAATCACCCCCCGCTCAAGGGCAATCAAGCTGACGGCTAGTTCAACTGCACCGCTAGCCTGGCTGAGGTTTCCAAAAAAGCTTTTGGGAGCTGTCACCGGCACGTCGCCCAAGGTGTTGTGAATTGCCTGAGCTTCGGCCGGGTCGTCTTCCAGCGTACTGTTACCATGGGCGTTGACATGACCGATCTGGTGCGGCTCTAAATCGGCCCGGTGAAGAACAGCGCGAACTGCCTGGGCAGTCGATTTGCCCGAATAGTCACAGTTAAAGGCGGAAGGTTCACAACGAGATGCCGCGGCAACGACGCGGCCAATTGCATTGGCACCGCGGCGGGTCGCGTGGGCCCGGCTTTCCAGTATGAAAAATGCCGCACCTTCCCCGTACACCATTCCCATGTGGGCCCGATCGAAAGGGCGACAGATTTCAGCGGGCGGGCGGTCACTGACCGCCAGCCGAGCCCCGGCGTGGAATGCGGTGAGAGTTGCCGAAAGATAGGAGGAACTGCCGCCGGCCAGCATCAAGTCGGCACTGCCCCGGTGAATGACGTGAGCTGCCTCGGCAACCGCCTGCAGGCTTGACGGATCGCCAATGGAGATTGTGTTGCTGGGTCCGCGGAAATCCCTGCGAATACCAACGTGGCAGGCATTGAGGTTAGGGAGGTATTTCAGCAGCCAGAGCGGAAAGAGTTCATCAATCGCAGATTTTGGCCAACAGTGAATGTTAAAAGGTTCCTCCCGCAGCCACGCGAGATACGACGCTTGCAGTTCTGCCAGATGGCAGAACTGCTCTCCAGCGGCACCGGCCACGATTCCTGATCGCTGCGGGTCGACATGACGATCGTCGAGTCTGGCATCTTCCCAGGCAAGTTCGGCTGCAGCGGAGGCGAACTGCATTTCGGGGCACATGATCTTGAGGCTTTTGCGCGGTTTCACGAACGCCTTGCCATCGAAATTGCGGACAGCCCCGCAATAGGGCGCCATCCAGCGAGCTTCGGCCATTTCGGGCCACGACTCCACGCCACTCGTTTTTGAATCGATGGCTTGCCATATCGCCTGGCGATTCAGGCCTATTGGCGAAACTACGCCCAAGCCAGTGATGAGCACATCGTTCAGGGCACGGGAACTCATTTAGATGTACCACATGGGTTCGGCATCAACCGCAGCTTGTTCAACCAGTTCAGCGAGTGAAATCGATTCCAGGCGTTCGCGCTGGGTGCGGCAAAGCTCCTGCCGGAAACTGAGGAGGGTTTCGCCCAGCGGTGACGATTTGTCGCAACTGGTCGATGGCCAGCCATCACCTTCCATAGTTTCGATGACGTCCCGCAATGTGATCTCGGTAGGTGCTTTGTTGAGCCGGTATCCACCACCAGCGCCACGAATGCTGGTAACCAAACCGACCCCCTTCAGTTGCAACAGAATTTGCACCAGAAACCTCGCCGGAATACCATGCTCTTCGGCAATGCGACGGATTTGTACAGGTGCAGCCGTTGACCAATTCTCGGCCAGATACATAACCGCCAGGCAGGCGTACTCGGTTCGGGCAGATAGTTTCATGTTGGACTCGGGTGGCTGGGACTGTAGCGAGAACGGCCTAATTCTAGCGGGTCGATTCTGGACCAATTCCTTTCGCAATCTGCAGGGCTCGCGTCAGGCAACTTTCAGTGTCCCCTGTGGCGATGACTAGATGCCGCTACCGTCGGCCTCCAACGAGTGCAGGCCGCACTCGGTCTTCTGCGTGCCGCTCCAGCGACCAGCCCGCTCATCGTCGTCACCATTCGGCACGGCACGGGTGCAGGGCCAGCAGCCAACACTTGGATAGCCTTGATCATGCAACCGGTTGTAGGGAATTGCTTCGTCGGAGATGCGTTTCCACACGTCTTGCTTGACCCAATTGGCCAAGGGGCTGACCTTGACGAGATTGAACTTGCTGTCCCAAGCAACCGTGGAAATTTTGGCCCGATCGGAACTCTGATCGCGACGAATGCCACTCATCCAGGCGTGTTTGCCCTCGACCGCTCGTCGCAACACGGTGATCTTGCGATCGAAACAGCACTGGTTTGGATTGGTCTTGTAGAGTGGCCCACCGTGCATCGCCTCGTACGCGGGTACCGAAAGCTCCGGCGTCAGCATATCTACTTCGATCCCATACTTTTCCGCAATCTGGTCGCGCAAGTCGAGGGTCTGCTGAAATTGGTATCCCGTTTCGAGGTTGAATACGTAAGTCGCAGGTGCCACGCGAGAAAGCATTGAGAGAATGACACATCCTTCTGGACCAAATGCAGTAGCCATGGTCAGATGTGGCGCAAAACGGTCACTTGCCCATTGAATGATGGCTTCGGGCGTTGCCGTCTCCAGACCGCGGTTGGCCTCTTTCAATTCTTCCAACAACTTCGCCGTCGGTTTCAGGGGAGTTGCCAGTTCGGCATGCTGCGGAAGCGAGTTGGCAGTTTGCGTATCGGTCATTGTGCTGGAGTGCGTTGGTACTGGTTGAGGGACTGCTGCGGCCGGCGACAGACTTTCGGGGACTACCAAACGAAGCTTCGGCAGCTCCCGCGGAGGGCGTTGGTCGCGTTCGAAAGGCTTTGAAACGGCACCCATCGATTCGAGTCCTACTCAATAAAGTTACCTAACTTGGTCAACTAAATCAACTATTCCTGTGTTTGACACATATCGGTCATTTCGGGTTCGCCTCTTGACCACCGGAACGGTCCGTCGGCAGTGATCGGACCGATAGGGTCTTTCCCCCCTCGCTCGCTTCTGATGACCTTCGGTGGACTTACGGCCTGGGTGCTCCGGGGGCTGATTTTCGCAAGTCGTTTCTGAGACAAGACTTATCTGGGACTTGACGTGTCACCAGTCGCCAGCCAGGATGCCAGCATGGACGTGGGGCGGACTTAGCCGGTCAAGGGTGAGGTGCCGCGTCGAGAAGCACGCAGGTGATGGTTTGCGGTCCATCATGGCCAATTGGGCGAAATTCCAAGTGAGAGAGGAGATTTCAGATGGCGGCAAAAGTCTTCTTGGCGGTTGATCTGGGGGCTTCCAGTGGCCGTGTCGTGGCCGGACTTTTGCAGGATGGGCGACTTCAGCTCGATGAGTTGCACCGCTTTCAGAACGGTCCTGTGCGGGTGGGCGACTCGTTGCATTGGGATCTGTTGGGGCTCTGGAGTCAGGTTCAAGAGGGTCTCCGCGGGGCGGCGGCCAAATACGGCAGCCAAATCAGGAGCGTTGGGATCGACACATGGGGTGTCGACTACGGTTTACTGGGCCGCGGCGATGAGTTGTTGGGTAATCCCGTTGCCTATCGCGATCGGCGTACCGCAGGGATGTTTGAGCAGGCGTTTGCACGGGTTCCCCGGGACGAGATTTTCGCGGAAACCGGGTTGCAATTTCTGGAATTCAACACACTTTATCAGCTCCTGGCCGCGAAGCTGTCGGGCTCGCCAATGCTCGAGGCAGCCGAATCGTTGCTGCTGATTCCGGACCTGCTGCACTGGTTGCTCACCGGCGAGAAGGCGATTGAACAGACCAATGCATCGACGACCCAATTCTACAACCCGCGAAGCCAGTCGTGGTCAACCAACCTGTTAGAACGGCTTGGCTTGCCGACGTCGATTTTGGGTGAAATCGTGTTGCCTGGAACCAAGTTGGGTCCCCTGCTTCCCCACGTGGCTGCCGAAACGAATCTTACCGGGGTCGATGTTGTCTTGCCGGGTACCCATGACACCGCCAGTGCGGTCTATGCAGTTCCGGCGAGCGATTCGGCGAGCGGCCTCGATCGAAGGGGTCCCAACTGGTGTTACGTGAGTAGTGGCACCTGGAGTTTGATGGGTGTTGAAACCAAAGCACCGATTATCAACGACGAAGTTGCCCGCTGGAACTTTACGAACGAAGCAGGTATTGGCGGCACAACACGGCTGTTGACGAACATCACGGGAATGTGGCTCGTGCAGGAATGTGGCCGTATTTGGCAGCGGGATGGTGTCAAATTGGACTGGGCCCAATTGGTCGCCAAAGCGGCCGCCGCGGAACCTTTGGCATCGGTGATCAACCCGAATGACCCCCGGTTGGTGGCACCGGACAACATGCCAGAGACGATTGCCCAGTTGTGCCGACAGTCGGGCCAGCCGGTGCCTGAATCGCACGGGGCAACGATCCGATGTGCCTTGGAGAGCCTGGCACTTTGCTATCGGGAGGTGCTTGACATGATTGAAAACCTCACTGGCAATAAGGTCGAGACGATAAATATTGTGGGAGGCGGATCTCAAAATGAATTATTGAATCAGATGGCTGCTGATGCGTGTGGACGCACTGTTGTCGCCGGGCCAGTTGAAGCAACGGCCATTGGCAACTTGTTGGTCCAAGTGCAAACGGCGAAGGAGGTTGCCGACCACGCACAGGCTCGCGACGTGGTCCGCGCCAGCTTTCCGGTCAAGATGTTTGAGCCTCAGGTTGGCCTGGCTGACCGCTGGGACGAGGCTGCGGATCGCTTCGCCAGGCTCAACAGGTGAAACTCGACTGGTCAACGCACAACTTGTCAGGCAGCTGTTTCGTCGGCTCGCGTGAGGTTTCGTTTGCTGTGGGCACTGCCGAATCGTGAAGTTCAAGGACTTGCGCGAGTCAAGATCCTGCACACCGGTTCGAAATTGCCTTACCCTCGATTCGGGATGTGGCAGTCAGGTCGACGGGGGTGGTTCACTGGGCTGAAGAGTTGGCTTGATGAATGCAGCGAGAACCAAGCTCATCAAGAGGGCAACGATAAGTTCATAGAGCATCAAGCCGATCGCGAAAATCCAGGGATGGTACCACCAAATCGCGTTGCCCCAAGTGAGCCACACCGTCGCGAAGAGTCCCAACAACAAGACGAAGCCTACGCGGTGCCAGTAACTGCACAGTGCGTTGCGGGCCATTGCCAGGATTGCACCGGCAATAAGGGCAACGGCAAAGTAGTGGGTAATACGTGAGACATTTTGTTCGGTCGACATGGGAGGGCCCCCATCGGCTTTGTAAGCAAGTTGCAGCAGCGGTCCGTCACGGTGTTGCTGGTTGAATACTTCGGTCGCTTCCTGGTTGTTTGTGTCGATGGGCACTGGGTAGAGATACATCCCGCTCGCAATACCGGCTTGCCGCAATTCGGCGATCAGATGATTTTCGGAAGGCAGTGGAATCATCAAGTGGGTGTTTCCACCAAAAACAGTCCAAAACAGGAAACTCCAGGCAAATACAAGAACGGCCGAAAGCACCGCGGCAAAGAAGAGGCGAACGATCATAGCAAAAGTTCTCCGTGCAACGGAAATATTGAGCGTGGCAGCAACAACAGACTGTTCGTGACAACCGCTTATTTACTGCTGGTCATTGCTGCAACAGTGGTGTAACGAGCTGGCAGTAAAATTGCAGGGTTTCGGTTTGCCACAACCTGAATGGATGATCAAAACTTCATGACAACCTTGGACACAACAGCTGATCGGCACATTTGATCATAACGAGGACTCGAATTCAACGTCTTCGTGCTTGACGGACCGAATTGCCCTGAGAAACACAGCCATCGAGGAGAAGCGATCTTCTGGGTTGGCCGCAATACATTTGAGGATAGCCGCTTCGAGGGTGCGATCGATTTTTGGGTAAAAATGATGAATTGGCGGAGGCGATGTCATGCCGTGCGACATCGCAGCCAGGCCATCGGTACCACGTTGCCACGGCAAATCGAACACGAACAATTCGTACATCGAGACACCAAACGCGAAAATATCGAGCCGCTGGTCGGTGGGGCGGCGACGGACGACTTCGGGTGCCATGTAATTCGGGGTACCCGTGCGGTTACCCGGGAGCAGGTATTGCCGTTCGGCTGGGACGGAGAGCCCGAAATCGATCATGGTCAGGGATGTGGCGTCGGGCCGGCACACAAAATTGCGTGGACAAATATCGCGGTGAATGAAACCGGCTTGATGGACTGCTTCGAGCCCTTCAGCTGCCTGGCGGATTAAAATCAGTCGGTTGCCGTCCAGCAGGTCACTCCGTCCGATCAAAAGCGAGTTCAGCCCCGGACCGTCAAGAAACTCCATCACCAGGAATTGTTCGTTTTCGGTCGTCAATCCGTGGGTGTGTGTCTTGACAACATGGGGATGGGTGATTGCGGTGGCAATTTCGCCCTCGGTTGGTTTCTTCAGCCCACGGAAACGTGCCTCGAATGCTGCAGTTTTTTGCTTGTTGAGGATCTTCAAGCCAACCACTTGATCAGTTTGGCGGTCGCGGGCCATGTGGAAGTTCGACATAGTTCCGGAGATAGCTTCGCGGAGAATCTCGTAACGCCTTACAACATCGACGCGACCCCCATCCAGCATTGATTTGAAGAATTGTCCGATTTGCACGGGTGTTCTGCTCCGTAGTTGCCCCGCCTGTTTCTATGATACTTTTGTTGGGTGTGGGGAGGCAAGAAAACCAGTTTTGGTGAAAAGCACAGGTGTGGAAACCGAATCGGCACGCGGGTCAAAATCGGCAGCGACTTCCATCGTCGGAGAAAGGCAGCATCTGATAGCCGGGATCCCGTCGTGCCGGATGTGGTCTGCAAACCACACTACTTCCCGCAGTAGTCGATAACCCGAGCAATTTCGCTCTTGAGATCCTTGCGCCGGACAATACGGTCAATGTATCCGTGTGCGAGCAAAAACTCACTCGTCTGAAATCCTTTTGGGAGTTCCAAGCGAATGGTGGCTTTTATGGTTCGTGGTCCCGCAAAGCCGATGAGCGCTTTGGGTTCAGCGAAGATAAGATCCCCCAGTGAAGCAAAGCTGGCGGCCACCCCACCCATGGTTGGGTTGGTCAGTACCGAAACAAACAGGCCCCCGCTCTTATCGTAGCGGGCCAGCGCTGCGGAAACCTTGGCCATTTGCATCAACGAGAGGATCCCTTCATGCATCCGGGCACCGCCACCCGATCCACTGATAATGATCAGTGGCAGCTTGTCTTGCGTGGCTCGCTCAATCAGTCGCGTGAGCCGCTCACCAACGACAGAGCCCATACTTCCCATGATGAAAGCCGAGTCCGTCACACCCAGAGCCACACGGCGAGCGCGAATCATGCCGTTGCCGGTCAGGGCCGCATCGCGAAGACCGGTCCGTTCTTGCTCGGCTTGGAGGCGATCGGCGTATGCTTTTTTGTCGTGAAATTCCAGCGGGTCGGTCGGTGCCAAGTGGGCGTCCCATTCGTTGAACGTGCCTTCGTCGAGCACCCATCGCACCCGGTCCCACGCCGAGAGATACATGTGATAGCCACACTCCGGGCAGACGTTCATACGGCGCTCGGCTTCTCTGCGAAAGATGGTTTCGCCGCAATCCTGGCATCGTATCCAGAGGCCACTCGGTACCCCCCGTTTCTCGCGGTGGGGCTTCGTCGATTCGGTCGTGATCGGTGCGTCGCTGGTGGCCATAATCAAATGATATCAGTTGAGGCGTCTGCAGCCCACAGGAATCGCACCTGAGAAGACGGCATATGCGTTAACAATCGCCGGATTGGTTTTTCCACCCGAATCGGCGGATCGACCTTACCGTGCACCGATAAGTTCCGGGGTTACGTCGATCCGTTCCCAGGCGGGAGTCTCTTTACCAGGGGTGGCGTGCCAGAGATTTCCCAGCGCGTCACGCCGCAGGACATGTCGGCAGAGTGAATGAAGTGGCTCAGGAACCACGACTGCAATCTGCCCACCATTCTTGTATTTCTTGGCCAGCCTGATTAGCACGTTGGCAATGCGAGCTTTTGCCGCGCAAACCGTTTCTCCATTGGGCGGGCAAACCGTCTCGGGCTGTTCTTGCCATTGTCGATAAACCTTGGGCTGTTTTACTTTGACGTCTTCTACCAACATTCCTTGCCAGAGACCGTGGTCGAGATTCTGGAGCTTCTCCAGAGTTTTGGGTTTGAGTTCTTTGGCATCGCCCAAAGCCTTGGCGACATGTTTGGACGACTGGCAGGGACTCGTGTAGATCGCGGCGATCGATTCGTCCGAGAGCGTCAGAATGACTTCGTCGGTCTTGCGCCGACCATTTTTGCTGAGTGGTACATCGAGTGTCCCCTGAATGCGACCCTGTTCGTCGTATTCAGTAGTACCCGACCGGATCAAAATAATTCGAAACATCTTTTAACGCGAATGTTGAAGGATTCTTCGCCCCCGGGGGAGATTAATTGCCTGAGATACCAATAGCACCTTGTGCGACGTCGCGCAGTTCATCGATAGCATTCTGGTAATCCGGCGCGCTAAAAATCGCCGAGCCCACAACCATAAGATGTGCACCCGATTCCGCGCAACGTCCAATGGTCGTTGCGTTTATCCCTCCATCGATTTCGAGGAGCGGATCGCTGCCCGATACTGCCGAAAGCTGTTTGAGCTTCTCAAGTGCCACTTCGTTGAATGATTGTCCGCCAAACCCCGCTTCAACACTCATCACGAGAACTACGTCACAATTTGGAAGGGCTGTTTCGATTGACTCGACCGGCGTCGACGGGTTGACTGCCAAGCCAGCTACCGCGCCGAGCTGACGAATCTTGTCGAGCACGGGGCGGGGGTCGTCAACCGCCTCGGCATGGATGGTGATCACGTCGGCCCCCGCGTCGCGAAAATGTTTCACGGAACGTGCAGGTTCGGTGATCATCAAATGCACATCGAAAATCAAGTTGGTCCGATCGCGAAGCGCGGCAATAATCGGCATCCCGTAAGTAAAGTTCGGTACGAACACGCCGTCCATCACATCGAAGTGAAGCGAGGTGATGGCTGCTTCCTGCAACTGCCCAAGCTCTCGTTCCAGATTGCCGAAATCGCATAACAGTAGCGACGGCAATACCGATGGGGCTGCAGCTCGAAGCCGGGCAAGTATTTCAGGTCGGTCAGGGCAATGGATCATGCGGTAGAAGCAAGTTGATTTGGCCAACGATTCCTGGTTGGGAAGGTGACTTGGGTAAGACAATCCCATGACGTGGCCCGAGGGGCCCTGGGTCGTGCTGGTGATCGATGACCAAAAACATGAGTCAGAAGGACGAACGAATCACGTCAAAAAATAGGTCCTGAAAGGGGGGATCAAGGGCGGGGTTGTCGCCCCGTCATGATCGTCACAGAGAACAGATTGAATATCTACTTAGAAAATCGGCCGATCAACTTGGATGGTTTTGGACAGTTGGGTGTTTGCCGTGGCACTTGAGCGTTGGCCCCTACCTCACCATTTTAACGACGAAGCACGATGTAGTCAGCCGGTAAAAAAATCATTTTTCCACAACATGGGTCTCCCAAATGCCTTATGTCGATTGTTCCAGGCCGGCGGCAAGCTGCTTGGTGGATGATTCCACACCCTATGCTGCCGACAGCTCTTCGTTTTGCGGTAGATCCTCAAGATTCCGAAGGTGGAACAGACGCAAGAATCGTTCGGTGGTGACATAGTCTGGTAAGTGGGGTCGGTCCTCGACCCGCGTGATTGCAACCAGCTCGCGGCGGACCAGCGATGCCAATAATCCGCCACTTGATGCCCTTCGGAGTTCGTTGATTTTTTGGAGCGTTAACGGTTGATGGTAGGCGACGATCGAGAGTACCTCGATTGTGGTCGCCGAAAGTTTGGCTTCCTGAGTACGCCCGTAGAATTTGTCGCGGATTCGCTCGAATTCGCGGCGCAGTCCCAGCTGGTAGCCCTCTGCAACATGCGATATCTCATAAGCCGCACTGGCTTCTTCATAGATGTGATTTAAGGCTTCAACCGCCATGTCAACTTCGTTTGGACTGACTCCTCGCATACGGGCAGCCATTTCGCGAGCAGAAAGTGGCCGGGCATCAGGTTGTCCGACAAACAACATCGCCTCAACAATCGAGCGCGGGTTCACTCCACTGGTATCCTCCTCGCCAGCAGCAAGTGATGACGCGTTGTTTGGTATGTTGGCTGGGCTCGGGTCGGAATTCTCAGCTACGGGCTTGCCTACCATTTGCGAAAATGCTTGGCGCAAGCGATCAGCCGAGAGGGGCGGTTTGGATTTGGCGTCGTCAGACATGGCTGCAAATCATACGACTGGAGGCACCTTGGTCACAAGAGAGACACGTGCTAGCAACGTTCTCGCAAAGAACGAATCCTGTTAGAAACTCAATTCCAATGGGAAGATCGTGACCCCAGATCGAAGCGGTCCGATGCTTTCTCAAAAAACCTGGACGGGCAAGCAGGATTCACCCGTTGGGATTGAGCAGGGCCGACTGGTGCTGCCGTGTTGCGGCTCGAAATCCCGGCAAGAGTGCCTTAAATTGATTTGGCAAACAGGGTAGTTTTACGCGGGTCAGTACCTGGTCGATTCGATAGCAAAGACGCATATCCTCGCCATAATCCGCTAAAAACCGGATGTCGACGAAGCGGGGAATGAATTCGGCTAAGTTTCCCACTGGGCGACCCGACATCATGCCGACCAGGGCCGCCACGCGTTCTGCATCCACCGAATCAATCGCAACATAATAGGCATCGAGTAACGACCGGTCGGCGGAAACGAGTTCTGCGTCAAGTAAAAGCTCGACCACGATGTGGCCCAGCAGGCTGGGCCGCAGGTCACTTTCATCAGCCAGCGTTTCATGGATCTGTTGGGCGAATGCAATGGAGAGTTCGTTGAACGCCCGCGTCGCGTGAAACCAGCGATCGTCGGCATGATGTTGGGCGATGCCTTGGGCGAGGGCGCCCGTAGTCGGGTCGGCGTCTTGCAAATAAGGCTCGACATGGCGAGGACGGCATCGGGTGCGGCGTGCCACGACGTTGAGCCAGTCAGGCACTGCTGTTCCGGCAAGGAAGTAGGGGTCGGGGTTGCCTGACAGCAAGAATCGGTGTGCATGGGCGAAATAGTTCACGGGTATTGACTGGATAAGAAGCAAACGGGAAGCGGCCCCGTCTTTTGTACAACCTGAGGGAAACACCGAAAGGTACGCATATTAACCTTGTGATTTGGTGACAGTCGCTTGGTTCGCATACGGAGCTTTCGCTGCAGTTTCTTGAGCCGATGGTGGCCAGCGCGGTGGTTGGGTTGGTTCAGTTTCAACGACAATGCTGCCGGGGCGGAAATTTCAAGCAACATATTACCACACGACCAAGTGGTTCTTGCAAGCCAGGGACCGCGCTTTGGCCATCGCCACTGCCGGTGTCGAAGTCCCGGGACGACGGCAAAAAGCGAGCTGTTCGCGAAATCACCGCCAAGATTGCCCCGCGGAAGCGGTTCAGCCTGATTGTTGGCGTGGCGCATACGATCAGCAACGCCGTCCAATTTAGAGGGCGGTAGTTCGGGCTTTTTTCGGGGTTGCCGAAGTCAACAAACGCATCGACCCCACCCAAAGCGGGAACAGGAGCGGAGCAGCTTTACACGCGTTCGATGATTAAAAGAAGGGGTTTTCGTCTTCCGGATCGTCGAAACCGCCAAACGGATCGTCTTGCATGTTGCCGGCTGGTTCATCACCAGAATCGCCGCCAAACGGATCTTCTTCAATTTCCTTGGGAGCTGCTGTGGCTGGTGGCGGGGTTGGCTGGTCCGCAGATGGTTGCGGTTCGCCTTCGGCAGCTTTGGCGGGTTGGTCGCCGTAGTAGGTTGGCTGTGCGGCTCCCAATTCGTGGAAACATTGTACGGTACCGGTATTGGAGATCAGCAGGAGCCGATCACTCTGGTCGTTAAGCACCACCCGCATATCAGGATCCAATTGCAATTGGCTGAGTGGGGCACCATTTTCTTTTTGCAGTATCACCAACCGATTTGCAAAGTCGAGTCCATAGACGTGATGACTTGTGGCCATGGCGAACTGGCGAATACCGGACAATTTCCAAGCCAGCACACCGGTTGCTCGTTCCACGGAGAAGAGCGCCGGTTGGTCAGAAGTCACATAAACTGCATTGCCGATCACCGCGGATGGACTTTGTGTTGGGTATCCCAACACGAATTTCCAACGGACTTTACCAGTCGACTCATCGAGCGCAAACAGTCGGCCAAGGGCAGAGACCGCGTAGATTGAATGATCGAAATAACTTGGAGTTCCGGCGAATGGACCGCGTGTTGCAATTTTGTAGCGGATTTCCGGTTCGGATCCACTGGCCGAGTAAAGGTCCCCGGCACTGGTCGTCCAGACCAATCCGTCAGGGGTAACAACCGGTGGGAGCATGGCGCGTCCGACAGATTGGTGAAACCAAGGAAAGGGAGGCGAGTCGTCCAGCGCGTATCCGATTATGCGGCCGTCCAAGAGAGGTATAAAGACAAAATTTTTCGAGAGTACAGCAGCAGCACCTGGAGCTCCCTCAATGAGTTTTTCATACATCATTCGCCCGGTCTTGCGGTTTAGGACGTAGATCGTCGATCCGTTGATGACCGCAACACGGGTTGCATCGACCGACGGTCCGAGAGACGGGTAATTCGGGTTACCGATTCGCGCAACCCACAAACTGTCGCTTGTGTTGATATCGATACCTTGCACGAGGCCGACGTTGGTGACGACAAAGAACTCGTTATGGTCAAGTTTCCAACCGGTAATCTGGCTGTGCGCGGGATTAAGTTCAATTTGCCTAAACCAGGCACGGTTCAGTCCGTGTCGGCGGGCGACCTCGCGGGGTACTAAGTCTCCCCCCAGAGGAATGGCATTCACGGATTGCGTGGCGACGAGCAAAGTGGTTGTGAAAAGCGCGGTGGCGACCGCAACAAGCGTTCTGGATGCGACCATCAGGAAGTTTCTCCACGTACGAACGACAGCTGATTCTACCATTGTACTTAGTGGAAAAATGAATTGCACCCTCTGGCGGGTGCCCAGGGCAGCACTTTCGACGAGGCGAACCAGTCAGGGATACAGGGCTGGACCGCCATTGTGTCGCATAAAACCGGGCATCTTCCGGGCACGGATTCTCACTGTGGCGGGTGGTATTCCAATTCGCCCGCTAGACCATCTCGTGATCCATCCTTTAGAGTATGGCAGGCACTCGGTAAGCGAATACGAATGAGCACAACACCTCTTCAATCGGATCTGGATTTCACGGAGCTACTTCAAGAGGTAGTCGGCTACCTGAATTTTTCAAATGGCTTGAGCGACGACAAGTTCCTGGCAAACATCAACCAGCTGTTTTGCCGGATCGAGAGAGACGCCGACCGTGGCGAGGATTGTGTAGCGAGCCGACTCTGCCAGGCAATTTCCCGGCGGATCGATGAGTTGGCTGTGAGTGAATGTGCTTTTGCCGACGTGACCCAGGCCCGGGCAGTCAACAAGTTGTTGATCGAGCACCTGTTGCCGGTCTACCGCCAGTTTCATCGCGACCTTTTGGAGCACCAAAAGGACAACCAGTTGTGGCGGCCATTTTTTATCGGTCGCACCTTCGAGGCGATCCTGGTCCAAGGTGGGCCATGGGATGAGACGGAACGCATCGTCGACGGGGCCATTCAGAAGTTAAACGATCACATCGGATATCGTCCCGTAGCCGTGCTCGAATCGGAATCGGCAATGGAGCCCTACAAGCACGAATGGGTCCGACCAATACCACTCTACATCAAGCGTGTTGGCTTTGCCCGTGGTCCTTACGAGGAACTGATTAGCACGACCTTTGAAATCCTGCACAAAACCGATGCTGACCTGCTCCACGAGGCGTGGTTTGATCCCGATCTCCTGTCGGAGGTGGCCCTCGATCCGCGGGCCTACGACTTCGATCACCCCGCGGGGAAACGACCCAACTACCAGTTTGGTCACTGGGATCCCCACACGATTGACAATCGGGGAAACTACCGGCGGTTTATTCTGCAGCATATCGCACTCGATTCGTTGCTCACTCGCGTCGAGCAACTGGGTGTATCACACGAAGAGAGGATCGTGGAATCCAAACGGTCGAGCGACGTCGGCCGAGGAAACAAGCCAACCTCCCAGCCACCAACTACGTACGATCGACAGGAACTGATGTTTGAGGCCGCGACGGTCCTGGCCGGCACGATGTTGATGGCTTCTGGCACGAGCGGCAATGGCCCCAGTTGCCATGGTTCGGACGTTTCTTTAGCCACGTTGTTGCCTCACATCGCCGAATACCGGGACCGTTTCTACAAACAATTGTTGGAGCAAATGAACGGTGTGCATGCTGAGCGGCTTCGTGCTGAGGCCGAACGTACTCGTCAGCCGTTTGGCAGAGCCCGACAACATTTGAACCAGGAACTGGCACGGCAGCGGGCCAAACAATTACAGCATGTGCACTTAGCCCAAACATTTGCCCGCATGGGATATCCCGAAGCGGCCCTCCGCCAGGCCCGCACAGTCCAGGTGACATCGGCCCGCCTGTTGTCGCAAATCTACTGTCGACTCACAGCAGGGCACCACGCGATCGAAGCAGGTGAGATGGCCCGCGTTGCCGAATGCTTGCTGGAAATCGAAGATCTGATCGAACGGGGAATTCATTGCGGGGCGCTGGTGGATCCCTGGAATGTAGTCGGTTTTGGCGGCAATTTCAGCTTGTTTCCCGCGTTGGAAAATTCGATTCACGATTTTCGTGTCGACGACCTGATTGATCTTGTCGAACAGACGCTCGATCTTTACTCGCGTGCCTGGACCGAGGCTGCCGCGTGTGACGACACCCATCAGGAGGCACTCTTTTCCGGTACGATGGATTGCCTGGCTGGTTGGTGGGATCAATTTGCCACTGCTTCGGTCAGCGGTGTGAAGCATCTGGTCGGCAAGGAAGTGAGGATTTCGACAGACCTGGTGGCGGGTGCACTGAACGCCTGGCATAAGGCTGGGGCAGCAGCCGGCGACATCGCGTTCTGGCAACAATTCGTCGACGTGTTCGACTCGCCGAAGGCGTTTCAACTTGTGGTTGAAGCGCTGCTGGATCAAGGCGATCTGGTCGCTTCGATGGCGCTGATGATGCAGTGGGTCAGTCAGATCGAGCGAACTCCACTGGAAGATGGAGATGCCTCGTTTCATCCGCTCGCCCTCAGCTGGTTACGGATGGTTGAGGCTCGGCAACACGAATCGGGCGAAAACCAATGGCCGCTCGTCGAAAAGTTTTTCATCCACCTTGAAGCCAGTTCGGAAACGTATTGGCATGTTCCGGATTTTGAGCTGGATGCAGCGCAGCGCGAGTTGCACTTGGAAGACCCGACTATAGCCGATTCCCACGAAGAGCAAGGCCCAGATGGCGCGGAAGATTATGATGTAGACTTCGATAGCGATGAGATCGATGAAGAGGATGAACTGGATAATCTTTTCAGTGCCGCCTACGCGGACGTTGTTTATCGCGATAGCACCGACGACGGATTCGAAAGTCAGATGCTGGAAGATGGGAATGGACAGTCGGATCTTGAACAGGAAGAAGAAGCGCGACGGCTCGAGCAACGTTTGGCCTTTCTGACCACCGTTGCCCGACTGTGGAAACATACCGCGATTGCCTGGGAAGGGGATGATGACGGCAATGCGAACCGTCGCGATTCGCTCGAACAGTGGCACCAGGACGCGACCATTCGCTATTCTCAGTTGGTGCAACTCCTGGAGGTTGTCCATGGTTACCACATTGCTCCTCCCAGCGGCTCCCACGAGTCGATGGTTGAATTCGATCGCCGCCGCATGATTAAAGACTCGAATTTGGAGCACATCATCACGACCTGCGTCGAAATGTCTGACGCGGGTCGCTTACTGCGGGCCGCCAGTGGTGGACCTGCCAGTGCCGACGCAGGCAAATCCCCTACACCCATTCGCCTTACCGTCGAGTTGCTCCGCGCCGCCCTGGCAGGAGATTCGAAAGCGATTCGCCGCCATTGGGGTCCCTTCAAAACCTCGCTGCTGGAACAGGAATTGCTTTACATGCCGCTGTCGAAGGGAGGCAGCCCCCGTCGGATTGTGAAGGCCCGGGCCCTGGGCCAACTCATTTACGACTTGCTGGGGTGGTTACCCCGACTCGGACTCGTCCGCGAAACGTGTGAGTTGTTGGCCGTGACTCAAGCCATGGAGGCTCAACATCAAGTTGGTCATGGGGCCGTGACCGATTACGACCGGCTCTTTACCTGCGGTTACCAGGCCATTGTCCAATGTCTGGTGGCGTCAGCCGATCACTGGGACGAGACCGATCCTGATGCACATTTTTTCACGGCTGGTGACTATACCGGTGAGCCCGATGTCGAGTCGGGACAGATTCGCTCCTCAGATGCCATGCTCGTCGAAGCGCTACAAGACCTTACCGAGTCACAGCTGCGTTGTTGGTTGGAGCACAGCCGCACGTTGCGGTTGAATGTCGTTGAAAAACTTACCGAACCCTCGGATTGGGAATCGTTTGTCGCTTTCGTAGAGCGCTATGGAGCCGATCTCTTCACCCAAAAATTCTTCAACCTGGGAAACTTGCGGGCCATTTTACATCAGCACGCTTCTGTCTGGTTATCGAACCTTGAGGAGGATTCCGAAGGTGAGCAAATTCTCCTGCTCGAAGAGTTGGGTACCAAACTCTCCCGATCGGATGCCGCCAAATGGCTTACCTTGGTGGTGGAATCGGTAGTAGAGAATTTCCGCGAATATCGCGATTACAACATCACAACGACTCAGTCAGATCACGGAGAACTGATCTACACGTTTGTCGACTTCATGAGACTAAAAGCGGGTTACGATCGGGTTGCCTGGAATCTGAAGCCAGTGGTGATGGCTCACGAAATCCTCGTCCGGAAAAACCGCCTGGCTGCAGCTGAACTTTGGCAGCGTGCCCTTGCCGATCGGACGGCCGATGTGGCTGATGTGCACCTCGAAAAACTCGGAGAACTTTCCACCAACTATGGGATGCGATTGCCAACCGTAGCGGAGCGTTTGGCCGAGCGTTTTACGAGGCCCCTCGCCATTGATCGCGTTCGGGCGTTGGTGGGTCCGGCCATGGCGCCGGCTGATGAGCAGGGTGAGGTCTTTGCCGCACTCGATCGGGAAATCCAAATGCTTGCTGGCGAACCGGCTGGTGCAGGTCTCGACGTGCCCGATTGGTTAACCGCACTAGAGGATGAGGTAACCGCCACCCGCGTTACCAAACGCCACCGAGAATCCACCGGTGACATCTTGCGCCGGATTGGTCAGACTCCCCTCCCCTGGAAAGATTTGCAAGAGCAGCTCCGCCAGGATGGCGAGCCCCACGCCGATTGACCTGTTTTCGGATCATTGGGCGAGACCTTCTAACCGAAAGGGAGGGGTTGCGGACCTTGGTAGGGGGGTCCATATTGACGGATGTACAGTAAATCGCGCCACCAGCTGACTGTTTCCCTCCAGGTTGTTATGAGCAGAACCGATAGGGAGGTCGACAATGAGTGAACCAGTCATCTGCCCGAACTGCAACAACAAAATTGAAATCAGCGAGGCGATGTCGGCTCAACTTGCGGCGACCATCCGCCGTGAATTGGAAACCGAGTTTGCCCAAAAAGCCTGCACACTTTCGGTCGAACGCGAGAAACTGACGGGAGCCATCCGGGGGCTGTATTGATGAGAGAACTGGACAATCGCGTGGCGTTGGTTACCGGGGCAGGGGTGGGCATTGGCCGGGCGATAGCACTGCGACTGGCAGAGGCCGGGGCGTTCGTCGGCGTGCATTTTTGCGCCAGTGAGCAGCAAGCAAAGGTGACGCTCGCGGAGATTCGCGCAGGTGGTGGCGATGGAGTTTTACTGCAGGCCGATTTTTCGGATGCCCCGCAGGCGACAGCGTTAGTGGACAAGCTGGTAGAGCAGACGCAGCGGATGGACATTCTGGTCAATAACGCGGGTGATCCGCTGGAACGGGTGCGGATTGAGGATTGTCCGCGGGAAACTTGGGAGAAGTCGCTGGCAGTCAACTTGACGGGGGCGTTTCTCGTAACGCAGAAAGCAATTCCACATCTGCGCGCGTCGGGAAACGGATCGATCATCAACAATCTTTCGCTATCAGTACAGACAGGTGGTGCCAATGGTGCGGGACCGTACGCGATCGCGAAAGGAGGCCTGCAGGTGATGACCCGCACGCTGGCTCGCGAGTTGGCACCGGAGGTGCGCACGAATGCGATCATGCCGGGTGTCATCGAGACCCGCCACCATGAGCGTTTCACGGCACCGGAGCGGATGGAGCAGTACAAGAAAGAGACGCCAATGTCACGCAACGGCCAGGCCGATGAAGTGGCAGGCACGGTACTGTTTCTGGCCAGCGACGCGGCTCGCTTCGTCAACGGTGCCCTGCTGGACATTAACGGAGGACGGTTCCTGCGCTAACGAACAATAACCTCCACCCGCGTTCCCAAACGTCATCGAGAATCGACCGGTGACCTGACTTGGAAGCCGAAAAAAGAGCTTTTAATCGGCACTGGAATAAACGCCATAAACAACTCGATCGGGCGCTGGCGAGTACGACCGGTCTTTACGGAGACCTGCAAGGCATTATTGGCAGTAGCCTGCAGGAAATCGAAGGGATAGATGCCCTGGCCCTGGAATTGGAGAATGAACCCGATTCGGTGACGTCTCCGTGGCAGGCCACGGCAAGCCCGAAGCCTATACCGCCACCATCGTCGTCTGTGTAACCTCACGATGGGCCCGCCGGACCGTTTCTGCATCAATCCTTTCGAGCTTCGCAGCGGCGCCGGCCAGCATGGCAAAATCAGCCAAACGAACGACGTGCCGCGGGAGACCCTTGGCCAGGTTGTGCAGGGTCGATACCGCCTCTTCATCAAAAACGGGAGTGAACCTGCCGGCCTCAATGAGTGCAATCTGTATGAAACCGACCGTCTCCGGCTCGTCCCATCGCTCCAGATCGATCCGCAGATCAATCTGCTGGCAGAGCGATTCGGTCCATTGCCGGGCCCCGGTCGGCGATGCTGCGAGAACCGTCGTCCAGCGGGCATCGATTTGTGGATCAAGCTGTGGAAGTCGCAGAAGCTCAGTCATGACATCGGGTGTGGCAGAGCCGGCGTCGTCTACCAGCAGGACCGTATCGAGTTGCTGAATGCGGTTTTCGTGGACGCGGTCGGCGATGCGGCTCCACAGTTGCGGCAGATCGTCTTCCGCAGCACGTGAAATACCGAGTTGGTTTGCCACCTGCCAATAAAGCCTGGTACGACTCGCACCGACCGGGTCGAAAAGCACCACCAGCTTGCCAGCCCGCTTTAGTGAACGCGCTGCGACCTGCAAGATCAGCGACTTGCCGATTCCGCTTTCGCCCAGCAGCAGGCCCAATCGACGCCTGTGGGACGACAGGAAGTCGATCCGGGCGAGGGCTTCCTCGTGTGCAACACTACGATAAAAACTGGTCCGATTTGGACCGACTTGGAAAGGAGATCGGTCGATACCCCAGTGATGGAGATACATTGGCTTGGTTCCTGCTAGCGGTACAAACCGGGGTAAGTCCCGGAAGAGAACTCCTGCGATAGGGTCTTGATCGGTAGAATGAGTGGTTTGGCTTGAAGAAAGAGACACTACGTGTCAAGTTGGAAATTCAAGCCGGCCACGACCGACCAGTCGTGCAGTGTGTCCCATGTCAGAACGATTTTACTCGGCCGAACCGATTACCCGCGATCAGGTGATGCTTGCTGACAGCGAGGCGCATCACTTGCTTCACGTGATGCGCGTTTCGGCAGGCGATCGGGTCACGCTGTTCGATGGCAGCGGGGCGGAGTTCGCGGCCGAAGTTGTCGCCTCCACGCGATCGCAGGTCGAGTTCGCGGTCCTTTCCCGCACGGAGATCGATCGCGAACTCGCTTTTCCGTTGATCATCGGGGTGGCCTTGCCAAAAGGCGATCGACAGAAGTGGCTGGTGGAAAAGCTCACCGAACTAGGTGTTTCAAGACTAGTGCCACTTATCACCGAGCGGAGTGTCGCTGAACCAAAACCGGCGTCGCGGGCACGACTTGAGCAAGCTGTCATCAAGGCTAGCAAACAATGTGGGCGCAATCGCCTGATGGAAATCGCTGCGGCGAGCCGCTGGGCAGAATTTGCGAACGATTCACGTGATGATGCAAGCCCTGACACGCATTATCTGATCGCGCATCCCGGTGGCCGGCCGATGGTCGATTTATCCGTTCGTCCCCAAGGAGCCAAAGTCTTGGGCGTGGGACCAGAAGGTGGCTTTGCGGAACGTGAAGTCGACCTGGCAGTGAAGCAGGGATGGCAAGTGGCAAGCCTCGGTTGCCGAATCTTGCGGGTCGAGACGGCGGCGCTCGCGCTGGTGTGTGCTGTGGCCCAACCCTCAACAGATCACTGAATCCCAGCGGAAGTTACCGGCAGGGTCCCAACGGGCCAGCCTGTTGGGGATGGCGGCGGCGGGCGGTTCCTGCCTGTTTTCTGTTCTGTCAGGGAGATCCGGAAACATGTCCCACGAAGTTGAACGACGATTGCCAAAGATGACGATTCTCAACGGAAGGTTCCGTTTCGGTGGGCGGGTCTTTGGGGCCTGTTGTCTTCGGGCAGTTGCCAACCTACACTAAATTGATGCAAACCAACGAGGAAGAAATCTACCAGGAGCACATCCTGGATCACTATGAAGACCCCTTTCATAGTGGCTATTTGCCTGACGCCACGCACATCCATGAAGAGGATAACCCTCTCTGCGGTGATGTGGTTCGGATTGAGTTAAAGCTAGGTGATGACGGTGCGATTGAAGATGGTTACTTCACTGGCAAGGGGTGTGTCATCAGCCAGGCATCTGCGTCGATGCTGCTTGAGGAGATGGTTGGTAAGACGATCGACGACGTAAAAAAATTTTCAGCAGAAAACATGCTTGCATTGTATGGTCCTCGTCTCACCCCCAATCGGCAAAAGTGTTGCCTTTTGTCGTGGAAAGTTTTGCAATCCGCAGTCCACGCGCCGTGCCAGTAGCCCTGCCGTGGACATTGCTGCGTTTCTCAGTACCCCACAGCCCGCATTCCACAATCTGCCATGAGTCTTTCAACAGCTGACGACCCTTCAATTCTCTCTGAATCCTGGCGGGCCGATTTTCCGATCCTCACCGGACGGGCCAACAGTGGCCAGCCGCTTATCTATCTCGATAACGCCGCGAGTACCCAGCGACCAGTTTCAGTGAGCGATGCCTTGCGGCAACTCGATGAAAACGATTACGCGAATGTCCATCGTGGGATTCATACGCTCAGCGAACGGAGTACCGAGCAGTATGAGCAAGCACGGGAAAAAGTTCGACGCTTTATTAATGCCCGACATGCTCATGAAATCATCTTTACTTCCGGAACTACGGCGAGCATCAATGCGGTCGCCCGTAGCTGGGGTGACGCCAACGTGCGGGCAGAAGACGAAATTATCGTCACTACGATGGAACATCATTCGAATCTTGTACCATGGCAGCAGTTAGTGGCGCGAACCGGCGCGACAATTCGACACATTCCGATCACCGACGACGGTTTTCTGATTTTGGAGGCGCTCGATGAATTGTTAACCGACCGCACAAAGTTGCTCGCGGTCGCGTCGGTATCGAACGTGTTGGGGACGGTCAATCCGATTCCTGAGATTATCTCGCGAGCCAGAACCGTTGGGGCGAAAGTACTCGTCGACGCGGCCCAGAGCGTACCGCACATGCCGACAGACGTGTTGGCGTGGGATGCCGATTTCGTCGCTTTTAGTGGTCACAAAATGGTCGGACCATCTGGCATTGGTGTGTTGTATGGTAAAGAGGGCGTGCTCGACGCGATGCCACCTTTTTTGGGGGGCGGGAGCATGATCAATCGTGTCTATGCAGATCGTTTCACGCCGGCTGAGTTGCCGGCAAAGTTTGAGGCGGGAACACCACCGATTGGCCCCGCAATTGGTCTTGGGGCAGCAGTCGATTATCTCGAAGGGATTGGCCTCAAGAAGATTCACGCCCACGAAAAGTCGCTTATTCGCTACGCGTGCGCTCAGTTGTGCGAGATCGAAGGGCTTTCGATGCTGGGACCGTCGCCAGAGCAGCGGACCGGTTTGGTAAGTTTTGCGATGAGCCGACCTCATGCCCACGATATCGCGCAACTTTTGGACCGTGATGGCATAGCTGTTCGGGCAGGTCATCATTGCGCTCAGCCGCTCCATGATCGGTTCGGGGTAACAGCCAGCACGCGGGCAAGCTTCTATCTCTACAACACGCCCAAGGAAGTCGATGCGCTGGTCGAATCGATTGGCAGGGTTCAAGCCCGGTTTCGGCCGACCGGGCGAAAACGACGTCCCAGGAGCCATCAGTAGCAGGGCTACCACCGGTTACGGCGATGCCGGATTCAGAAATTCCGTAATGGGGGGGGGTGCGGCGGCAGGTGGTCGTTCCAATTCCATCTTGCCTCCCGAGCCACAATCGTCTAAATGGCCTCGCTAGAGTTTGTACAGACGTTGTAGCCCGCCAGTCTCGGGGCTATAATCCCTAATTCACTATACTCCCTAAATCACCAAGGCTGTGGTCTGCTCTGCGGTCGGAGCAAATCCTCAGTAAACGGTTGTAAAGAATGCGTTTCTGGTTGCTTGACTCAATTCGGTCATATGAGCCAGGAGTGCGGCTAACGGCCGTCAAGAATGTCGCCCTGACCGAAGAGTACCTCGCGGATCATTTTCCCGAGTTCCCGGTATTGCCGGGGGTATTCATGCTAGAGGGTGCAACCCAGTCAGCTGCCTGGCTGTTACGGCTAAGCGAGGATTATGCTCACAGTATCATTCTGTTGAAGGAAGCCAAAAACGTTAAATATGCTAGTTTTGTTGCTCCCGGTCATACACTGACCATCGACGTGTCGATCATTAAGCGAGATGATCGCTTTGCGACGTTGAAGGTGGCTGGCCGTGTCGGCGATCGCCCCACACTGAGTGGGCGGCTTGTTTTGGAGCGTTACAACCTGGCGGACCGCGACCCTACCCAGGGCGAGATCGACCAGCAAATCAAAGCACGGTTCCGACTGGCGCAGAAAGTGCTTGTGTCATCCGATACGATGACTACTACGTCAGCTTGAAACGGCGCGCGGAGGAAAGAACGGCAATGGCGACACGAGAAGAAATATTCTCCAAAGTTCAGGAGGCCCTGGTCGACGCGCTGGGTGTAGAAGACGACGAGGTGACATCCGAAGCAACTTTGCAGGATGATTTGGGGGCCGAATCGATCGATTTTCTGGACATTGTGTTCCGGCTTGAAAAGAGTTTCGATATCAAGATCGAACGGGGTGAACTATTCCCGGAGGATATTCTTACCAGTACCGAGTACGTTGAGGATGGCAAACTGAACGAGGCTGGAATTGTCCAGCTCAAGCAGCGGATGCCCTTTGCCGACCTTACACGATTTGAGGCAAATCCCATGGTGCAGAACCTGGGCAAACATCTGACAGTCAACGATATGTGTTCGTTTGTGTCGCACAAGCTGGCTGGATGAGGACGACTTCAGGCCGATCGTTCATTCCGACAGTGAGTTGCTGGAACCGACTGACCAACCCGCCTATTTTATTCCATGCGTTGGTTTTGGCTTGATCGATTTACCGAGTTTGTCAGCGGTTCACACGCGACCGCGGTGAAGGCTGTCGCGCTCTCGGAAGAGTATCTCCACGATCATTGGCCTGCTTATCCGGTAATGCCTCATTCGCTGATTGCCGAGGGGATGGCGCAGACGAGCGGGCTTTTGGTCAGCGAAACCTACCAGTTCAAAGAACTGGTTGTTTTGGCAAAGTTCGCCAGGTGCACCTTTCATGGGGAGGTGCGACCTGGAGATGTGCTGACCTACCACGCTAAAATTGAGCAAACCAGCGAGGATGGGGCGTCAGTAAAAGTTACGGCCCATGTGGAAGATCGCTTGCAGGCCGAGGCGGAAATCTTCTTTGCACGTTTGCAGGCACAAGACCTGGGTTCTTCAGGGGAGGGCCAGGAGGGTGCAATGCGGTTGTTCAATCCGGCTCACTTGCTGCACTGGCTGCGGCTGGTGGCTGTATTCGATGTTGGCACGACGGCCGACGGTCAAAGGCTGCGTCCAGCCGACTACGGATTTGAAACAGCCGATGGGGGCGATGGTTTGACGCCGTGAATCTGGCCACGTCGTCAACGAACGATCACCACGAGAGTTCGATTGGCAGCTTAACGGGGAATACTTCCATGAAACGACGAGTTGTAGTTACCGGAATCGGCTGTGTAACGCCCTTGGGAACGTCTGTGGCCGAACTATGGTCCAATTTACAGGCGTCCAAATCGGGTGTCGGCCGTACAACACTTTTCGATGCCAGCAATTTCCCCACACAAATTGCCGCCGAAGTGTCCCGTGACTGGTCGGTGGCGTCGGTGGGGGAGGATCCAGCTGAATGGGCGTCGCGCGGGCGACACACACGGTTTTCTGTAGGCGCTGCCAAACAGGCCGTGGGAGACGCTGGTTTGCTCGACGGTCCGGAGGTAGATCCAGAAAGGTTCGGAGTTTACCTCGGCGCCGGTGAAGGCCAACAAGATTTTCACGCTTTCAGTCAAATGATGATTGCTGCCCTCAACAACGAACAAGGTGAGCTCAATCTTGCTGAATTCATGAGGGAAGGCCTCGGGCGACTTGATCCGCTGGTTGAGCTTGAACAAGAGCCCAACATGCCTGCCGGATACATGGCTGCACTTTTCAATGCCCAAGGTCCTAATGTGAATTGTCTTACTGCTTGTGCTGCGAGCAGTCAGGCAATTGGCGAAGCGACTGAGTTCATTCGCAGTGGTGAGGTCGACGTGATGCTCTCAGGGGGTGCCCACAGCATGATTCATCCGTTCGGGGTGACGGGGTTCAATTTGCTTACTGCCTTGAGCGAGCGAAACGATGAACCAGAGAAGGCATCCCGACCGTTTGACAAAGATCGGGACGGTTTCATCCTGGGTGAAGGCGCGTCGATGCTGGTCCTGGAAGAATATGAGCGTGCAAAAACACGAGGGGCAAGTATCTATGGAGAAATCGTTGGTTACGGGACAACGGCCGACGCTTTTCGGATTACCGATACCCATCCAGAGGGTCGGGGGGCCACCACTTGCATCCAAATGGCTCTGGCCGATGCCGGAAAAAATCCTGAGGATATCGACTACATCAATGCCCACGGTACAAGCACCCAAGTGAATGACAAAGTCGAAACGCTTGCGATCAAGCAGGCGCTGGGCGAAGCGGTGGCCCGCCAGGTTCCCATTTCAAGCACCAAGAGTATGACCGGACATTTGATCGCGGCGGCTGGCGCGACCGAACTGATCATATGCCTGATGGTGCTCCGCGACCAGGTTGCCCCGCCAACGATCAATTACGAAACACCCGATCCTCATTGTGACCTTGACTACGTCCCAAACACTGCCCGGGATGCATCCTGCCGCACGGTGCTTTCCAACAGCTTTGGCTTTGGCGGGCAGAATATTTCGTTAATCGTGACCAAATGCTAAGGCCGGCGGCGAGAAAGATTCCACCCAGATTTGCTTTCGCGAAGAGCCAAAAAAAGCCGCCCAAGATGCGTCCGTGCACCGTAGCGGCTTGAGACGTGATTCCGTTCACGCGTTCCGTTGGTTGATATAGCTGGCAGCCACTGCGGGGCTCTGATCCTACGGCCCAAATCGCAATGCCCGTGATGGGAAATCAATAAGGCCCAAGGGAGGGTGGATTGTTCAGCAGGAAATCACGTGGTCCGTGAACCGTGTAGTACGGGTAGGCGGTCTGTGCGACCGGGGGTCCCGGTGTGAAATCATACCGATTGTCCTTGTAGTGACCGTCCAACACGCCACACACGGCTCCATTGACCATGCCCTGCTGGTAAGTCCCGCATTGGCATCCCCTGTAGCGGTTGCAAAATCCACAGTAGCCCGGTCCCGGACCACAACACGCGCAACCGCCGTTGCATCCGCAACAACCGGGGTTATTGCAACCACAGCCAGGCTCACAGCCACAACCACATTCGTTCGAGTTGCAGTAGCAACCCGAGCAGTCACCGTAGCTGTTATCTTGCCAGGAGGTACGCAAAATCTGGGGTTGCGGGGCCGGTTGAGATTGCGTCACGTGAGTTGACTGGCTGGAAAGCCATCCGGAGGTTTTCAAAGAAGTACAGCCACTGCTGGCAGTCACAGCTGCCACTGCAATGAGCAAGAAAAAGCGATTCATAGATTCCCCCTTCGAAGATTGCACCAACCAGACCGCCAGCGGGCGGTCGGGCGAATTCGGCGTCTCTATCGCTGATATCGGCGGTATAATCAGGAGAATCCAGCAAATTGATAGAACCGGAATTGAACGTGAAATCCAAAACACCGGATGAATCAGGGTCCAAAGTGACCAGGCAGTTCAGCCTCAAAATGGCACTGCTGATCACGTTCGTGGTTGCCGTACCTTGTGCTACCTTCGGAGGGTTGAGCCGAGAGGGTAGCGATCGGATGCTGTTTCTGTTTTTTGGTGCGGCTGCGCCGTTTGGAGTCCTACTGCTGGTGGGACTTATCCACCAACTTGTGAAACTCCGCCGCTAGCACCGCCACCGCTCTTGGAGTTCTCCCTGCGATTTGCTACAAGCCCTGCCTGCTTACCCCGATTCCTTTCGTCGCAGGATTGTTGGTTCCTCCCTGAGGGACTGATGCCCCTCTCGGATTCCCCTTCGGACCAGCTATGAAGAACTTTGGCCGCGCCCTCCGATTGGCTCTTCATTATCGTGGGACAGTTCTCGCTTGCCTCGCGAGCGGGACGCTGGTTGCCATCTTGTGGGGTGGTAATCTGACAGCGGTTTATCCGGTGGTGGACGTGATCATGACCGACCGCGCAATGCCAGAGTGGGTGGATGACCAACTCGCCAAACATCAACAGGAAGTTGTCCAGTACGAACGGCAACTCGCAGAATTGCGTGACCGCACAGCGGCAACAAAGAATGATGCGATAACCAATAAACATCTCCAAACACAGATCAGCCACACTGAGTTCAAGTTGTTTATTCACCGCAAGCAGGTGCAGTGGTACCGCTGGGCTGGTGGCTGGACGCACCGATACCTGCCAGACACGCCATTTGCGACACTGATGATCGTGTGCGGGTTTGTCCTTATCGGCACGTTGCTGAAGTGCTTATTCCGCATTGTGAATATGGTGCTGGCGGCGCGGCTGGGATACCTGGTCGGTTTTGACGTGCGGAAGGAGTTTTACCGACAGATTCTGAGGCTCGATATGAAGAGCTTCAACGAGCAGGGGCGCGGGGATTTGATGAATCGTTGCACGTCGGATCTCAATCAAATGAGCAGCGGTGTTCGATCGGTGGTTGGTCAAGGACTGCTTGAGCCCTTGAAAATGATCGTATGTTTAACGATTGCGGCTTTTGTCAGCTGGCAGCTGCTCTTGTTGACCATGATCATTGCCCCCATTGCAGGGTTCACGATTCGCTGGCTCACCAAAGCGCTGAAACGGGCACATCGTCGCGCAATGCAAGAACTCTCGATGATTTATGAAACGCTCACCGAGACGCTTGGTGGGATCAAGCTCATCAAGGCGTTCACCATGGAGTCGGCCGAACGCAGCCGCTTTCATCAGTCGGCCAAGCTGTACTACCAACGACAGATGAGAATCACCCGCTACAACTCGCTGATCAGTCCACTCACCGAGTTCCTCGGCATACTCATGGTGCTGTTAGCCTCGACGGCAGGTGGATATTTGGTGCTAAACCGGGAGACCCATATCCTAGGGTTGAAGATCAGCGACATTCCACTGACCCACGGCTGGATGAGTGTGTTTTTCGCCATGATGGCTGGAATGGCGAATCCCGCACGCAAGTTGGCGAGTGTGTTCAGCAACTTGCAACAGTCGTTTGCAGCGGCAGATCGGGTTTACGAGGTGCTCGACCGTGAACCGGGTATCGCCGACCCAGCCAACCCTGTGGAACTGCCCAAACGCTGGGAAAAGCTTCGCCTTGAGCACATCGACTTCTGTTATTCAACCGATAAACCAGTCCTTCATGACATTAACCTGGAAATCCACGCTGGCGAAACGATTGCGATTGTTGGGCCCAACGGTTGCGGCAAGTCGACCCTGCTGAATTTGATTCCGCGCTTTTATGACACTCAACGGGGCAGGATTACGATCGATGGCATTGACTTGCGTGATGTACGGATTCGGGATCTGCGCATGCAGATTGGTCTGGTGAGTCAGGAAACGCTCCTGTTCAACGATACGATTGGCGCAAATATTGCCTACGGTACGGTCGGCGTCGGAGACGACGCCATTGAGGCCGCTGCCCGCAAAGCACATGCCCATGGCTTCATTACCGAGAAACTCTCCCATGGCTACCAAACGATTGTCGGACCTAGTGGGAACAAACTTTCGGGTGGCCAACGGCAGCGGGTTGCACTGGCTCGAGCAATCCTTCGCGACCCCACGATCTTGATGCTTGACGAGGCCACCAGTCAGATTGATCTCGAAAGCGAGCAGCTTATTCATCAAGTATTACAGGAATTTCTCCATGACCGCACTGCGCTGGTTATAACGCACCACATGAGTACGATTGCACTAGCCGATCGTGTAGTTGTCATGGAGGGTGGCCGCATCCAGGATGTTGGCACCCACGAGGAACTCATTGGGCGCTGCGATCTCTATCAACGCCTGGCCAGCTTTGGCTACCGTGCATCCGCCTAGTCGGTGCCTGTTCTCGAAAAAGGCGTCTCCGCACCGCATCTGGCCTGGCGTTTTCCTGTCTTGATATCGGTCACTTTGACTCGACGAATGGCAACAACTGTCTATGATACATTGTCAACTATTACGATAGTAAGTCCCCATTTCGACAGGCCTGACGTCGTTAACATGTCTGAGCACGATCTGTTCACCCAACACCAACGGTCGTACGAAGCCAACCGGTTCGTCTATCCCGTCCTTAGCCGCCGGTCCAAGGGGATTTCGGTTGGGGTCAATCTCAACCCGGACAAAGTTTGTAACTTTGATTGCATCTACTGCCAGGTCAATCGCACCTCTCAGAGCGAGACTCGGTTTATCGAAACAGACCAACTGCTTCGCGAGTTGCAGGAGATGCTGGATCTGGTCACGTCTGGTGACATCTACAAGTCACCCAGGTTTGAGCACATGTCCGGCAATTTTCGGCGACTCAACGACATTGCCTTCAGTGGCGATGGCGAGCCAACCACGTACAAAAACTTCGATGAAATTGTGAGCCACTGTGCCAGGGTCAAGCAACAGGCGGAGCTCAACGACGTAAAGTTTGTGTTGATCACCAACGCCAGCATGTTCCATCGCCCCTCTGTCCAGCGAGGGTTGGAGATTCTTGACGCCCACAATGGTGAGATTTGGGCCAAGCTCGAAGCGGGAACGCAAGAGTATTATCAGCAGATCGAGCGCACACCGATCCCATTGCGGCAAATCCTGGACAACATCACCGCCGCCGCACAATTGCGACCTTTGGTCATCCAAGCACTCTTCATGCAGGTGGATGGTGTGCCACCCCCTCCCGGAGAACTTGCCGCGTTTTGCGATCGGTTGAATGAAATTACTCGTGCGGGAGGGCAGATCAAGTTGGTCCAGGTTTATACGGTGGCCCGGCCACCAACCGAGTCGTACGTGACGCCTCTGGCAGATGCCGAGGTCGACGCCATTGTGGAGTTGGTCACCTCGCGCTCAGGGCTCCCTGCCACCGCCTATTATGGCTCGGCAGCCGATTAAAGTTACGTCACTGCCGATGGAGTCGCTTGTCCCGTAACCGACCGGAGCGGTAGCGCAAAAATGGGGCTAATCTGCTGCGACCGGCCGTTGCCGGAATACGCCCCCGGTTGTCGCCTGACCAGAGGTCGGATACGCTGACAAGTCCGTTATTTTTTCGATCGTGCATCCCTTTCGGTGTTACCAATGTTCCCCCAGGGATCAACTCTTTTTGCCCGCTGAGTTCAACATGTCCGACCCTTATTTTCAATCGCTGTTTGCCGATCGTATTGGTGGTGTCAACTATGGAAAAGGGACCGCCATTTACAAATTCGAGAAGATTAAACGAGCCAAGAGAAAAGCCCTGACCGACTTCCCCGATCGCAAGCTGCTCGACTTCGGTATTGGTGACAATGACGAAATGGCCCCCGAATCGGTTCGCCAGGCTATGGCGATCGAGATCAACAAATCCGAGAACCGTGGCTATGCAGACAATGGCCCGGCAGAGTTTAAAGAGGCTGTAGCCAGGTTCATGAAGCGCAATTTTCGTGTTGAGCTCGATCCAACAGACGAGGTGAACCACTGCATCGGCTCCAAGACCGCCTTGGCGATGCTTCCGGCTGTATTTATTAACCCGGGTGACATCACGCTCATGACAGTTCCCGGTTATCCAGTTGCCGGGACACACACGCTTTACTACGGCGGAGTTGTAAATCAACTGCCATTGCTGGCTGAGAACGATTTTTTCCCCGACCTTGAGGGGATCGCCCCCGACATCCTTCGGAAGGCCAGGCTGCTCGTCCTCAATTATCCAAACAGCCCGACCGGCAAGACGGCTACGACGGAGTTCTACGAACGGGTTGTCCGGTTTGCGCGCGAAAACGAGTTAGTTGTCATCCAGGATGCAGCCCATGGAATGTTGAGCTATGACCGCGAGCCGCACAGCTTTCTTGCGGTACCTGGTGCCAAAGAGGTGGGCGTGGAAGTCCACTCACTCTCGAAGGGTTTCAATATGATTGGTTGGCGTATCGGCTGGGTGTGTGGCCACAAACGCATCGTCCAGGCGTTTTCAGATGTGAAGGACAACTCCGATTCGGGCCAGTTTCTGGCAACGCAGCTAGCGGCTGCCGCAGCGCTCGACGACGATTCGATACCAACGGCGACCCGCGCCAAGTACCACCGCCGTCTGGAAAAACTCGTGGCGGTACTCAGGCGCTGCGGCTTTCGTTGCGATATGCCAGGTGGGACGTACTTTCTCTACACCCCTGCCCCCAAGAGCCTTCAGGATGGCCCGACATTCGAGAACGGTGAAGCGGCCAGCCAGTACCTTATTACGGAACAATCGATTTGTACCGTTCCCTGGGATGACGCGGGGGCCTTCCTGAGGTTCAGCGTTACCTATGAAGCCGCCGATGAAGCCGCCGAAGACGAACTGATGGCCGAAACCGAGTCGCGGCTAAAAAATCTGAAACCGGTATTCTGACCATTCACCCTCCCGGTTTTCAGAGTACAGTTGCCCGCTTTTCGCTGGATCTTTGACCCAGATTACCATAGCGGTGGTAAACGCGCGAGATGCTCTGCTCCCGAACGTACCATAACAGTTCAACCCGGCCATGGTCTGAAACGGGAGAGTCGGCCACGAATTGAAGCGATTCGGCAGCCGCCTTCCTGACCACGTTCGAAACACGGGATGGGGCAGCGTAGCGGAGACGTTCTGTCTGGCCTGTGCTGATGACCTTTGCGAGTTGGGTTTCGGATTCTTCTACAAATTCAATCGAGCCGGCCCAGAGTTCGGTCAACAGGTCGAGTTTTCGCACTGCATCGGCCACGGTGCCAGAAAGGTTGGGCGGAATGCTAACGGTGGTAAGGCAGCCGACGGCCCTAGCTGCAGCAGCACGCGCAAATACGTCAAACAGAGAATCGTCGGGATGCACACGAACTCGCAGCAATTGCAAAGGGAGATAACGGCGGAAGTTGTCTTCGCCCAACAAGCAGAAATGGTCATGCTGCAACTGGAATTCCCGTTCGCTCCAGTCAGCGTAGCTCTTGATCGCAGCCGTAATCCGTTCGCTCTCAGAGCGATCAACATCAACGGCATCTCGCAGCGGCGTCGACAAGTCCTCCAAAGCTGCCCGTGACTCGCCAATCGGACCCGCCTCCGATCGAAGAGGTTGCGGAATATCGGCCGGCAGATCACCAGATGCGGTTGGTCGCTGCCGCGGATCCTGCCCGGTAAATACCATCAGTGGTACGACATAGTTGGGCCCTCCTGCCTTGATGCCAGGACCAACCGCACTCAGGCCCATCCCTCCAAATGGTTGACGCAGGACAATCGCACCGGTGGTGGAGCGGTTCATGTAGAGATTGCCTGCCCGGATCGCCCGCTGCCATATTTCCTGTTCGCGGTCGTCAAGACTTTCGAGCCCGGCGGTCAGGCCGTATCCCGTTCCATTGGCGTATTCAATCGCCTCGTGCAGGTCCCCAAAACGCATCACGCCCAGGAGGGGGCCAAAGAACTCGGTCGTATGGGTTAGGCTTCCTGGTCGGACGCCCCATTTGACACCAGGGGTGACCAGGTGTGGGTTTCCCTGGAAGTTCAGCTGCGGCATTATGGCCCACGACTCGCCCAGTTCAAGTTCTTTGAGTCCCTTTTCCAGTGCGCCAGCTGGAGGTCGAATTAAGGGGCCCACTTTGGTGTGAAGTTCCCAGGACGATCCGACGCGCAGGCTTTCTACCGCATCGCATAGCGCACGGCGAAACTTCTGGTCGTGGTAGACTTCATCTTCGAGCAGCAGGAGAGACGTTGCCGAACACTTTTGACCGCTGTGGCCGAGAGCACTTTGAAGTACATTTTTAATCGCCTGGTCTCGGTCGGCTAGTGCGGTGACAATCGTCGTATTCTTGCCACCCGTTTCGGCCAGCAGATGGATATTTGGTTTCGCCGCGAGCATCGTGCGGGCCGTGGCGGTACCGCCGGTCAAGATGACGGAACTGACATCCTCGTGAGTGACGAGCCGCTGACCCACAGAATTTCCGCTACACGGGGTGAATTGCAGAGCCGTTTGAGGGACCCCTGCCTGCCAAAAACAGCGACACAAAAGGTAGGCAACCAGCACGGTATCGGAGGCAGGTTTGAGAATGACCGTATTGCCAGCTGCCAGTGCGGCGGCAACGCCTCCACACGGAATGGCCAGCGGAAAGTTCCACGGCGAAACGACCACGACGACGCCCTTTCCTTGGGCCTTAAGCCCCAGCGATTGCCCAAAGACGCAGGCCCAGCCGCCATAGAATCGGCAAAAATCAATCGCTTCGGAAATTTCGGGATCCGATTCGTTGATGGTTTTACCGCCCTCGGCAAGCATGGCGCCGGTCAGATCCTCGCGGGCTCGCTGCAGTTCTTTGGCGACTTTCGAGAGTATGTTGCGGCGGATGTCTGCCGAGTGGGCCCGCCAACCGCCGGCATCTTGTACGGCGGTACTGACGGCCAGTGAAATGTCCAGCTCGCTTGCTTGGCGGTACTCGGCAACGACCACGCCGGGACGTGACGGGTCGTATGACTGGCGCACGGGTCGATCGTCGAAGATTGTTTTCCCGGCGATAACCAACGGTACCTGGGTTGATTGCGCGTCACACCGGTGTTGGTACTTTTCGACAAGCGAGCAAGCCCAATCGCTATTGGCAGGCAGAGACCAATCGGTATCGGGTTCATTCGTGAAGTGCATCAACCGTTCACCCTCGGCGGGAACGGGAGCAGAATCTTCAACCAGGGCTTCGATTTCGTGAGCCCGATTCTGTGTTCGTTGAGGTGCGTTGCTCAGGCTGGTCAGTGCGCTAAAAGAGTGCAGAAAGTGGCGTTCCAGCCGTTTCCAGTCATCGCTGTCGATGGTGATGTTGAAGGCATGCCGCAAGAAATTGTCGGGCCCCGTATTCTCGTCAAGACGCCGCACAAGATAACCCACAGCACTGACAAAATCCTCCTGCCGGCAGGCAGGTGCGTAGAGCAGTAAATTCCCGGCCAGCCGAAACAGCGCACGCCGCTGGTGGTTCGCCATCCCTTCGAGCATTTCGAACTGGACTTTGTCGAGAGCGTTTTCCCGGAAAGCGAGGACCATCCCGTAAGCAAGCGTGAACAGGTTGTGCGAGGCAACGCCGAGTCGCACGGCGGCCAGATTTTCGGGCCTCATTGCTTCCTGCATCATCCGCGTGTAGTTGGCGTCGGTTTCGAGCTTCGAGTGGTAGGGCGCCTGGGGCCAGCCACGGATGCTTGCTTCGACACGTTCCATTTCCAGATTGGCCCCTTTAACAAGGCGGATCGTGACCGGGGCACCGCCCGCGGCAACGCGCTGCCGAGCCCACTGGTTGATTTGCTGCTGCGTGTGGAACGAGTCGGGAACGTATGCCTGTAGGGCAATGCCTGCCTGCAGATCGGCCAGGCCGGATCGATCGAGTGTTTGCATAAAGACTTCTGCCGTGAGTTCTTTGTCGCGGTATTCCTCCATATCGAGGTAGATGAACTTTGGCGCCTGGGACCCATCGTGCCGCTCGAAAGTTGACTTCAGCGATGCGCGATAGAGCAATTCCATACGGTCGCAAAGTATCTCAAGGGTGTGCTGCCGCGCAAGCGGAGAGATCTGTGAGTAGATGGTCGAGATCTTGACCGAAATAACGTCGATTTCCGGTCGTTGGAGCGCCTGGAGATAATGCTGAAACCGTCGTTGCGTTTCTTTTTCACCCAGCAAAGCTTCGCCCAGATGATTGACGTTCATTCGTACGCCTTCTTCTTTCCGGGCGAGCAGATGTGCGCGGAGCAATTCGGGTTCCGCGGGTAGGATCACGTTTGCCGTTTCGTGCTGCATCTTCTCTTTGACGAAAGGCATCGCGACGCCCGGAAGATAAGACCCAAATGATTGAAAACCTTGCAGGAGGGTTCGATCGAACGTGTCGAAGAAACGCGGTATACCTTGAACATCAAGAACATGGATCAACTGGTCTGCTGCCCGACGTGCACGATTGGAGCGAAATGCTTGATCGGTCATTTGCATCAAGGTCGCTTTATCTCCCGAATTCTGGATCATGCGGTCCAACTCTGCTTGCTGACGGCGTTCTTGCGGAGTTTGAAGCTCAGCAGCGTGTGTTTGAAGTTCACGAGTCAGAAAGAGTGCTTGTTGTACTTCGGTAGTGTGGGGCGAACCCGGGTCGGACACAAAACGGGCTAGCAGGGCGGCGATGTCTTGGGTTGTGTCAGGATTGTGGGATAGCATCGACGGTACCTGTGGAAAGCGGGTACACTCTTTGGGAGGCAGAAACTGCAGGTCTACAACAAGTGCCGTGCCTTGATATCGAGATAACGATTGACCAGCGAAGCGGAAAGTTCTTCGGGAAAAACATCGAGTGACAAAGCACCGCCCATCTCAAGATCGGTGAGCACACGATGCCGCCACGTGAGAATGTCAGCCGCGGCTGCGGCAGTGTAGAGTTGGAGTGTGGTCAAACCTGGGTTTGAGGATGGTTTTTCGACACCCGGTTCGGTCGCTGCGGGTGCGTCTTCGGGAACCAGGCTGTTCCAATCGACTTGTTGAAGTGGGTCGAAGAGGGCATGGTCTCGCAGCAGAACGCCTAGCGGAAGGTGGCGACCTGCCAGGGTTTGTAAATGCCGGCGAATCTGCTGCGCATTCACCGCGTCGATCAAATTGGTGATGAGGATTACAAGAGCCCGTTTGCGAACATGGGAGGCGAGGTGGAGGAACGCTTCGTCGTACCGCGACTCGACCATTTCCGGGAAGCGATCATAAGCAGCGTGGAGCAGGCGGTTGGTTTGCCCCCGCCCTCCGGCTGGCGGCACAAAAGAATGAATTTGATCCGAAAAGCACATCAGACCTACCTGATCACCACGCTGCAAAGCAACGTAACTGAGCATTAACATGGCATTCAAGGCATGGTCGAGTAAACTTACGCCAGCCGATTCTCCGGTCATCATGCGACCGCAATCGACCAGGAAGACCAACCGCTGACTCTGATTTGCCTGGAAATCTTTCACGATCAACTTCTGCCTGCGAGCGGTGGCCCGCCAATCGATTTGCCGGTAGTTGTCATCTCGCGTGTAGTCCCGCAGTCGCTCGAACTCGTTATCCTGACCCACTTTACGAGTTCTACGCATGCCCAAAAGGCTGAGTCGATTGGTCCGTGCCATCACGGCATATTCTTCCAGTTGCTTCATGTCAGGATAAACGTTGACCTCCGATTTGCACGGCTGGGCGAGCAGGCGTTGCCAAAGTCTCCCGCGACTGCAAACCCGGATGAACACGGACTCTATTGCAAATGCTCCACGGCGCTTGGCCAACATCCGGTAACGGACGGTCGAACGACTGCGGCGTGGCAATTCGATACAAAACTCATCGGGATCGGCCCGTAGCCCATCCGGGAGACCGTCGCGGACCCAAACCGGTTGGTCACGGGAGGCATGGTTGCTGATCGAAAGGGTGACCTGGTGAGGTTTGCCGAGCGAGGCAATTGCCCCGACCTGACGTTCGACGTCAAAGGCACCAATCCGGGCCAGAGTGCCCATATCCGCTACTGCAATGGCCACGATGACGATGTCCAGTGCCATGAGCCATGGCCACAGAGAAGGTAGCGGAATCAGCCAAATGGAGAGCAGCGCCGGAACACAGAGTAACAATATGAGAGGCCGGTGAGGGTAAATCGCACGCCGCCACGCAACGAGCAGCAGCAATACCGCAATCGCTAATAAAAACCAGAGGGGCGCCATGCGTTACAACCGGGGCACTTCGACAGACTGCAACATATTGGTAAGCACTTCGTCAACAGACTGTCCTTCGACTTCTGCTTCAGCCGTCAGAATCACCCGATGGCGAAGTGCCGGCAGTGCGATTTCCATCACGTCATCGGGTACCGCGTAGTCGCGACCGTGGAATGCCGCCAGCGTGCGACTTCCCTGCGTCAGGGCGATTCCTGCGCGGGGCGAGGCACCCAGGTGAAAATGAGGCCAGTTCCGGGTGAGGCGAATAATTTGGTTAATGTAGTCCAGGAGCCGGTCGTCGATACGGACGTTACCGCATGCTTGCGTGGCCTGGACGATTTCTGCTGGATTGCACACTGTTTGTAACTCGCGATCGAGGCGTTCATCGAGGTCGAACCGAGAGCTGTGTTCTTTGAGGACTCGTGCTTCTTCTTCGGCGGAGGGGTAGTCAATCAGGATTTTGAACATGAAACGATCGAGTTGTGCTTCCGGAAGATTGTAGGTACCTTCCGATTCGATGGGATTCTGAGTGGCTAGCACCAGGAATGGGCGGTTCAGCTTGTGAGTGGTTCGCTCGACCGTAACGCGGTATTCCTGCATGATTTCCAGAAGTGCTGCGTGCGTCTTTGCCGGCGAGCGGTTGATTTCATCGGCGAGCAAGAGCTGCGTGAAAACAGGTCCTGGGCGGAAATTAAACTCCTGAGTCTTCATGTTAAAGACCGGAGCCCCCGTGATATCTGAGGGCATCAAGTCCGCGGTGAATTGGATACGACCACACTGGCAGCCAAGGACTTTTCCTAACGTCTTTACAAACAGCGTTTTGCCCAGCCCCGGTACGCTTTCAATAAGTACGTGCCCGCCAGAAAACAGCGCCACGAGTGTTGACAAGACCAATTCGTCCTGGCCAACGTAGATCTTGTCGACTTCGGCAGTAATGCGATCAAAAAGCGCCTTAATCGTGTCTCTTCGACTTTCAGTTGGAGTACCCACCGTTGAAGATGACGGCGAATCGCGATCACCGGTGGTCTCTTGGGTGAGATTGGTTTCTGAAGCTGCCGTTTGTCCAGTGGGATCATTCATGATTGTAATCAGTGATAGTGGTTACAGTTTCCTTACATTGACCGAAGAAGCCATAATGGTGCAACCCCTAAGGTTCACATTGCCTTTGCCACATCGGCTGACAAGGTCTAATTCACCGGTCGTCTTGAAGTACGGTATGGCGATAATTCTTAAGCATGGTATGCGCCTGTTCGTTATCCCCTTTCTTTGCCATCAACTCGCCGAGAGCTGTGACGTGATGGCCAAAATCGGTGAGCGCTGCTGGTGGAAGCCGGCGTGGCAAGCCAAAAATGGGCCAGCGTACCATCGCAAAAACAAAACCGAGGGCTGCTAAATGGACCAGTACTCCGTTGAGTGGCCAGACGGTGAAAAGTTCGAAACCACTCGGGGGTTGTTCGGAGGGATCGGAATCGCGGACCTCGGGACCTCCAGGATGGGATTGCAAGAAGACGACCTGTTTTTTGGGATGGCCGATTTCTGCGACGAGATTTCCGGCAAGCTTGCGATGTTCATGATTGACCAACGGAAGATTCAACAGGAAAGATCCATTTTCAACAACGATGAGTCGGGATGGGTCCGAAACATTTTTTTCATCCCACTTTTCCCAGTCGAGTTGACCGCCCCCTGAAAAAGGGATCTCGCTCACCAGGGGTGAGCCATTGCCGTCGGCAAGTAAAGTCCGCGAGTTTTCCTGGGGGATCAGCTGGCTGTGACGCTCGATTTCGATCTTGTCAGTATTGATTCCCTTGGCCCAAGGTCCGCTCAAAGTGGTAATCGATTGTGGTGATGTTGTCGTGTCGATGGAAAACCAGCCAGGCCATTCAACCGTCTTGCAGAGAGATGCCTTTTTTTTGAGATGCCGGTTTTTTGCGATGGCACGTCGCCTGGAAACTTCCCGCTTTTGATCGTTGGGTGCAACTTGTTCAGCAAAGGCCCAATAATTTTCGGCGGCGTCGAAATCGCGACCGATGTAAATCAGGGTCTTTTTGTCCCAACTGGTGCGCAGCCAATCATTGAGCCACGCTTGTGTCCGGGCCGAAGGGGGATCGAAATCGTCAGGCGCCCACACGATTACATCTGCCTCGGACAGCGATGGCGAGAGAGAAGTCCAGGAGTGCACGTCGTGGCCGGCTTTTTTGAACATTTCTCCCAGGACGGCTGTTCCGTTGACACTTGCGGCGCCACCGCCACTCCTCCGCCCGTAGGTCGTGTTAATGTTGGTTCCGCAGCCAGCCAGGAGAATGGCTCCGGCAGCCAGCACGATTAGCAAAGATTGGGGGCCTTGTGGTTTTACGGGCGGGGGGGTTGGAGCAGCTGGTGCCTCACTGTGGGTGGCCAGCAGGGTCTGGAATCTTGCCACTTTGGACCAGCAGGCTTCGAAATCCTCCGGCCGGGGTGTGTGGCTTCCAAAAAAAGCTTCCTCGAACAAAATCATGGTTTGGCGCAGCGCTGCGGCCAGTTCATCGCGGCTGCCGATCTGCCCGCCGCGATGAACTTCCCTTAGATATTGTCGATTGGTTTTTCCCCTGGCCAGCCACAGCAATTGATGCTTGTCGAGTTCGACCAGTTGAAAACTGAACAAGTAAACAATGGCTTCGACCAGATTACCTGCCAGATAGAATCTTTTGGCTTCAGCCAGGAAGTCTGTGTGCGGATTGTGGAGTCGTGCTGGCAGCACCGCAGCATAGTCGATCGTCGAGACCGTTGACTCGGCGTTGCCTGTCGCACTGGCCGATTGTTGTCGGCGCTCGTGTTCCAGATATGCTTGAATCAACAAATAGGCAGCACCGCCCAGAATCGCGGCAATGAAGAACCAACTAAGGGTTAACATCAGATTGCTCAGATTCCAGTCGGTCCACCAGCTCCAATCGAGGTCCCAATCGAACCACTCACTCAACCATTTGTTATCGGATGGAGATTGTACATCGATCCGGGCAAGGCTATCTGTTGACGAGTTGTACCAGGGATAGTTCCATCCCGTGCGCAGTGCCGACTTGCCCGTCTCGATAGCGACGTCGGGATTGGCAAGGTCTGCACTGAAACCAGGTGTCGGAAACGCAACGAACGCCAAGGTCATCAGCAAGTGCCAGTGAGCAAGCGTACGGGTTGTGAACACACTCTTACGGAGTGTGTGCTTCGTGATCCACACCATGGTTGTGTTGCGCGTTGTCATGCAGCCATTCTTGCGAGGCGTGCCGCTTCGGCCCTCATCACGAGTTCGACTTCCCAACCTTCGCGACGAATCCTCAGGTCGAGGTAGGCCAGGAATCGTACAATTGTAAAAAACCCGATGACCAACCAGCCGGCTAGAGGCACATACCATTGCACGATAGTCGACCAGGTAAACCAAATCCCAAAAAGTCCACCTGCGGTGGTTTGGATTCCCAAAAGGATAGCTGTCACCAGGACCCAGCCAGTGATCATCGTGCCTAGCCAACGGGCAAACAGGTCACCACTAATGTGCCGATGCAGGTTGCGACTTCGACGCCAGGTGGTGATTCGTTTTCCTTTGGACGAAAAAAAATAATTCCGCTCAAGTAAAATGACCTCCGAAAGATAAGGCCAGGCCAAATGTGGAATGATCAGTCCGACCAACAGCAGGCAGACAGTCAGTGACCGCAAGATGGCCTGGAACCACAACAATTGTAGCAGGCTACCAATGTAGTCTCGCCAGAGGCGGTTCCAATCGACCACCCGCGTAAACGTAATCTGGCCGAGATAAAGTGTCATGAGTGCTGTTGCCAGCGGGGCTTCCCAAAGCATCAGCAGAACCAACAGCCAGCTGTACGCATTCGAGGTCTCCCCCTTGGCACCGGAGTTGATAATCTCGGGAATGATCCAAAAGTTGACCAGCGCCAAGGGTATGGCACCGACTGCCAGCGTGGCCAACAAACCCCACCAGTGGAACCTCAACAACTGCAATGCCAGGTCCATCAGTTCGAGGTAGTTTCGTTCGCGAATCGTTATTTCGGTATGTTCAAAGTTCATGAAAGCGGAATATCGCATTCGTTACAGGGACCAGAGGCCACCGAACGATTCAAGGGTTCAGGGTGCTGTTTCCTGTTTTACGTAGCCCAGGATCACAAAATATAGCAGCAGTAGGAGGATCGAAAATGAACATACCGCTGCTTTGAATTCGTAGGGCAGTGGTGCTGGCGAGATAAAGCCTTCAATCAGCGCCGCCAGGAAGAACAGGATAAGCGATGCACCTACGATTGGCATGACTTCACGCGCTGCCAACTCAATGGACTCGCGGCGACCGAGTCCGCCTGTATCGACCAGGGCGAAACCGAGTCGCATACCAGCAGCAGCTGAAAGCACGATAGCCGTCATCTCAAATGGGGCGTGAGCGGTCACGAAATGGAGAAAATTCTCCCCGTGCGGGACGGTTGTCATGTAACCAAACGTGCTCCCCAGCGCGATCGCGTTAAATAGTGTGGCGAACAAACCTCCCACACCAAACAGAAGTCCCATCGCGAAACAACGCAATCCAATGCTTGGATTGTGCAAACTATAAAATCCAAACATGGCGAACTCGGTGCCGGTCGATTGGCCACTGGCGTTAATCGGGCTGTCGTACATCCTGTCGTACATCACGATTGCCTCTTCACCCAGCACTCGTTCGGCAAAGTTCGGGATTGGCGACCAGTTGGAAGCCAGGAACATCGATGCGCAAAAACCTCCCCAGAAGAGAAAAAATGCAAGGCGTAACGAGCCATCGTGAAAGAGTCTGCGGGGGACATTTTCCAGTAACTCGACCCGCCATGCCGAAAAGTCAAACCGGCGGCTGCGGTAAAGTTGGTTGTGGGCCCGACCAACCAGATGATGCAGGTAGCGGACCATGCTGGCGGGCAGTTGCTGAGCATTGGCCAGGGCCAGATCGGCACAGGCCGCACGGTAGAGCGATGCAAAATGAACTAAATCGTCTCCCGTAAGTTTGGTGCGATGGCGGCTTTCGAGCATATTGCAAAACGCTTCTAACTTGTTCCAGTCGTGCATGCGATCTTCGACAAGTTCTGCGACTTTCATCAGAGAGGTGACCTGTTGGTTTCAGTTCAGGGGACAAGTTCTTGACCAGAGTCGGAGATCAACGTGGGTTGTGCTGCCTTGGGTAGCCTGTCGGACGGGCCGGGTTGCAAGTCGCGGGTTGAAATTTTGTCACCCAGCTCGTTGTGGAACGAACGCTGGTAAGCAGCACAGAGCAAAGCATCATAGCTGGTTTCTGGTGGCAAGGCCAACTTTTTGACCAACAGGTTTCCAACGTGTCCGGCAATTTCGGCGCGGCGGGCAGGGCCGAAAAACTTCCGTCGATCGACATATTTTGAAAGCGCGTTCGACAAACTGCGATCGGGTACCCAGGCAGCGGGTATCAAGGCGGCAACGGCATCAATTTCCGGCTCATCAAGGCGTTCTACACCACGCATACGCGATCGTTCTTCGATGACGACAATCGTGCCACAGACAAGATCTCCAAGTCGTTGATAGCGACTGCTACAGGCTGCGCTGGTTAAACCAACCAGGTATGTTGGCACGACAAATTCGGCAGCGATGACGTAGGCTGGCAGCGCATCAACCACCCTGAGAATGTTACGCAGGACAGCTTGCAAACCACTGACGGGGCGACCATCGCGGGAGATCACCCGCAGTTGCATGATCCGTTTCCCAGGAGTCTGCCCATTCCAAAACGTCTCAAATAGTCCGCCGTAAAACCAGGCAAGAACCAACCAACCCAGCAACAGGATCAGAATGCCAACCCCAAAAGTTCCCAAAGAACCGAATATGAACAATGAGAAGAAGAACAGGACCCCAAAGATTGCCAGGCGAATCAGGAGGTCAAGGAGGTAGGCAGGTAGCCGCCAGAATGGACCAGCCAGACGGTACTCGAACGCAATATTTTCCGGCGTGACGACACGAATTCGAGAATCAAGTTGCCCACTAGTTTGCGCCACGAGTCGTTTCCAGAAATAAAAACACTACCGCAAGCATTATCGGTTGGGCTGGCCAAGGTGGCAAGTGAAAGGGGACTTTGCCGGCGGATGCCCGTGGTCGGGTCGGATAGAACCAACCGGTGTGAAAACGGCCAACCCGTTAGCCGGCGTTATGGTTTACCGACCCGCGGGTCAGGTAGGCGAGGATATCCCGGATAGAGATGACACCCACGAGCGATTGATCGTCGAGAATAGGGAGATGTCGGTAGCCACCAACGTTCATTTTGTGGAGCGCAAACGCAATTTTATCTCGCACGCCAAGCGCGACTGGATTGGACGTCATGTAGCGCGAGATTGGATGATCGGAAAGTTGGTTGACGTCGATGTTGAGCTTCGTAATAGCGTCGCGCTCTGTAAAAATTCCGATCAGCTTTTCTTGGTCGACGACCATCAAACAGCCGATTCGCTCCAGCGACATTTTCGACAAGGCTTCACGGACCGGTGTGTCTGGATGGATCGTGGCAGGTCGGTGGGGCTCAAGCACGCCAATCCGGTCTCTGAGCAGATCCGCTTCCACCCTGGTGGACGGTCTAGGAAGGCTGAGATCGGTGAGCGTCTGACCACACTGCTCACATTCGTCGACACCTTCGATGATTTCGACGCCACAGTAGGGACAGTTAGGCATGATAACCTCAAGTAGCTCAGGCTGATCGTATTCCCGCGGTGTAACCGTTTTGGCTGGCGACCGACATTTCACGACTAGCGGAGTAGTGTTGCGTTTTTTATGTTACGACGTTTTGTCACGACAGCCTTGCCGTGTTGTTGAACAGGCCCACCCATGGAGCCAATAGACACAGACTTTATTCAACCAACCATGTTTCACTCGCCCGAAAAAGCGTTTCCAAGTCGCCGACTCCTCGTTCTTTGCGAGCCTGCTCAAACTGTTCGTTCACCATTTCATCGTAGCGGGGTGCATCGACACAGCGGAAGACCCCGATTGGCTCTGGGAATCCATCCTCATGACGCATGCGGGTAAGCAGGTAGGCGAGGCTTGGCTCTGATGCTTTTTCGTCATGGAACAGAAGATCATCTTCGGTAATTCCTTTGCCCATTTCCACAACTTCAGGCTCCAGGCCATTGAGGCGAATCCCTTTGCTGTGGTTGTCGCCGAACATCAGTGGCTTGCCGTGCGCCAGTTCAAGGGTGGTATCGACCCTGGTTTCCCGGCTTTTGGCGTATTCCCAGGCACCGTCGTTGAAGACGTTGCAGTTTTGGTACACCTCGACGAAGGCAGTACCGCGATGCTCGGCAGCACGGTTAAGGACGTATCCGAGATGTTTGATATTGGTATCAATACTTCGAGCGACGAAGGTTGCTTCACAACCAATGGCAATCGAGAGGGGATGAAGCGGGTTATCGATGGCGCCCATAGGAGTACTTTTGGTTTTCTTTCCCAAAGGTGACGTCGGTGAGTATTGACCTTTGGTGAGCCCGTAAATACGGTTGTTGAAGAGGATGATGTTTAGATCCATATTCCGGCGGATGGCATGCATCAAGTGATTACCACCGATCGAGAGACCATCGCCATCACCAGTGATGACCCACACGTTGAGGTCAGGTCGGCACGTTTTCAGCCCTGTTGCAATAGCCGGTGCCCGCCCATGGATCGAATGTATTCCATAGGTGTTCATGTAGTACGGAAATCGGCTGGAACAACCGATGCCGGAGATAAAGACAATTTTCTCACGAGGAATGCCCAGGGTGGGCATGATTTTTTTCATTTGGGCGAGGATAGAATAATCGCCACAGCCAGGACACCAACGAACATCCTGGTCGCTTGCAAAATCAGTTGGTTTCAGAACCGGGAGCGAAATGTCAACACTCATGGAAGGTATTTTACTTTCTCGTCAAATTGGAACAAAAGGCGAGATGGATCACAGATGATTTTCCCACTACCTCGGTTCCGAGACTACCTGTTTGTCCAGGTTAACCACTAACTTAATATCTGATCAATCTTTGCCACAATTTCACCCACGCTGAACGGCTTACCCTGGACCTTGTTCAACGCATGGGCATCGATCAGGAATTGCGACCTCAATATCGACCTGAGTTGACCTTGATTCAGTTCGGGGACCAGCAGCTGCTCGAATTGGCCAAGGATTTCTCCGAGATTCCGCGGGAAGGGGTTAAGATATCGCAGATGGCAGTGCGATACGGTTTTGCCTTGGCTCTGGGCGGCATGAACGGCTGTCGCACAGGCTCCGAAGGTTCCTCCCCAGCTGACCACCAGTAGTTGACCATGGTCTGGCCCATCCAATTCCTGGAGAGGGATATCAGCAGCAATATTTTGGACCTTTTGAGCCCGCGTTTCGGTCATGTGTTGGTGGTTGAGGGGATCATAACTGACGTTACCGGTCAGGTCCTGTTTTTCCAGACCCCCAATGCGATGCTCTAAACCGGGTGTTCCGGGGATGGCCCAGGGACGGGCCAGTCGGTCATTGCGGCTATAGGCCATGAAAGTTTTGCCATTTTCACGTGGCTTGGGATGCTGGATGGGGAATTTTTCCAACTTGGACATCTCCGGTAACTGCCACGGCTCCGAACCGTTGGCGATGTAGCCATCGGTCATCAGAAAAACAGGTGTCATGAAGCGAACCGCGATGCGCCACGCTTCCTGGGCTACATCGAAGCAATCGGTCGGGCTTTTCGCCGCGATCACTGGTATCGGGCATTCGCCGTTACGGCCATACATGGCTTGAAACAGGTCGGTTTGTTCGGTCTTGGTGGGAAGGCCGGTCGAAGGACCGCCGCGCTGTACGTGGATAACGATCATGGGCAATTCGGTCATGACGGCCAGACCGAGCGCTTCGCCCTTCAGCGCGATCCCCGGCCCGCTACTGGCAGTGACAGCCATTTCACCGGCAAAGGCCGCGCCAATGGCAGCGCACGCAGCGGCGATTTCGTCCTCTGCCTGAAAAGTCAACACGTTGAACTGCTTGTGTTTCGACAGTTCATGCAAAATGTCGCTCGCCGGCGTAATCGGATAGGCTCCCAAAAACAATCGCTTTTCAGTCAAGTGGGCCGCCGTAATCAGACCATAAGCGAGGGCAGTGTTACCCATGATGTTGCGGTAGGTACCAGGGGGTAGATCCGCTTTGTCGACATAGTATTGCGCTTGGGATGCCTCGATCGTGTCGCCGTAGTAGTAGCCTGCTTTGAGGGCCAGGGTATTGGCCTGGCCGACATCGGGGCGCTTCCCGAATTTTTCTTCGATGAACCGCAAGGTCGGCTCGAGCGGACGATCGTAAAGCCAGAAGACGAGTCCCATGGCGAAGAAATTGCGGCAACGGTCGGCCTCTTTTTGGCTCAATCCCAGTCCTTCCACCGCCAGGCGAGTGAGCTTGGTCATGTCGACCGAATGCAAATGGAATTCGTCGAGACTACCATCTTCGAGCGGGTTTTCATCGTAACCAGCCTGTTCGAGCCCTTTCTTGTCGAAAGTGGCCTGGTTGGCAATCAAGATCCCACCTTTCCGGAGGTCAGCCAGGTTCGTGGCGAGAGCGGCTGGATTCATGGCGACCAGCGCGTCGACCGTATCCCCTGGTGTGTAAATCGCACTACTGGAGAAGTGGACTTGAAAGCCGCTGACACCGGCGAGTGTGCCACGTGGGGCACGGATCTCGGCGGGAAAATCGGGAAATGTGGCCACGTCGTTGCCGACCAGGGCCGATGTGTTTGTGAACTGGGTCCCGGCAAGCTGCATCCCGTCACCAGAATCACCACAAAACCGAACGGTTGCCTCGGCAAGTTGCTCTTTAGATTTTCGGGCCACAGTTGACATGTTAATGAGCCAAAGCTTGCGAGGTTTCCGACATAAATAACCGATGATGCCAGTTGTTAAACATCCTGTTTTTATGCACCTTCCCGCTCTGATTGTGTTACGCGAGGTTCAGGTGGAAGGTTGTAAATTGTTTCGGGAAAATGGTCGACCAGGTAATGCACAATTCCATGGACAGCTGCCACGCCAGTGGGTCGGCCTTCAGAATCAACAATCGGAAGGTGCCGGTATCCTCCCGCAGACATTTTCCTGATCGCTGCAGCTACTGTTTCCGTCGCTGAAATCGTGACCAGCTCGCGGGACATCACCTTGGAGATCAGTTCTGATAGATCGGCACCTTCAGCCATGAACCTCAGAGCATCCCGTTCCGTAAAAATACCCTGCAACTGGTCTTCGTCACAAATCAACACGGCCCCGGTATTCTGGGCGCGCAGCAGCTGTAGCACGTCGGCGACCGTTGCGTTGGGCGTGGTGGCCAGCGGTTGGTCCGGGTAAGCGGATCCGACCGGATCAGAATCAAGACTTAAGAATACGTCCACAGTGCAACCCAGCTATCGACCATTATTTCGCAGCCGAGCGGGTCCATTATATGTGTAAGAACACATCGGCAGGATACTACCCTGAAATCTACCACGTTGGGAAAGGCATTTGAACCGCAATTACCATTGTTTTTTAAGATTTGTGACCCCACCCCAATGGGTTACTCGATGCCAATTACGGGCTCTCGGGAGGGCCGTAGAATTGTGTCAAATCGAAGCCTCCCCGTTGCTCGTCTTCGATCAAGGTCACGCGTTTTTCCAGCAACTCCAATCGCCGGGCAAGTTGAGGTAAGAGTGCTTGCTGTATGTCGACCGGCTTGGGGCAAGGGATCTCCGGATAACCAAGTTGTCGGTGCAGCGATGCAAACAGGTAAAGCGGGTCTTTGCGACGGTTGGCCAACGCGATCCGCCCTTCCTGATGCCCGAACAGGATGGGTGGGGCCGGTCTCGGGTCCGTGCCATGCTTGGCCGCATGGGGCCGGGCCGATAATTCCGACCCCCCCGATGGCGAGTGAAACCGGTCTTGGTAGGTCTGACTGTGCACGTAGATCAGATCGGCGATATCGACCATTCCGACCTGTCGCCGGATCGTAAGGATCCATTGTTGCCACGTGTCATCGAAAGCCGGATCGCTGGCCATCGCCGCCAGTCCCTGATCGTACCCCAATCGATTTCGACAAATCGCTTCGAATTGATACAGGAAGAGACCCTGCCGAGTTGGTTGCTCGGCCCGATATTCGGCTTCGCGACGCAGGATTTCCAACCCGATGCGAAGATCGAAGCGGCCCCGCTCGTTTTCAGCCTCCAGCACGACATATGCCTGAAATGGCGTGAAATAATGGGGCAGCAAAAGCATGGCCGGACCAAACACGCCCTCATGACGCAATTCAGCCCTCAGAAAGTCGATAGCCAGGGGTAATTTGGTGGTGGACAGTACTTCTTCCCGGATCGACTCCAGAATTTCCTGGGTGGGCATGTTGCTCCGCAGGCGATCCCCCAGCACGCCAAAGAAATGGGCCTGTTCGACATATTCTTCCCGGCCCAGTGGGGGGGTAGGAGAACGGGGTTGAAGTACGTGATGGTCCACTGGAATTGCTGGCGATTCGATTGGTTGTGGTGTGCTTTCTCTCTTATAATAATGGGACTCGTTCCCCGGGGAATAGCCGGAAAATCTCCCCACAATTCCTGTCAGGATACCAACATTGAAAATCCCTTTTTCAACCATTGAAGAGGCGGTGCAAGCCGTTGCCGACGGACGCGTTGTGGTAGTTCTCGATGACGAGAACCGCGAAAACGAAGGGGATTTCGTCGCTGCTGCTGAAAAAGTGACCGACGAGACGGTCAACTTCATGATTACTTTTGGTCGCGGGCAGCTGTGCATGCCGATCTTACCGGAAGTCAGCCAGCGGCTTGAACTTTTGCCGATGGTCGAGCACAACACGGCCCCGCTGGGTACGAATTACACAATTCCGGTGGATCACATCAGCAGTCGGACCGGCATTACCGCAGGCGAACGAGCTGCCACCATTAAGGCGATTTGTGATCCCAAAAGTGTGCCCACCGATTTTCACCGTCCGGGACACCTTTTTCCACTAGTTGCCAAGCAGGGGGGGGTTCTCCGCCGGGCCGGTCATACCGAAGCCACTGTCGATTTGGCGCGCCTGGCTGGTTTACAGGCGGCCGGAGTGTTGTGTGAAATCCTCGATGATTCGGGTGATCGAGCGAGCCGCAACGCGTTGCTTGACCTCGCCCACCGTTTTCAACTCGAAATCATCACCATCGAACAACTCATTGCCTACCGACGGGTTCGAGAGAAACTCGTTTATCGTCAGGCCGAAGCAAAATTGCCGACCAAATATGGGACTGGGAAGATCATCTGTTATGGCGTCAAATACGAGCGGCAAGAGCCCCTTGTTTTCGTGGTGGGGGATCCCAATCGGGTTGCCGAGCCACTCGTGCGACTGCATTCATCCTGTTTTACAGGTGATTTGCTGGAATCGCTGCGCTGCGACTGTGGCGACCAGTTGCACTTGGCGCTCGACATGATTAGCCAAGAGGGTGCAGGTGTGCTGATCTATTTGCCGCAGGAGGGGCGTGGTATCGGGCTGGTCGATAAGATCAAGGCTTACGATTTGCAGGATCAAGGCCTCGATACGGTCGAAGCCAATCTGGCACTTGGTTACAAAGCCGATACCCGTGACTACGGCATTGGCATTCAATTACTGAAAGACCTTGGCCTGAAAAAAATCCGATTGTTGACCAACAATCCGAAAAAGACGGATGCGTTTATTTACGGCGGGTTCGACTTGGAGGTGGTGGACCAGATTCCGATCGTACCCCCCATCCACGAATACAATGCCGCGTACCTCGCCACCAAACGCGACAAAATGGGCCATCATCTGCCCGAATGACCCTTCCGCAGAATTTCACCGTGCCGAGTAACTAGCCGCTTGCCCAAGTGTACCATTTTTACGTTAATCTGTTTGCCGTTCCCAGCTGCACGAAGACCACCATGCCCCTGGCCCTGCGGGGTCGATCCCTGACGCAGTTCACCAGTTCTACCGGTTTACCGCTGACTTACGATGTACCGCTCGAGGTGACTTGGGAAACTGCCGCCCAGCGGTTGGACGATTTGGGACAGATGATCTTCGAGCCAGATGGGTCGTTTGTCTGGTCGGGAGTTGAAACGGGGGACCGCTGGCAAGTGGATGGGCATCTGTTCGAATTCCAGTTCGCTGGCAAGCCTTTGCTCCATCGCGTGGAGCTTCATGGCCACTGCCCGGCCGACCAATTTGACCAACTGCTTGTTTGCGCTGGATGGCCGAAAACAACGCTGGTTTTCGAATTGGTGCTGGACGGGGTTGCTTTGGATGAGGCGAACTTCCGCCGCTGGGTAGCATCGGCTTGCTGAGCCAGTACTCCAGCGTCGGCGGGGACCTGACGCCTGCCTTACTCGGGGATTACGCGGTGGGCGGCGGCTACGCCCGTTTCTCCCAGTCGACATTCGACAGCTTCGCCAGCGCAAGAATCAGGGCTTGGGTGCCACTGCGACGATGACCCTGGGATGCCAGAGCGATGTAGAGTTGTTCGGCCAGCGCCAATCCCGGCAGGGAGATTCCCATCCGCCGCGCCTCTTCCAGGGCAATCCCCATGTCTTTGATGAAGTGTTCTACGAAGAACCCGGGATCATAATTCCCGGCAATCATCCGTGACCCGAGATTGGCGAGCGACCAACTTCCAGCCGCTCCCGAACTGACCGATTCCATGACGGTTTCCAGGTCAAGTCCCGCCCGGTAGGCATAGAGCAAACCTTCGCAAACGGCAACCATATTCGAGGCAATCAGCGTTTGATTGACCATCTTGGTATGTTGACCGGCACCTGGCCCCCCTTGCCGTACCCACTTGGCCCCGACCGTTTGGAAGATCGGTTCAAGCGAATCGACTGCTGCCTGGTTTCCGCCAATCATGATCGAAAGCCGTGCTTCCCGGGCACCGACGTCACCGCCCGAGACCGGCGCATCGACGGCTTCCACCTGTTTTGCGGCTGCCGCTTCGGCAACTTCCACAGCCAGCGAAGGTTTGCTGGTGGTGAAATCGACCAGGATATTGCCTGCCTGGCAACCAGCCAGGGCGCCGGTTGGCCCCAACAATACTTCCTCGACGTCGGCCGGAAAACCAACGATCGAGCAGACGACGTCGGCTGCTTCAGCGACAGCCCGAGGGGTATCGGCCCAGGAGGCCCCTTTTTCCAGCAAATCGGCTGCCTTCGATTGGGTGCGGGAGTAGATCGTCATTGGGTAACCCGCGTCGATCAAATGGCCGCACATGCTGTGGCCCATGACACCGGTGCCAATCCAACCAAGGCGCGTAGTTTCGGGGGAAATGTTCATTGCAGACATTCAGTTGAGGAGATGATTGGGAGATCCATCCGGGGAACATCATTTCAGGGAAAGCCTGTGTGCTATCGTGTTGCCAATTATCCCGTTGTCAAGCCCTCCGGAGAAACGTTCCGGCGAGCACCTGATTGACGAACTCGCCGATTTCCGGCCCGCGCGACTGCCGCGGTCCGGCGACATTCAAGCGGGTGACTTCGTACTGCTGTAAGAAATTGCACAAGCGGGTCGACGGTTCACCCGCACCGTTGTCGCCGTGATCTCGGGCAAGATGCAACCAAGGTTTGCCAAGCCGCTTTGCCAGTTGTAACGTAAGTGCCGTGCCACCATGGACTTCGACAGAAATAGAAAACACAACCGTGGCATCCGAGTCGCGGATGTTCCACTCCGTTCGCTCCGCATAACGGTCGGATGGGGTCTCGCACAGCTGGTAGACCGAAGAAATCGGGCCGTCTTCGGCCAGCCGGCCCTTTGGGCACCAGCCGGCGTGTCGGATGTGGTGGGCAATCGCAAAGTCGAGCGCAGCCCGATCGGCACCTGTTTGCCCACCGGAAATGATGGTGAAATCGTCGCCTTTCATGGCTGCCACCTGCGAGGTATCCCGCGCACAAATTTGGGACCACTCAATGAAAGGGTCTCACGAATCAGGAACGAATCGATACAATCGCCAGGGTTGATTGTGAACGGTTGCGAGTTGGTGGTCCAGAGTCCCGCCAACGGGTGCACAACGGATGGCTTCCTTTTATGGCTGACAAACCTCGTATTGAAATCATTTATTGCAATCGATGCCGTTGGCTGCCTGGATGGCCCAGGAATTGCTCTGAACGTTTGACGAAGCGGTTGGCGAAGTTGCACTGATCCCAGGCCAGGATGGCATCTTTGAGATTCGCGTAGGGGATCAGCTTGTTTGGTCACGTCAGGCCGAAGGGGGTTTTTCTGACCAGAAAGAATTGAAGCAAAGAATTCGCGACCACGTGCTTCCGCAGCTGGATTTCGGGCATAGCGACTCGCGCAGGGACCCTTGGCCTTTTCGCAGTCGCGGTCGCCAGGCTTTCTCCTAGGGCCTGAGAGCAAGGGGCGACCAGGCTACCCTGAAATCGAGTCCGAAAATGCCACGTTCCCGCAGGCCCCACTTGCTGGGTGGCCGAATCCCCCGAAACAGTCTCGTCCCGTCGTCGACTTCACCTGGCGGCGACCCATCCAATCGTAGGGCCTCACGAGATGGCAGACCTGATGCTTGGCCAGCGAAGGGAGTTCCTTAAGGCTATTGCCGGTGTCGCAAGCGGTCGAGCGCTACCGCGGTGACGATAATACAGCCGGTAATGATCTCCTGAGTGAAATTCGGCAATCCCAAATGGGTGCAGCCCGATTTAATGATGGTCATGATTAACGCTCCCACGATGGAGCCCAGGATGGAACCCTCTCCTCCGGAAAGACTTCCACCGCCGATCACTGCGGCAGCGATGACATCCAACTCCATTCCTATGGATGTCACCGGATCGCCGATATTAAGCCGCGAAAACCGCAGGAGACCGGCAACCCCAGCCCCGGCGCCGCACATCGCGTAAACGTACAGCTTCACGCGCTGGACGGGTACACCACACAAGCGGGCCGTTTGTTCGTTCGATCCCACGGCAATGATGTGACGTCCGAACTTGGTAAAGTAGAGAAGTAGCACGGCCAGCAGCATCAAGACCATCAATGCCCATACGCCAGGCGGAACGAGCATCCAGCTGCGGTCGGCGGGAACTGTGGCCAGGAGCTCCCTTAGCCAGGTACGCGGCGCGTCAACTTTTTGCTCGTTTCCCAGCAGCTTGGCCAATCCCCTCACAACCAACAGTGTGCCTAACGTTGCAATGAACGGTACGACCTTCAACCGTGTAATGATCAGTCCATTGACAAGTCCACACAACATCGCCGCCCCCACCCCGGCACATGCCGCCCAGAAAGGACCGACGCTTTCGTTCAGCAAAATTGCGATGATCATGGTGGTGAGCGCGACCACGGATCCGATCGACAGATCAATCCCGGCAGTCATGATGACAAACGTCATGCCAATAGCGGCAACGCCAACCACTGCCGTTTGCCGCGCCATCAATTCGAGATTGTCGACCGAGCGAAAGCTCGGTGGCGCCAAGCAGGCGAATAGTCCATAGACCACAAGTAGCGCCAGTATGGGTCCCAGTCTATTCAACCAAGTGAATGTTTTCATGATTCAGGTGCAATCACTATTTTTGCCCGGTTGCCTCCAGCATCAACATTTGTTCATCCAACTGATCTGCGGGCCGCGCCAGGCCCAACGTGCCACGATGCATCACCGCAATTCGGTCGCATACCCCGAGCAGCTCCGGCAAATAGCTGCTGACCATCAGTATGGCACGAGGTGCCTGACCATTTTCGGGATCACCGGTGGCGAGTTGATCGATCAACACGTAGATTTCCGCCTTCGAACCGACGTCGATACCCCGCGTCGGTTCGTCCAACAACAGCAGGTCAACGTCGTGATGTAATAACCGCGCGAGGGCCACTTTTTGCTGGTTTCCACCCGACAGTTCCCCGACATTCTGCCGGCCATGTTGACAACGAATTGCAAACCGATCAATCCACCGCTGGACGGTTTGTCGTTGCCGATCCGGCCAGATCCAACCCAGCGGGCCGAATAGGTCCAGCTTTGAAAGAGTGATGTTATCCGCGATGCTCATCGACATGGCGACGCCTTCCACCTGTCGGTTCTCCGAAAGAATCCCGGCACCCTGCGCCCAGCGGCGGACGGGTGATGCAGGACCCAGATACGCCCCGAAACGTATCGATCCCTTACGGATCGCGTCGAGTCCGAACAGGGCGCGCAACAGCTCCGTGCGACCGGCTCCCACCAGCCCGGCAATCCCCAGGACTTCGCCCCGGTGCAGTTCCAGTGACGCTGCCTGGGGCTTGGCATGTCCGGCCAAATGGTTCACTTCAAGAATCCGTTCACCCGGTTTCCGTGACGAACGCAAAAACAATTTTCCGATCGTGCGTCCTACCATAAGTTTGACGAGATTCTCGGCCGTTGCTGTCTCCATGTCACCACTCCCCACGTTGCAACCATCCCGTAATACTGTATAGCGGTCTGCAATTTCTTTCACTTCTTCCAGAAAATGTGAAATGTAGACAATGGCAAGCTTTTCGCGCCGAAGGTGCCGGATCAGATCAAACAGGCACTCGACATCCGGCCCACTCAGGCTGCTGGTCGGTTCGTCCAGGATCAGCACTCGGCAGCCGACAACGATCGCGCGGGCGACCTCCACTAATTGCTGCGCACCGATCGGCAACCGAGAAACCGGGACGTCGATGGGAAGATCGTGATGCTTCAGCCGCTCCAGCGCTTCGACCGTGCGACGTCGTATTTCGCTTTGCCGGAGAAAACCAAACCAGGTAGGCTCAACGCCAAGCAGAATATTCTGCTCGGCCGAAAGGTGAGACACCAGGGAGAGCTCCTGATAAATCATGCACACGCCGGCCCTGCGGGCAGCAAGGGGAGTGTTCGGCGCGTACGACTGGGCATCGAGCATCATTCGGCCTCGATCCAGAGGATGCGCGCCGCTGAGGACTTTCATTAACGTGCTCTTACCGGCTCCATTTTCTCCCACCAACGCGTGAACTTCGCCAGCGTGGACTTTGAGATCGATATCATCAAGGGCGACGGTGGCCCCGAAACGTTTGGAGATACCCCGCATTTCAAGACGTGGATACACGGGTGAATTCATGGTGCGAACCGTCGTCATTCATCATTCGTGACAGGGCGCGGACCCTAAGTAGTGCTGTTGGACTATTGGCCTTCCTCGCTCAGCCAACGGTCCAAATCAGGTTCGACCAGATTCCTGTTCGCGGGGTGGTCCACGTTGTCGCGAGAGATCGCATAAACACCCGTATCATGGCGCTTGTCTACCTCTTCCCCGTTGAGGTGCTGGACAATAACTTTGACCCCGAGATACCCCATCTTGATCGGGTCCTGCACGATGATGGTATCGAGGTGACCTTTACGGAGGCCCTCGACTAATGCGGGGGACGCGTCGAAGCCGACGTGTCGAACTTTCCCCATCAAGTCGGCATCCTCCATTGCCCGCATCATTCCAAACGTAACGGGTTCGCAGGAAGAAAAGATACCATCAGCCTCGAGCCCACCGTCGTCGGTCTTATAGGTTGCCAACAGTTGCTCGGCCTTCTGGTAAGCCGACTCGGGCGTTGTTCCGGCGCGCTGGTTCGAGCTAATGACCTCAATGTTGCCATATTCTTCGAGACACTCCAAAAAACCGCGCTCGCGATTCATGGTACTTGCGGTTCCCTCGTTGGCTCGCAGCACAATAACCTTTCCTGACTCCCCAAGAAGCTTTGCGAGTTCCTGCGCCGCGAGCACCCCACCCTGGTAATTGTCGGTCGCCACGAAACTGATCTGCTCTTCGGAATCGAGCGCCGAGTCGACAATGACGACCGGGACTCCCCTTCTCATCGCATCTTCCACCGAAGATGCAAGAGCCACGCTGTCGACCGGGGCCAATACGATGCCGTCCACGCCGCGAATGCGCATCGACTCGACAATGTCAATTTGCTGCTGGCGATCCTCGTTTTGCAGGGGTGCGTTCCAGATGATCTCGACATCCAGTTCCTCGGCTGCCTGAAGAGCGCCCGCGTGGATCGAATGCCAGAAATCGTGTTGCGAGCTCATCGGTATCACAGCAATGAAGTACCTGCCCTCCGAATCGCCCGTTGACAACGGTTGTCGATTACAGCTCAATACCATCGCGACGAGCACAATCAAACTGCAGAGACGCGCGTAAAGAGGGTGCATAGCCTTTTCCTTTTCGAGCGAACATGATCAATCGCGCGTCATCATAACAATGTATTGGCTCTATAGGTAGAGACCCGGGACGATCACTAAAAAGCAAGCGATAGATTTCGATTGGACGGATATCTACGACATAGCGTTGAAGCGTTCCTCA
>Ga0315336_1000992_pt1 | contig 62307 bp, 52 predicted proteins | sample ASW5metaG_FD_204512 | JGI IMG/M metagenome (GOLD analysis project Ga0315336, IMG submission 204512) | Ammonia-oxidizing marine archaeal communities from Monterey Bay, California, United States - ASW #5 | ecosystem: Environmental > Aquatic > Marine > Intertidal zone | place: USA: California... | reverse complement strand
GGTTGAGCGTAGCGAAGCCCAACGGGCGGAGGTCGTGCATCACCTGCGCGTGTGTTGGGCTTCGGCGCTACGCGCCTCAACCCAACCTACGGTGGATTTGTCAGCTATGCGCCGAACGAGATCCCGTCCAACGCAGGGCGGGTTGCAACCCGCCGAACGGGGGTCGCACCCACACCATCGCCGAGCCGTGCCTCACCGTAAAAACAGAACCCACCGATAAGGCAAGGCTTACATGCCGGTCAGGCGGATGCGTGACCGCGCGGACGGGCCTGCGACACGGCTCGCCCCCGGCGCTACCGTAGGTTGGGTTGAGCGTAGCGAAGCCCAACGGGCGGAGGTCGTGCATCACCTGCGCGTGTGTTGGGCTTCGGCGCTACGCGCCTCAACCCAACCTACGGTGGATTTGTCAGCTATGCGCCGAACGAGATGCCGTCCAACGCAGGGCGGGTTGCAACCCGCCGAACGGGTTCGCATCCACACCATCGCCGAGAACCGTAGGTGGATTCAGCTATGCGCCGAGGGCGGCACCGGCACCTTGCGACTGTCGATCACCTGGCGCCAGGTGGGATTGCCAGTGGTTTCATCCATCGCCTGCTGCATCGCGCGGATGCGGCGCTTCTCGGCACGCCGGGTGAGATACCAGGCAAGGAAGGTTGCCAGCGACACGCTGAGCAGGATCAGACTGGCCACCGCGTTGATCTCCGGCTTCACCCCCAGGCGCACGGCGGAGAAGATCTCCATCGGCAGGGTGGTCGAGCCGGGGCCGGAGACGAAGCTGGCCAGCACCAGATCGTCCAGCGACAGGGCGAAGGACAGCATGCCGCCTGCGGCCAGCGACGGTGCGATCATCGGCATGGTGATCAGGAAGAACACCTTCCACGGCCGCGCACCGAGGTCCATCGCCGCTTCCTCGATGGACAGGTCGAGCTCGCGCAGGCGCGCCATCACCACCACCGCAACGTAGGCCGAGCAGAACGTGGTGTGAGCGATCCAGATGGTCACCAGCCCGCGCTGCGCCGGCCAGCCGATCAGTTGCGCCATGGCGACGAACAGCAGCAGCAGCGACAGGCCGGTGATCACTTCCGGCATCACCAGCGGCGCGGTGACCAGGCCACCGAACAGCGTGCGGCCGCGGAATACCGGGATACGCGTGAGCACGAAGGCGGCCATGGTGCCCAGCGCCACCGCGGCGATCGCGGTGTAGGCGGCGACTTCCAGCGAGCGCATCACCGCGCCCATCAGCTGGGAGTTATCGAGCAGGCCGGCGTACCATTTCAGCGACCAGCCGCCCCACACCGTCACCAACCGCGAGGCGTTGAACGAGTAGATGACCAGAATCACCATCGGCAGGTAGATGAACAGCAGCCCGAGCACCAGGATCAGGTTGGAAAAGCTCCAGCGCCTCATAGCTTGCCCTCCAGTTCCTTGGCCATGCTTATGGATGAAGAGCCGGTTGAACAGGACAGGCAGCGAGTCGGGTAGGTCATAGCTTGCCCTCCAGCTCTTTCGCCTGGTTCCGGTTGAACAGGATGATCGGTACCAGCAGGATCGCCAGCATCACCACCGCCAGCGCCGAAGCCACTGGCCAGTCACGGTTGTTGAAGAACTCCTGCCACAGCACCTTGCCGATCATCAGCGTCTCCGGGCCACCGAGCAGTTCGGGGATGACGAACTCGCCTACCACCGGAATGAACACCAGCATGCAGCCGGCGATGATGCCGTTCTTCGACAACGGCACGGTGATCTTCCAGAAGCTGGTGAGGTTGCGCGCGCCGAGGTCGGAAGCCGCCTCGAGCAGGCTCGGGTCATGCTTCACCAGGTTGGCGTAAAGCGGCAGGATCATGAACGGCAGGTAGGAATAGACCACACCGATGTACACCGCGGCGTCGGTATTGAGGATCTGCAATGGCGCGTCGATCAGGCCGAGGCCCTGCAACAGTCCGTTGAGGATGCCGTTGCTGCTGAGGATGCCCATCCAGGCGTAGACGCGAATCAGGATGGCGGTCCAGGTCGGCATCATGATCAGCAGTAGCAGAACCGTCTGCAGGTCCTTGCGCGCACGGGCAATGGCGTAAGCCATCGGATAGCCGATCAGCAGGCAGAGCAGCGTGCTGAAGAAGGCGATCCGCAGCGAGCCCAGATAGGCCGCCAGATACAGCTCGTCTTCGCTGAGGAAGATGTAGTTGCCCAGGTTGATCAGCACCTGCAGCTGCTGGTCGGCATAGGCGAAGATGTCGGTGTACGGCGGAATGGCCACATCCGCTTCGGCAAAGCTGATCTTCAGCACAATGGCGAAGGGCAGCAGGAAGAACAGCATCAGCCACAGGAAGGGCACGCCGATGACCAGTCGGCGCCCGGTATTCAGGGGCGAGCGCTTCATGCCTGCAATACCACGCCGCTGTCATCCCACCAGTACACGTACACCTCTTCCTCCCAGGTCGGCAGTTTCACGTGACGTTCGGCGTTGGCCATGAAGGCCTGCAGCACGCCGCCGGACGGCAACTTGATGTAGTACACCGAGTGGCCGCCGAGGTAGGCGATGTCGTGCACGACGCCCTTGGCCCAGTTGTAGCCGGGGCGCTCCAGCTCTGGCAGTTCGGTGCCGATCAGCAGCTTTTCCGGGCGAATCGCGTAGGTGATCTGTTTGTCCTCGGCGCGGGTACTGATGCCATGGCCGACGTAGATCGGGTTCTCAAGGCTTGGGCTGGCGATCACGGCATGGTCACCCATGTCTTCGATCAGCTCGCCGTCGAACAGGTTGACGTTGCCGATGAATTCGCAGACCAGGCGGCTCGCCGGCGTCTCGTAAATGTCCATCGGGCTGCCGACCTGGGCGATCCAGCCCAGATGCATGATGGCGATGCGCTCGGCCATGGTCATGGCCTCTTCCTGGTCGTGGGTGACCATCACGCAGGTCACGCCGACGCGCTCGATGATCTGCACCAGTTCCAGCTGCATCTGCGAGCGCAGCTTCTTGTCCAGCGCGCCCATGGGTTCGTCGAGCAGCAGCAGCTTCGGCCGCTTGGCCAGCGAGCGCGCCAGGGCGACGCGCTGGCGCTGGCCACCGGACAGCTGATGTGGCTTGCGCTTGGCGTACTGGGTCATCTGCACCAGACCGAGCATTTCCTTCACCCGCGCCTCGACTTCCTCTTTCGGCAGGCCATCCTGCTTGAGGCCGAAGGCGATGTTCTGCTCCACCGTCATGTGCGGGAACAGCGCGTAGGACTGGAACATCATGTTGATCGGCCGCTCGTAGGGCGGCATGTCGGTGATGTCCTGTCCATCGAGGAAGATGCGCCCCTCGGTGGGCCGCTCGAAGCCGGCGAGCATGCGTAGCAGGGTCGACTTGCCCGAACCCGAGCCACCGAGCAGCGCGAAGATTTCGCCCTGATGGATGCTCAGCGAGACATCATCGACCGCCACCGTTTCGTCGAACTTCTTGGTGACGCGGTCGATCTTCAGCAGCACCTGCTTGTTCTTGCTTTCGCCACTGAGGGCTTTCTTGTAGGCGCTGGAGGCAACGGCCATGCGCGAACTCCCGAAATGAAAAAGATTGGCCGGCCTGCGCCGGGCATTTAATGGTCGTTGCAGAGAGCGCGTCGCCAGACGCGCTCCCGATCGGCCGGCTCCGATTCGCCACCGGCACTGCCGCAGACGGAACGGGAACAGGCCCTGAAGTTCACTTGCCGGATTTCACCTTGGTCCAGGAGCGGGTCGACAGCCGCTGAACCTTGGGCGGCAGCTCGGCGGAGACGTACAGCCGGTCGAGCACTTCCTGCGGCGGATACACCGAGGCATCGCCGCGCACTTCCTGGTCCATCAGCTCGCCTGCCTTGAGATTGGGATTGGCGTAACCGACGTAGTCGCTCACCGCGGCAATCACCTCGGGGCGCAGCAGGTAGTTGATGAAAGCATGGGCCTCTTCGACGTTGCTGGCATCCGCGGGAATGGCGAGCATGTCGAACCAGAGGTTCGCGCCTTCCTTGGGAATGGCGTAGGCGATCTCGACACCCTTGCCGGCTTCCTCGGCGCGAGCGGCGGCCTGGAAGACGTCACCGGAGAACCCGGCGGCGACGCAGATATTGCCATTGGCCAGATCGGAAATGTATTTGGACGAGTGGAAATAACGCACATGCGGTCGCACGGCCAGAAGCTTCTCCTCGGCCTTCTGATAGTCCGCCGCGTTCTCGCTGTTGGGATCGAGCCCCAGGTAATTGAGCATGGCCGGGATCATCTCGTCAGCGGAATCGAGAAAGGCGATGCCACAGCTGGCCAGCTTCTCGGCATTTTCCGGCTCGAAGATCACCGCCCATGAGTCGATCCGGTCGACGCCGAGGGCCGCCTTGACCTTCTCGACGTTGTAGCCGATGCCGTTGGTGCCCCACAGATAGGGTGCCGCATGGGCATTGTCGGGATCGTTCTTCTGCAGTTGCTTGAGCAGTGCCGGATCGATGTTTTCCCAGTTCGGCAGCTTGCTCTTGTCCAGGGCCTGGAAGGCGCCGGCGCGAATCTGCTTGCCGAGAAAATGATTGGAAGGCACCACCACGTCGTAGCCGCTACGACCGGCCAGCAGCTTGCCTTCAAGGGTTTCGTTGGAATCGAAGACATCGTAGACGGGCTTGATGCCAGTCTCCTTCTCGAACTCCTCCAGCGTCGTTTCGCCGATGTAATCCGACCAGTTGTAGATATGCACGGAGGCGGCCTGGGCGGTGGCCGCACCGGCTACGGCGGCGGCGACGATCAACGACTTGAGTGTCGAGCGCATGGGATGAGTCCTCTTGTTACAGGCCGCGCGTGATCCCGGCGGGAAAGGCGGGCTGTTTATTGGAAAAACCTCTGAAAATCAACAGATTTGATGCAAATGTCGGTGCATCACAAAAGACAAGGAATACGTGGCAACGCAACGAGCTGCGCCTGGCCGGACTCCGGTGCCGGTACGCATGCTCCATGCGGCCCGGCACCGGATCGGTCGTATCAGCGACCCGACTTGATCTTGGTCCAGCTGCGGGTCATGGCGCGCTGGGTTTTCGGATCGAGGTCAGGGAAGGTGTACAGCTTCTTCAGCACGTCCTGGCTCGGGTAGATGCCCGGGTCGGTACGAATCGCCTCGTCCACCAGCGGGGTGGCCGCGGCGTTGCCGTTGGGGAACTGCACGTAGTCGGTGATCGACGCCATGACTTCCGGCTTCATCAGGTAGTTGATGAAGGCATGGGCGCTGTCGACGTTCTTCGCGTCGGCCGGCACGGCCAGCATGTCGAAGAAGCTGCCGGCACCTTCCTTGGGAATCTTGTAACCGACGTTGACGCCGTTGCCGGCTTCCTCGGCGCGCGCCTTGGCCTGGTAGATGTCACCCGAATAGCCGATCGCCACGCAGGACTCGCCATTGGCCAGGTCGGAGATGTACTTGGAGGAGTGGAAGTAGGCCACATGCGGACGGATCTGCATGAACAGTTCTTCGGCCTTCTTCAGCTCGTCGGCCTTGCCGCTGTCCGGGGCATAGCCCAGGTAATGCAGGGCGGCAGGGAGGATTTCGGTCGGCGAGTCGAGGAAGGAAACGCCGCAGGACTTCAGCTTCTCGATGTTTTCCGGCTTGAACACCAGGTCCCAGGAATCCACCGGCGCGTTTTCACCCAGCACGGCCTTGACCTTGTCGACGTTGTAGCCGATGCCGATGGTGCCCCACATGTAGGGAATGGAGTACTGGTTGCCCGGATCGCTCGGCTCAAGCGCCTTGAGCAGGTCCTTGTCGAGATTTTCCCAGTTCGGCAGCTTGGACTTGTCCAGCTTCTGGAACACGCCGGCCTTGATCTGCTTGGCCAGGAAAGGGTTGGACGGCACCACCACGTCATAACCGGAGCTGCCGGCCAGCAGTTTGGCTTCCAGCACTTCGTTGCTGTCGAAAACGTCGTAGACGACCTTGATACCGGTTTCCTTGGTGAAGTTCTCCAGGGTGTCTTCGGCGATGTAGTCGGACCAGTTGTAGACGTGCAGAACCTTTTCCTGGGCCTGCGCAGCCCCGGCAACGGTGCCGGCCAGCGTCATGGCAAGTAGTGTCTTGGCGAAGGGATTCATCCGTGCAGCTCCTGTTGTCATCATTAATGTCGGGGCAGTGGAACAGGCCATGAACACACGGCGGCCTGGCGGTGTGGCGGCATCGACACACCCTCGGCAGGTCTGGCCTCCAGCACGCGCGCAGTCTGGCAAGGTCAGGCCCCACTTTTCAACAAGCCGAACGCACAGCGGTGCAAACGACAAACTTAGCTCAGCTGGCGCGGGCTGCCGCCCGGCTCAACCCAGCGCATCCTTGGCCGTGGCGTCGAGGCACAACCGCACCTTGCCGACCAGCTCGTCGATCTGCTCTTCGCCGATCACCAGCGGTGGCGAGATGATCATGGTGTCGCCAACCGCACGCATCACCAGGCCGTTGCGGAAGCAGTGCTCGCGACAGAGCATGCCCACGCCGGGGTCGGCGAAGCGTTCGCGGGTCTTCTTGTTCTTGACCAGTTCGAGCGCACCGAGCAGGCCGACACCTCGCGCCTCGCCCACCAACGGATGCTCGAGCAGTTCCTGCCAGCGAGACTGCAAATAGGGTGCCGTCTTCGTCTTGACCCGCTCGACGATCTTCTCCTCGCGCAGGATGCGGATGTTCTCCAGCGCCACCGCAGCAGCCACCGGATGCCCCGAGTAGGTGAAGCCATGGTAGAACTCGCCGCCCTCGTTGAGCGTGTGCACCACTTCGTCGCGTACCACCACGCCGCCCATGGGGATGTAGCCGGAGGTCAGGCCCTTGGCGATCGGCATCAGGTCCGGCTCGAGGCCGTAGTAGTCGCTACCGAACCACTCACCGGTACGGCCGAAGCCGCAGATGACCTCGTCGGCGATGAACAGGATGTCGTAGCGCACGAGGATTTCCTTGACCCGCGGCCAATAGCTCTCGGGCGGGATGATCACGCCGCCTGCGCCCTGGATCGGCTCGGCGATGAAGGCGGCGACCTTGTCCTCGCCGACCTCGAGAATCTTCTGCTCCAGCTGGTCGGCGATGCGTACGCCGAACTCTTCCGGGCTCATGTCGCCGCCTTCGCCGAACCAGTAGGGCTGGTCGATGTGCTCGATACCGGGAATCGGGCCGTCACCCTGCTCGTGCATGGCCTTCATCCCGCCAAGGCTGGCGCCGGCGATGGTCGAGCCGTGATAGCCGTTCCAGCGGCCGATGACCACCTTCTTCGCCGGCTGGCCCTTGATCGCCCAGTAATGGCGCACCATGCGCAGCACGGTGTCGTTGGCCTCCGAGCCCGAGCCGGTGAAGAACACATGGTTCATCCCGGCCGGCGCGATGTCGGCGATCGCCTTGGCCAGGGCTACGGCCGGCGGATGGGCGGTCTGGAAGAACAGGTTGTAATACGGCAGTTCGCGCATCTGCCTGGTCGCGGCCTCGACCAGTTCCTCGCGACCGTAGCCCAGGTTGACGCACCAGAGCCCGGCCATGGCATCGAGGATCTTGTGCCCTTCGCTGTCCCACAGGTAGACGCCGGACGCCTTGGTGATGATGCGCGTGCCTTTGGCGTTCAGCGCCTTGTAATCGGTGAACGGCGGCAAATGATGGTCGCGGCTCAGCGCTTGCCAGTGCAGGGTTTGCGAATCGCTCATCAGTCACCTCTCGATTGGTCCCGTCGTTTGATTTTTGCTCTTGGCTGAAGCTTGAAGCTTGAAGCTTGAAGCCCCGAGCTTCCGGCTTCCGGCTTCCGGCTTCCGGCTTCCGGCTTCCGGCTGCTTTTAGACCGACAGCATCAGGAATTCCCGCTCCCAGGAGCTGATCACGCGGTGGTAGTTCTCCTGCTCGGCGCGCTTGACCGCGACGTAGCCGGTGATGAATTTCGGGCTCAGGTACTTCTCCAGCTCGCGGCAGGTTTCCATCCGCTCCAGCGCCGCTTCCAGCGTCAGCGGCAGGCGCAGATTGCGCCGTTCATAGCCACGGCCCTTGACCGGCTGGCTCGGCGGCAACTGCTCGACCATGCCGATGTAGCCGCACAGCAGGCTGGCGGCGATGGCCAGGTAGGGGTTGGCGTCGGCGCCGGCGAGGCGGTTCTCGACGCGGCGGTTCTGCGGGTCGGAATCCGGCACGCGCAGGCCGACGGTACGGTTTTCCTCGCCCCATTCGACGTTCACCGGCGCCGAGGTGTCGGGCAGGAAGCGGCGGAACGAATTGACGTTGGGCGCGAACATCGGCAACAGCTCGGGGATGTACTTCTGCAGGCCGCCGACGTGGTGCAGGAACAGCTGGCTCATGGAACCGTCTTCGTTGGAGAAGATGTTGCGCCCGGTCTCCAGCTCGATCACGCTCTGGTGCAGGTGCATCGCACTGCCCGGTTCGCCGGTCATCGGCTTGGCCATGAAGGTGGCGGCGACGTTGTGCTTGAGCGCCGCCTCGCGCATGGTGCGCTTGAACACCAGGATCTGGTCGGCCAGGTGCAGCGCCTCGCCATGACGGAAGTTGATTTCCATCTGCGCGGTACCTTCCTCGTGGATCAGCGTGTCCAGATCCAGACCCTGCGCTTCGCACCAGTCGTACATGTCCTCGAACAGCGGATCGAATTCGTTGGCGGCGTCGATGGAGAACGACTGGCGGCCGGTCTCCTGGCGGCCGGAACGACCGATCGGCGGCTGGAACGGCAGATCCGGATCCTCGCAGCGCTTGGTCAGGTAGAACTCCATCTCCGGCGCGACGATGGGCTGCCAGCCGCGATCGGCGTACATCTTCAGTACGCGCTTCAAGATGTTGCGCGGCGACAGCTCGATGGGGTTGCCCGTCTTGTCGTAGGTGTCGTGGATCACCTGGGCGGTCGGCTCGATGGCCCAAGGCACGAGGAACACCGCGTTCGGGTCGGGCCGGCAGAACATGTCGATGTCGGCCGGGTCGAGCAGCTCGTAATAGATGTCGTCTTCGACGTAATCACCGGTCACGGTCTGTAGCAGCACGCTCTCCGGCAGACGCATGCCCTTTTCGTCGAGAAATTTATTGGTCGGTGAAATCTTGCCGCGGGCGATCCCGGTCAGGTCGCTGATCAGGCATTCCACTTCGGTGATCTTGCGTTCTTTCAGCCAGCCGGTGAGCTGGTCGAGTTGGATACTCATGTTGACCTCGGGATTGCTGGGGAGGGCCGCCAGGGTCGGCCGTCAGCGTTGTCGGGCGTGCGCCTCGCAGGCTTCGGCGAAGCCACGGAACAACGTCAGATAGTGTGGATGCTCGTGAACCTGCCACTCCGGATGCCACTGCACGCCCAGGGCGAAGCTGCGCGCCTGCTCGACGGAGAACGCCTCGATCAGCCCGTCCGGCGCCAGCGCCTCGATACGCAGACCGGCGCCGAGCCGCTCGACGCCCTGGCCATGTACCGAGTTGACCTGGATCTGCGCCGGCAGGCCCAGTTGCTCGAGCAGGCCACCCGGCTGCACATGCAGCGGATGGCTGAGGCCGTATTGCACCTCCAGCGGATCGTCCGGACGTTCCCGGTGGTCCTGATAGGGGCCGGCCTCGTGAACCTTCTGGAGCAGGCTACCGCCAAAGGCCACGTTCATTTCCTGGAAGCCCCGGCAGATGCCGAACACCGGGATGCCCGCCTCGACGGCCGCGCGAATCAGCGGCAGGGTCAGGCGGTCGCGCAAGGGATCGTGATGGGTACCCGCCTCGCTCGCCGGACCGCCATACTGATGCGGCTCGACATTCGACGGCGAGCCGGTGAACAGCAGACCATCAAAGGTTTCCAGCAGAGTCGCCGGGTCGATCAGCTCATCCAGCGCCGGGATCACCAGCGGCACGCCGGCAATCGCCGCGGCACGCAGGTATTTGTCACCGGCGATGTGGAAGCTGTGATGTCCGATCTGCTTGGTACAGGCCGAAACGCCGATCAGGGGCTTGCGAGGCATGGGATACTCGTTGGTCGAATGGGGCATACCGGAGAGTAGTCTTGTTCATTTTTATAGACAATAGCCCGAATATTAGCCTGGCGCGCGATACCTCCAGCGCGCCGGAGATGCCCCAAAAAAGGCCCATTGTGGGCACTCATGGGGCGCTGGCGGGCTACTATTGACAGTGAACAGGCTTTTCGATTGACTCCCAGACAAGCATCTGATGATTGAAATTTTTAACAATTAAGGTAATTCATCATGGCCCCGCCGCGTGCCGTTCAGCTCAACGAAGCTAACGCATTTCTCAAGGAACATCCGGAGGTTCAGTACGTCGATCTGCTGATCACCGACATGAATGGAGTCGTGCGCGGCAAGCGCATCGAGCGCGCCAGCCTGCACAAGGTCTACGAAAAGGGTATCAACCTCCCCGCTTCGCTGTTCGCCCTCGACATCAACGGCATCACCGTCGAAAGCACCGGCCTGGGCATGGACATCGGCGACTCCGACCGCACCTGCTTCCCGATTCCCAACACGCTGTGCAAGGAACCCTGGCAGAAGCGCCCCACCGCGCAGCTGCTGATGACCATGCACGAGCGTGACGGCGATCCCTTCTTCGCCGACCCGCGCGAGGTGCTGCGCCAGGTGGTGAGCAAGTTCGACGAGCTGGGCCTGACCATCTGCGCCGCCTTCGAACTCGAGTTCTATCTGATCGATCAGGAGAACATCAACGGCCGGCCGCAACCGCCGCGCTCGCCGATTTCCGGCAAGCGCCCGCACTCGACCCAGGTCTACCTGATCGACGATCTCGACGAGTACGTCGACTGCCTGCAGGACATTCTCGAAGGCGCCAAGGAGCAAGGCATTCCAGCCGACGCCATCGTCAAGGAAAGCGCCCCGGCGCAGTTCGAAGTCAACCTGCACCACGTCGCCGATCCGATCAAGGCATGCGATTACGCAGTGCTGCTCAAGCGCCTGATCAAGAACATCGCCTACGACCACGAGATGGACACCACCTTCATGGCCAAACCCTACCCGGGCCAGGCCGGCAACGGTCTGCATGTGCACATCTCGCTGCTCGACAAGAAGGGCAACAATATATTCGCCACCGAGAATCCGCTGGAAAGCGAGCCGCTGCGCCACGCCATCGGCGGCCTGCAGCAGACCATGGCGGCCTCGATGGCCTTTCTCTGCCCCAACGTGAACTCCTACCGCCGCTTTGGCGCCCAGTTCTACGTGCCCAACGCGCCCTGCTGGGGCATGGACAACCGCACCGTGGCACTGCGCGTGCCGACCGACAGCCCGGACGCGGTACGCATCGAGCACCGGGTCGCCGGCGCCGACGCCAACCCCTACCTGCTGCTCGCCGGCATTCTCGCGGGGGTGCATCACGGCCTGACCAACAAGATCGAGCCGGATGCCCCCATCGAGGGCAACTCCTACGAGCAGGTCGAGCAGAGCCTGCCGACCAACCTGCGCGACGCCCTGCGCGAGCTGGACGACAGCGAGATCATGGCGCGCTACATCAGCCCCGATTACATCGATATCTTCGTCGCCTGCAAGGAGAGCGAACTGGCCGAGTTCGAGCATTCGATCTCGGACCTGGAATACAACTGGTATCTGCATACCGTCTAGCCGCAGGCCCGCGCGCTCGGGGCGACCGCCACGGCGGTTTGCATCCGCCGCCGGGCTGGCATCAAATACGCCGATGACCAAGCCCAACCCCGCGACGCCCAGTCGCCGCCCGCGCGCCAGCAGCCAGGCGCGCATCCGGCAGATTCTCTCCAGCGCCCGCGAACTGCTCGCCGAGCAGGGCGCCGCGACGCTGTCGGTATACGCGGTGGCCGAGCGTGCCGGCATCCCGCCCTCTTCCGTCTACCACTTCTTCTCCGGCGTACCGGCATTGCTCGCGGCGCTGACGGCGGATGTGCACGCGATGTTCAGGGCCAGCCTCGAGCAGCCCATCGATCACCAGAGCCTGACCAGCTGGCGCGACCTGTCGCGGCTGATCGAACAACGCATGCTCAGGATCTACGAGCAGGACAGCGCCGCCCGCCAGTTGATCCTGGTGCAGCATGGCCTTGGCGAGGTGACGCAGACCGATCAGCGTCTGGACCTGGAACTCGGCCAGGCCATGCAGGCCGTGTTCGAACGGCATTTCGCCCTGCCGCCGCTGCCGCAGGACATCGATGTGTTCGCCATGGCCGTGGAACTCGGCGACCGCGTCTATGCTCGATCCATACAGCTGTACGGCAGCCTGACGCCGCGCATGGCCGAGGAAGGCCTGCGCGTATTCGATGCCTACCTTAATCTGTATCTGCCGCCGTGCTTGCCGAAGCGTGAATCGCCGAACTACTGATCGATAAATATCGATAAACGGTTAGCCAGCTCGTTCACCAAGGCATTCATGGCACTATCAATCCGGATAACTATCGAATAAATTTGCGCCTTCGATAGCCGCCGCCCTTTCAACCGCAGCCGCGAGGTTTCCATGTCCCGAGTCGTTACCGTTGCCGCCACCCAGATGGCCTGTTCCTGGGATCGCCAGGCCAACATCGCCAATGCCGACAAACTGGTGCGTGAGGCCGCCGCCAAGGGCGCGCAGATCATTCTCATCCAGGAGCTGTTCGAGACACCCTACTTCTGCCAGAAGCCCAATGCCGAGTACCTGCAGCTGGCCACGCCGGTCGAGCAAAATCCGGCTATCCAGCATTTCCAGAAGGTCGCCGCCGAACTGCAGGTGGTGTTGCCGATCAGCTTCTTCGAGCTGGCCGGACGTGCCCGCTTCAACTCCATCGCCATCATCGATGCCGACGGCAAGCTGCTCGGCGTCTACCGCAAGAGCCACATCCCGGATGGCCCCGGCTATCACGAGAAGTACTACTTCAATCCCGGCGACACCGGCTTCAAGGTGTGGAACACCCGCTACGCCAAGATCGGCGTGGCCATCTGCTGGGACCAGTGGTTCCCCGAGACCGCACGCAGCATGGCGCTGATGGGCGCCGAACTGTTGTTCTACCCGACCGCCATCGGCAGCGAGCCGCACGATCCGACCATCACTTCGCGCGACCACTGGCAGCGTGTGCAGCAGGGCCATGCCGGCGCCAACCTGATGCCGCTGATCGCCAGCAACCGCATCGGCAAGGAAGAGCAGGACGGCTACGACATCACCTTCTACGGCTCGTCGTTCATCGCCGACCAGTTCGGGGCCAAGGTCGAGGAAATGGACCAGACCAGCGAAGGCGTGCTGGTGCATGAATTCAACCTCGACCAGCTGGAACACATCCGCAGCGCCTGGGGCGTGTTCCGTGATCGCCGGCCGAACCTGTACGGCTCGATCAAGACCCTGGACGGTGAAACGCCGTCGGAATGAACGTAGGGTGGAAAACCGCGCAGCGTTTTCCACCAGGGACGCACATGGTGGAAAAGGCCTGCGGCCGTTTTCCACCCTACCAGGATCTCAGCCATGACCACCCTCAGCTCTACGCCCCGCCAAGACGGCTACTTCATGCCCGCCGAATGGGCACCGCACAGCCAGGCCTGGATGGTCTGGCCGCAACGCCCGGACAACTGGCGTGACAACGGCGCGCCCGCGCAGGCCGCGTTCACCGCCGTGGCCAAGGCGATCGCCCGTTTCGAGCCGGTCACCGTCTGCGCCAGCGCCGAGCAGTACCTCGCTGCCCGCGCGGCACTGGACGATCCGCGCATCCGCGTGGTGGAACTGAGCAGCGACGACGCCTGGGTGCGCGATACCGGGCCGACCTTCGTCATCGACGACCAAGGCGGCCTGCGCGGCGTCGACTGGACGTTCAATGCCTGGGGTGGCGAAGACGGCGGGCTCTACGCTGACTGGCAGCGCGACGACGAAGTGGCACGCAAGATCCTCGAGATCGAATACTGCGACCGCTACCGCACCGAGGGCTTCGTGCTCGAGGGCGGCTCGATCCACGTCGACGGCGAAGGCACGCTGATCACCACCGAGGAGTGCCTGCTCAATCGCAACCGCAATCCGCATCTGTCCCGCGAGCAGATCGAGGCGGTGCTGCGCGAGCACCTGGCGGTCGACCGCATCATCTGGCTGCCGCACGGCCTGTTCAACGACGAAACCGATGGCCACGTCGACAACTTCTGCTGCTTCGTACGCCCGGGCGAAGTGCTGCTGGCCTGGACCGACGACGCGAACGACCCCAACTTCGCGCGCTGTCAGGCGGCCATGACCGTACTGCAGAGCACTCGCGACGCCAAGGGCCGCGCGCTGACGGTGCACAAGATGCCGATCCCCGGCCCGCTGCACGCGACCACTGAAGAATGCGCCGGTGTGCTCGCCCTGGATGGCAGCCAGCCGCGCGACCCGTCGATACGACTGGCCGGCAGCTACGTGAACTTTCTCATCGTCAACGGCGGCATCATCGCCCCGGCCTTCGGCGACCCGCTGGACGCCGAAGCCGAGCGCATCCTGGCGCAGCTCTTTCCCGAGCATCAGGTCGCCATGGTGTCCGGCCGCGAGATCCTCCTCGGCGGCGGCAACATCCACTGCATCACCCAGCAGCAGCCGCTGCCGGCTCAGCGTCGCCAAGGGGCGAACCAGCCCAAGCCGTCCTCGGTCAAGCCGCGCGGGTTGTACTCGCAACCGATCCAGCCGTCGTAGCCGACCTCGTCGAGCAGGGCGAACAAGTACGGGTAGTTAACTTCACCGAGGTCCGGCTCGTGCCGATCCGGCACCCCAGCGATCTGGATATGCCCGACGCCGGCGCAGAAGCGCTGGAAACCGGCGATCAGATCGCCCTCCATGATCTGCGCATGAAACAGGTCCAGTTGCACACGCAGATTAGGTTCGCCCAACTCGGCCAGGATCGCATGACCCTCGACCTGTCGATTGATGAAGTAGCCCGGAATCGAGCGGCTGTTGATCGGCTCGATCAACAGGGTCAGGTCATGCTCGGCCAGTCGCCGCGCGGCGTAACGCAAGTTGTCCAGATAGACCTCGCGCATGCGCGGGCGCAGGTTTTCATCGCTCACCAGCCCCGCCATCGCGTGCAGCCTGGGACAGCCCAGCGCGCGGGCATATTCGATGGCGCGATCGACGCTTTCGCGAAACTCCGCCTCGCGGCCCGGCAGCGCGGCGATACCGCGCTCGCCGGCGGCGAAGTCACCCGGCGGCAGGTTGAACAGCACCTGTTCCAGCCCATGGTCGGCCAAGCGCCCGGCCAGCTCCGCCGGTGCGAATTCGTAGGGGAACAGGTACTCCACGCCTTGGAAACCGGCGGCGGCGGCGCGACCGAAGCGCTCCAGAAAGGGTGCATCGTTGAACATCATGCTGAGGTTGGCAGCGAAGCGTGGCATGGCAATCACCATTGAGCGCCGAAGGTCTGGCGCAGTTCGTCGATTTGTTCGTCGTTCAGCGTACGTACCGGCTGCTGGCGCAGCAGCAGGTACAGCTTGGCGGTTTCTTCGAGCTCTTCGATGGCGTAGGTCGCCGCTTCCAGGCTCTTGCCCGAGACGACCGGCCCATGATTGGCGAGCAACACCGAACTGTGCTGGCCGACCAGACCACGAATCGCCTCGCCCAATTGCGGATCACCGGGCCGGTGGTACGGGATCAGCGGCAACCGACCGACGCGCATGACGAAGTAAGGCGTCAGCGGCGGCAGGCATGAGGACGCGTCCAGGCAATCGAGGCAGGACAGCGCTGCCGAATGTGTGCAGTGCAGGTGCACGATGGCCTCCGAACCCTCGCGGCCTTCGTAGACCGCGCGGTGCAGGAAGGCTTCCTTGGATGCGGGCTTGCCAGCCAGGTGGTTGCCCTGCCAGTCGAGCTTGGCGATGTCGGCCGGATCCAACTGGCCGAGGCAGGCATTGGTCGGCGTCAGCAGCCAGCCATCGTCCAGACGCACGCTGATATTGCCCGAGGAACCCGGGCTGAGCCCACGCAGATAGAGCGAGCGACCGATCTCGACGATCTCTTCGCGCAGTGCGCTTTCTTTGCTCATGCCAGCATCTCCCATGCTTTGATCATAAAATCGGCACTGCCGAAGTTGCCGGACTTGAGCGCCAGCGCCAGCGGCCGACCGGCCTGGCCGAGCGTCTGGGTCCAGGGCACGCCGGGGTCGATGCTCGGCCCGATGCGCAAACCTTCGATGCCCAGCGCACCGACCACCGCACCGGAGGTTTCGCCACCGGCGACCAGCAACTGGCCCACGCCCTGCTGTTCGACCAGCGCGCGGGCAATCTCGGCCAGGGCCGATTCGATGCGTTCACCGACCTGCTGCGCGCCGAACTGTTGTTGCACGCGGCGTACCTCGTCGGCCGGACTGCTGGCGTAGATCAGCAATGGCCCCTGATGCCCGGAGGCCCAGGCCAGCGCCTCGCCGACCAGCGCGTCGCCGCGAGCCATCAGCTCGGCGGCCTCCAGGCGGAAGGCGGGATAGACCGCTGCAGCCTGCTCGACCTGACCGAGGGTCGCCCGCGAGCAGCTACCACTGAGAATCGCCTGGCGTCCCCAGCCTGGCTCCAGCCGGCTGGCTTCGCCGTTGGCCTGCAACAGCCCCCTGGCCTGCCAGTCCTGGGCCATTCCCAGCGCCAACCCGGACCCGGCGGTAACCAGCGGCAGGTCGGCGCAGGCACTGCCGAGCACGGTTAGATCCTCGTTGTCGATGGCGTCGCTAATGGCGATGCCGATACCGTCGGCGCGTAGCGCGGCGATCCGTTGACGGGTCGCCTCGACACCGGCACGTAGCGTTCGGTAGTCGATCAGGCCGACCGGATAACGTGTCTGCGGCTGCAGCACGCGCAGCAGGTTGGCGTCGCGCATGGGCGTGAGTGGATGGTCTTGCATGCCGCTTTCGTTGAGCAACACATCGTTGGCGAACAGGTAGCCGTTGAATACGCTGCGGCGGTTTTCCGGGAAGGCCGGACAGGCCACGGTGAAGTCGCTGCCCAGCGCGTCGAGCAGCGCATCGCTGACTGGGCCGATATTGCCCTCGGCGGTGGAGTCGAAGGTCGAGCAATACTTGAAGTAGAACTGCTGGCAGCCCTGCTGGCGCAGCCATTCCAATGCCTGCAGCGATTGCGCGACCGCCTGCTCGGGTGTCAGGTTGCGTGACTTGAGTGCCACGACCAGCGCGTCGGCCTCGCCCAGCGCCAATGGCCGGCACGGCACGCCTATGGTCTGCACGGTGCGGGCACCGCCACGTACCAGCATGCTGGCGAGGTCGGTTGCTCCGGTGAAATCGTCGGCAATGCATCCGATCAGAGGCATGGTCAAATCTCCTCGTTGGCCGCAGCAGGCAGGCTGATGCCGGGGAAGGTCTTCACTACGGCGATGTCGTCCTCGCGTCCCAGCCCGGCGGCCGATGCCTGCTTGAACATTTGATGCGCGCTGGCGGTCAGCGGCAGAGGGAAGACCGCATCCTGGGCGCTGTCGAGCACCAGGCCCAGATCCTTGACGAAAATGTCCACTGCCGAGCGCGGCCGATAATCGCCGGCCAGCAAGTGCGGTACGCGGTTCTCGAACATCCAGGAATTGCCGGCGCTGTGGCTGATCACCTCGTACAGGGCCTTGGGATCGCAGCCCTGGCGGATGCCGTAGGCCATGGCTTCGGCCGCCGCGGCAATGTGAACCCCGGCAAGCAGCTGATTGACCAGCTTGATCTGCGACCCTTGCCCCGCCTCCTCGCCCAGCCGATAGACCTTGGCAGCGACCGCCGCGAGGGCCGTTTGCGCCCGCTCGAAGGCAGCAGCCGGCCCCGAGGCCATCATCGTTAACTCGCCTGCCGCGGCACGCACCGCACCCCCGGAAATCGGCGCATCGAGCATCATCACCTGCTGCTCGGCCAGCCGTGCCGAGAGGCGCCGCGCCGCTGTAGCGGAGATGGTCGCGCAAGCGATCACCACAGTGCCCGGGCGCAACCGCGAGGCGATACCCTGCTCACCGAACAGCAACTGCTCGGTCTGGGCGGCATTGACCACCACGATGAACAGCAGATCGCTGAGCGCCGCGCTATCGCCCAGCGCGACCACCGGCTGGCCTCCTTCGGCGGCGAAGGCCTGACGCACGTCCTCGCGGATGTCATAGCCCCATACCGGCAACCCGGCGCGCCAAAGGGAGCGCGCCATGCCCAGGCCCATGGAGCCCAGGCCGACCACGCCAATACTGGATATCGCTGTCACGGGTGAATCCTCTTGTGGTTGTTATCCGGATGCGTCGGCCTCGCTTCGCGCTTCGCGCAGGCGGGCTTCGGCGTTGCGCAAGTGCGAGGAGGCAGCACGTCGTGCCGCCTCGCTGTCACCGACAGCGATCGCGTTGAGCAGCGCGTGGTGCTCCTGATCGACCTGTCGCATGTACTGGGCATTACGCGCTTCGTTGCGGCGAGTCACGCTGATCGCCTGTTGCAGCAGCTGGTGCAGAAAATCGATGGTTTCGAGAAAGTGCTGGTTGCCTGTGGCGGCGACTACCGCGCGGTGAAAGGCGAGGTCCTCGCGCACGCCGTCCTCGCCCCGCTCGACCGCCTCGTCGAGCTCGGCCAGGGCATTGCGCATCGCCCGCAGCTGAGCATTGTTACGCCGCGCCGCAGCCAGCTCGGCGGCCTTGATCTCCAGCGCGCTGCGCAACTCGAGGATTTCGACCACCGCCTCGAAGTTGCCCTGAGGCGGAGACAAGCGCAGTGCCACGGATGGATTGGGCACGACGAAGGTGCCACTGCCCTGCCGCGAGGTGAGCATGCCCTCGCGCTTGAGCATCGAAATGGCTTCGCGTACCACGGTGCGGCTGACGCCGTACTGTTCGCACAAGGCCTGTTCGGTGGGCAGCCGGTTGCCGGCGGCCAGCTGGCCTTCATGAACCGCCGCACTCAGGCGTTTGGCCAGTCGTTCGGCGAGTCTGGGGGTGGTGTCGTTCAGCATATCCACTCGGATCTCCTGGCAACCGCTGCGACTTTTGCCACGCTGCGGGCAAAAGAAACATTGCCAACGGTTGCGTCCACATTAAATTCATCATACAACATGACAACTAGCTGTCACCTGGTTCGTCGATAACAAGAATACGGGCGTTCGACAGGACGCTTCGGATATTTCCTGAAACGGAGTACAGACATGAAGATCCTGGTAACCGGCGGCGCTGGCTTTCTCGGCACCCGTCTGATCGAAGCGCTGCTGGCGCCCGGTGCGAGCGACCTGCTGCCAGCCGGCGCCACCCTCGTCACGGCCGACCTGGCAGCCTGCCCAATCGATGATCCCCGCGTGGTCTCGCACACCGGCGACATCGCCGACCCAGCCTTCATCACCTCGCTGATAGGTCCTGACATCTCCCTGGTCTACCATCTGGCCGCAATCGTCAGCGGCCAGGCCGAAGCCGATTTCGACCTGGGCATGCGGGTCAACTTCGATGCGACCCGTGCCCTGCTCGAGGCATGCCGCCAGCAGGGGCAAACGCCGCGCTTCGTTTTCGCCAGCTCGCTGGCGGTGTTCGGCGGGCCGATGCCCGAGCAGGTTTCCGAAGTCCTCGCACCGCTGCCGCAATCGTCCTATGGCGCGCAGAAGGCGATGGCCGAGCTGCTGATCAACGACTACTCGCGCAAGGGCTTCGTCGATGGCCGGGTCTGCCGTCTGCCGACGATTTCCGTGCGCCCCGGCAAGCCCAACGCCGCCGCCTCGTCGTTTGCCAGCAGCATCCTGCGCGAGCCGCTGGCGGGCGAAGCGAGCAACTGCCCAGTGCCGCTCGAAACCCGCCTGTGGTTGTCCTCGCCACAGACCGTGATCGACAACCTGGTCCATGCCGCGCGTCTCGATGGCCAGGCGCTCGGCCTACGCCGCACGCTCAACCTGCCCGGCATCAGCGTGCGTGTCAGCGACATGCTCGACAGCCTCGCCCGCATCGGCGGCGATGCGGCGCGCGCACGGGTCAGCTTCGAGCCGGACGAGCGGGTGCAGCGCATCGTCTGCAGCTGGCCCGGTGACTTCGACATCCAGAGACCGCTGCAGCTGGGCTTTCGCGTCGATGCGGATTTCGACAGCGTGGTGAGGGCTCATATCAGCGCGACATGAATCGCTGACCCAGACGGCGCCATGGGGCGTCGTCGTGCCATCCAATAACAACAAGAGGAATTTCCAATGGACGCAACTGCTATCGCCGGCCCACAGCTGATGGTGGGCCTGGTCCTGGCCATCATCGTACTCATCGTACTGGTGCTCAAGACCCGTATCCACGCCCTGCTGGCGCTGATCATCGCCGCATCGATCGCCGGCCTGGTCGGCGGCATGGCGCCCGATGCGCTGGTCAAATCCATCACGACCGGATTCGGTGCCACGCTGTCGACCATCGGCCTGGTGATCGGTTTCGGTGTGATGATGGGCCGCCTGCTGGAAGTCTCCGGCGCGGCCGAGCGAATGGCCTACACCTTCGTGCGCTGGCTGGGCAGCAAGCGCGAAGAATGGGCGATGATGGTTACCGGCTACATCGTCTCGGTACCGATCTTCTGCGATTCGGCATTCGTGATCCTCAACCCGCTGGTCCGTGCACTGTCGCGCAACACCGGCAAATCGATGCTTACCCTGGGTATCGCCCTGGCCGCCGGCCTGATGCTGACCCACCATGCGGTGCCGCCGACTCCCGGGCCACTGGGCATCGCCGGGATCTTCAACGTCGACGTCGGGCTGATGATTTTCTGGGGCATGGTGTTCACCCTTCCCGGCATGTTCGTGCTGGTGGCCTATGCCCGCATCATGGGCCCGCGGATCGAGGCGATGATCGCCCAGAGCGGCCAGGCACCGCTCGAGCCGGCCGCAGCCTACCGCGATGTGCTCGAGCGTGCCGATGCCCGCGAGGCCGAACTGCCACCGCTGTGGCTGTCGATGTTGCCGATTCTGCTGCCGATTCTGCTGATCTTCGCCAACACCCTGATCGTCGCGATCACCAAGCTCAACGGTGACAGCACCCTCGCCCAGAGCCTGTTCGGCCAAACGATCGCTTTCGTTGGCAACCCGGTCATCGCCGTCGGGCTCGGAGTGCTGGCTGCGCTGTATGGCCTGGTGCCACGGCGTCCGCGCGAGGAAGTCATCGCGCATATGGAAAAGGGCGTGGAAAGCGCAGGCATCATCCTGCTGGTGACCGGTGCCGGCGGCGCGCTGGGTGCGGTGCTGCGCGACAGCGGTGCAGGCCAGTACATGGGCGAGTGGGTGGCCACGCTGCCACTGCCGGCCGTGCTGATTCCCTTCGTGATCGCTTCGCTGGTGCGCCTGATCCAAGGCAGCGGTACGGTGGCGATGATCACCGGCGCGTCCATTTCCGCGCCGATCCTGGCCTCGATACCCGATGTCAACATGGTATTCGCCGCCCAGGCAGCGGCGATCGGGTCGATGGTATTCAGCTACTTCAACGACAGCTATTTCTGGGTCGTCAACCGCATGCTCGGAGTGACCAATGCCAAGCACCAGCTGCTCACCTGGTCGGTTCCAACCACGCTCGGCTGGCTCAGCTCCTTGCTCACCCTTCTGCTGTTCAACGCGATTCTCGGCTAACGGCCGCCGACGTCGACCACCAGCCAGCACGGCTCTGGCCTGGCCAGGAGGTCGGCAACAGCCTTCCGGCCATTGCTCACCCTGCCCATTCGCACGGCGCAGGGTGGACACGCCTTGTCGATCCATCGCTCTGCAGTCACGGTTGGCGTAAAAAGCGCGAGCCACCCGCGCAGCTCGCTCTTGAACTGGCGGCTGTGGCTGCTAGCTGTGTAAACCCGCGTTGACCGGAGGAAGTGGAGCGCGGCTGATGGGAGGTGGGTAACCGAGACTGGCATGAGGTCTGTGCCAGTTGTATTGATGCAGCCAAGGTAGCGGGTGAGCGGCACGTTGCTCTGGAGTGTCATAACTGCAGACGTATGCCCACTCACGCAAGCTAGTCTGGATGAAGCGTCCGGCCTTGCCATTGGTGCGATGCCTGTAGGATTTGGTCCATAGATGGAGCAAGCCAAGTCTGCGCACCAGGCGGCGCAAGCGCTTGGATCGGCAGCAGACGCCATTGTCAGTCATGATGCGAGTAAGCCGAGGCCCCGGTAGTAGCGCAGCGCCTGAAGAAGCGCGCCGCAGGCGCTGGTGCCGCGCTCATCGGGATGCAGGGAGCTGAACGCTATTCGGCTGGCATCATCGATGGCTACACGGACGAACTCCCAGCCGGCGCCGTCCGAGTTCTGCTGGCGGTTGCCCGTCACGCGGTGGCCGGGTCGGCGGCGGCAACATCCACTGCATCACCCAGCAGCAGCCGGCACCGCTGTCGCGCTGAAACGCTGGCCTTGAGCCTGCCAGCCAGGCAGGAGGAGGTTCGATGGAGTTTCTGGTCAACCTCGACGTCGACGACCTGGAACGGGCCGTCGACTTCTACGGATCGGTGTTCGACCTGCGGGTCGGCCGCCGTCTCGGCACTTTCGCCGTGGAAATGCTCGGCGGTCCGACGCCAATCTATCTGCTGCACAAGACCGCTGGCAGCGCCGCCACAGCGGACGGCTCTCGGCACCGCGACTACGCGCGGCACTGGACGCCGCTGCACCTGGATTTCGTCGTCGAGAACATCGAATCCGCGACCGCCAGGGCCATCGCCCAGGGTGCACGGCTGGAGCAGCCGATAGCGACTCAGGTTGGCCACAAACTGGCGCTCATGGCCGATCCGTTCGGCCATGGCTTCTGCCTGCTGCAGTTCACTGAGCGTGGTTACGACGAGCTGGCCAACTGAACCGATCGAACACCCCGCCAGTCAGCTCAGCCGACGATCACCTGGTTCTTGCCCAGGCGCTTGGCGGTGTACATCGCCGCGTCCGCGCGGGCGAACACGCTGCTCAGCTCGAGATCGCTGGCTTTCAGGGAGGTCAGACCCAGGCTGGCGGTGACACGGAAGCGCTCGCCATTCTCGGCGGTGAACACCACCCGCTCGATCTCGCGCTGCAGGCGTTCGGCGATCTGTTCGGCCAGATCCGGCTGACAGCCCGGCAGCACCGCAGCGAATTCCTCACCACCGATACGCCCGAACAGATCGCTCTGGCGCAGCACGGAGGCACCACAACGAGCGACCTTCTGCAGCACCTGATCGCCCATCTGGTGGCCGTGGGTATCGTTGATGCGCTTGAAGTCATCGATATCCAGCAGCAGGAACGCCAGCGAAGAAGCGAACTGCCGCGCTCGCTCGAACTCGGCGCGAGCGCATTCGAAGAAGTGCCGGCGGTTGCTGCTCTGGGTCAGCACATCGGTGGTGGCCAGGCGCTGCAGTTCGCCTTCGAGCTGCTTCTTCTCGGTGATGTCTTCGGCGATACCGACGATGATCGGGCCCTGGCCACGATCGGCACGGCGGCCAAGGAAACACTTGTCGCTCAACCAGCGCAGTTGCCCGTCACCGCGGATGATGCGGTACTCGCGGGTTTCCACCGCGCCCTCATCGAGCACGGCGAGCATGCTCTTCTGCGCAAACTCGACGTCATCCGGATAGATTGCGTTGCGCCACTCGCCGTAATCGGCCAGCAGCAGGGCCGGCGAGCGCCCGAAGATGCGCTCGTAGGCAGGGCTGACGTAGATCATCCGCTGCGCCTGCCAGTCGAACGCCCAGAGCACGGCATTGACGCCGCCCAACAGGGTGCTGAACAGTTGCTCGCGCTCGCCCAGACGGGCAGCCTCCGCGCGCGCATGCATCAGCGCCAGCAATGTCTGCGCATCGCCGCCCGGTGGCATGCCCATACCCGAATCACCCAGATCACTCGCCAGCCGCATAGCCTTCTTCCTGAAACGACCGTCGCGATTGCGACAGTACTGCATATTGAGAATGCTGTTCAGAGAGCCGGCCAGAAGCAAAGTTCCGGCCGGCTGGAGGCCTTGTGCTTGAGCCGATGGAAGGTCAGGCGATGGCGACTGACGGGCGCAGTGAATAGGTCCGCAGATGCTCGGCGAATTCGCGCAGCGACTGGATGCCGCTGACCTCCGCTTCGTGTACCCATTGCTTGATCGCCGCCAGCATTTCATGGCCGTTCGAGCTGGTTCGCGTCCAGATCTGCTGCAGCGCCAGACGCTTCTCGTAGATCACCTTGAGCGACTGGCTCTGCGCCAGCATGTCGTCGATGTGCGCCTGCTGATCCTGCTGCAACAGGCTCGGCTCCAGCGCCAGCAGACGCTTGGCGCGGCGCAGTTGATGACGCAGCGTGGCGTCGGCGCGGCCAAGCTCCTGGCGCACCAGCGGCACGATGACCAGCTTGCGGTACTGCGCCATGATCTGGAAACGGTTGTTGAGGATCGCCATGGCGCTGTCCATGTCCAGCTGCTGCTTGCACTCGATGCGGTGGGCGATCGGCGCGGTACGGTTGACCTTGGCCAGCCGCAGCAGGCTGAACAGGCGAATCCAGGCCCAGCCCATGTCGAACTCCCATTTGCGCACCGACAGCTTGGCCGAGTTCGGATAGGTGTGATGGTTGTTGTGCAGCTCCTCGCCGCCGATGAGGATGCCCCAGGGCACGAGGTTGGTCGCCGCATCGCGACATTCGAAGTTGCGATAGCCGACCGCATGGCCGAGGCCGTTGACCACGCCGGCGGCCCAGAACGGAATCCAGATCATCTGCACCGCCCAGACGGTCAGGCCGAGCGCGCCGAACAGCGCCAGGTCGATCAGCAGCATCAGTACGATGCCGACATTGGGAAAACGCGAATAGAGGTTGCGCTCGATCCAGTCGTCCGGGCAGTTCTTGCCGTAGATGCGCAGGGTTTCCTCGTTCTTCGCCTCTTCCATGTACAGCTCGGCGCCCTTGCGCAGCACCGTGCTCAGGCCCTTCTGCACCGGGCTGTGAGGGTCATCGGGGGTCTCGCATTTGGCGTGGTGCTTGCGGTGGATGGCGGTCCACTCGCGGGTGTTCATCGCCGTGGTCAGCCACAGCCAGAAACGGAAGAAATGCTTGAGCGCCGGATTCAACTCCAGCGAGCGGTGCGCCGAGTAACGGTGCAGATAGACCGTGACGCTGACGATGGTGACGTGAGTCAGCAGCAGCGTGGTCGCGATGAGTTGCCAGACCGACAGGTCGAGTAAACCGGTGTGCCACATGATAACGGGGTGCCTCTTGCAGAACGGTGCGCCAACGACCTCCGCTGACGTTCACCTGGCCTCAGCCTAACACCAGGCGTCGGCGAGTCTAGGAAACGGCCCGACCGACCGTCTAAAAGCTGGTGATTTTTTAGCCAGATTCGGCTGCAATCGCTACGCTTCGGTACGTAGCGCAAGGCTGACGTGCGTTCCCGAAAGACGCTACCGGCCGTACTAGCATAGAGCTATCATTGTTTCTTTTTTGCCCTGGAAAGTTGCGGCTCATGCAAACGTCGTACGGCGAGCGCAGCACCTCGCGCCACTGGCCGGCCCGCCGATGACGAACGCCGGCATCACCACCCCCCACTGGATCTTCGCGCTCGGCAGCCTGCTGCTGGTGCTGCTGTTCGGCAGCCTGGCGTTCAACGATTACCGCGCGCGCGATGCCGCCTGGCACCTGGAAATCGACACCCACGGCGAACTGCAGAGCCTCGCGTTGCAGAGCGCGCAGCTCAATCAGCGGCGTCAGGCCGACATGGTCGCCACTGCGCTGGCTGGCAATGCCGAAGTGCTGCGCCAGTTACGCCAGATCGATACGGCGCTACGCGATGGCAGGGCCATGGACGATGCGCGCATCGAACTGGCACGCCAGCGTCTGCGTGCCGCGCTGAGCCCGGCCTGGAGCGCCATGCAACGCCACGGCGCACTGCAGTTGCAGATCTTCTGGAGCGACGCCGGGGTCGCCCTGCTGCGCATGCAGCAACCGGAGCGCTTCGGTGACGCAATGGCGGCGCAACGCCCAATGCTGCGCCGCGCGATAAGCGAAGGCAGCATGCAGTACGGCATGGAGGTCAATGCGCTCGGCGCCAGCAGTCGTGCCATCGTTCCGTTGCGTGCAACCGACAGCGAGTCCGGCGAGATCATCGGCGCCCTGGAAGTCGGCTACAACGTGCTGCCGGAACTGCCCGAGCTGGGCGACCAGCTGGCCGCCGGACTGGCGCTGATGGTCAATCGCCAGGCACTGCAGGCAGCCGACGTGGAAGCCCCCAGCGGCGTGCAACTGCGCAGCGACGGCGACTGGCTGCTGATCGAGCATTCGGCGACGCAGATTCTGCACTGGGCGCAGCAAGGCATGCTGCCCGAGCCGGAGATCGGCCTGGCCTTGCGCCTGCTGAGTGCCGACGGTCGCACCTATATGCTCAATCAGATTCCCCTGCACAGCGACCGCCGGGCCCAGCCATCGGCGCCGCTGCTGGCAGCGGCGCTGGTCTGGCGCGATATCAGCGCGATGCAGCAGGAGCACCAGCAGGCCGAACGCCGGCTGTTGCTCAAATGGAGTCTGGCCTGGCTGATCGCCGAGGCGCTGCTGCTGACCCTGGCGGTGCTGCTGCAACGGCGCATCGGCGCGCAGCTGCAGCATCAGTTCAGCCAGCAACAGCAGGGCCGTCGCCGCCAGCGCCTGCTCGACCGCGCGCAGAAAATCGCCAGCCTGCTGCCCGGCATGGTGTTCCAGCTCAAGCGGTTCGCCAACGGCCGCTATGCCTTCCTCTATGTCAGCGAGGGCGCACGAGACCTCTACGGTATCGACCCGCAGCGGCTACTGGTAGATGCTGCCCAGGCGCTGGCGCACGTTCATCCGCAGGATTTGCCACGGCTGAAAGCCGCGCTGCTGCGCCTGGCCGCGCGGTCGACGACCGGCTCGGTGGAATTCCGCATCCAGCATCCGCAACGCGGCCTGCTCTGGGCCGAGGGACGTGCCACCGCCGAACGTCGCCCTGACGGCACCGTGCTCTGGCACGGCTTCGTCACCGAGATCACCGAACTGATGGAAGCCACCCGCGCGCTGCAGAAGAGCGAGAGCCGCTACCGCGCCATGGTCGGCAACCTGCCGGGCGTGGTCTACCGCTGCCGCAACGACGGCCGCCGGCGCATGAGCTATCTGAGCAACGGCATCGAACGCCTGACCGGCTACCCGGCCAGCGATTTCATTGGCGACCGCATGCGCAGCTACGCCAACCTGATCCACCCAGACGACCTCGAGCTGGCCCGGCAACACGCCGAGCAGGACACCTTCGAGGGCATCTACCGGCTCATCAATGCCGAAGGCCGGACCGTCTACGTGCGCGAAAAGGCCCGCGTACTGCGCGAACGCGACGACCCGGTCGGCTGGTGCGACGGTTTCATCTGGGACGTCACCGACCAGGCACTGGCCAAGGAAGAGATGCAGGAGCGCGAGCGCTACCTGAGCATGCTGATCGACAACGTGATCGACGCCATCATCATCATCGACGCCCGCGGCATCATCGAGACCTTCAACCACGCCGCCGAACAGATCTTCGGCTACAGCGCCGCAGAGGTCATCGGCCGCAACCTGTCGATGCTCATGCCCGAACCGGACCGCTCCGCCCACGACAGCTATCTGGAGACCTACGAGCGACGCGGCATTCCTCGGGCGCTGGAACAGAACCGCGAACTCACCGCCCTGCGCCGTACCGGCGAAACCTTCACCATCGAACTGCGCGTCTCGCAGATCAACCACCACGGCGAGCGCCGGTTCATCGGCCTGGTGCGCGACATCACCGAGCGCAAGCGCATCGAGCGAATGAAGAGCGAACTGGTGTCCATCGTCAGCCACGAGCTGCGTACGCCACTGACCTCGATCTCCGGCGCCCTCGGCCTGATCGTCGGCGGTGCGCTCGGCGAGCCTTCGCCGAACATGCGCCAGATGATCGACATCGCCCACCAGAACAGCCTGCGTCTGGGACGCCTGGTGGACGATCTGCTGGACATCGACAAGCTGGTCGCCGGCAAGATGACCCTCGACGTTCGCGCGCATGCGCTGCCGGCATTGCTGCAACAGGCGATCGCCGCCAATCAGGGCTATGCCACCAAACACGGCGTCGCACTGGAGCTGCTGCCGACGCCGGATGTCCAGCTGATGGCAGACGACGATCGGTTGCAGCAGGTACTGGCCAATCTCATCTCCAATGCGGTCAAATTCTCGCCGCGGAGTGGCACTGTTTCGCTCGCCAGCGAGCGGTGCGACGGCTGGATACGAATCTCGGTACGGGATCAGGGACCGGGTATCGCCCCCGAATTCCACACACGGATCTTCCAGAAATTCTCCCAGGCCGACTCCTCCGACAGCCGCCAGAAGGAAGGCACCGGCCTGGGCCTGGCCATCAGCAAGGAACTGATCGAACACATGCACGGCCGGATCGGTTTCGATTCCGAGCTCGGTGAAGGCGCCTGTTTCTGGTGCGAACTGCCAGTCGTGCCGCTGGCGCAAGATCAATCCTGATGCTTCCGTATAAGCGGACGCGCACGCAAACGACCCCCCGGAGGCACAATGGCCGAACTCAGGCGCATCCTGCACGTTGAAGACGATCCGTCGATTCAGGCGGTGACCAAACTGGCCCTGGAGGCCGTTGGCGGATATCAGGTGCTGTCCTGCTCCTCGGGCGCACAGGCGCTGGAGGAAGTCGAAGCCTTCGCCCCCGACTTCATCCTGCTGGACGTGATGATGCCGGGCATGGACGGCCCGCAGACGCTGCTCAGGCTGCGCGAGCGCATCGACCTGGAACGGATTCCGGTAACATTCATGACCGCCAAGGTGCAGCCGAGCGAGATTGAGCACCTGCGCAAGCTGGGCGCGCGCGACGTGATCGTCAAGCCGTTCGACCCTATGCAGCTGGCCGAGCAGATTCGCAGCATCTGGCTAAGTGGCCGATACTAGGCAGAACTGCTTAATCCCCCGGTCGTGACACGCTGCCGACCCGGATGCCTCCCACCGAACCAGCAAGGCGCGACGATGGAGTCACCGCAACAAAGCACGACGCCAATGCCATCCACCGCCCAGCCACGCGAGCTGTCACGCCTGGCAGCGCTGCTGCGCTACGAAATCCTCGACACGCCCGAGGACAGCGCTTTCGATGACTTCACCGCGCTTGCCGCGCAGATTTGCGACACGCCCATCGCGCTGATCTCGCTGGTCGACGACCGTCGCCAGTGGTTCAAGAGCCGGGTCGGCCTCGACGTCAGCGAGACCCCGCGGGAAATCTCCTTCTGCACCTACACGATCACTGGCGACGAAATCTTCGAGGTACCGGATACCCTGCAGGACCCGCGTTTCTGCAGCAACCCGCTGGTGCTCGGCGACCCGCATATCCGCTTCTACGCCGGCACGCCGCTGACTTCGCCGGATGGCTACAACCTCGGCACCCTGTGCGTGATCGACCGCCAGCCACGGCGCCTCAGCCCGGAGCAACGCGAGACCCTGGAGCGCCTCGGGCGTCAGGTGATCCGCCTGTTCGAGCAGCATCTGCTGGCGCACCGCCACGCCGAGCAGGCGGCGTTGCAGCAGGCGATCCTCGACAGCGCCTCCAGCGCCGTACTGGTGACCCGTCCCGACGGCATCGTCACCAGCGTCAACCCGACCGCCGAGCGCCTGCTGGGCTACAGCGAGCAGACCCTGGTCGGCCATCCGCTGACCGCCGCGCTGTTCCGCCCGGAGGCGCTGCAGCGCCGGGCGCTGCTGCTTTCCAGCGAGTTGCAGATGCCGGTCGAGGCTGACTTCTCGGTACTGACCGCGCCGCTGCACCGCGGTCGACGCGACATGTCCGAATGGCGCCTGCGCCACCAGAACGGCAACGAGGTGCCGGTGCTGCTGGGGGTGAGCGCGATCCATGACGAGCAGGAGCACCTGCGCGGCTACCTGGTCAACGCCTACGACCTGGCCTATCAGGAGCAGCTGCAACTACGCTTGCAGCAGATCGCCGCGCAGGTCCCGGGCATGCTCTTCCAGTTCCACTGGCGCGCCGATGGGGCGTCGTGCTTTCCCTACGTCAGCGAAGGCGTCGAGCAAACCTACGGGCTCAGCCCCGCACAGCTGGCCAGCAGCTTCGCACCGATCGTCTGCCGGGTCCACGGGCCCGACCGCAGCGCGCTGCTGCTCAGCATCCGCAAGGCGGCGAGCGAGCTCACGCCCTGGCACAGCGAGCACCGCGTCGAGCACCCGCGCAAGGGGCTGATCTGGGTCGAGGCGCGGGCCACGCCGCTGCAACAGGTCGATGGCTCGGTGCTCTGGCATGGTTTCGTCACCGATATCACCGCGCGCAAGGCCGAACAGCTGGAGCTGGACAAGCAGCAGGAAATGAACCGGCGCCTGCTCGAAGCGCTGAGCGAAGCGGTGATCGCCTGCGACGCCGAGGGCAATCTGACCCTGTTCAACGAGAAAGCTAAACAGTGGCATGGGGCTGACGCCGAGTCGGGCTCGCCGGAGCAGTGGGCGACGCGCTATCAACTGTTTCGCGCCGACGGCATGACGCCGTTGCAGCCCGAAGAGATTCCGCTGCGCCGTGCGCTACATGGCGAGCATGTCATCAACCATGAAATGGTCCTGCTGAGTCAGGGCGCGCCACGATATGTGCTCTCCAACGCCGATCCGCTGTTCAGTTCCGACGGCCATCCCTTGGGCGCGGTCGTCGTCATGCACGACATCACCGAACGCAAGCGCATCGAACGCCTGCAGCGCGAGTTCATCTCTACCGTCAGCCACGAGCTGCGCACGCCGCTGACCTCCATCACCGGCGCCCTGGCGCTGATCTGTTCGAACGTCATGGGCGAAGTGCCTGAATCGATGCTCGAGTTGCTGGATATCGCCCAACAGAACAGCCAGCGCCTGGGCGCGCTGATCGACGATCTGCTGGATATGGAAAAACTGCACGCCGGCAAGATGCGCTTCGACATGCTCGAGCAACCGCTGCCGCCCCTGCTGGAACTGGCCCTGCGTAGTAACGGCAGCTACGCCGAGCGGCATGGCGTGCAGCTGCACCTCGGCGCCTGCCCGGCGGTGAGCGTGACGGTCGATGCCATGCGTGTGCAGCAAGTATTGAGCAATCTACTTTCCAACGCAGCGAAGTTCTCCCCGGCCGGTGAGCAGGTCGAACTGTCAGCCCAATTCAGTGACGGCCGGGTCCGGGTCAGCGTCCGAGACCAGGGCCCGGGCATTTCCGACGAATTTCATGCGCGGGTATTCCAGAAGTTCGCCCAGGCCGACTCGTCCGACAGCCGCCAGCAAGGCGGCACCGGGCTGGGCCTGGCGATCAGCAAGGAGCTGATCGAGCACATGGGCGGGCAGATCGGCTTCGAATCCGAGCCCGGCCGTGGCGCCTGCTTCTGGTTCGAACTACCCGCACAAGGCCAGGCCAAGGAGAGACCATGATGAAACAGCTCAAGCGCATCCTGCACGTCGAAGACGTACCGTCCATCCAGGTGGTGACGCGTATCGCCCTGGAAAAGCTCGGCGGCTTCGAGGTGCTCAGCTGCCAGTCCGGTCAGGCCGCGCTCGATCAGGTGCAGGCCTTCGCCCCTGATCTGATCCTGCTCGATGTGATGCTGCCGCAGATGGACGGCATCGAGCTGGTTCGCCAGCTCTCCCATCTGATCGACCTGCAGCAGACGCCCGTGGTGTTTCTCACCGGCCACTTGCAGCCCGAACGGCTGCAGGAGCTGCGCCAGCTCGGCGTGCGCCAGGTGCTGAGCAAGCCCTTCGATCCGCTGCAGCTTGCCACCCAGCTGCGGCAGATCTGGGAGGCCGAGCATGGATGATCGCACCCGCCTGGCGCTGCAGGAGCAGCTGGCGCAGCTGGAACAGCAATTCGGCGAACGGCTGCAGGCCGACCTGATTGACCTCGCCGCGCTCGCCCAGGATCTGCAGCAGACTCGCGCCACTGCCAGCCGCCGGCTGGTGATGCTGAACATCCGCGAGCGCCTGCATCGTCTGGCCGGCGCCGCCGGTACCTTTGGTTTCGCCAAGCTCGGGGAGCGCGCCAGACAACTCGAACAACGTGCCGACCGCTGGCTGGATTCGGCCAAGCCGGGCAGTCGCGCGGCCGAGGCCTTCGCCCGCGCGGTGCTGCAATTGGCCAGCGAAACCCCCGGCCAGGAACGCCACGGCGCGGCGGAGCTGCCCGAACATCACGAGGACCCGGCACCCGGCTGTCGCATCTACCTGATGAAGGCCGATCCGGTCGCGGGCGCCAGCATGGCGGTGACCCTGCGCAACTTCGGCTATCTGGTCAGCGAGTGGCTCAGTTTCGCCGCGCTGCAGGAGGCCGTGGCCGATGAGCTGCCCGACGCCCTGATCGTCAGCGTCGAACAGGAAGGCGATTTCGAGGCGCTGGCCGCCCTGCAGCAAAGCCTCGAGCAACCACTGCCGCTGCTGGTCATCCATGATCGTGCCGATTTCGCCAGCCAGCTGGCCGCGGTACGCGCCGGGGCCCAGGGCTTCTTCGTCCGTCCGCTGGACATCACCCAGCTGGAAAACAGCCTGGAGCGCTGCCTCGATCGACAGCAGGGCGAGCCGTTCCGCGTGCTGATCGTCGATGATGACGCCGAACTGGCGGCACGCTACAGCCTGGTGCTGCGCAACGCGCAGATGCAGGTGCAGATCCTCACCGAACCGACCCGCGTGCTGGACACCATGCGCAGCTTCAATCCCGAGGTGCTGTTGCTGGACATCAACATGCCGGACTGCTCCGGCCCGGAGCTGGCGCAGATGATCCGCCTGCATGACGAATGGCTGCGGGTGACCATCATCTACCTTTCTGCCGAGACCGATACCCACCGGCAGATGGCAGCGCTGCTCAAGGCCGGCGACGACTTCATCACCAAGCCGATCAGCGACACCGCGCTGGTCGCCGCGGTGTACTCCCATGCCCAGCGTGCGCGCTCGCTGAGCACCGCGCTGGCCCGCGACAGCCTTACCGGCCTGCTCAAGCACGCCGATATCAAGGAGCAGCTGGCGCTGGAAGTGCAGCGCACCACCCGTACCGGCAAACCGGCCAGCGTGGTGATGCTCGATCTCGATCATTTCAAGCAGGTCAATGACACCTACGGGCACGCCGCCGGTGACAACGTGATCCGCGCCCTGGCCAACCTGCTGCGCCAGCGCCTGCGGCGTATCGACAGCCTCGGCCGCTATGGCGGCGAGGAGTTCGTCGCCGTATTGCCCGAATGCTCGGCCCTGCAAGCGCGGCGCATCTTCGACGAAATCCGCGTGCGCTTCGCCGCGCTGAGCTTCAATGCCGGCGACCAGGAGTTCTGCGTGACCTTCAGCGCCGGCATCTGCGAAACCGACGGTCACAGCGCCGCTGGCCTGCTGCTCGAGCGTGCCGACCAGGCGCTGTATGTGGCCAAGCACAATGGCCGCAACCAGGTGCAGATCGCCCAGCGCTGAGCGCCCGGCCCTTTCGGCGGCGAACCGCGGTGGTCCGGGCAGGTCTGACTATACTGAACTCATCCCGGTGACCACGCGGTAGCGAGGCAACTGGGGATTCTGTGCAGTCGTCCCCGTCGGAAGGAGTCCGGTTTGCCCGCAAGACTCGCGATCGGTTGGCACTCAATCGCCTTTCTCGCTGCGTTTCTGTTGCTCGTCGCGCTTGGCTGGCAAGGCAAGCGCACGCAGGAAGCGCTGTTGCAGACCAATCGCTCGGTCAGTCACAGCCTGGAAATCATCACCTCGGTCCAGGCGATCTTTTCTTCGTTGCAGGACATCGAAACCGGTTCGCGCGGTTTCATCCTCACCGGCGACCCCACCTATCTCGAGCCCTACGAGCGTGGCCTCAGACAGCTGGAAGGCAACCGGCGCAGCCTGCAGCGCCAGGTCGAGGGGCGCCACTTTCCCGATCGGCGCTGGTTCCAGACGCTCGATGCGACCATCGCCGAACGCCTCGAAGTAGCCGCAGGCAACATACAGACCCGCCGCGAAGCCGGGCTGCAGGCTGCCGTGGAGCGTCTACGCAAGGCCGGCGGGCACCTGCTGATGGACCGCCTGCGCGCATTGCTCAACGCCGTCGAGCAGCACGAGCGCAGCCACCTGGCCGCCGCCAGCGAAGCCGTGGCACGCACCACCGAGCGCGCTCAACGGCTGGCATTGATCGGCACACTGGTGGTGATCGGACTGTTCCTGGCCGCCTTCTGGGCCCTGCAGCGAAATCTGCAGATTCGCCAGCAGCTCGCCCGTGGTGCCCAGGCCGGCGAGGCACGTCTCGGAGCGCTGTTGCAGGCCATCCCGGACCATCTCTACGCGGTCGATGAGCGGCAGCAGGTCTCCAGCATTTCGCGTGGCACCCCGCGCCGCGCGCCGCCACCGGAAGCGATCGAACCCTTGCTCGTCGAGCTGCTCAATCAGACCGACGAAGGCGCACTACGCCAGAAGACCTGGTGCGAGTTGCAGACCCAGCGCACCTTCGAGGTGCGCCTGATGCCCACCGGGCTGGGCGACCATCTGGCCATCGCGCGCGACGTCAGCGAACTGCAGCGCAACCGCGACAGCCTGCACGATCAGCAGGTGTTCCTCCGCCGGGTGGTCGACACCGACGACAACCTGATCTTCGTTCGCGACGCCCAGGGTCGCTTCCTGCTCTGCAATTCGGCGCTCGCGACGCTGTTGAACGTGCGCCCGCAGGACATCGAGCAGCGTCGCCCCGATGAAGTGCCGTCAGCCGTGCGGCTGCAGCCGCTGCTGCTGGGTGACGAAGAGCTGGCCGAGCTGGCGGGAGGCAGCAGCGAACTGCGCAGTAGCGAGGTTGCGCTGACCGATGCCCATGGCACGGAGCACTGGTTCCAGGTGGTCAAGCGACCGCTGCGGATCTCGGCACGCACCTGCCATGTGGTCACGGTAGCGGTGGACATCTCACTGCGCCGACGCATGGAGCAGATGAAGACCGAATTCATCTCTACCGTCAGCCATGAACTGCGCACGCCGCTGACCGCCATCCGCGGCGCGCTCGGCATGCTGATCGGCGGTATCGCCGGGCATATCGGCGACGACGCCCGCCCGCTGCTGGATATCGCGCACAAGAACAGCGAACGCCTGGTGCGCCTGATCAACGACATCCTCGACATCGAAAAGCTCGAAGCCGGGCGCCTGGCGTTCAACTTCGGCCGCCACGACGTGCGCGCGCTGGTGCAGCAGGCGCTGTCGGACATCGAGCCGTACGCCCGCGACTACGGCGTCAGCCTCGCGTTGGTGAGCGGCGACGAGTCGCGGTCGAGCGACGCCATGGTCGACCCCGACCGCTTCGCCCAGGTGATGGCCAACCTGCTGTCCAATGCGATCAAGCATTCCCCCGCCGGCGGCAGCGTGACGGTCGATCTTGGTCACCACGACAACGTGCTGGAACTCGGTGTACAGGATCACGGGGCGGGGATTCCCGAGGCTTTCCGCGGGCGGATCTTCGAACGCTTCGCCCAGGCCGACTCCTCCGACGCCCGCCAACGTGGCGGCACCGGGCTGGGCCTGGCGATCACCCGCTCGCTGGTGCAGCAGATGCACGGGCAGATCGGTTTCGACTCCCAGGAAGGCCACGGCTCGCGCTTCTGGCTGCAGCTGCCACTGGAGGAGCAATCCGCAGCGCCCCTGCAGCGACCCGCCGCACCACGGGCCAGAGCCGCTCAGGGTGACGACGCGCCGCTGATCCTCATCCTCGAGCCGGACACGCGGGCCGCCGAGCAGCTGGCCACAGCGCTGCAGCAACATGGCTACGCCACCTTGATCAGTGGGAGCGCAGCCGAGGCACGCCAGCTGTTGCTGAAGTTCGACGTCGAGGCACTGACCCTCAGCCCGGCACTGGATGACGAGAACAGCGCGGCTTTCCTGCAGAGCCTGCGCAGCCAGCACAACTACCGCAACCTGCCGGTGCTGATCGTCAGCTTGCAGCCGCAGCGCCGCGACAACGACGACGGCACGCTGCGCGGCGGCGCGGTGGGTGTGATCGACTGGCTGCACAAACCGATCGATCCCTCACGAGTCATGGACGTGATCCGCGCCTGCCTGCAGCTCGGCGGGCACAAGCCACGCATCCTGCACGTCGAGGACGACGACGACCTGCGGGTCCTGCTGGCCAGGCAGATCGCCGCGCTCGACGTCGACCTTTCCGGCGCCGCGACGCTGCACGACGCCCGCGAGCTGATCGCGGCACAGACCTTCGACCTGGCCATCATCGACCTGATGCTGCCGGACGGCCAGGGCACCGAGCTGTTCGACCAGCTGGCACAGAGCGTCCCGCCACCACCGGTGATCATCTTTTCCGCGCTCGACACCCCGATTCAGGACAACCGCCTGGCGCTGCGCCAACTGGTGAAATCCCGTCACGACGGCGATGAGCTGGCCAGGCTGATCCAGCACCTGCTGCAACACTGGCCGCCGGGGCACACTCACGAAACCGACGAGGCTCATCCATGAGCGAATCCGCCAGCAAACGCATTCTCATGGTGGAAGACGAAGAGGACATCGCCTTTCTCATCCGCTACATGCTCGAACGTCACGGCTTCGTCGTCGACCACGCCGCCGATGGCCGCCAGGCCCTGGAGCACTTCGCCCAGGCCGAGCCGCCGGACCTGACGCTGATGGACATCATGCTGCCCTACCACGACGGCCTCGAGCTGATCGAACGGCTGCGGGCGCAACCCGGCTGGCACAGCGTGCCGGTGCTGATGCTGACCGCCAAGGCGCGCGAGGTGGACATCGTCCGCGCGCTGGAGCTCGGCGCCGATGACTACGTGACCAAGCCCTTCCAGCCGGAAGAACTGCTGGCACGCATTCGCCGACTGCTGAGGGGTCGCCGATGAAGCGAGCGGTCATGCTGCTTGCCCTGGCGCTGCCTTGCGGTGCGGCGCTGGCGGATGTCGCCACCGCCGAGCGGCAGGTCCAGGCGCAACAACTGGAAGCTGCCGAAGCCACGCTGCAGGCTCATCTGGCCAAGCAGCCGGACGACACCGCGGCGCAGTTCCTGCTCGCCCGCATATTGAGCTGGCAAGGCCGTCCGGAACGGGCGCTGCCGATCTATCGCCACCTGCTGCAGCAACAGCCGGACAACGCCGACTACCTGCTCGGCGAGGGCCAGGCACTGCTCTGGGCCGGCCATCCACAACGTGCGCTGGCTTCGCTCGAGCGCGCCGCCCAGCTCGCGCCGGACTATGCCGAGGTGCAGCAGGTGATCCAGCAGGCTCGTGCCGCGCTGACTGTGCCCAGCAGTGCGGCGACACCAGTTCCGGTGGTCGATGCCGCGACCAGGCGGCGCCACGAACTGGAAATTTCCGCCCGCCAGGACTGGCTCGACAGCGGCTTCGACAACTGGCGCAGCCAGCGCCTGGACTACGCCTCGACGAAACCGGAAGGCCTCGGCTGGTATGGCGCGCTCACCCGCGAGCAACGCTTCGGCGAGTGGGATGAGGGCGTGGAAGCCGGCGTCGTCATTGCGCTGGACGAGAACTGGACCCTGCAACCGGAGGTCGGCTACCAGCCATCGCCGTATTTCCTCCCCGAATGGCATGCCGATCTGCGCCTGCAGCGGCGGCTGCCGGACGGCTACCTCGGCGCCGTCAGTGTCCGCCGCACCGAATACGAGACCACCCGGGTCGACCGCCTGGCGCTGAGCGCCGAACGCTACTGGAACGCCTGGCGCGCCGGCTACACGCTGAATGTCACCGATGTCGCCAATGCCGGCACGCCGATCGGCCATGACCTGGCGCTGGACTACTACTACCATGGCCTGAGCTACGCCGGCCTGCGCCTGACCGTCGGCGAGGAAGAGGCGGTAGAGGAACAGCAGCTGATCACCAGCGACGTGCGCGCCGTCAGCCTGCAGGGTCGCCACTGGTTCGACAGCCGCTGGGCGCTGAGCTGGGAGGTTGGCTATCACCAGCAGGGCAGCTACTACGACCGGCAATGGCTGCAGCTCGGCCTGCGACATGCGTTCTGAATGGCTGGCCGGTTGCCCGCCCTGGCTGTGCGAGGTACCCGGTCGACTCTGGCTGAGTGTCTGGCCGGAAGATCGCATGCTGCAGCTGGCACTGTACTGCGCCTTCGGCCTAGGTGCGCTGACCCTGCTGGTGCTACTGCAGGTGCTGCTGCTCGGCGAGCTGTCGCGCCGGCGCGCCGTGCGCCGTCAGCAATTCAACGAACAGTGGCGGCCCTTCTTCGCCCTCTGCAGCCTCAGCGACGAACTGCCGACCAGCCATGCGCCGCTGCCGCGGCGGCATCAGCTCTGGTTCCTGCTGCAGTGGAACCGCACCCAGCTGCAGCTGCGCGGCGCCGCGCGCGAGCGCATGAACCGCGCGCTGATCACCCTGGGCATGGATCGTCAGGCACTGGCCCTGTTGCGCGGACGGGTGCGCAGCAAGCTGATCGGCCTGACCTGTCTGCGCCATCTGGCGGATCCGGCGCACTGGGGCGCGGTGCAGCCGCTCTTGCTCAACCGCAACGCCATCGTCGCCCTCTCCGCCGCCCAGACCCTGGTAGCGATGGACGCCAGCAAAGCCATGCAGCTGATCCTGCCGGCGGCGGTGAATCGCCCCGACTGGGCGCTGCCGCGGCTGATCAGCCTCTGCCAGCAGGCTGGCGAACAGGCCGTGACCACGCCCCTGCTGATCGTGCTGGCCTCCTCGGAAGATCCGCGCCGGGAGCGTCTGGTTCCACTGCTGACGCAGGGTGATCCGCGCCATGCTGCGCCTTGGGCGCGAGCCCGTCTGGACGAAGGCGCGCCCGCGGAATACCTGCAGGTGGCGCTGCGCTGCCTGTACGAGCTCGGCGATCCGCGTGATCGCCCGCGCCTGCTGCGTGCCCTCGAACACCAGCAGGACAGCGTACGCCTGGCTGCGCTACAGGCGCTGCACAAGCAGGCGCGCTGGGAAGACGGCGAGCTGTTCCTGCCACTGCTCGCCGACAGCAGCTGGTGGGTGCGCCAGGCCGCGGCCGACAGCCTGGCGACGCTGCCAGGCGCAACGCCGAAAGGCCTGCAGCAACTGCTCGAGCAGGTTCATGATCGTTACGGTAAGGACGCGTTGCGGCGGGCCATCGCGGAGGTGCGCCGGTGACCGAAACCTGGTTGTGGTGGTTGCAGGTCGCATTCATCCTCTATTTCCTGCTGCTCAACGGCATGTATCTGCTGCTCAACCTGCTGTCGATGGCCAGCCTGATGGGCTATATCCGCCAGCGCGCGGAAACCGGCGAGCTGGCGCCCTATCTCGGCGTCGAACCACCGGTGTCGGTGCTCATGCCGGCCTTCAACGAGGAAGCGACGATCCGCACCTCGGTGCGCTCGATGCTGCAGCTGCAATACCCCGAGTTCGAGATCGTGGTGATCAATGATGGGTCGAAGGACAACACGCTCGCCGTGCTGATCGAGGAATTCGACCTGGTGCCGCACCCCGAGCCGTTACGCCAGGCGGTGGCTCATCAACCGGTGCAGGCCATCTACCGCTCGCGCCGCTACGCCAACCTGCGCGTGGTGGACAAGGCCAACGGCGGCAAGGCCGATGCGTTGAATGCCGGTATCAATGCCGCGCGCTACGGCCTGTTCTGTGGCGTCGATGCCGACTCGATCCTGCAGCGCGACAGCCTGCTGCGCGTGGTGCAGCCCTTCCTCGAGGACGAGCGCACCATTGCCGCGGGCGGCACGGTGCGTATCGCCAATGGCTCGCAGGTGCGTGGCGGCTTTCTGATCCAGGCCGGGCTGCCACGCAACTGGCTGGCGCGCTTCCAGATCGTCGAGTACCTGCGCGCCTTTCTCTTCGGCCGCCTCGGCTGGTCGCCGCTCAATGCCGTGCTGATCATTTCCGGTGCCTTCGGCCTGTTCGACCGCGAACGGGTGATGGCGATCGGCGGCTATCGCACCGATACCGTCGGCGAGGACATGGAGCTGGTGGTGCGGCTGCACCGTTATCATCGCGAGAAGCGCATCCCCTACCGCATCCGCTACCTGCCCGATCCAATCTGCTGGACCGAATGCCCGGAAGACCTCGGCACTCTCGGCCGCCAGCGCAGCCGCTGGCAACGCGGCCTGGCGGAAAGCCTGAGCCGCCATGCGCGGCTGGCCTTCAGTCGGCGTGGCGGCACGCCGGGTTGGCTGGCCTGGCCGTTCATGACACTGTTCGAATGGGTCGGCCCGCTGATCGAGCTGGTCGGCTACGGCTTCATGCTCGCCGGGTTCGCCTTCGGGGTGGTGTCCTACGCGGCGCTGGCGGCCTTCCTGCTGGTGGCGATTGGCATGGGCATTCTGCTATCGGTCAACGGCCTGCTGCTGGAGACCATGTCCTTCCGCGTCTACAACCGCCGGCGCGACATGCTGCAGCTGTTTCTGATGGCCGTGCTGGAGAACTTCGGCTACCGCCAGCTGAACACCGTCTGGCGCTGCCGTGGGCTCTGGCAATGGTTCTCCCGGCGCAAGCACCAGTGGGGCGCGATGCGCCGCAGCGGGCAGTGGGGGCAAAGCTAGCTGAACGCTCAGAAAACCGTAGGGTGGATCACGCTTCATCGATCCACCATGGCTGTGCGACAAGGTGGATGTAAAAAGCGACATCCACCCTACGGATGACGTCAGAGCTGAATCCAGGTCGCCTTCAGCTCGGTGTACTTGTCGAAGGCGTGCAGCGACTTGTCGCGACCATTGCCGGACTGCTTGAAGCCGCCGAACGGCGCCGTCATGTCGCCGCCGTCGTACTGGTTGACCCACACGCTGCCGGCGCGCAACGCCCGCGCGGTGCGGTGCGCTTTGGACAGGTCGGCGGTCCATACGGCCGCAGCCAGGCCGTAGGGCGTGTCGTTGGCGATCGCCACCGCTTCCTCTGCGCTGTCGAAGGTGATCACCGAGAGCACCGGGCCGAAGATTTCCTCCTGAGCGATCTTCATCGCGTTGCTCACGCCATCGAAGATGGTCGGCTCGACGTACAGCCCGCCGGTTTCCTCCAGCGTACGCTGGCCGCCGATCAGCACCTGCGCTCCCGCCTCGCGACCGGCGTCGATATAGCCGAGCACGGTATTGAGCTGCTGGGTATCCACCAGCGCGCCGACGTTGGTCGCCGGGTCCAGCGGATTGCCCGGCTTCCAGCCCTTGAGCGCCTCGACCACCATCGGCAGGAAGCGCTCCCTGATCGAACGCTCCACCAGCAGCCGCGAGCCGGCGGTGCAGACCTCGCCCTGGTTAAAGGCGATTGCGCCAGCCGCGGCTTGCGCTGCCGCCTGCAGGTCGGGCGCGTCGGCGAAAACGATGTTCGGGCTCTTGCCTCCGGCCTCCAGCCAGACGCGCTTCATGTTCGATTCGCCGGCATAGATCATCAGCTGCTTGGCGACCCGCGTGGAACCGGTGAACACTAGGGTATCGACGTCCATGTGCAGCGCCAGCGCCTTGCCGACGGTGTGGCCGTAGCCCGGCAGGACGTTGAGCACGCCGGCCGGGATGCCGGCATCGATCGCCAGCTGGGCGATGCGGATGGCGGTCAGCGGCGACTTCTCGGAGGGCTTGAGCACCACCGAGTTGCCGGTGGCCAGCGCCGGGCCGAGCTTCCAGCAGGCCATCATCAGCGGGAAATTCCACGGCACGATGGCCGCCACCACGCCGACCGGCTCGCGGGTAACCAGGCCCAGCTGGTCATGGGGCGTGGCCGCCACCTCGTCGTAGATCTTGTCGATCGCCTCGCCGCTCCAGCGCAGCGCCCGCGCGGCGCCGGGGATGTCCACCGCCAGCGAGTCGCCGATCGGTTTGCCCATGTCGAGGGTTTCCAGCAGCGCCAGCTCCTCGCGGTTGGCTTCCAGCAGATCGGCGAAGCGGATCATTACCGCCTTGCGCTTGACCGGTGCCAGTCGCGACCAGCTGCCGGCCTCGAATGCAGCACGGGCGCTGGCCACCGCACGCTCGGCATCGGCCTGGTCGCAGCTGGCGACCTGCGCCAGCAGCCGTCCGTCCACCGGGCTGATGCAGTCGAACTGGCCACCGTCCACCGCGGCGCAATATCCACCCTGGATAAAGGCGCGACCTTCGATGTGCAGGTCGCGGGCACGCTGTTGCCAGTCGGCGAGGGTCAGGGTGGGCATGGTGCATCCTCTCTGTCAGATCTTCGGACTGTGGAAAAGGCACCCTAAACCAGCGGTGCGGACCCTATCAATATTTTTTACGAACGGCCGGCCAATCGCCTTGTTTTGTTCGTTTTATTAAACATAGACTCGATGAAAACCCTGCGGCTCGCTGCCGCAGCATAGTTGCTCGCCACCCGGAGCCAGCCCATGTCCCAGGATTTCCATCCCAACGCCTCGCCTGATCACTTCTGGATGCCCTTCACCGCCAACCGCCAGTTCAAGGCCACGCCGCGTCTGCTGGAGAGCGCCGAGGGCATGTACTACACGGCGAGCGACGGCCGTCAGGTGCTCGACGGCACCGCCGGGCTCTGGTGCTGCAATGCCGGCCATGGGCGCCGCGAAATCAGCGAGGCGGTGAGCAAGCAGATCGCCAAGATGGATTTCGCCCCGACCTTCCAGATGGGCCATCCGCTGCCCTTCGAGCTGGCGGAGAAGCTCGCCACCATCAGCCCCAAAGGCCTGAACCGGGTGTTCTTCACCAACTCCGGATCGGAATCAGCCGATACCGCGCTGAAGATCGCTCTGGCTTATCAGCGTGCCATCGGTCAGGGCTCGCGCACGCGGCTGATCGGCCGCGAGCTGGCCTATCACGGCGTCGGCTTCGGTGGCATGTCGGTCGGCGGCATGGCCAACAACCGCCGCGCCTTCGGCCCGATGCTGCCGGGTGTCGATCATCTGCCGCACACCCTCGATCTGCAGCGCAATGCCTTCAGCCGCGGCCTGCCGGAGCATGGCGTGGAGCACGCCGATGAACTGGAACGACTGGTGACGCTGCATGGTGCGGAGAACATCGCCGCGGTGATCGTCGAGCCAATGTCCGGCTCGGCCGGGGTGATCCTGCCGCCGATGGGCTATCTGCAGCGGCTGCGCGAGATCACCGCCAGGCACGGCATCCTGCTGATCTTCGATGAGGTCATCACCGGCTTCGGTCGCGTCGGCGAAGCCTTCGCCGCGCAGCGCTGGGGCGTCACGCCGGACATCCTCACCTGCGCCAAGGGGCTGACCAACGGCGCGATCCCCATGGGCGCGGTGCTGGTCGCCGACCACCTGTTCGATGCGTTCATGAACGGGCCGGAAAGCGTCATCGAGTTCTTCCACGGCTACACCTACTCAGGGCATCCGGTGGCCTGCGCGGCGGCGCTGGCGACCCAGCAGATCTATCAGCAGGAAAACCTGTTCCAGAAGGCCATCGACCTGGAGCCCTACTGGCAGGAAGCGCTGTTCAGCCTCAGGGACCTGCCCAACGTGATCGACATCCGCACGGTCGGGCTGGTCGCGGGTATCCAGTTCGCCGCCCATGCCGATGGCGTCGGCAAGCGCGGTTACGAGATGTTCCGCGAGTGCTTCGAGAAGGGCCTGCTGGTACGCGCCAGCGGCGACACCATTGCGCTGTCGCCGGCGCTGATCGTCGAGAAACCGCAGATCGACACGATGATCGCGCAGCTCGCCGATGGCATCCGCCAAGCCGGCTGAAAGACCGGCCCTCACGTAGGTGGGCGTAGGTTGGGTTGAGCGCAGCGAAGCCCAACGATGTGCCAGGCAACGCTTCGGCATGAGTTGGGCTTCGGCGCTGCGCGCCTCAACCGCAACCTACAGGTCATGGGTGTTACAGCGATTCCAGGCAGTCGGCCAGGGTATCGCCCAAACCTTCGAGCAGCTGTTCGTAACCTTTGGCGTCCGTCGGCAAGCCGATGCCCAGCACATCCAGTTCCGCCATCTTCACCGGCAACCCGGCAGTCAGGGTTTCGGCCAGACGCGGACGCGCCGGCGGTTCGCTGAACACGCAGCTCGGCCCGGCCTGCTGCAGCCGCTCGCGCATCGCCGCCACATGCCGGGCGCCGGGTTGCGACTCGCCACCGGCACTGAACACGCCGGCGTGGCGCAGACCGTAAGCCGCCTCGAAGTAGTCGTAGGCCTCGTGGAAAACGAAGAATGGCTTGTTCTGCACCTGGTTGAAGCGCTGCTTGAGGCGTGTGTCGAGGGCCTCGATGCGCCGGGCGAAGGCCGCCGAGTTGGCCTGATAGCGCTGTGCATTGGCCGGATCGGCGACGGCCAGGTCAGCCGCCATGCGCTCGGCGATGATCAGCGCATTGGCCGGCAGCAGCCACAGGTGCGCATCGAGCGTGCCCGGGCGATGGTCGTGGTCGTGCTCGTCGGCATGGGCGGTCTCGCCATGCGCGGCCTCTTCATGCCCGTGAGCATCATGGTCATGGCCGTCGTGATCGTCGTGATCGTCGTGATCGTCGTGATCGTCGTGATCGTGATGCTCAGCCGCGTCATGCACGTGCGCATCGCCAAAACGACGCAGGGTCAGCTTCGGCAGGTCCTGCACCGCCACGGTCGTGCCTTCGCGAGCGCTCAGCGCGCGCGGCAGGAAGCTCTCCAGATCCGGACCGATCCAGTAGAACAGCTCAGCATCGCGGATGCGCCGTACGTCGGACGGACGCAGCGAATAATGATGCGCCGAAGCGCTGGCAGGCAGCAGCACATCAGGCTCACCGACACCATCCTGCACGGCCGCAGCGATCAGCTGCAGCGGCTTGATGCTGGTCAGCACACGAACCTCGGCGTGGGCGGACGCGGCGCCGGCAACCAGCGCCGCCAACAAGGGAAGAGAGAAAAGACGATTCACGGGCGTCACTCGTACGGAGGGAATTGGTACATAATAACGTCTCTACCCCAACACGTCGCCGCTCATGTCCAAGACCCCGCTGGCCTGTACGCCCCACGACCATGACCATTGCGTCAGCCACGCGCTGGCCGAAGCCGATAGCCTCTGCGCGCGCCAGGGCGTGCGCCTGACCGCCCTGCGCAAGCGCGTGCTGGAGCTGGTCTGGCAGAGCCACAAGCCGCTCGGCGCCTACGACATCCTCGCCGTGCTGAGCGAGCAGGACGGCCGCCGCGCCGCACCACCCACCGTCTACCGCGCGCTGGATTTCCTGCTGGAGAACGGCCTGGTGCATCGCATCGCATCGCTCAACGCCTTCATCGGCTGCAACCATCCGGAGCATCCGCACCAGGGCCAGTTCCTCATCTGCCGTCATTGCCACACCGCCATCGAGCTGGAGCGCCCGGCCATCGCCGAGGCCATCGACGCCGCCGCCGGCAGCGTCGGCTTCACCGTCGAGGGGCAGACCGTGGAAGTGGTCGGCCTCTGCTCGAACTGCCGGGAAGCCGCATGAGCGAGGTGCTGCTGCGGCTGGATGACATCCACGTGCGCTTCGCCAGCCAGAACGTGCTGGAAGGCGCGCAACTGCAGGTGCATCGCGGCGAGATCGTCACCCTGATCGGCCCCAACGGCGCCGGTAAGACCACGCTGGTGCGCGCCGTACTCGGCCTGCTGAAACCCGATCGCGGCCAGGTCTGGCGCAAGCCGAAGCTGCGCGTCGGCTACATGCCGCAGAAGCTGCACGTCGATGCCACCCTGCCGCTGTCGGTACTGCGTTTCCTGCGCCTGGTGCCCGGTGTCGACCGCGCCCGCGCCCTGGCAGCGTTGGACGAAGTGGGGGCCGAGCATGTCATCGACAGCCCGCTGCAGAAGATTTCCGGCGGCGAGATGCAGCGCGTGCTGCTCGCCCGCGCGCTGCTGCGCGAGCCCGAACTACTGGTGCTGGACGAACCGGTGCAGGGTGTCGACGTCGCCGGCCAGGCCGAGCTGTACCGGTTGATCGGTGTGTTGCGCGACCGCTACGGCTGCGGCGTGCTGATGGTCTCCCACGACCTGCACCTGGTGATGAGTGCCACCGATCAGGTGGTCTGCCTGAACCGCCACGTCTGCTGCTCGGGGCACCCGGAACAGGTCAGCAGCGACCCGGCCTTCGTCGAGCTGTTCGGTCAGGATGCACGCAGCCTGGCGATCTACCACCACCAGCACGACCACAGCCACGATCTGCACGGCAGCGTGGTGACCGGAAAGCCCCACGTCCACGGCCCCGACTGTAAACACGGATAGCCTGCGCAATGCCTGATTTCCTTCTCAACGCCCTGCTCGCCGGCCTGGCCCTGGCGCTGGTCGCCGGCCCGCTCGGCTCCTTCGTCGTCTGGCGGCGCATGGCCTATTTCGGCGACACGCTGTCACACGCCGCGCTGTTCGGCGTCGCCCTCGGGTTGATGCTGGACGTCAACCTGACCCTGGCGGTGACCGTCGGCTGCGTGCTGCTCGCCCTGCTGCTGGTGACCCTGCAGCAGCGCCAGCCCCTGGCCTCGGACACGCTGCTCGGCATCCTCGCGCACAGCACGCTGTCGCTGGGCCTGGTGTCGCTGAGCTTCATGGATGACGTGCGCATCGACCTGATGGGCTATCTGTTCGGCGATCTGCTCGCGGTCGGGCCGAGCGATCTGGCCTGGATCATCGGCGGCAGCGCCCTGGTGCTGCTGATGCTGATCCCGCTGTGGCGACCGCTACTGGCGATCACCGTGCACGAAGAGCTGGCCAAGGTCGAAGGGCTGCCGGTGGCCGGCATCCGCCTGGCGCTGATGCTGCTGATCGCCGTGGTGATCGCCGTGGCGATGAAGATCGTTGGCGTGCTGCTGATCACCTCGCTGCTGATCATTCCCGCCGCCGCCGCACAACGCCATGCGCGCACCCCGGAGCAGATGGCGCTGGGCGCCAGCACGCTGGGCATCGTCGCCGTATGCCTGGGCCTGACGCTGTCCTGGTTCGAGGACACCCCGGCCGGGCCGTCCATCGTGGTCAGCGCCGCCGCGCTGTTCCTGCTCAGCTTCGCCTGGCCGAAGCGCGCATGACCGATCTCAAGTACCTGCGCGGCTACCCCGAGCCGTTGCTGACGCAAGTGCGCCAGCTGATTGCCGAGCAGCGTCTGGGCGACTATCTGCAGCGGCGCTATCCCGGCCGGCATCAGGTGCAGAGCGACAAAGCCCTGTACGGCTACGTGCAAACGCTCAAGCAGGAGTACCTGAAAAGCACGCCGCCGATCGACAAGGTGCTCTATGACAATCGCCTGGACCTGACCCATCGTGCGCTGGGCCTGCATACCGCGGTGTCGCGGGTACAGGGCGGCAAGCTCAAGGCGAAGAAGGAAATCCGCGTCGCCGCACTGTTTCGCGAGGCGGCGCCGGAATTTCTGCAGATGATCGTGGTGCACGAGCTCGCCCACCTGCGCGAAAGCGAGCACAACCGCGCCTTCTACAAGCTGTGCGAGCACATGCTGCCCGGCTATGGGCAGATCGAGTTCGACCTGCGGCTGTTCCTGCACTGGCGGGAGCTGCAGGACAGCTGACCAGCCGCCCGGCTGGAACTTGCGTAGGGTGGAAAACTCGCGAAGCGATTTTCCACGCGTCAGCGCCTGGTTTCGCCTCATGCCGGACCTGCCGCCTCATCCGCGTGGATGGCTTCAGCCATCCACCCTACGCTGACCCGTTATGCCGGAATCGCTTCCGCTGCGGCCTCACGAGCCCATACCCGGTGCTGACCGAGCGCCTGGGCGAAGTTGCCGAACACCGCATCGACGTCATCGCCCTCCAGTAATCCGGCATCGGAGGTGAGGTTCAGCGACGCCAACAGCGGCCGCGCTGCACCGAGCACCACGATGGGTTTCAGATGCTTGTAGGCCTCCAGCACGTAATGTTTGGCCTCGCCGGACTTGGCCATGGCCGCCGCGGCATCGGCACCGCCGGGGACGAACACCGCGTCGAACATCACCGAGGGCATGCCGTCCATCGCGGCATCGACCGGCAGCATCTTGCCGTCCGCCGTTTTCACTGGAGCCGGCGACGGGCCGATGATCTTGGCCAGCGCGCCCTGCTCGGCCAGCTTGGCCTTGAATGCATCGATCGCCGCACCATCGACGCCGTTGGCTACCAGGATGGCCACCTTGCGCGACTTGATATTGCCCGGTGCATGGTTCATCAGGCTCAGCGCCGGCGAATCCTGCGGGGTTGGCGTCTTCGGCGTCACGGTCGGCGCGCTCGGCACCGGCAGACCGAGGTTCTCGGCGACACGGCGGGCCAGCTCCAGGTCGATGTTGGCGAGGATCTCGTTGACCTGGCGCTCGCGGATGAACACCCGCTCCACCTTGCCCAGCTCGAAGGTGTAGGCGCCGATGATGTGCTCCTTCTCCGGGCCGCTCATACTGTTCCAGAACAGCGTGGCCTGGGAGAAGTGGTCGCCGAAGGATTCACTGCGGTTGCGGATCTTGTGCCCCTCGACGCGCTCCGGATAGCTCTCGAAGCCGCAGCCCTGGGCCGCCGGCGGGGTTTCCTTGGGCCAACCGCTGTCGACCGAGTTGGGCTCGTAGTTGGCGCGGCCCTTGTTGATCGTCTGGCGATGGAAGGCGTCGCGCTGGTTGTTGTGGAACGGACACAGCGGACGGTTGATCGGGATCTCGTGGAAGTTCGGCCCACCGAGACGCAGCAGCTGGGTGTCGGTGTAGGAGAACAGCCGGCCCTGCAGCAGCGGGTCATTGGTGAAGTCGATGCCCGGTACGATATGGCCGATGTGGAAGGCGGCCTGCTCGGTCTCGGCGAAGAAATTGTCCGGGTTGCGGTTGAGGGTCATCTTGCCGAGCTTCTGCACCGGCACCAGCTCCTCGGGGATGATCTTGGTCGGGTCGAGCAGGTCGAAGTCGAACGTGTGCTCGTCGGCCTCTTCCACCACCTGCACGCCCAGCTCCCACTCGAAATAGTCGCCCATCTCGATGGACTCCCACATGTCGCGGCGGTTGAAGTCCGGGTCCTTGCCGGCGATCTTCAACGTCTCGTCCCAGACCAGCGAGAAGGCGCCGGCCACCGGCTTCCAGTGGAACTTGACGAAGCGGCTGACGCCCTCGGCGTTGATCAGGCGGAAGGTATGCACGCCGAAGCCTTCCATCGCCCGGTAGCTGCGCGGCAGGGCGCGGTCGGACATGGTCCAGAGCACCATGTGCGCCGATTCCGGAGTCAGCGAGACAAAGTCCCAGAAACTGTCGTGGGCTGACTGCCCTTGGGGAATCTCGTTGTGCGGCTCGGGTTTGACCGCGTGGACGAAGTCCGGAAACTTGATCGCATCCTGGATGAAGAACACCGGCATGTTGTTGCCGACCAGGTCGAAGTTGCCCTCGTCGGTGTAGAACTTGGTGGCGAAGCCGCGCACGTCGCGCACGGTGTCCGCCGAGCCGCGCGAGCCCTGCACGGTGGAGAAGCGCACGAATACCGGCGTCTCCTTGCCTTCGGCGGCGAGGAACGAGGCCTTGGTCAGCCAGCTGTGATCGGCGTAGCTCTGGAACACGCCGTGCGCCGCGGCGCCGCGGGCATGCACGATACGCTCGGGGATGCGCTCATGGTCGAAGTGGGTGATCTTCTCGCGCATGATGAAATCTTCGAGCAGCGAGGGCCCACGGTCGCCGGCCTTGAGGGTGTTCTGGTTGTCGGCGATCTTCACGCCCTGATTGGTGCGCAGCGCCTCGCCGGTGGCATCGCTACGAAACTCTTCCAGCTGATCGAGCTTGGCGTTGTGATTGCCGCGGTCGACGGTGTCGGTGCCGGCGAGCTCGCTCTGTTTGGGGGTCTTATGCGTCATGATGGGCCTCGGTTAGCCGGTTAGCTGAACCGCGAACGATCGGGCCGGGAGCTGGCCAGATGCGTGATCGATTCACGGCGTACCGGTTAGTGACCCCATCGATCGCCGCAAGGTTGCCGCCTGCGACGATTTGCATTGCCTATGGCAGCGATATATTCAGCCAATCGAATGGGCACATTCGAGCGACCCGGCCGGCAAACGGGTAGAATGCCCGGCTTTCGCCGAATATCCCGGCAACGAACGCCGCACCCACAAGGTTCGCCCGTGATCGAATTCCATCAAGTCCACAAAACCTATCGGACCGGCGGCAGGGACGTCCCCGCCCTGCAACCGACGCAGCTGGAGATCGCCTCCGGTGAAGTCTTCGGCCTGATCGGCCACTCCGGCGCCGGCAAGAGCACCCTGCTGCGCCTGATCAACCGCCTCGAGGAACCCTCCGGCGGGCGCATCCTGGTCAACGGCGAAGACGTCACCGCGCTGGATGCCGACGGCTTGCGGCGCTTTCGTCAGCGCGTCGGCATGATCTTCCAGCACTTCAACCTGCTGATGTCCAAGACCGTGGCCGACAACGTCGCCATGCCGCTGCGTCTGGCCGGCATCCGCTCGCGCAGCGAGATCGATGCGCGCGTCGCCGCCCTGCTCGATCGCGTCGGCCTCAAGGAGCACGCGCGCAAGTATCCGGCGCAGCTCTCCGGTGGCCAGAAGCAGCGCGTCGGTATCGCCCGGGCACTGGCCACCGAGCCGAGCATCCTGCTCTGCGACGAGGCCACCAGCGCCCTCGATCCGCAGACGACCGCATCGGTGCTGCAACTGTTGGCCGAGATCAACCGCGAGCTGAAGCTGACCATCGTGCTGATCACCCACGAGATGGATGTGATCCGCCGCGTCTGCGACCGCGTCGCGGTGATGGACGCCGGTGCCATCGTCGAACAGGGGCCGGTCACCGAAGTGTTCCTGCACCCCAAGCACCCGACCACCCAGCGCTTCGTGCTGGAAGACGAGGCGATGGACGAAAGCGAGCTGCACGACGATTTCGCCCATGTGCCGGGGCGCATCCTGCGCCTGACCTTCCAGGGTGACGCCACCTACAAGCCGCTGCTGGGCACCGTCGCCCGTGAAACCGGGGTCGACTACAGCATCCTTTCCGGACGCATCGATCGCATCAAGGACACCCCCTACGGCCAGCTCACCCTGGCGCTGATCGGCGGTGACATGGCAGCGGCAATGGCACAACTGCAGGCGGCCGACGTGCACGTGGAGGTATTGCGCTGATGGATGCTCTGTTCACCAACGTAGATTGGTACGAAATCTGGCTGGCGACGCTGGACACCCTGCTGATGCTCGGCGGCTCGCTGCTGTTCACCATCATCCTCGGCCTGCCGCTGGGCGTGCTGCTGTTTCTCAGTGGTCCGCGCCAGCTGTTCGAGAACGGCCCGCTGTACGCCGCACTGTCGTTCGTGGTCAACGTGCTGCGCTCGCTGCCGTTCATCATCCTGCTGATCGTGATGATCCCCTTCACCGTGCTGATCACCGGCACCTCGCTGGGCGTGGCCGGGGCGATCCCGCCGCTGGTGGTGGGTGCCGCGCCATTCTTCGCGCGCCTGGTGGAAACCGCCCTGCGCGAGGTGGACCGCGGCATCATCGAGGCGACCCAGGCAATGGGCGCGACGACGCGGCAGATCATCTTCAGCGCATTGCTGCCGGAAGCGCGTCCGGGCATCATCGCCGCCATCACCGTCACCGCCATCACCCTGGTCTCCTACACCGCGATGGCCGGTGTGGTGGGTGCCGGCGGCCTCGGCGACCTGGCCATCCGCTTCGGCTACCAGCGTTTCCAGACCGACGTGATGGTGGTCACCGTGGTCCTGCTGCTGGTACTGGTGCAGGTGCTGCAAAGCGTCGGCGACCGGCTGGTTACCCACTTTTCGCGTAAATGAACCGCAACCAGGGCGAGCGAACCTTCGCACCCCGCTCAACCTACGAAGGAACCGAATGATGAAGAAACTGATTGCCGCCCTGGCCACCGTCGCGGCGTTTTCCGCACAGGCTGCCGAAACCCTGACCGTCGCCGCCACCGCCGTGCCGCACGCCGAGCTGCTGGAGTTCGTCAAGCCGCAACTGGCCGAGCAGGGCGTCGAGCTGAACGTGAAGGTGTTCACCGACTACGTGCAGCCGAACATCCAGGTTGCCGAGAAGCGCCTGGACGCCAATTTCTTCCAGCACCAGCCGTATCTGGATGAGTTCAACAAGGGCAAGGGCACCGAGCTGGTCAGCGTTGCCGGTGTGCACATCGAGCCCTTCGGTGCCTACTCGAGCAAGGTCAAGTCGCTGGACGAGCTGCCCAACGGCGCCACCGTGGTCATCCCCAACGACGCCACCAACGGCGGCCGCGCCCTGCTGCTGCTGGCCAAGGCCGGCGTGATCACGCTGAAGGACGGCGCCGGCATCACCGCCACGCCGAAGGACATCGCCGAGAACCCGAAGAACATCAAGATTCGCGAACTGGAAGCCGCGACCCTGCCGCGCGTGCTGACCCAGGTCGACCTGGCGCTGATCAACACCAACTACGCGCTGGAAGCCAAGCTGAACCCGACCCAGGATGCCCTGGTGATCGAAGGCAGCGACTCGCCCTACGTGAACATCCTGGTCGCCCGTCCGGACAACAAGGACAGCGAGTCCATGCAGAAGCTGGCCGCCGCGCTGCACAGCGAAGCCGTGCGCCAGTTCATCGAAGAGAAATACCAGGGCGCCGTGGTGCCGGCGTTCTGATCCACCGCGATAGGCCAGGCCGTAGGTTGGGGCGGGGGGCGCAGCACCGAGGCCCAACCCGCACCGAGGCGTCGCCTGACGCACCGGCCCGTTGGGCTTCGCTGCGCTCAGGCTAGGCGCCCCCACCCAACCTACGACCGACCACCACACTCCGCCCACATGCACAGCCCTGTGGGGGGACCGTAGGTTGCGGTTGAGGCGCGCAGCGCCGAAGCCCAACTCGCACCGAGGCGTCGCCTGACGCACCGGCCCGTTGGGCTTCGCTGCGCTCAGGCTAGGCGCCCCCACCCAACCTACGCGGCCCCACCTACGATCTACTCGAAAACCCGCCGCATGCGGTTTCGATTTTTCAGGGCGCCAGCACCGCCGCGCCCTGGAAACGCCCGTGGCGCAGATCGTCCAGCGCCTGGTTGGCCTGCTCCAGCGGGTAGGCATGGGTTTCGGTATGGATGCCGACCTGCGCCGCGACCGGGAAGAAGTCCAGGCCGTCCTGACGGGTCAGGTTGGCTACCGAGACCAGCTCGCGCTCGTGCCAGAGGATGTCGTAGGGAAAACTCGGGATGTCGCTCATATGGATGCCGGCGCAGACCACCCGACCGCCCTTGCGCACGGCACGCAGTGCCGCCGGCACCAGCTCGCCGGCCGGTGCGTAGATGATCGCCGCGTCCAGCGGCACTGGCGATGACTCGCCCGAATCACCAGCCCAGAGCGCCCCCAGCGAACGGGCGAAGTCCTGCGCCGCCAGGTCACCGGGACGACTGAAGGCATAGACATCACGACCCTGCCAGCGCGCGACCTGCATGACGATATGCGCTGCGGCGCCGAAGCCATACAGGCCGAGACGCTTGCCATCCCCGGCCTTGACCAGCGAGCGCCAGCCGATCAGCCCGGCGCAGAGCAGCGGTGCCAGTGCCACGGCGTCGCCCTCCTCACCCAGATCGAAGGCGAAACGCGCATCGGCCACCACGTACTCGGCATAGCCGCCGGGCCGCGTGTAACCGGTGAACTGCGGCGCGTCGCAGAGGTTTTCCTCGGCGTGCTGGCAATAGCTGCAGGTGCCGCAGGTATGCCCGAGCCAGGGGATGCCGACCCGCTGGCCCAGCTCGAAGCCACTGACGCCTTCGCCCAGCGCATCGACGCGGCCGACGATTTCGTGGCCGGGAATGATCGGCAGCGGCGCCTCCGGCAACTCGCCATCCACCACGTGCAAGTCGGTGCGGCAGACGCCGCAGGCCAGTACCTTGACCCGCAGCTCACCGGGCCCCGGTTGCGGCTCGGGCAGCTCGCGCAGCTGCAACGGTTGGCCAATCTGTTCCAGCAACATGGCGCGCATCGACGTCTCTCCTTTCGTCTCCGTTCTGCTGAGGGTAGGCCGATCGGCAGAAAAAGGCTCTAGACTCGAAGCGTCCCATGCTCAGGAGTTCCACCTATGACGCTTTCGCCCTTCCATCTCGCCATTCCCGTCCACGATCTGGCCGCCGCCCGCGCCTTCTACGGCGAGGCGTTCGGCTGCGCCGAGGGCCGCAGCAGCGAGCACTGGGTGGATTTCGATTTCTTCGGCCACCAGCTGGTGATCCACGAAGCGCCGAAGATGCCGCATCAGGAGGCGGCGCACAGCAACCCGGTGGATGGCCACGACGTGCCGGTGCCGCACTTCGGCGTGGTGCTCGGCTGGGAACAATGGGAAGCGCTGGCCGAGCGGCTGAAGGCACGTGGCACGCGCTTCGTCATCGAGCCCTACGTGCGCTTCCAAGGCCAGGTCGGCGAGCAGGCCACCATGTTCCTGCTCGATCCCTGCGGCAACGCCCTGGAGTTCAAGGCGTTCAAGGACATCGGCCAGCTGTTCGCCAAGTGAGCGGGCTCAGCCGCGCTCGGCGAGGTGCTGGTCCTTGAGCTTGACGTAGTTGCCGGCGGTATAGCTGAAGAAGCTGCGCTCCTTGTCGGTCAGCGGCCGCGCCTGCTTCACCGGGCTGCCGACGTAGAGGTAGCCCGACTCGAGCGTCTTGCCCGGCGGCACCAGGCTGCCGGCGCCGATGATCACCTCGTCCTCGACCACCACGCCGTCCATCACGATCGAGCCCATGCCGACCAGGATGCGGTTGCCCAGGGTGCAACCGTGCAGGGTGACCTTGTGCCCGACCGTGACCTCGTCGCCGATGGTCAGCGGAAAGCCGTCCGGGTTGTACGGCCCGGCATGGGTGATGTGCAGCACGCTGCCGTCCTGGATGCTCGAGCGCGCACCGATGCGGATGCGGTGCATGTCGCCGCGGATCACCGTCAACGGCCACACCGAGCTGTCGGCGCCGATCTCGACATCGCCGATGACCACGGCGGAGTCGTCGACGAACACGCGCTCGCCCAGTTGTGGAGTGCTGTTGTGGTAGCTGCGTATCGCCACGATAGAAACCTCTTTGGCTGCGGGAAGGGTCGATTGTAATTAAGATGGGCGGCATTGCCGCTGCGGACCCGGGCTGAGCAGCATGCCGCCCGCCGTGGTCAGAGTAACAACCGGCCGACCGGCGTTGAAAAAGCACGACAGCGCGTCCATCTAGGACATCTGCCTGCCACGTCCGGCCTCGCTCCAGCGAGCGGCCTGCAATCCTCTTCGTCACAAGGTGTCCCCGTGAGCGCGAACAATCCCCTGCTGCAAGAATTCGACCTGCCACCCTACTCCGAGATTCGCCCGGAGCACGTCGAACCAGCCGTCGACACCATCCTCGGCGACAACCGCGTGGCGATCCAGGAGCTGCTCAGCCGCCCGGCCGAGAGCCTGGACTGGCAGACCCTGGTGGTCGGACTGGACGAGCTGAACGAGCGCCTCGCCCGCGCCTGGGGCCCAGTCGGCCACCTCAACTCCGTGTGCAACAGCCCGGAATTGCGCACGGCCTACGAGGCCTGCCTGCCCAAGCTGTCGGCCTACTACACCGAACTCGGGCAGAACCGCGCGCTGTTCGAGGCCTACCAGGCGCTGGCCGCGAGCCCCGCGGCTGCCGGTTTCGAGGTGGCGCAGCAGACCATCCTCGAGCATTCGCTGCGCGATTTCCGCTTGTCCGGCATCGACCTGCCGCCGGTCGAGCAGCAGCGCTTCGGCGCCATCCAGATGAAGCTTGCCGAGCTCGGCAGCAAGTTCTCCAACCAGCTGCTGGACGCCACTCAGGCCTGGACCCGGCACATCACCGACGAAAGCCTGCTGGCCGGCATCACCGATTCGGCCAAGGCGCAGATGGCCGAGGCAGCCAAGGCCAAGGGCCTCGACGGCTGGCTGATCAGCCTGGAATTCCCCAGCTACTACGCGGTGATGACCTACGCCGACAACCGCGCCCTGCGCGAGGAGGTCTACACCGCCTACTGCACCCGCGCCTCGGACCAGGGCCCGAACGCCGGGCAGTTCGACAACGGTCCGGTAATGGCCGAGATCCTCGAACTGCGCCATGAGCTGGCCGGGCTGCTCGGCTACGGCAACTTCGCCGAGCTGTCGCTGGCAACCAAGATGGCCGAATCCACCGAGCAGGTGCTGAATTTCCTGCGTGACCTGGCGCTGCGCAGCAAGCCGTTCGCCGAGCGCGACCTGGCCGAACTGCGCGCCTTCGCCGCCGAGCAGGGTCTGGACGACCTGCAGAGCTGGGACCTCGGCTACTACGCCGAGAAGCTGCGCCAGCAGCGCTACAGCCTGAACCAGGAAGAACTGCGCGCCTATTTCCCCATCGACAAGGTGCTGTCCGGGCTGTTCAGCATCGTCCAGCGCCTGTACGGCATCGAGATCCACGAGCTGGAAGGCTTCGATGGCTGGCATCCGGACGTGCGCCTGTTCGAAATCCGCGAGCACGGCCAGCACGTCGGGCGCTTCTTCTTCGACCTCTACGCGCGACCGAACAAGCGTGGCGGCGCCTGGATGGACGGCGCCCGCGACAAGCGCCGCACCGCTGACGGCACGCTGCAGACGCCGGTGGCCAACCTGGTCTGCAACTTCACCCCGCCGGTGGGCGAGCGCCCGGCGCTCTTGACCCATGACGAGGTCACCACGCTGTTCCACGAATTCGGCCATGGCCTGCACCACCTCTTGACCCAGGTCGAGCACGCTGGCGCGTCGGGCATCAACGGCGTGGCCTGGGATGCGGTGGAGCTGCCGAGCCAGTTCATGGAGAACTGGTGCTGGGACCCCGAAGGCCTGGCGCACATTTCCGGCCACTACCAGACCGGCGAAGCCCTGCCGCAGGACAAGCTGGACATGATGCTGGCGGCGAAGAACTTCCAGTCCGGCATGATGATGGCGCGCCAGCTGGAGTTCTCCCTGTTCGACTTCGAACTGCACGCCACCCACGGCGACGGCCGCAGTGTGCTCGAGGTGCTCGAACATATCCGCGACGAGGTCTCGGTGATGCGCCCACCAGCGTACAACCGCTTCCCCAATAGCTTCGCGCACATCTTCTCCGGCGGTTACGCGGCCGGCTACTACAGCTACAAGTGGGCCGAGGTGTTGTCGTCCGACGCCTTCTCGCGCTTCGAGGAAGAAGGGGTGTTCAACGCCGAGACCGGGCGCGCCTTCCGCGAGGCGATCCTGGCCCGTGGCGGCTCCCAGGAGCCGATGGTACTGTTCGTCGATTTCCGAGGCCGCGAGCCGTCCATCGACGCCCTGCTGCGCCACCTCGGGCTGGTAGCGGAGGCTGCGGCATGAACGACGAAGTAACCCGTGTCACCCCCAAGCGCTTCATCGCCGGGGCCGTGTGCCCGGCGTGCGGCGGCACGGACTGCATCAAGATGTGGGACGTCGACGGTGTGCCGCATCGCGAATGCATCGATTGCGGCTACGCCGACACCCTCAATGCGCAGGGCCAGTCGGTACCGACCGAGCTCGGCACGCGGGTGAACAAGGTGCAGCCCAAGCCGGCCAACCCGCAGGTGCAGTCGGTGCAGTTTTTCCCCAACCCGAAATTGAAGAAGCCCGAGTAGCCGCTGTGCTGCACCTGACCTGCGGCGACCTGGCCGGCGACAGCGTGCGTGCGCTGCTGGCCAGGCACGAGCCTGAGGCACAGGTGCGGGTATTGCGCGACGACCTGGCCGTCGGGCCGTTGAGCGGCGTGGACAGCGCGCCTTGTGCTGCTCGCGCCGCATTCTGGGAGCAGGTCTGGCCCGCTGAGGTGGCGCCGCGCCCGGCGTTCGCCGATGAGCTGGCGGCTGATGCACGCTGGCTAGCCAACCTAGCCAAACAGGCTGCAGCCGTAACGGTTTGGCACGGCGACAGCGCATCCGAACAGCTGCTGCTGGCGCGCGTCGCCGCGGCATTGCAGGGCTCAAGCTGTGGACTGCATGAAGTCTCTTGCGGTACCGGAGACAGCCGCGCCGGCCAGCGCAAGGCGGTGTCCATGCATTCGCCCGAAGCACTGGCGGCGCTCTACCGTCCCCAGGCGGTTCCGGCATCTCGCCAGACTGAACTGGCCGCGGTCTGGCACGAGCAGCGCGCCAGCTCGCATGACATTCGCCGCTGGTGCGAGGGGGCGTTTCGGGGCGAAGACTATCGGCTGATCGACGCGGCGCTGGTCGCTGCCAGCCCCAACCAGTTCGCTCCGCTGGCGCGTGCGATGGCCGAGGTCATGGGCCATTGCGACGGCTTCTTTGCCACCGATTTCTTCCTCTACTGGCGCGCCCGTGAACTGGCTGCGGCCGGGCAGCTGGAATTGCGCGGCGATTCGGCGGCCGGCTACCGGGACCTGCAGGTCCGCCGCCTCGGTTGAAGGTGCCAGAAGGTCCGGGATGCACCCAACGGGGCCAGCGCGTAGGTTGGGTTGAGACGCGCAGCGCCGAAGCCCAACACTCGGTACGCCGCATACCCCATTCCGGCATGACGCTCCGCTCGTTGGGCTTCGCTGCGCTCAACCCAACCTACAGGCTGCCTTGCCCACGACGATCCCGGGTGCGCTCCGCGCACCAGCTGAGATCGCGCCGCCCCAAAAGCCCGCGGTGCGCGGGGCACCTGCCTATCCGTGCGATGCGGCCCTTTCAGCCTTCCACCTTGGGCGTCGCCCGTCCCGGCTGCGGTGGCGAGGCGAACAGACGCTTGAGCTTCATCGCTGGCGCTTCGATCAAATGCCAGGACAGCGCGGCGAGGATCAGCGTCGGCACGAAGGCGATCAGCGTCAGGCCGAGCACGCCGATCTGCGGGCCGAACAGGTAGACGGTCAGCTGCTGGAACGGGAAGGCGTAGATGTACAGGCCGTAGGAGAAATCGCCGTACTTGCCGAAGCGCGAAATCAGCGGCAACGGCGCATAGGCCAGGTAGAGCACCAGATACGGCAGCGCGATGAAGTACACCAGCGGACCGATGTCGGTACGGAAGGTCGCCACCAGCGCGGCAAACAACAGCGCCGCGATCCAGCCACGCCAGGGGATGTCGTCGCGATAGAGGAACAGCGCCGCGCCGCTGTAATAGAGCAGGCCCAGCTTGAAGATGTTCTTGATGAAGTAGGACTCGATCCCCAGCTTGCCCAGCAGCCAGAAATGCCCGACCGCAAGCACCGCAATCGGCAGGAAGATCAGCCGCCGCTTGAGGAAACCGGTCAGCCCGAGAATCATCACGCCGATGTACATCAGCACTTCCAGCGGCAGCGTCCACAGCGAGCCGTTGACCACGTCGGGGTAGGTGTTGCCGGTGAACACCCCGGGCAGTTCGTAGCGCGTCACCAGCAGGATGTTCTGCAGATAGGTCCAGGTGCCATCCGCGGCCAGATAGCGCGCGAGGTCGAATTGCGTGACCAACGGCCCGATGACGAAGGCCGAAAGCAATACCGCGACGATCAGTGCCGGGAAGATGCGCAGCGCCCGCTTGATCAGAAAGCTCTTCGGACTGCTGCTGGCCAGCCAGGACGAGGTGATCAGATAGCCGCTCATGACGAAGAAGATGCCGACGGCGATCGAGCCGCCCTTTTCGTAGCCGGTCAGCAACGTCAGGGGTTCATCACCGCGACGGCCAACCAACGGATAGCTGTGGGCGAACAGCACCAGCGCCGCAGCGAAGAAGCGCAGGAAGTCGAAATTGTTCTCCCGGGTGTGGAAAGAGCCGGTGGGATGCATGGTCTGCTCCTGACGAGTAGCGGCAGTGACGTGAAGGATGGAGCGCACGCAAGCGGTGCATGCCGGTACTGCCGGATCGGTTGCGCGTCGCGCTCCGATCGTCCTTGTTGTTTGCCGGCCGGCTCCACGACAGGCGTCGCTCGCGCGTGCAAGCGTTACCCGGTCAGCCCCTTTGTCCCGCACGCGGGGCAAATGTTCCCGAGCCAGCCGACAGGTGGTAGCAGGCAGCGCCGATCAGCGGCGCTGGCATGCTGTCACTGAGGCAATTACTGTATGCATGAACAGTAACAGGATCGATGACCCATGAGCTTCCACCGTGCCACACCACGCGGTCGCGGCACCGCGATCAACCCGGACAACCGTTTCGCCCCGACACGCAGCGAGGCGTACGACGACGGCTGGGAGCAGGAGGTGCCGCCGACCCGCGCCACCGAAGTGCGCCTGGAGACGGCCAAGAGCGTACTGACCCGCAACCAGTCGCCCGACGTGGGTTTCGATCGCTCGGTCAATCCCTATCGTGGCTGCGAGCATGGCTGCATCTACTGCTTCGCACGGCCCAGCCATGCCTACTGGGACCTCTCGCCCGGCATCGATTTCGAGACGCGGCTGATCGCCAAGACCAACCTCGCCGAGCGCCTGGAGGCCGAGCTGAGCAAGCCCGGCTACGTGCCGCAGCCGATCGCCCTGGGCATCAACACCGATGCCTACCAGCCGCTGGAGCGCGAGCAGCGCCTGACCCGCCAGGCGCTGGAGATCCTGCTGCGCTTCAAACACCCGGTGCACTTGATCACCAAGGGCTCGCTGGTGCTACGCGACCTCGATCTGCTGGTGCCGCTCGCCGAGCAGCGGCTGGTCAGCGTCGCAGTCAGCCTGACCACGCTGGACGACGAGCTCAAGCGCATCATGGAACCGCGCACGGCCTCGCCGGCGGCGCGGCTGCGGGTGTTGCGCACCCTGCATGAGGCTGGCGTGCCGGTCAGCGTGATGTGCGCACCGATGATTCCGATGATCAACGACATGGAGCTGGAGCGCCTGCTCGAAGCCGCCCGCGAGGCCGGCGCGCGATCGGCTGGCTATGTGCTGCTGCGCCTGCCTCATGAAGTGGCGACGCTGTTCGATGAATGGCTGCAGGAGCATTTCCCGCAGCGCGCCGCCCATGTCATGAGCCTGATCCGCCAGTCCCGCGGCGGCAAGGACTACGACAGCCGCTTCGGCAGCCGCATGCGCGGTGAAGGTCAATTCGCCCAGCTGCTGGCCCAGCGCTTTCAGCTGGCGTGCAAGCGCCTGGGCCTCAACCGACGGGATCAGAACTTCGGCCTGGATTGCAGCCGTTTCGCCGTGCCGGGTTCGCAGATGTCGTTGCTCTGAGGTCTCGCAAGCGCCGCCAGCGCCATCATTACGGTGGCTGTCAATCTGCCGCAAAGGCTCGTCCTAGAGCGGCTCGTTCAGCTTCAGTTAAGTCTCGCCGACTAGCCTCGGGGCAAATTTGACCAGCCAGTCACCAGGCGCACAAACGGCCTGATTGAGTGCTGGCACGCCTTGCCCCTGCATCAGGAGACCTGACCCATGCGTGAAATCTTCACCGCTCGCGCCGAGCGCAACGAACCATCCACACGTGGCGAAAGCGCCGACGAATCCTTCGCCCATCTGGTCGATGGCTTTCGCCGCTTTCGCACCGAGGTCTACCCCGAACAGCAGGCGCTGTTCGCCCGCCTGGCCAGGGCCCAGCAGCCGCGCGCGATGTTCATCACCTGCGCCGACTCACGCATCGTTCCCGAGCTGATCACCCAGAGTTCGCCCGGCGACCTGTTCGTTACCCGTAACGTCGGCAATGTGGTGCCGCCCTATGGCCAGATGAACGGCGGCGTCTCCAGCGCCATCGAGTACGCGGTGATGGCGCTAGACGTGCAGCACATCATCGTCTGCGGGCATTCCGATTGCGGTGCGATGAAGGCCGTGCTCGATCCCGCCGGCTTGCAGCGGATGCCGACGGTGAAGGCCTGGCTGCGGCATTGCGAAGTGGCGCGCAGCCTGGTCGAGCAGAACTGCAGCTGCACGGCCGGCGAGGCCTTGGGCGTGCTTACCGAGGAGAACGTGGTGGCGCAGCTCGACCACCTGCGCACCCATCCTTCGGTCGCCGCCCGCCTCGCCGGCGGTCAGCTGTCGATCCATGGCTGGGTCTACTGCATCGAAACCAGCGAAATCCTCGCCTACGACGCCAGCAGCGGCCGCTTCGCGCCGCTGGACGGCGACGGCCCGCTGCCGGTGGCAACGCCCGCAGCGCGCTACCTGCAAGCCTGAACCGCCGGCCGCAAGGCATTGGCTGTCGCTTCAGGCGGCGTCCAGAGGCGTCGCCGCGTGTCGAGGATTTTCGAATGAATGCAGAAACGCTCAAAGCAACGCTGCCGCGTGACCTGATGGCCTCCGTGGTGGTTTTTCTGGTGGCCCTGCCGTTGTGCATGGGCATCGCCATCGCCTCGGGCATGCCGCCCGCCAAGGGCGTGATTACCGGCATCGTCGGCGGGCTGGTGGTCGGTTGGCTGGCCGGTGCGCCGTTACAGGTCAGCGGCCCAGCCGCCGGACTCACGGTGCTGGTGTTCGAACTGGTGCAGCAGTATGGCGCTGCCATGCTCGGGCCGATCCTGCTGCTGGCCGGCGCACTGCAGCTGCTGGCCGGACGGCTGAAACTGGGTTGCTGGTTCCGCGTCACCGCGCCGGCGGTGGTCTACGGCATGCTGGCCGGCATCGGCATCCTCATCGTGCTGTCGCAGTTGCACGTGATGCTGGACGGCCAGCCGGAAGCCTCCGGACTGGACAATCTCGGCGCCTTTCCCGCCGCATTATGGGCCGCGCTGCCGTTTTCCGGCGGCGGTAACGGACTGATCGCCGCGTCTCTCGGCCTGCTGACCATCGCCTGCATGTGGGCATGGGATCGGCTCAAGCCGCAGCGCCTGCGCCTGCTGCCCGGCGCGCTGCTGGGTGTCGTGGCGGCAACCCTGGCGGGCCTGTGGCTGGGGCTCGACGTGCGCCGTGTCGAGGTGCCGGACAATCTCGCCGATGCCATCAGCTGGCTGCAACCGGCCGATCTGCTGGCCTTCG
>Ga0315336_1000991_pt1 | contig 62337 bp, 56 predicted proteins | sample ASW5metaG_FD_204512 | JGI IMG/M metagenome (GOLD analysis project Ga0315336, IMG submission 204512) | Ammonia-oxidizing marine archaeal communities from Monterey Bay, California, United States - ASW #5 | ecosystem: Environmental > Aquatic > Marine > Intertidal zone | place: USA: California... | reverse complement strand
CGTAACTGTGTCATCGGGACACCTCCTTTGGTGTCCCGACCTTACGCCCGCCTAACCGCCGCCGCCCCGACAAGGCGCACGCGAAGCGTCTGCCGACAGGCTTCGTTCATATCGCGTTGTCATGAGGAATCCGGCCGAAGGGCCTCGGAGCGCTCACAAACGAGTCAGATCAGGCGGGTGCTCAGCAGTCTGCCGGAAGAGAGTTGCAGGGCTTGTTCTTCACCAGGAATTTCGCGGCGGGCCGCTACTTCCGCAAGCCGGTGCGACGACTCCAAGAAGCCCTCCTTTCAGCTTACCTTTGGCACGGCACTTGCTCGTCGTTAGGTTGAAGCCCGAACTAGGAGGGGAAGATGAGGATTATCTGCTTTCCGCAATTCCACTACCTGTCCGAGGCCTCGAGGCTCGTAGAGATCGCTAAAGCCCTCCGGGATCGGGGTCAGGAAACACAGTTCTTCAGCCACGGCGGCCCCTACGAGGGCCTAGCCCGAGCCGAAGGGTTTGAGGTCATCGCCATCGAACCGCAGATGTCGGCGGAACGCGCTCAGCAGTTCATGCGGTTCAACCGCGGGGAGGGCATCAAGTCCATGCGCGACAGCTTCTTCAGCTATGAGGAGCTGAAGGAGTACGTCTCAAACGAGGCGGTCGCGCTGAAGGACGCACGTGCCGATGCCGTCCTGATCGGTTGGAACCTGCCGTCCTACTTATCGGTCCAGCTTGCCGGGATTCCAATCATCGTCCAGCAGCCGGGGCCGTTCACCGCCCCGTTCTTCGACCGCCGGATGGGAGTGTTCGTACCGTCTCTGGTCGGCTGGCTGCGTCATTTGCCCATGGATTGGTTCATCAATTGGCTTGCACCGCGCATGAAGTTTTGGATTCATCCGTTCAACCAGCTCGCTTCAGAACTCGGTTTGCCGCAATACAAGAGCACGCTGGATCTCGTGGCGGGCGATCTCACCATCGTGATGGACGCGCCTGAGGTCCTGGGAATCTCGCCCGAAGAGCTCGAAGACTACCAGCCGCGGCATCCGCAGTTCTTCCACCGGCCCCCTCGCTACCGTTACGGAGGTCCTTGCTTCGCTAAGCTTCCCGGCGATGTACCTGAGGCGGTACGTCGGCACTTCGACACGGAAAGGACGAAACTCTACTGCGCAATGGGCGTATCCGGGTCGCCGGAGGTCCTGCAGTCCGTCGTCGAAATCGTGGGCGACCTGGGTCTGCAGGCCGTCGTGCTCACGACCACAATCCTGGGGGATCGGGCCCGCAGTGAATCCGAGCGTGTGCTAACCATCCCGCACGCGCCCGCGCACCTGCTCAACCCTCTGGCGGATATTGCAATTACTCACGGAGGCGCGGGCACGGTACAAACGGCGATCCACTCGGGCACGCCGCTCATTGGGATTCCGGCTCAGATGGAGCAAGCGGGAAACATCTCTCTCGTCGCACGCCAGGGCGCCGGACTGATGCTGACGAGGCTTGACCTCAATCGTCCGAAACTCGCGGCTGCGCTCGAGAAGCTTGTAGAAGACCAAAGCTACCGCGGCAGTATGCAGCGCCTCAAGCGGATGCAGGACCCGATCGACGGCGCGGCAAAGGCCGCCGACGAAATCGTCCGGTTTCTCAGCGGCGGGAGAGCAGCAGGCAGGACCGACGCCTTTAAGACTGTCGCAACGCAGCACTAGGCGATCGGGAGCCGGCTGGCCGGGCTGCCGGACATTGGCGGCGCCAAGTTTCCTTCTTGTCCAGCCCGTTCATCTTTTGGATCGGCGTTACGGGAGGAGTCTGTCGTAGCGTAGTTCGCCGCCCTTGATTCGCCGAAGTCCAGGAAACCCCGCGGCCGGCCGGGGAATCTCCTCGCCGTCATGCTCATCGAAGAGCGCCTTCAATTTCTTGACGACATCCGGATGCGAATCGGCAACGTCTTGCTGTTCGGACGGGTCGGCCTCCAGGTCGTAGAGCATCATGTCTTTTCGAGCGTCCCCCGTGAGCACTCCCGGGTGCCGTGTGGGGTGGGGCTGTTCAAACGGTGCGACGACCGTAGTGCCGTCTGGCTTGCGGGCGTTAAACGAAGTATCGATGTAGCTTTGAATGTTCTCAGGGCCTCTGGGCGGTCCGGGGGCGCGAACATGGAGCTTCCACTTGCCCGAGCGCACAATGTGAAGTTGGCCGCCGGACATCGCAAAGATGGCTTCATGCGGACTACGAGCGGCGGCTAGCGTCATCAGCGGGAAGATGTCGCGCCCATCGATCGTGCGGTCCGCGGGAAGGGACGCGCCGGCAAGGCTTGCGAAAGTCGGATAGATGTCAACCGAGGCGGCAACCTCGTTTGATACAAGACCCGCGGGTATGCGACCCGGCCACCAGGCGATGAGAGGAACGCGGATGCCTCCGTCCCAGGTTCTCCCTTTCATACCGCGTAAGCCGCCGGTAGAGCCGCCCCACGAGGGGCCGTTGTCGGAAGTGAAGACAACCAGCGTCTTCCTGTCCAGGTCTAGCTCCCGCAGTTTTGCCAGGATCTGGCCCACAGACCAATCCAGTTCCCGAATGACGTCGGCGTACAGGTCGTCGGGGGTGTCGGGCGTATAGAACTCTTCCGAGGCGGCGAGCGGCTTGTGCGGCATCGCATGCGGCAAGTAGAGAAAGAACGGCTCGTCGCGCTTGGATTCAATGAAGCGCAACGCTCGTTCCGTATAGCGCTTGGTAAGAGTGCCCTGAACGACTGGGTACTCGACGACTCGATCATCCTCGACAAGCTGAACAGGGCGCATGTCGTTCGAGTAGAGGATGCCTAGGTAGGAGTCGAAGCCTCGCTTGATCGGCAGATACTCCGGAATATGCCCGAGGTGCCATTTGCCAATGCAGGTGGTGGCGTAGCCCCGCTGCTTGAGGGCCTGGGCGATAGTGACCTCGGTGGAGGGTAGGCCATAGTCATTCACGCCGTTATCCGGGGTTGGATTGCCCACCACGCCATGGCGGAACGGATAGCGGCCCGTGAGAATGGAGGCCCGCGACGGCGCGCAATAGGGCATCGGCACGTAGAAGTCGGTAAAGCGCGCCCCCTGCGCCGCCATGCGGTCCAGGTGCGGAGTCTGGAACACAGGGTGACCATAAGAGGCGAGGTCGCCGTAGCCGAGATCGTCGGCGAAAATGAGCACGAAGTTCGGCCGATCTTGCGCTGCCAGCGTCAGCACTGTCGAGAGCAGGAGACAGACACGGACGCAGCATCCGAACGAAGAGGTCATGCACTGGCAATTGTCGCACGCAGCGGCAAGGGTCGATCCACTTCCGCAATCAACCAGATTTGCCACGATGAATCCCGCAGCTGCGTACCGGGCTAACCGCCGGAGCGCCCCGGGCTTAAGGGCCGTTTACCGGACGCCTGCTGGGAAATCGCATCGGAGCAGTTCCGCCAGCGAAGCGTTGCGCCCGCCTGATCCGAGATCCAGAGACCATGGCCTTGGATCGGTCCTTGAGCGCTCCTGACCGAGGGCCGAGCAACCCTGAGCCCAGCCCCCCAGGGCGAAAGAAATCGTCGTTTGAGGGTACGCTTGTTTTCACTAGCAATCCGCTAGCCGTGCTCGGCTGCCGTAGAACTTGCCGCGAGCGTCGGCCAGATCCGAGCTTTGGTATACACTAGCGGCGTCATGTATCCCGGATCGCAGTCCTCGTTAGGGGGCAGGTTCAGTCCGCTCACCCTCACGGCGTCTACGCCGGTGGGCGCTTGCAGCAATCAACGGCTCTGCTCCAAGACACTTTCACCGGCGGGACTGAGCTGTGAGTCTACGGCTCGGCTCTTGATCATGCGGACGACCGTTCTGCTGTTCGCTCTCGCTTGCCCCGCCGTCGCACAGATGGCGGGCTACTCCAGCACCGAGCTCGAAAAGCATACGCCGCTCAATCCCTACCCGCGCCTGGCGGACGGACGGCCGGCCACGCCCCGATTTTGGCTCGAGATGCTGCGCGACGTCTCTTCGAACGAGGCCCACGAAGCGCTTGTCGAAGCCGGCTACCCGTTCCAGTGGGAGGGCGGCTGGCAGAACCCGCACCCGGACAAGAAGCTGATCGGTCGCGCAGTGACGGTCCAGTTCATGCCCGAGCGTCCGGACGTCAACCGCATCATCGAAGCCGACGCCGCCGAGCGAGGCGACGACCCGCACGGCACCAAGCGCATCATCGACCGGCTGCAACCGGGCGACGTCGCCGTCGTCGACATCATGGGCAAGGTTAAGGACGGGCAGTTCGGCGGCGACAACTTGATCTTCGGTCTGTTCGTCGCCTCGGGTAACGGGTTCGTCGTCAACGGCTCGTTCCGCGACCTCGACGGAGTCTTTCCCCATCGCGTACCGGTCTTTTCTCGCGGCTACCATCCCAGCGTCCGGGCGGGCGCGATGTTGACCGGCGTCAACGTTCCCATCCGCATCGGCGGCGTTACGATCATGCCGGGCGACATCGTGTTGGGCGACCGCATGGGCGTGACGTTCATTCCCCCTCATCTGGTCCAAAGAGTCGTCGCGCATGTCGAAGGGGACGGAGCGGCGGCCCGGCTCGAGTAACTTGGCTCCCCTCGCGACTCCGGGACCGCCCGAAAACGGCTCATCCTAGCCGGTCGGCGGATAGATTCCGTTAATTATTCTCAAAGTGATCTGATGATCGCTTGAAATCGCTCAGAGGCCTTTCAATAGGGCATTAGAGCCCTTTGGCGGGGTTTTGACGTGCTCTCGATGGAGAGTTTGTGGCAGCGCATCGAGCTGCGCGGCTTCGGCGTGTTCAACGCCCGTCCCCGCAAGACGGGCGTCGGCCGCAACCCCCGCACTGGAGAAGAGGTGCGCATCCCTCCCGGGCAGGCGGTCCGCTTCAAGCCCGGTAAGGATCTGCAATCGCTCAGAAATTGGCTTCTCGGGTTCCAGTTCGCCCGCGCTACGATCAACCGCGACCGTGCAAGCTAGGTCAGATGGAAGCGTCCGGCGAGCGTATGCCCCAAGGGGGCCTCTGTCTGTAGCGTGCGTCGTCCTCGCTGGGACCCTGCTTTTTCTCTGCGTGGCCGCAACGGTTGGGATTCCGCACGTCGAGCCGCAGGCGGGTAAACCGAGCCACGAGGATTCGGAGTGCGAGGCCTCTGTCTATCAGAAGAAGATCGAGGAGCTCTTCAGACTCTCGGCTCTGACGGGAAATGGCCCGGAGCTGCAATGACCGGCCGCACGATCAGCCGCTACAAGGTCCTGGAAAGGCTCGGCTCCGGGGGCATGGGTGTCGTCTATAAAGCCGAAGACACCTAGGTCTGTCACGACGAGGTAACGGGCTCGCTGAGAACGCCCTTTGCTGAACCAAGCCGCAGGCGCTTGATCAACTCATCGTACTCCGAAGGTGTGCGGTCGTCTGGATCATCCATCGGTGACGTGTGAGAGCTCGGAAGCGTTCCTCGCGAGTTGGCCTCAACTAGGCTACCCTGAGCCCAGAACAGAATCGTATTGGAGGCGCTGTCCATGAAGAGTTACGGAGTTACGAAAGAATCTGCTCGGCCTAGCCGTCGCGACATGATCAGCGGAGGTGGCTTGGCGGCAACGGGGCTGCTTGGCAGTGCAGTTCCCGCTCTCGCAGCGAGACCCTCCAGCCCTGACGTCTACACCCGCGTGGGCGTCCAACCCTTTATCAACCTGACGGCTGCGGTGACGATCAACGGAGGTCTGCTGACGCTGCCAAGCGTTAAGAAGGCCATGGAAGAAGCGTCGCACTTTTCGGTCAACATGGATGAACTGATGGAGGGCGTCGGCAGGAGACTGGCTGAACTGTTCCAATGCGAGGCGGCGATTGTGACTTCGGGAGCGGCGGGTGCGTTAACGCATGCGACGTCCGCCTGTTTGGCCGGCGGCGATCCAGAGCGCATTCAACAACTCCCTGATCTGACCGGGCTGCGGACGGAAGTACTGCTACCTCAGGAGTCGCGCAACGTCTATGACCACGCCATTCGGGCCTTGGGCGTGAAGATGATCACGGTGGAGACACGGGCGGACTTCCATAAGGCTCTCAGCCATGACACTGCGATGATTGCCGTTCTGGGCAACGCAGAGTCAATGGGGAGGATTCGTCTGGAGGAGATGGTGGAGGCAGGCCGGAAATACGGCGCTCCCGTCTTGGTGGATGCTTCGCCGGAATGGCCCCAGTCGCCCGACCCCTACCTTTCCCGCGGTGCCGACCTGGTGACGTACTCTGGCGGCAAGATCTGTGCCGGTCCCCAGTGCAGTGGTTTCCTGCTGGGCCGCAAGGATCTAGTCAAGTCGGCTTGGATCAACGGCGCACCACACCATTCTTTCGGTCGCATGATGAAAGTCGGCAAGGAAGAGATCATGGGCGCGCTGGCGGCTGCCGAGTACGTGCTGACCAAGCGAAACCAGGAGCAGGAACTCGAGAAGTGGAATGGCTGGCTGCGGCAAATTGACGACAAGGTAAAGCGTGTGCGGGGCGTCCAGACGAAACTGATGCCGCCTCCGGGCAAGAACCCCCACCCTACCTTGGAGGTCAACTGGGATGCAGATCGCATTGGATATACCGCGGGTGAACTACACGGGGTGCTTCTCGCCGGCGAGCCTCGGATCCAGACACACGCCTCCGGCGACGGGCACGCTTTCCAGATCCGAGTCGGCAATTGCCGTCCGCAAGAGATCGACGTTGTGACAAACCGGCTGGTCGAGGTCTTCCAAAGCGCTCCGAAGGCCAAGCGCAAGCATGACTCTCCTCCGGCGGCCGATGTAACGGGTCGCTGGGAGGCGGAGGTCAGCTTTGTTCGGGGTTCTGGGCGGCACACGCTTTACTTTCAGGCCCAGGGGAACCAGCTTCGCGGTACGCATCAGGGACAGCGTGGTCGTGGGGAGCTATCCGGCAAGATCAGCGGCAATCAAGTGCGGTTTCACAGCCGATTGGAGTACGACGCCGAGCGTTCCAGCTACTCCTTCGAGGGCACGCTGAAGGGCAATGAGATTGCTGGCAGTCTCGACCTCGGCGAGTACGGTAAGGGGCGGTTCAAGGCGTGGCGGCACGAGTATGGGCGGCCGGGACGGCTGGACCCGTCGAAATCGGGGCAGACCAGACAAGGAAGGGTTGAAGTCGGAGCGGTCGCTGACTAGCGTGGCTTCCAAACGGTATCGCTTGAGCAGGGGCGATCGGTCGGAAACTAGTGAAGATCGCCTACGCACTCGCTTCTGCACGGTTGTGCGGGTCGGAACGCGATCGTAGACTCGAAAACCGCTTCGGGGCAGCGGCGGAAGCCAGCGGAACCCCTCTGCTCAAGCCAGTGGCCGTTATGGCCGCCAATCTGTGCAAGAAGGTAGAAACGGAGGTTGCTTCCGCGCACCTTCACGGCTCCTTTCCCTTTCCATCGGATACGTTCGATTCATTTTGTTTCCAACAACTCGGGGGACCTGCTCGCCGCTCAACGAACAACTTGCCACTCCGGCATGGCGGCCTGTACGGAGACGAGGGTTTTCCCTCTCCCCTACTTTGGCTTCCAGGTTACGGTTGTCGGATCAAATCGGTAATCCTTTGCAAAGGGACTGTCCTCTGCTTCTCGTTTCGGAAGCCAACGCGCCAAGTCGCTCGTGACGCTTGCTAGCGCGGGGTCGGCTGCCCGGTTGACCCACTCGTGTGGGTCCCGGCGGCGGTCGTAGAGTTCCTCCGACCCGTCGTGATAGCGAATGTAGCTCCAGGTCTCGCTGCGGAGGGCGTGGTTGCCCCGATAGTACGTGGTCAGGGCGGGGCGCTCCCACGAGGTATGGGGATCGTCCAGCAGTGGCTTGAGGCTGGTCCCATCGAGGCCATCCGGCCGGGGCAGGCCCGCTAGTTCAACCATCGTCGGATACACGTCGACAAGGCTCACCGGGCGTTCGCAGCGCCCGCCCGGCTCGATAACACCTCGCCCGGCCATCATCAGGGGTACATGCGTGGCGCGGTGCCAGAGGGCCTGTTTGTGCCAATGCCATTTCTCACCCAGGTGGTAGCCGTGATCGGACCAGAGTACGACGATCGTGTTTTCCCGGTTTGGACCCGAATCGAGCGCGTCGAGCATGCGGCCGACCATCGCGTCGGAAAACGTGATGCAGGCCAGATAGGACTGCACGGCTTTCGCCCAGTTGCCGGTGGAAACCATCAGGTCGTGCCGAGATGGTTCATTCAAGGCGAACTGCCGCGCAATCGGCGGAAGATCGGCCAAATCGTCTTCTTTGACCGGCGGCACAATGACGTCATTGAGCGGATACATGTCGAAGTACTTGCGCGGGACGAACCACGGAATGTGCGGACGAAATATGCCGGCGGCGAGAAAGAATGGCTTCTCGTGGCGCGTTTGCAGGAAATCACCGGCCCAGCCGGAGACTTTGTAGTCGGGCATCTCCTCGTCGGCGACGTCGATTGGGGCCCAGTCAAAGTTCCTCCACGAAACCGACGGCATCGGAGTAACCGGGCGCTCAGGTTCCGGGTCGGGCGGGAAGCTATAACCATCGAACCAGCCGTTCTTGCGGGCGTCTGGATTCCAGTGGAAGTAGGCATCCCACGAGCGCGGGTCGTTGTAGCCTTGGCCGTGGTGGAAGAGCTTGCCCCCACCCGCTGCGTAGTAACCTTGCGTCCGGAAATACTGAGGCAGTGTGACAACATCGGGCATCGCGAGACGCCAAGGCTGCGTGTTTCCATACACGCCACTGGTGGTGGGCCGGCGGCCCGTCATCAACGCGGCGCGCGAAGGGTTGCAGATCGGCGCGGCGCAGTGCGCGTCGGCGAAAAGCATGCCGCGTTCGGCCAGGCGGTCCATATGCGGGGTTTGGACCTGCGGATGGCCGCCGAGCACGCCGACCCAGTCATTCCAATCGTCCACCGAGATCATCAGCACGTTAGGCCGGCGCGACTGTGCCGAGAGAATCGCGGGAGCGGAGCCCAATGTGGTTTGCAAGAAAGAGCGGCGGCTGATCATGTAGGGATCTTAGGCAAGCCCACGAGCCCGCGCAAGGCATCCAGCCCTCGGGATGAACACGACGTGCATGAGATAGTCCCGGACCCCGGGCGTGATCACGGCCTCTTGGAGACCGGAACTCGAGCCGACTCAATTGCCCGGCCGAGAAGAAAGTACAAGGAGAATTGCGAGCGGGACGCAACCAGGCTCGTGGGTCATGGCGCTCCCGGTCTCTCGTCAGAGCTGCGGTTCCATCCTTCTCACCAAAAGCCCGGACCGACGAGAAGGGCAACCGTGCCTGGGGTCGCAAGTCTGGCAGGAAGAACTCCGCGGGGCCGTGAATCGCCTAACGCCTAGATCAAAAAGAAGTTAGAGGTGGATAGCGGGATTACGAGTGTGAAATCGCGGTCCGTCCAACAACCAGGGATCGAGCCGCAGTCCGAGCAACGGTCAAGCGTCCGTCTCCAAGCTGAAACATCCACCGTAGCGTACACTTGGACACCCAGGTGATTCCGCATGCAGACTCCGCAGTGGCTGAGCCCGTTTCAGGGCCGTCTCATCTCCCCGGACCCGGGGCTATCGAGATCAAGGATCGCGATGGTCCGAGCGTTTCCTGAACTCTGGGTTACGAGTTCCGGCGACCCTCCCGAAGAGGAGACCGCCACGATCTTTCTTGTAGATCACGAACAGAACAGCGAAGCTCTCTCGCAGGTTCAGAAGCAGGCACAGGATGGGAAAGAAGCTGTGACCCTCTGTTTCGGTCCCTCCGGCGATGAAGGCTGGCGCGAAGAATTGCTGCACGCCGGCGCACTGGCCTGCTTCTCTAGCGCCACAACGCTGGCCGACCAGATCGGCCTCTTGAGGCTCGCCGTCCGCCACCGCTTGGTGCTTACCGATCTCGATCATATCCGTCAGGAGAGCAACCGAATCTGCCAGTCGCTGCTTGAGTCCTTCGGCGGCGCAAACGAGTCGCTCGTTCGCGTGCGAGGCGAGGCTGAACAAATGCGCGAAGACCTTGAGAGAGTCCGCGAACGCATACTCCGCGCCTTCATCTGAGCAAAGCAGGCTGGACCGCCGACCGAAGGAGGCGCCGCGATCGGGGTCGAAAACGCACAAACCCTGAAGCTCCGGCGCCCGGCGGTAAAACTGCGATGTGGTCAATGAGTTCTTTGGATTAGACTGACCGGCGCCGGCGTCGTCGGGTTGCGGCCTCGGCGAAAGATAGATAAGATCTGGGCTCGGCAAGAGGAGACCGACGATGGCTGATCAATGGATGATGCGAGCCGCGGTTTACGGCAACTGTAACTGCGACTATGGGTGCCCGTGCCAGTTCCAAGCCCGGACAACCAACGGCTTCTGCGAAGGTCTCGTCAGCGGGGTTATTGAGGAGGGACGTTTCAACGACGTTCTGCTAGATGGGCTGAAGTGGGTGCTGCTGCTCGCGTTCCCAGGCGAAGTCGCGGAAGGCAACGGGAAAGAACAGGTGATCATCGACGAAAGCGCCACGCCCGAGCAACGGGACGCTCTTCGAAAGATCCTGCACGGAGAGTCGACGGCGCCCGGATCGAATTTCTTCAACGTCGCCAACAGCCTCATGGTCGACGTCAAGGAAACGCTATATGTCCCAGTCGACGTTGAAGTCGACATTGAGGCGCGGCACGGCAAGGTCAGCGTTCCGAGTCTAGTCGAGTCGACGGGTTCCCCTATTCCGAATCCGTTCACCGGAGGAGTTCACGGCGTATCGATATCGATCGACGAGGGCATGGAATACCAGACCGCTAACATCGGGCGCGGCAGTTCGAAGATCACAGCCGGCCTCGAAATTGAGCTCAACGAGAGCTACGGCCAGTTCTGCGTTTATCACTTCAACCAAGACGGCCTCATCCGCAACTAACGGCGGCCAGGACTACATAGCTCAGGCAGCGCACGCTCCGTCAATGCCAATCGAGCCGCAGAGCGCGATTACTCTGCCACAACGCCAGCGTGCGGCTGTTTGGAGCGGGCTCGTGGGCGTGACCGCGCTGGCCTGGATCTACCTCATCTGGATGGCCTGGGCGATGGACATGCCCATGGACGAGTCGATGGCGGGAGTCCGGCCGTGGACCGGCATGGATTTCGTGATGATGTTCCTGATGTGGACCATCATGATGGTCGGCATGATGTTGCCGACGGCCATCCCGATGACGCTCATCTATGCCGCGATCGCACGGAAAGCGGGAGAGCGAGAGCAGTATGTAGCGCCCACCGCAATGTTCGTCGGCGGCTATCTGTTGATGTGGACCGTCTTCAGCGTTGTGGCCACACTCTTGCAGTGGGCGCTTGACCAGGCGGCGTTGCTTTCTCCCATGATGGTCACGACCAGCCCAGTGCTGGGAGCCGGGATCCTAGTCTGCGCAGGTCTTTACCAGTTCGCTCCCTACAAGAACGCATGTCTAGACCACTGCCGTTCGCCGGCGGATTTCATTTCTCGCCACTGGCGTCCCGGCGCCGGCGGCGCTCTCCGAATGGGGGTGCACCACGGTGGCTTCTGTCTCGGCTGCTGCTGGGCGCTGATGTTGCTGTTGTTCTTCGGCGGCGTGATGAATCTTCTGTGGATCGCCGCGATCACGCTCTTCGTCCTGTTGGAGAAGGTGCTCCCGGCCGGCGCTCAAGGCGGCCGCTGGACGGGAGTAGCTATGGTCGCCGCGGGCGTGCTCTTGCTGGCGCGGGGCTGGTCCGGTCCCTAGGCAGGTTATTAAGCTCGGAACCGTCGCCTTCTCTGTGTGTCACCGCGCGACCCGGAGTCGTCGCGTCGATCAGCGAATCAGGGGCTCGTCGGGGGCGCGCAGCTCAGTGTTTGGGAACCCGCCTGGGAATTCGTTGCGCAAACTCTCAAGCGCGTCGAGCCCCACCAGTAGATGCTGGTCTTTGGATTCCTCGTAGAATCGTTTCGCGTCGCCCGGCAGCTTCGGCTGACCGTGCAGCGGCTTATCCGACACGCACAGCAGAGTTGCGTTCGGAACACGGTAACGGAATCCGTTGGCGGCGACTGTCGCGGATTCCATATCCACGGCAATACTGCGGCTCGATCGCAAGTCCGAGAGCGATGTCCGTAAGAGCAGCTCCCAGTTCCGATCGACAGTGGTGTAGACCGTCCCGATTCGGTAGCTCAGCCGGCGTTCATCCAGCACCTGCGCTAGGCGTTTGTTGAGAATGAAGTTGGGGGCGACAGGGACACTCAACGGCAGCGCCTCGTCCAGGATACGGTCGGCCCGCATGTAGCCTGACGCGAGCACGAAGTCTCCGATTTCTTGATGGTTTCGCACTCCCGCGCAATGGCCGATCATCAGCATTGCGTCCGGACGCAAGACAGCGACGTGGTCGGTGAAGTTCTTCGCATTGGACGGGCCGACGCCGATGTTGACGATGCTGAATCCGCTGTTATTCGGAAGGACGTGGTGATAGGCAGGCATTTGCACGCCACGCCGCGCCGGACGGACGCAGTCCGGATACATGCGCCCAAACGCCTCCATGTGCATCTGGTAGTTGGTCAGCAGGATGAAACGCTGAAAGTGATGCGCCTCAGTGGACGTGTAGTGCTCCAGGCGCTCGATTGACAGGTCGACGCGTTCCGGGCCGAAGAGGAATAGCTTCTTCCTCGTCAGATCGAGAGAGCTCTCGTCGATCTTCTGGAGCAACTCGGGAGAGCCTAGGCTGATCCGTTGGCGAGACGGTGCGACCTCGATCTGTGCGCCTTGGCTGGCCAAGGAAATCAGCTCGCGTTCCAGATACCAGCGAAAAGCCTTCGGGCGAGCGATCTCCCCAGAAATGGTCGGATTGTGCTTGGACCAGTGTCGATTGACGGTGATTCTGGGATAGCGGGCGAGAGATTCGTAGATCCGCTCGACCTCATCACAGAAGTCCCTGATGCGCGCGCCGAGTTCGGTGTCCGCGTTGCTGTCGGACGTCGTCTCGGTACTCTCCGCCATTCGATCAATGATAGCTCTCTGAGAGTATGGCCCTCGTTGGCGTACTCGGCTCGAGGACGGTCAGGAGAAACTGTGTCGTTTCGATTCAAGCGGCTGGCGATCTGCTGGAGCGCGCTACAATGGCGGCTCTTCAGGAGGAAAGGTCGATGACGCGAACGCCTGTCAATCCCTGGCCGTGGTCCCTGCAATACGGGTTCAATCAAGGCGAGCTTGTTGAGGGAGGTCGGCGCGTTCTCTACTGCTCGGGCCAGACCGCGCTCGATGAAAACGCCAAGCCCCAGCACGAAGGCGATATGCGCGCTCAGATCGCCCTGGCGCTCGACAATCTGGAGGCCGTGTTAAAGGAAGGCGGCATGGGTCTCTCCAACGTCGTCCGGTTGACCGTCTACACTACTGACGTCGACGCGACGATCCAAAGTTTCGACGCCCTGGTTGGACGGCTGGACACGGCGGGCGTGAAGCCGGCTCAGACGCTGCTGGGAGTCGCCCGTCTTGCCTTTCCGGAGCTGCTCGTGGAGATCGAGGCTACGGCTGTCGAGTAGCCGCCTCGGGTTGCAATCGAGTAGGACGCCGCGGCCGGTGTAAGCTCAAAGCGTATGCCTCCGCTCTCATCGGGATCCGCCATCGCGGATCGTCGCTGGGCGTTGGTCGCCGACGATCTAACGGGCGCCTGCGATGCGGGGGCGCCGTTCGCCCAATCCGGATTCTCGGCGAGCGTAGTGCTCGATCCGGCGCGGATCGCGGACTGCAACTCAGACCTGCTCGCCTTTTCTACCGAGACGCGCAACGCACATGAAGACGAGGCCGTTCGCCAAGTCGAGCTCGCTTGTGATCGCTTGATCCAGGATGGACGTTTGGTCCTTTTCAAGAAAATCGATTCGGTCTTGCGCGGATCACCGTTTGCCGAAGTCCAGGCGGTTAGAGGGAAGTTGGGCGGAGCGGAGGTGCTGCTCACGCCGGCGCTGCCCGCCCAAGGTCGTCTTGTCGTCGAGGGCCGCCTGCGACTCGTCGACCCCACAACCGGTCGTCGGCTCGAACCGGAACAAGAGATCCCTCGGGCGGAGGGGGTTCGCGTCGTTGAGGCTGCTTCCGACGCCGACCTGCGCCGCGCTGTGACCGTAGCGCTTGAGGAGTCGCCTCCTCCGCTGTTCGCTGGTTCGGCTGGGCTCGCCGAAGCGCTTGCCGCCGAGCTCGCGTCGCGGCTCCTCAAACAAACAAGTCCACCGTCGGTCGAGCCGAGCTCACAGCCTGCGCTGCTCGTCGTCGGGACCGAGCACCCCGTAACCGAGGCGCAGGTTGCCGTGTTGCTGCGTGCCGGCGCGGCCATAGGAAAATCGTTGGGCGAGGTAACACGGGAGCCGCTGCGCGCATCGACACTCGTTCGACTGACTTGGGGCACGCCTCCAGATCTCGGACCGGTGGCGGCTCGTCTCCGCGCCGGGGATGTCGGTGCTCTCGTGCTCAGCGGCGGCGCCACCGCACGCTACGTCCTCGACTCGCTCTGCGCCGGGGAGGTTATCCTAGGCGGAGAGCTGGAGCCAGGAACCGCCTGGGGACGGATTCGCGGAGGCGCCGCCGACTCGATCACGACCGTTACGAAGTCGGGCGGATTCGGCGCCGAGGACCTGCTCCTTCGCATTCTGCAGGTCGTAGCCGCTCGCTGACCAGCTCCCAACCCCAAGCATGGAAGACCAACCAAACGTTGCCGTCACAATGGGCGACCCCGCAGGGGTGGGGCCGGAAGTTCTGGCCAAAGCGCTGGCCGACCCCGAGTTGGCCGCCCTCGCGCGCTGGATCGTCGTCGGCTCGCGTCCAATCGCGGAAGAAGCGGCACAACGACTGGGCTGCAAGATTCCGGCCTCTGTTGTCTGGGAAGAGATTGACGAGCCGTCTGTCGACGAGTTCAAGATCGGCGAAGTCTCGGCGAGTTGCGGAGCGGCTTCGGTCCTCTACATCCAGCGCGCGGTCGAGCTCTGCCTCGACGGCCGCGCCGATGCGATGACGACCGCCCCGGTGAATAAGGAAGCGGTCTCTCTCAGCGGCCTTGCCTTCACCGGACACACCGAGTACATTGCGGCGGCGACCGGCGCGACCGAGTCGCGGATGCTGCTTGTCAACGAAAGCCTGGCGGTGGTGCACGTCACTACACATGTCCCGTTGCGCAAAGCCTGCGAGGCGAGCGAGGAACGCCTGCTGCGAACCCTAGAACTCGGCCGCGAAGCGATGGTTCGCATGGGACGCGAAGATCAGCAGATCGCGGTTTGCGGCCTCAACCCGCACGCCGGCGAACATGGGCTTTTCGGCTCGGAAGAGAACGACGTCGTGATTCCAGCGATCGCAGCCGGGCGGGCTAGGGGCATTCCCTGCAGCGGCCCCTATCCGGCCGACACGATCTTTCTACGCGCCTCGAAGGGCGAGTTCGGCATGGTCGTCGCGATGTACCACGATCAAGGCCACATCCCGATGAAGCTGCTCGATTTCGCGAGCACGGTCAACGTTTCTCTAGGGCTGCCGATCGTTCGCACTTCGGTCGACCACGGCACGGCGATGGACATTGCAGGCCAAGGGGTCGCCGACCCAGGAAACATGAAAGCGGCGCTGAAGCTCGCCGCGCGTATGGCCGGCGGCGGCGATAGGCAGTGAGCACGGCGTCTCTGATCGGCTCAAGCTCCGCCTCTGCGCAGAGCCAGACGAGTCTCGAATATGCAATCCGGGTGGAAGCCCTCTATCTGAAACTCCTCCGCGTCCTCGACGGAGAGCGCCCGCGCCGGTGCAAGGCCGATCAGCTCGCTCCCGGCTAGAGCGACGCCGGCGGCGGCAGCCCGTTCGCAAATCGCCTCGAACACCGTTCGTACTGATGTCTGCTGGAAGTCGACGAGATTCATCGAGACCTGCGTTAGGCCGCGTTCGGGAAGGTCGAGACCCAATGCCTTGACTGCCGCGAAGCCGCCCGAAGACTCGCGAATCTCTCTTGCGATTCTGCGCGCCAGTCGCGGTTCGGGGGTTCGCAGGTTGACGTTGAAAGCAATGAGAAAAGGCCGAACTCCGACCGCCGTAGCGCCGGCGCTCGGATGCAGCGCCGGGCCGCCCTCGTCAGGCGCTCTCGACTCTTCCTCAAACGCTAGCCTCGAGAGCTCTTCGAAGCCTCCCCGGCGCACATTCTCGAGCTTCTCTCGATCCGCACGCAATGCGGCCCGGCCGTAGTAGTAGACCGGCAATCCCAGCTCGCCCCACAAGCGCTTGCCGAGGCCTCGCGCCGCGGCCTCGCATTCGTCCCAAGAGACGCCCTCTACCGGGACGAGCGGCGCTACGTCCATTGCGCCGATGCGCGGGTGAACGCCGCGATGGCGCCGCAGATCGATGCGCAGCAGAGCGACCGCGGCTGCAGCGACCAAGGCCTGCTCTACCGCCAGCGGCGATCCGGCAAGCGTAAAAACAGAGCGATTGTGATCCGCATCGGCGGTTTCATCAAGCAGAGTCGCGCCGGGAACGGAAGAAATTGCCTGGCGCAGAGCGGCTAACGTTCGCTCGTCGCGTCCTTCTGAGAAGTTGGGAACCGCTTCGATCAGCACGTCAGCTCAGCCCGCCTTGAAGCGATCCGTTCGGCGGCGCCCTTCACGACCCGCCATCGGCGCAGGAAGCGGGCCAGCTCGATAGATCACGCGTCCTTGCCTCATCGTCATCGAGCACAGGTTCATCCGAAGTAGAACGGAATCTCACGGTAGTCGCCCACGTCGAAGAAAGCTAGATCAGCCTGTTTGCCGGGCTCTAGCGAGCCCAGGGCATCGGCTCGGCCGAGCGCCGCCGCGGCGTTGATCGTGGCGGCGACAATTGCCTCCTCGGGCGTCATTCCCATTTGGCGGCAAGCGAGCGCCATCGCCATCGGCATGCTCAAGGTCGGGGAAGAGTCCGGTCCGAATCCGGTCGCGAGCGCGACGGCGACGCCATTGTCGAGGAGTCGACGCGCCGATGGATAGTCTTTGCCTCCCCGATGGTACACCAGCCCCGGCGTAAAGGTGACCACGATCGGCGCTTGCGCAAGTAGGCGAATCTCAGCGTCGTCGGCATGGTCGGCGCCGTCTACGCTGAGCGCTCCGTGCTCGACGGCGAAACGAATCGCGGCACTGTCCTTGGCGGCTCTGTGCGCATCCACCTTGATCGCCAAACCGAGAGAAGCGGCCTGTCTCGCCATCGCGCGAGCCAGAGAAGAGTCGAGACCTCTTGGGCCGCGGTCAATCGAAACCGCGTAGACGAACTTGCGCGCCGCGGATCGCTCGACGGCGCGCGCAACACGAGCCGCGCAAGAGCCGATCGCTTCCCTCTCGTCGAGCGATCTCCCCGCGAGATAGACCCCTCGCACTTCAAGCGGGTCGGCCTCAAGCGACCGAATGATTCGCAGCGCGCGAAGCTCCGAGGCTGCGTCGAGACCTTGTCCGGCACGGATTTCGACCGCCGTCGAGCCATAGCAGGCTGCCATGAAGAGCCACCGCCGGGCATTGAGGCGTAGCGACTTGGGCGAGAGCCGCCTTTCGGAGCGCAGCGACATCAGCGACCGCACCGGGAGGTTCGGCCCGTCTCGGCGACCCGTAGCCGCGGCGATCAGTCGATCGAAATCGCGCAGCGCGGAAGCCGAAAAGACGAGGCGAGTGCGCGGATCGGCGAAGCTCGGCATCACTACTTTTCCGGAAGCGTCGATCACCTTCGCATGACGGGCCTTCGTCAGGTTGTCGAGCCTGCGGGTTGAGCCGACTTCCTCGATCCGGTCACCGTCAATGAGGACTCCGCCGTCGGGGATAACTCCGAGATCGGAGAGCTCGCTTCCGCGTCGGATTCGGCGCCCTCGCAGAGTCAACAACTGCTTCGCTCCGCGAACAAAGAGCATGAATCCAGGAGGCGCGCATAGCCGTCCTGTCTGAGTCGATTCTAGCAACGGGTACTATCCGAAATAGGCGTTATGTCCTACGTATATATGAATCAGGTACTGCTACTTACCTAGGAGCGTACAGAGCCGAGGCCCTGGAGATTCTCTACTACTCCTAGGGCGTTGACCGGGTGGGCGAGAGATGGATGTGAGCCGCACCATCAGGTAGAGACCAACCCACGGACTGGAAAGGCAGTGGGTGAAATCCGAACTGCCGCAACTCCGACAGAACCGGGAACGCGCGCTGAGAGGGCTGCGAGCCGGGGCCGACGGGCGAACAGGGTACAAAGAGATCACCGATGAAGCTGGGATCCCGATTCATACAGACAACGCTGCTGATCACAGCGTATGCGTTCGCTGTTCGCTCGGCGCTGTTGGTCTTCTCTCCCGGCGGTACTGTCTTGGTAGGCGACAAGTACTTGCTGTTGCTGACCTCGGCGCTGCTATTGTTGGCCGCTCACGGCTACTGGCTAATTCAGCGCAGCCAGATTCGAAGGCTCGACGGACGACAAGGCTCACTGCAGGATGTGACGACCGACCTGACGATGTCGGTTTGGGAGATCTCTTTCGGCTGGATCAGCATGGCGCTCGCGCTCCTGGCGCTCTACTACGCGGCGCCGGCAAGCGACTTGAACGACTGGTATCCGCGGCTGTTTCTCTGCCTAGCCGTATTATTCGGCGCCACTCACCAACGGGCCTTAAACTTCGTCTACTCAACGCTCCCTTTCGTTCTGACGATTACACTGTTGGCGCTTTGGGAAGGCGTCGCGAGTCAATCCGGCGGCGAGTCGGCGGCGCTGGCGGGGTTCGTGATCGCCGACTGCGGATTACTCGCTTGGGCGGTGAAGCTTAGCCGCGATCACGGAGTTTTCTCGGTAAGCCAGCTCGAGCTCCCGGCGGGCGCTGGAAGCGTGGGCGGTTTATTGACGGGAGTGATTCGCAGCCAGCGTCAAGCGATGCCCACGTCAGGTTATCAGCTCGATCTAAGTTGCATTCGCCAAACCAAGCTCGGCGACCAGAAGTCGCACGGCGAAATCCTCTGGCACGCTCGCAAGCTGGTTCGCGGGGATCTTCCCGGCGCTCGCTACGCCGAATGCGCGGTTCCAGTGAGCTTTGCGATACCGCAAGTGGCTCCAGCATCGAGAGGCGAAGAAGGCTTCCGGATCTCTTGGACGCTGCGAGCCAGCGCCGCCTTGCCCGATACGACCTTTGCTTGCGCCTTCGAGGTTCCCGTCGAGGCCGGTGGGGATCAGAATGGTTCGAGCGCCGCTGAAGCCCAACGTCTCGGACTTGTCGACGCTCCCGGAGCGCAAGAGCCCGCCGTCGGAAAGCTCGGCGTCCGGGACACAGCAGGGCGAGAGCTGTTTCAATTTCCTTCGGTTTGGAACGCCTCCGCGGAACTGGCGCTGGGCGCCTTCGTACTCTTTTGGACGCAGTTGACTTGGCTCGCCACTTCCGTCGACATCGGCTGGAGCGCCTGGGTGATGTTTGGCTCGGGCTTGTGGTTCCTGGGGTTAACGCTCGCTCCGTGGCGCCACAGCGTTGAAACCACGGTCGGCGAGGGAGCCGTGTCGGTTCTCGCCAAGAGCCTCGGGCTGTCTCGCCGACGTAAGATCCCCGTCGAAAAAGTTCAGGGCGTCACCGCTGTTTTCGATGGGCTGCGCGCGGGCCTAGTCGACGCCGCCGCCTACTACAGCGTCGAACTGCAGACCTTGCAGGGAGAAGCTGTTCGCGTCGGCGTCAATATCCGTTCGCGCGACGCGGCCGAACGCATCGCCGATGAGATTCGCCAGGCCGTCGACGCCGAGAGCGATCGGTAGGACGGCGCTCTCAAGATCCCGCCGCTTCTCTCCCCGCTAGCGCTTCGCGCGCCAAATGCAAAGCCGCCAGAGCCATGCCGTCGCGAAGCTCGCCGTCACGAACCATCGCTTCAACCTCGGCCGGAGTGAATTCGCAAACCTCGATGTGTTCGGTCTCTTCGAGCTTCTGCTCGCCCGGCACTAGATCTTCCGCGAAATAGGCGTGGCAAACCTCATCCGAGAGGCCGCAGTACACGATGAACTCTCCGACTTTTCGAATGCGGCCAGCGCGATAGCCGGTCTCCTCTTCAAGCTCGGCCAAGGCGGCTTGGTCGGGCGTCATTCCGGCCGAGCCGCCGCCGGGCAGCTCGTAGCTAAAGCTCTGCGTCGGATAGCGGAACTGCCGAATGAGAGGAATCTTGCCTTCAGGCGAGACCGCGACGACCATCACCGACGGAGAGGATTCCAAGTAGGTGTACGTAAACCTTCGGCCGGTTGCGGTGATTTCGGCCTCGTGCTCGACAAGTTCGACCCAGCTCGTCTTGTGCACGGTTCGCGAGGAGATCGTCCGGAACGGCGGCGGGTTGGGCATCATGAAAATCGATCGCAGAGAATCAAAGAATTGTACTCGAAGGGGCGCAGCGTGCTAAGCTCCTTTGTGCGCGCCCGCAGCCTCTCAAGCCTCTAAGGCTACGAGTTATACTATAGAAATTCTGTGACGAGGCATACGGAGATATGTGGGGACGCAAAGATGAACTTACCGACGGCCAAGAGCCGACGACCACTACCACAAAGCAGGCCGAAACAGTGAGTACCCCTCCTCCGGCCGCCCGCACCGCCCCTTCGGCCGCGCCGTCGTCGGCGCCCGATCGCAATCGCGCTACGGCGCAGATTGGCAAGTCGCTCAAAATCAAGGGCACGATCACCGGCAGCGAAGACCTTTTCGTCGACGGCGAGATCGAGGGCACGATCGAGCTACAGGAAAACAACCTAACGATCGGACCCAACGGCAACGTGAATGCCGACGTCAAGGCGCGCGACATCACCGTATTGGGCCGTTTGAACGGCGATGTCCAGGCTGGTGAGCGGACCGATATCCGCAAGACGGGGTCGCTCTCGGGCAACCTGCGAACAAGTCGCATCGTCATTGAGGACGGCGCTGTCTTCCGCGGCAGCATCGATATCGTCAAATCGGGCCAAGCTTCCGCGGGATCTCCGATTCCGAAGCCGGTGCGCAAGAGCGAGCCGGAAACAAAGAAAGCCGGCATGGGCGGATCCGATTCCGCTTCGAAGTAGCGCAGGCTTCCCCTCGCGCGCTCCGTCTCTCAGGTTGTGATTGATTTTCTGCGCAAGGTCTTGAGCGGGGAAACCGCGGCTGGCGGCACGGCGACGCATGGCTCGTCGAAGCATGCCGGCGCTTTCGCTCGCTCGATCACCTCCGAAGAGACGTCTTTCGAGCGCAAGAGCAACGGTTTGCGCCACTTTTTCGAGAAGCTGCCGCAAGAGCCCGCAACGATGCTCGACCTGGGAGGGTTGACGCAGTCGAACGTCGACTTTCTCAGTGACCTCGGCTGCCGCATCCACGCCGTCGACTTGCTGCAAGCTTTTGACGAGCGTCGCGAGCAGCTTACGGACGGGGTCTTCGACGCTGAAACCTCGAAAGAGTTCGTTCAGGAACTGCTTCAGTTCGAGCCCGGGCAGTTCGATGCCGTCATGGTGTGGGACGTACTCGAGTTTCTCGACTCCGACCTGCTGCATCTTGTCGTGCCTCGGCTCAGTCAGATTTTACGTCCGGGGGGCGGACTTCTGAGCTTCTTTCATGCCCAATCGCGCGGCGAGACCGTGCAGATGTACCGCTACTGTATCGAGGGCACTGAGACGCTGCGCCTACGCGGCAGGCAGCTGCGAACGCTGCCTACGACGTTCAACAACCGAGGGTTGGAACGCCTCTTCAGCGAGTTCTCGGCGGTCAAGTTCTTTCTTACGCGAGACCATCTGCGCGAGGTAATCGCAACGCGCTGAGGCGCGTCCTAGGAGTGTGAGAGTACCCGTCGCGCTCGCCGCGGTCATCCTGGTCTCGGCCCTGTTCTCCCCGGCTCTAGGTTCGTCCGAGAGTCTCGAACGGGTCATCGAGAAAGCACACGATCACTACTTCAACCTCGAGTACGACGAATCGATTGCGGCCTATCGTGAAGCGATCTCACTAGACCCCGACAACCCGCGATTCTACAATCAGCTCGCCTCAGCGACGCTCTATAAGGAGCTCCACCGTCTCGGTCTACTCGAGACGAGCGCGTTCAAGAACGACGAACTCCTGGAGCGAAGCAGACCCGAAGTCGATCGCGATGTCCGTCAATCCGTGATCGATGCTCTGAAGCGCAGCCGCGACTTGGCGGAAAAACAGCTCAAGGCGGAGCCCCATGACCCTACGGCCCGCTTCGCTCTGGCGGTCGGCTACGGCCTCCAAGCGAACTATCAGTTCATGCTCGACAAGGCCTACTTCACGGCGCTGCGCAGCGGCCAAACGGCGAAGAAGCAGGCCAATAGGCTACTCAAAGACAACCCGGAGTTCGTTGACGGCCTGCTGATTGTCGGAGCGCAAGAATACGTGATCGGCAGCCTGCCCTGGGCGGCGCGGGCGCTGGTCGCCTTGGGTGGCGTCAGCGGCAGCAAGACCAAGGGCGAGCAGATGGTTGTGCGGGTCTCTCGTGGGGGTCGTTGGGCGCGATATGAGGCTCGAGTACTGCTCGCGCTGCTCTACCGCCGAGAGCGTCGACCGCTTGAAGCCGCCTCGCAGCTCGAGGCGCTGATCGAAGCCTTCCCACGCAACTACGTGCTGCGGCTCGAGCTCGGCTCGATGTACGTTGACGCCGACGAGAAACAACGAGCGCTCGAAACCCTGCGCACGGCTCGACGCATGACGCGCCGAAACGAGCACCGCTATGGACGGATGCCCGAGCGGCTACGCGAGGCGCTTGATCGCAAGATTGCCGAACTTGAACGGACGTCCGCCATAGCGCCGGCCGCCGCAGTCGACTAACTTCGCATCCGCCCGTGTCCGCTACTCGGATCGCCGCGATATACTTGATACGCTGGGCTAGGAGAGAGCGCCGTATGCTGATCGATCCCAAGAAGTGTGTGGCTTGCGCGAACTGCATTCCAGTTTGCCCAATGGGGGCGATCTATGTCGATCCCGAGATTAATCGCGCCACGATCAATCAAGACGCCTGTGTCGAGTGCGGAACTTGTTTCCGCGGGATGAGCAAGGAGACGCTCAATCCGACGATGGTGAGGACGATCCGCAAGCTCGCCAAGATGTTCCTCTTTCGCTTTGAGCCCGAGCCCGACGTTTGCCCCACCTCGGCCTTCGTGATGAACGAGCTCGAAATGCCTCGTCTGATCCGTCAGGTGTTCTCGGACCCCGTAGTCGAGCATGCGTCGACCGGCATCAAGGGCCGCGGCACTGAGGAGGTCAAGACCAACGACGTCTACCAGCGGGTGGGTCTGGGCGAGGTCGGCTATACGATCGAGTTCGGACGGCCCGGAGTAGGCGTGCGCTTCCGCGACATTCAGCAGGTCACCCGCGCGCTCGGCAAGCTCGGCGTGAGCTTCGAGGCCAAGAACCCGATCACGCATTTGATGACCGACAAGACGACGGGCGACCTCCGCGAGGACATTGTCGACGAGAAGATCCTCTCGGCGATCGTCGAGATCAAGACCACGATCGACCAAGTCGATCCGGTGCTCGACGCGGTCCGCCGCGTGAACAAGGAAATCGACACGGTCACCGCCGTCGGCATCTCGACCCGTTGCGACGAGAACGGCGAGGACAAACTGCTCGCTCCGAAGCTCGACGATCTCGGCTACAGCCGTGAGCGCGCCAAGACGAACCTGGGCCTCGGCCGCGTCACCAACATCGAGACGAAGGAGGAAGTCGGTGACGAACACCTTACATCGGTACGGTAACTCCGAGAGCTTCCGCGATGATTTCATCTTGTTTGCCATGCCCTCCAAGGGCGCGAACGACCAGGGTTGCATCGAGAAACAGAAATCGTTTCTGCGCCTCTGCGCCAAGCACCTGCCGGCGAACATGGGCAATGGCGCACGGGGCAGCATCCTGCCCGAGCACCATCTCAACCCGACCGCGCATTGGAATCGCTCCCAAGCTCGCGACTGGGAAGGCGTGATCGAAGGGGTCTCGAAGCCCGGCACCGTCGCAGCCGTTTTCGATTCGCGCGAGAAGGCTGAGGCGTGTCTGCGCGAAGTGATCGATGCCGACTTGGGTCTCTCGGTGAACATGAGCACCTCAGTTGAGGGTGCGAACAACGCCGCCGAGTGCTGCGGTATTCATCGCCACAGCGTGGAGTATTCGCTCGGCTTCAACGACCCGCACGACCACCTGCCTAACTCGCAGGTACTAGCTCTGTCGACGATGTGCGGGCACGGCATGGTCTCGTTCAACATGGCGAAGAAGATGCTCGACATGGTGCGCGAAGGCCGCCGCACACCCGAGCAAGCCGCCGCCACGTTGGTGCGATTCTGCCCCTGCGGCGTCTACAACCCGGAACGAGCCAAGCGGCTTTTCGAAGAATCGCGCACCCAGCAGGCCTGACGCATCGTCGCTAAGGCCTACTGCCTCCTTATGTGAACCGGGCCTTCGCGTGGATCGTTCTCCGCGTTGACCGGCCCACAACAAGAAATATGAAACTGAACATCCTTGTTATTCCCGGAGACGGGATCGGCCCTGAAGTCACCCGTCAGGCAGTGCGCGTGCTCGAACACGTCGCCAAGAAGTGGAACCACGAGCTGAGCCTCACCGAAGGACTGCTCGGCGGCGTTGCGATCCACAAGACCGGCGGACCATTCCCGGACGAGACGAAGAAACTTGCGCTCGCCGCCGACGCGACCCTGCTTGGGGCGGTAGGGCTGCCGGAGTTCGACGAACTGCCGCCGTCGGAGCGACCCGAGAAAGGGCTGCTCGGAATACGCAAGACCCTCGATGTCTTCGCGAACCTGCGGCCGATCCTGGCGTTCGAATCGCTGCTGGATTCCTCGCCGCTCAAGAACGACATCGTGCGCGGAACCGACATCTTGATGGTGCGCGAGCTGACCGCCGGGCTCTACTTCGGACAGCCTCGCGGTATTGAGACGCGCGACGGCGAGGAGGTTGCGGTCAACTCGATGGTCTATAGCCGAGGCGAGATCGAGCGCGTGGCGCGGATGGCGTTCTCGCTTGCCCAGGGCCGCCGCAAGAAGCTTACTTCGGTCGACAAGGCGAACGTGCTCGAGAATTCTCAGCTTTGGCGCAAGGTCGTCAGCGAGCTCGCCGCCGACTATCCCGAAGTCGAGCTTGAGCACATCTTGGTCGATAACTGCGCGATGCAGTTGATTCTGCGTCCAACGAGCTTCGACGTCGTCGTCGTCGAGAATCTTTTCGGAGACATCTTGAGCGACGAAGGCTCGGTGCTCGCGGGCTCGATCGGAATGATGCCCTCGGCCTCGATCGGCGATAAGTTGCCTTCCGGCGCTTGGCGGGGGCTTTACGAGCCGGTACATGGCTCCGCGCCCGACATCGCCGGACAGAATAAGGCGAACCCGTTGGCCGCGATCGGCTCGGCGGCGGCGATGCTGAGCTACAGCTTCGGCTTGAAAGAAGAGGGCGCCGCGATCGAGGCCGCGATGCGGCAAGTGCTTGAATCAGGCCCCGTCACCGCCGACCTCAAGCCCGCCGGTACGCCGGCGACCACCGAAGAGGTCGGCGCCGCAGTCTGCGAAGCCATCGGTTAGAGTGGCGCGATTCTCCAGGATTCCTGCTCGCCATTCATGGCGAGGCTGGACCTTACAATCTCTACTCAAGCTCTAGACTTCGCCAGCAATACCAACTGGCAAAGGTCGCGTAGGGCCGCCAGGGTTGTGCGATCCGCTCGCAGGCGGCCTTGTCCGGCAACTCATCGAGCCCGTGCATGTTGCGGATCGCCTGTTTGATCCCAAGGTCGTCCCAGGGCAGCACGTTGGGGCGTCCGAGGGTGAACATTAGAAACATTTGCGCGGTCCAAACGCCGATGCCCTTGACCTGCGTGAGCTCGGCGATTACGGCCTCGTCGTCGAGACGTCCGATACGCGCCAAGCGCAGCGTGCCTTCCAGTGCATGCGCGCTCAAGCTGCGCATGTAGCCGAGCTTCTGCGTCGAGAGCCCGATTGCGCGAAACTCAGCATCGCTCAACGCGGCCAGATTGTCGGCGCGCACCGTTTCGGGTGCGACGGCGGCCTCAAGCCTCGCGAGAATCGCTCGCGCCGCGTGCACCGAGATCTGCTGCGAGACGATCGCCCGCACCAACGAGTGGAAGCGATTGCCTCTGGGACGGATGAGGCAGGGTCCGACCTGCTTGATCACCGCGCGCATGACCGGGTCGCGTCGCCGCAAGTGGGCGACGGCCTGTTCGCGTACCTGCGGGAAGGTTTTCTTCATCGCTCAACGAGTCGGCAGGCGCCGAGCAGCGCTCCCTCAACCGGCGGCCGAGCCGGGTCAACCAGCCGCCAAGGCGAGACCCGTTCCTCGAACGCAGCACGCAGTCGAGAGCTGTGAAACACGCCGCCCGAGCACACCACCGCCGAGGGGTCATCGGCAGCGAAGAACTGATTGCGAGCGGCGCGGGCTATCAACGCCAACTCCGCCGCTGCTTGGGTCAAAATTTCATCGGCGACCAAGTCGCCGCTCGATGCCGCCTCATCGACGAGCGGCGCTAAAGCGGCGATCTCTTCGCGAGGGATGCCCTCGCGATAGAAACGGTGTAAGAGGTCGTTCGCGGCCGCCGAGCCGCTTGCGGAGAGCAAGCTCTCGGTGAGAGCACTCTTTGGGCCCCAGCCTTCTTCGGAGGCCAGCGAGGCGCGCAACGCTCGCCGTGCAATGTCGAAGGCGCCGCCTTCGTCGCCGAAAGCGTAGCCCCAGCCTCCCGCGCGGGCGGTGCGGCCGGAGGCGTCGCGGGCGAATGCGATCGAGCCGGTTCCGGCGATGACGACTGTTCCCGGCTCGCCTTCGGTCCCACCGAGCAGCGCAATCTCGGCATCAGTTCCAACATAGAGGCGCTCGGAGGGGATGAGCTCGGCAAGGATCTCGCGCTTGTCGTCGGGGCCGCCGCTCATGCCGCAGAACGCCGCGGCAAAGCGCGGCTCCTGTAGACCTCGGACGGCTTGAGCGAGCGCCTTGTCCACGGCGCGACGCAAGCCGTCGCCGGAAGGGTCGCTCAGATTGGAAGGGCCGGACTCTCCCCTCCCCAAAACCCGCCCGCCATGATCGCCGACCACGACCCGCGTGCCGCTCTGGCCGCCGTCGAGGCCGACAAAGAGCGCGTCGCTCATCCGTCGAGGGAGGCGATGATCTCTTCGAGCACCATGTCCTCAGTCTTCCCTTCGGCGTGGGCGTCGAAGTTGAGGATGATGCGATGTCGTAGGGCGGGCGCCGCAAGCGCGCGCAAGTCTTCGACGGCCACGTTGAGACGGCCGTGAATCAACGCCCGAACGCGACCGCATTGCACCAGCGATTGCGCGCCGCGCGGCGAGCTGCCGTAGCGCACGTACTTGTTGGCCGCCGGGTGCGCCTCGGGACGGCCCGACTGCGTGGCGAGCACAAGCGAGATCGCGAAGTCGCGCACGTGCGGGGCGACTAGAACTTCTGCGGCGCAGCGCCGCACTTCAAGAATTTCCTCGCGATCGACCATCGCCTCTACGCGCGGTTTCTCTGTCGCCATTGAGCGATCCACGATCTCTGTCAGATCGGCGCGCTCAGGATAGTCGACTAGAACCTTGAGTAAGAATCGGTCGAGCTGCGCTTCCGGCAGGGGGTAGGTGCCTTCCATTTCGAGCGGGTTCTGGGTCGCCATCACGAGGAAGGGATCCTCGAGCTCATGCGTCGTGGTGCCGCTCGTCACGGTGCGCTCCTGCATCGCCTCAAGCAACGCCGATTGCGTGCGCGGCGTGGCACGATTGATCTCGTCGGCCAAGACGAGATGCGCGAAGATCGGGCCCGGCTCAAAGCGCAACGACTTCGAGCCGTCGGCTCGGGCGTCGATCACCATGCTGCCTAGAATGTCGGCCGGCATCAGATCCGGAGTGAACTGGATGCGCGAGCAGTTCAAGTGCATCGCCTCGCCGAGCGTGCGCAACAGAGTGGTCTTGCCCAGGCCGGGCACGCCTTCGAGCAGCACGTGTCCGCCGGCGACGAGCGCGATCAACACGCCCTCGACGACTTCGCCGTGACCGACGATCACCTTGCCGATTTCATTGCGCACCGCGTGGAGACGCTCGGCGGCGGTTTGAAGTAGAGTTTCCGAAGAGGTCATTGATTCCGGCCTTTGGGTTCGGGAGCCTTGAAGTAGGACTCGATAAAGGTGCGATACTCGGCGGGGATTTCGTCGCGGCTGACGATGCCGCCGCGGTCGCTGCGTTCCATGGGAGCGGCGGACGAGGCCTCGCGGCCGGAGCCGCTTGAGGTACGTGTCTCGACCATGATTTCACCGCTCATTTGCTCGGCGCGCTGCTGATAGAATTCTTCGAGAGCGTCGAGCGCGGCCTCGGCCTCGGCTTGTTGCGCTAGGCTCTTCTCTCCCTCGGCAGTACCCGACGCCGAGGCCTCTCCGCCAGCCTCGCCAGGCTCGGAGGAGTCCTCGCCGCCCTGGCTGCCTTCGGCTTCTTGGGCCTCGCCCTCGGCAGCGGCGCCGCCTTCCATTTCAGCGCCGGGCTGCTCGCCCGCTTCTTCAGCGCCTTCGGCCGAGGGCTCGCCGCTTTCGGCTCCAGCCTCAGAAGGGTCGCCTGATTCGCCTTCCGACTCCGACTCCCCGGGTTCGCCGCCTTCAGGAGCATCCATGCTTAGATCTTCAAGCATGTCTTTGAAAGCGTCAGCCAGGCGATCGAGAAGGTCTTGGGATTCGTCGCTCGGCTCGGGCGGCTGCGCCGCGTCTTCACCCGCGGCGTCCTCTCCCTCGCCCGCCTCCGACTCGCCGGAGTCGACTCCTTCCTGGCCTTCGAAATCCAGCGGGTCGCCGTCTTGGTCTTCGAGCGAAAGGCCTTCGACCTCAGGCGGCAGATAGGCTTCGTCGCTGTCGGCCGCCGCGGCAAGCGGATCGGCCGCCTCGCTCGGATCTTCGTCTGGACTGCGCTCGGCCAACTCGGAGGCTTCTTCGGTGGTGGCCGGCAACAGCTCGGGCGCCTGCTCGCCGGGCGGCGGCGTTTGGGGCGGAAGAGCTTCGACGACGGTCTCCGCGCCAAGCTCAGGCAACGGCGCCAACGGCTGATCGAGCGAGAACCCAGGCCCCTGCAGAGCGCGAACGCCCAAGAGCAACACTGCCAGTCCGAGCATGCCCGCCGCCGCGGTAGCCTCGCGTGACCAACGATAGGGCAATGCGTCAACGACGTCATGTCCCGCGGCCGCGCGTTCAGCCAGTACGAGCTGACCCGCAAGGGCGGCGCCTGCGTGGTCTGATCCGCTGAAGTAGTAGGCGGTGGAAACCTGATCGGCGGCGTCCCAACGGCGGTCGAGCGTTTGCGCGACCTGATAGTCGCTAGGGCTCTGGCTGCGGACGCGCCAATAAACCCAAGCCGCCGCGGGCCCAAGTGCAAGCGCCGCAGCCCAGAGAGGGAAGCGTTCAGAGCCGAGCAGCAGCAGTGCCGCGGGACCGAGCAAAGCCAGCGCCGCGCCGAAGAGTGCGTTGCGCAGCACGAGCTGGCGCTTCACGCGCGATTTCGCACGGACTACCGTTCGGCGGATCGAATCGGAGAGACTCGTTTCCATTACACCCTGAAAACCGACCCCTATTATACGTTCGACCGGAGGCCGCTCCGCCCTCTGCCCCTGCGATCTTTTGCGGATGAATCACGGCGGTCGTAGGATCGACAATAGCCAGGTTGCTATATTCGTCCTCGGAGAATAGCCGTGACTATACGCACCGCCACAGATTGTGTCGATGACTTTGCTCGCCGTCTAAACGGGTCTGGCGCGGCGAACGCGGTCTGCGTATAAGTGGCCTTCGCGCCGCGGCCGGTCTTGGAAGCGGGAAAGCTAGGGCATTTCGAGGCGTTCGCCGCGAGCGGACAGTAGCCGGGAAGGGCGGTTCCCTGTCTCCGCCCCTCGAAGGGGCTCCACAATTCGTCGTCTTCGCGGGGAGACTCCGCTCAATGCGGGCATGAGGGCGGGCGCGGGGACCCGCCCCTACGGACGCTCTACTCTCCGCCCGATGCGGAAGGGGCCGGCGACTTCAACTGGTTTTCCAGCAAGTACAGTCCGCTGCGGCCCGGAGTGACGATGTCGATATCACCGTCGCCGTCGACATCGGCAGCCTTGCCGTCGAGCCCAAAGCCGACGCCGGCGGCTTGCGAGATCGTCCAACGCGACCACTCTTTCGAATCGGGGTTGAATTCGTAGCGATAGATCACTTGCGGATCGTACGCTCCGGGGTCTCGGCCGCCGTGCGACATGAAACGCTTGCCCGCGATCAAGTCCATACGCCCGTTCTGATCAAGATCTTCCCAGAGTAGATAGTGCCCTTGTGACCACGACGTATCGATGTCGTGCTTGTGCCAAGCGCGTTTGCCGTCCTCGACGAGTTGCTCTAGCCAAAAGAGGCCGTAGTCGTGGCCTATGGTGTAGATCAAGTCGCTGTCGCCGTCGCCGTCCACGTCGCGCACTAGGAACGGCACGCTGACTCGACCGATCTCGAACTCACCATGCCACGTCCAAGTCCCGTTGATGCGGTCTTCCGGCGCCTCGGCCCAACCCTTGCCGTTGATGATGTCGCCGCGGCCGTCGCCGTTGACGTCGCCGAAGGCGATACCGTGGCCGGCGAGTTCTTGGGGCAAGTCGCGGCGGATGAACTCAGTCGTCTTCTTCCCGTCCGGTAAATCCTTCGGAACCAATTGCCACCATGCCGCGAATCGCGCGCCATTGGGAAGCAGGTCGAGATTGCCGTCGCCGTCGATGTCGTAGAGCCGACCGGATTCCATCGGCCCCGGCTCGGCGATGATGTGCTCGGTCCATTCCCCCAAAGACTCGCCCGGATGTTCGATCCATTTGAGGCTGCGACTGCGCCAATTGACCTCGATGAAGTCCATCCAGCCGTCGTGATTGACGTCGTAGAGCTGGGCCGCGTACCCGTCCGGCATACCGCCGATGACCGCCACGTCACGGAGCGTGTGCCGGCGCCAACTCGGCGCTTCATACCAGAAGCCGCCGCCGACGATGTCTTGGTCGCCGTCATGATCGACGTCGACAACGGCGGTCGCGCAGTACAGGGAGCCGGCGTTCAGCACGACCTTTTTGAACTTGAGCTCATCGGCGAACGATGCCGGCGCGACAGCGAGCAACACCGCTGTCGCCGCCAGGATAAATCGCCCGACTCCGCGAAGGGAGATTGACGGGGTAGTCTGTGTGAGCATTAAGAAGACCTCCGGACGGGTTCAAGCTTCGTCCACAGCCATTGACTGTATCTAGTCGGCCGACGCTTGGCAAGAGATCCAGCGCTGGGTTTCGGAGAGGCGCGATCAGTTCAGTTGGCCTTCAAGCTGGGCTGCGTGCTCGGCCCACCATTGCCGCCAGCGGGCTCCCGCCTCCTGGAAAGTGCAGATCACAACGCCCCTCGATGTGACAGCATAGGCGAAGTCGAGCATGTCCAGATCGTCACCCAGGACGGAGGCGAGAGTGCGGTCCTCGCGTTTCACTTCGCCGCGGTCATAGCTGCTATCGGCTAAGAACGCCCCGACACCTGGTGTAAGTGCGATCTTGCCCTCCGCGAGCGACTCGAGCTGTTCGATCTCCTCGCGTAGGTTGCGGATCGTGAACGAGACTGGCTTGTCCAGTTCGGGGAACGAGATCGGACCTCCCGTCGCCGGTTCGGGCAATCCGATCAACTGCAAGACTCTCACCGCGTTCGCGGCCACTCGCGCGTCCGAAGCGGCCGCCAGTTCGGTCAAGCTCCGCACCGGCTCGGGACGGCCGATCGCGCGCGTCACCTTGGCGGCACTTTCCAGCTCGCCCAGCGGACCCTCCAGCACCTGGCCGGCTTCGCCGACCAGCCGGGCCAGCTCAGGCAGCAACGACACATCACCGGATTTGTACGCCGCCAGGACAGTGTATTGATCGACGACGCGCTCGGCCGCAGCCGGGTCCCAATCAACCTCGTCCTCCTCCGACGCGGGTTTCCGTCGGCTCCAAAGCTCGCGCAACCGAGGCTGCAGATCTTCGTCGCCGAAGCGCGCCAGTCCCTCCAGCGCCTCGATGCGGCGTGTCAGCTCCTGGTCGGAATCTCCAGCCGTTGCGAACCAACGATCGATGTCTTTGACGTTCATATTGTCGCCTCGCTTCTGCGCGGGAACGGCGAACGGCTGCGCGCAGCTCGCCGCCAAGAAAAGACCGATACAGGCCCCGCACAATGCCGCCGCCGGGGTCCTCAAGCTCATGGGCCCGGTCCCGCGTACGTGTTCGGGTGAGTCAAGGTTTCCGTGCCGTCCGCAGCCGCGACGCGCAGAATTCTAGAATTCCAGTCGTCGTCGTCGAGCTTGATCGGCTGCGGGTCCGCCATAACGCCGACGACGACGCCGTAGATCGGCGCCGACCCGTCCTGACGCGTGATTGTCACGGCTGCGGGCACCTCGAAGTTCAGGTGCACGCGCGTATCGAAATCAATGTGCGTAAAGGTAGAGCCGCCCGCGACTGGCGTCGAACTGCTCGGTCTGTCCGTCGCCGCGGCTTTCTTGCCGCCGTTGGTAATCGTGTAAGTCCCGTCCCAGTAGCGTGGGTCTGTACCAACGCGGTCGAGCTGCCAAACGGGGTATGTGCTGCGATGGCGGATGTTGTAGTCGCGCACGGTCGGCCGAGTCATCACTGCCGGGGACGCGGCGTTGTATTTCTCTCGGCCGCCGCGTTTCCATTGCACGAACGTATACATGTCCGTCGTATTCGCTTCGCGCACCTCAAACTCCATTCGGATCGACTTCTTCTTTCCCCCGTTGATGTAGCCCAGATCGACGACTCGAAACGCGGTCAAGTTGTTGCGCAACACTACCGATCCGGAAGCCGACGCGTCGGCGGACGAGAAGGTACAAACCGGCGTCCCGGAACGGAAAGCAATGACCCGGTAATGATAGGTGAAGGTGGTGAAGCTCGAACGTCGGCGTCGCACTTGGTCACGCCACCACTCGAGCGGCATCTCAAACGTGGCCGCGCCGCTGCCGTCGGTTTGCAGCGTCCTTTGACCGTTCGACCAACTGCTGAACTTCTTGCGGTTTCTGCGCGCGTTGCGGCCGTCGGCCTGGACCCACGAGCCGCCCAATCCCGGGCCGCCGGTGAGCGACGCGGCGCCGTCGCGGCTCACTTGCACGTCGATCAGGTGGTTCGGCGGCCCGTTGCTGATGGTGAACTTGAGGATCTTGTGCGCAGCGGGTGCATTGCCGTTCTTGTCGAGCACCACGGTGTAGCTGGGATTCTCGGGCACGATCTGAATCTCCGCCTGCAGCGTCAGGTCGACGGCGGTCGTCGTTGAGGCCGGCGCATCCGCGCTTGTCGTTCCAGGGTGGTGTTGGGGATGAATGCCCTCCACCTGATAGAGGCCGGGTGTGATGCCGTCGAACATCGCCCAACCGTCTGCGTCTGTATCACCCTCCCGCATCTCGGGACCGGTGATACGCACCGAGCCGTTTTCGAGAGGGCTTTGGTCGCAGCGGTGCAGCAGGCGCACGTGCAGGTTCGCGGTTTCGGCCGGGTCGTGCGTGGGAGGCGTGACCGGCGCCGGATCGACCGGCGGCCCGGGCGGGGTCGGGTCCGGATCCGGCGGCTCGTCCGGACACCAAGGAATCGGGTCGTCCGGTGGAGCCGGATCTGGAGATGGATTTTCGATTTCACCGCCGTTGGCGATGTAGAGATCCATCCACTCGCGGCGCAGATCGGCCTGCGCCGGATCGGTCCCGCTCAGCGGGCGGCGATTGCCCTCGGCGTCGTAGAGCGGGTTCGGGCGCGGGTCGTTCGCGTGCCGAGCGTAGATTTCGTCGTCGGCGGCCTGGGTCGCGTTCGGATTCAGAGGACGCTTGGCTCTACGGGACATGCGCTCAAGCTCTCAGCTCGAATGTCGCGTAGGCGTCGAGTTCGTCCATCTTTTCCGTTCCGGTCCCCGTGCCGATGAGAACCGGACGAGCCCACGCGCTCTGGTCGAAGTCGGATCCGAATTCAACCGCGTACTCGACGTAGCGTCTGACGTCGGCTTCGCTTGCAACGCCGTACAACTTTGACTGCTCCATGGCGTCTCGAACCAGCCGGCGAAGCTCGGGATCGCTCGTTTCTCTAAGCTTGTCGGAGTACTGTCGGCGCAGGTCCGCGGCAACGCGCGCCGCGAACGCGTCCCTCATGGACTCGCGGAGCGCCTCGATCTGTTCGTTGCGCAACACCAGCATTGAGTCAACCAGTTTAGGCAGTTTAGCGCAGACGACCAGGATGCTTTTCGCAGTTGGCGCCCTAAATGTACGCGGTTGCGGATTGGAGACTAGACTAACGAGTGCAGCCTGTCTTCTTGGCCCGAGGGGCGGGTTTTGGGATGCCGTATCGGGCCTCCGGTCTGTGCGCGCACAGGCGGGCAAGCCAGAAGCCCGAGTGTAGCTGGTAGCGGCAACCTAAGAGAGACCCTCACCCATCCCGAGACGCCGTTAGGTCAGTCGAGTAGCACGGCTCCGCGGCCCTGGATCTGATAGATCACTTGAGGACCCTTGATCGACGATGGATCAAAGGGGCGACCCGTCTCTTCGGCTTGGTGCTTGGCGCGTGCAATCGCCTGCTCTCGGTTGAGCTCGAGTCGGACCAACTCGCCTTCGGCGACGGCAGTGCGGCCCGGGGACTCCTTCGGGAAGACGATCTCTCCGTCGTTGACCTTGATGCGCATCGTCGCCCCGGCCTCATCGCGGAGCATCGTCCAGCAGCCCATCATCTGGCAAACCTCGGTGATCTTGCCTCGGACCTGAACGTGTTTGCCGACATAGTCATCCGGCCGCTCGATCAACGTCTTGATCGCGACCGAGTCTTTGAGCTCAAGCGGCTCGCCAAGCTCAAGGGCTGCGGCCTGCAACATGACGGAGCCGAACAACGCGACGAGAATGCGAATCATAGGGACAGTGTAAGCTGTTCGGGAGCGGCAGTCGCAATCTCCTCGGCGATCGACGAGCCGCAGCCCGCAGCATCGGTCTTCAGCCGAAGCCGATCGACACGTACGGCATTGCTTTCTTGCCTGCCGGATCGGCAAGCAGGACGGGCTCTAGCCTGGCTGCGGGATTGGCTGGTCGACGGAAGTGGTTTGCGACGGAGGGTCGGAGGCGTTGGGTTCGTCCGCAATGTGAACCCGATTGCGCCCCGCGCTCTTCGCCTGATAGAGCGCGCGGTCGGCCGCCTCCACGATAGCGTTCCAGCCAGCGCCGCCTCGCGCATGGCGAGGATAAGCCGCGACCCCGCAGCTCATGGTGATCCGGTGCTCTTCGGTTGCGCCTTCGACGCGAAACTCCTTCTGCTCAACAAAACGGCGCACGCGCTCGGCGGCCCGCTCGGCCCCGGCGAGCCCGGCGTACGGAAGGAACAACAGAATCTCCTCACCGCCATAGCGGAAAGCGAAGTCAGCCGACCTGACGGCGGCGCGGACCTCGGATGCGACCAGCCGCAGCACGTCGTCGCCGACTTGATGGCCATAGGTGTCGTTGACGAGTTTGAAGTGGTCGACGTCGCACATGACCACTCCGTAGGTATCGCCTTTCTCTTCCGCGTGGCGATGGAACCCTTGGATGCGTTCTTCGAAGGCAAGGCGATTGCCGATCTCCATGAGGGGGTCCACCCGAGAGGTGGCGCGGAGCGAAGCGTTCATGCGGCGCAGGGAGTCGTTAACCTGGAGCAGCTTGCCCTCCAGCGCTAGGATGCGCTCCGCGGTCTTGATTCGCAGTCGAAGCTCGTTCGGGTCGAATGGTTTCGAGAGATAGTCGTCGGCGCCGGCGGTGAGCCCCTCGATCATGCTGTCGTGGCTCTGGCGGGAGGTGAGCAGGATGACGTAGACGTACTTTCGGAACTGAGCCTTGCGAATGCGACGGCAGAGCTCGACGCCGTCGATCTCCGGCATCTCCCAATCCGTGATGACGGCGGAGACGCCCCCTCCTTCGACCAAATCGAGCGCGGAACGACCGTCCCCCGTCACGATCGCCTCGTGTCCCAAACTATGCAACGCACGGCTGAGCGCCGCCGCCAGCGTTGGGTCATCGTCAGCGACTAGTACCCTCACAGCCTACTCGGTCCCATTCATCACGATTGTCAAACGGTCGCGCACGCGCGAGAACTCGGCGTCCAACTCACCGAAAGTCTCCTCGAAATCGGGGGCTCCCGCATTGCGGCTGAGGATCTCGAGCTTGTGACAGAGCTCAGCTAGACGCTCCGCGCCGACGTTCCCGCTGGCTCCTTTGAGTCGGTGCGCCACGCTCGAAGTGCGCCCGGGGTCGGCCGCCGTCACGGCTTCGCGCAGCTTCTCGAGCTGGTTCGGGGCATCGTCGAGGTAGATCCCAATCAGCTCTTGCATGAACTCGTCGTCGCCCATGCAGATCGTGCGAATGCGCTCCAGGTCGACTGTCTCTCCCATGTTCGTCTCCGGCGAGGATATCCGCAGCTATTGTTCCCTATCGGCCTGAAGCGAACGAAACATGAACAACGGCGAACGCCTGCAACTCGCTCAAGCCTAGGACGAGGTGGTCGATAAGAAGGGACTGGGAGGATCTCCATGACGATTCAAAGCATAGGACTGGAAGCAATCAATGCTGCTTCGCGGGACCTGGAGCGGGCCGCCGTGGACGTTCGAAGAGCCTCCCAGCCGCCGCCCGAAGACCCGCAGGCCGCAGCGTCTCAGGATCGCGTCGAGCTCAGCGACGCCGCGGTTGGCCTGCTTCAAGCGCAGCGCAGCCACGAAGTCGGCATCAAGTTGGTTCAAACGGCGGATGAGATCGCCCAAAACACGATCGACCTGCTCGGCTGAGCCCCCGCAAGATGGGGCGCGCCGGCCGCCAAGCACTTCATCCGTTTTCCAGCCCCCTTGTATCCAGAGGACTCTAGGCAGCTCTGAGACAGGCCCAACCTCCGCGCCGAGTGCGAAGATAAGGGAGAGGGTAATGCGATGTTTGAGCTTGACGAGAGGCAATCGCGGATCGAAGTGGTGCGCCAAGGCGGCCGTGCAATCGGCGGCGGCGCGGCGGCGGGAGCGCTCGTAGGAGCTCTTGTCGGCGCGTTAGCGGGAGCATTTGCGGGCGGCGTATCGTGGACGATGTGGGCGGCCGGTCGGGAAGCCTACCGACGTTACCGAGACGTACGGGAAGACGACGACGAGTGAGCCGCGCCGAGAGCCTTTAGAGATCCTTGGCACGCATCTCGTTCCTGCTCGGGCCCTTGGGGAACGATCGGCCCGTCGGGCGTACCCGCCTTCTCCCGCCACAGCCCGAGCCAGCCTTCCAATCCGAGCCTTCCGAGCATGGTCTCTACGTGCTCGTCCACCGATTCCTGGCTGATTTCGAGCTCTTCAGCGATCTGAGGCGCCCAATAGCCTTGCGCCGCCAGGGCTAGGATTCGTAGGTCATCGCCGAAGCCGGCATCGGAGTCGGAGTTGTTTTTCGGGTCGAGCATTTCCCTTATAATGAGGGCCTGAACGCGAACCGGCAATCACCAATTGGTTCCATTCTTGACTAAGGCGACTGCCCGTCCTTCCGACTAAGTCTCGTCTAGGGTTGCGGACTTTGGGTTGCAAGCTGAGACGCCTGCGGTGCGCTCCCCGGCAGGTTTCGGCTGTGCCGCCCCGGCCCACTTGCACGGCGGCCGCGGCGAGGGCTCGGCGCTACTCTGCGGATTCCGGCTCTTCGGATGCGCCGACCGCCGCGACAGGCAGCCAATCTCGGGCTAGACTTTGCGCCTGGGCTAGCTCCTCGGGGTTGAGAAGGGCGCCCACGGAGTCTCGCGCCGCCCCATACTTTTCGGCGCGCGCGCCGTTGACGTTGGACGCCGCCAGGTTGAGCCACTTGTGGGCTTCAACCGCATCCTGCTTGAGACCTTCGCCTCTTGCGCACACCACGCCGAGGTTGTACTGTGCCTGGACGTAGCCCTGCTCCGCCGCGCGGCGATACCAGAGCGCGGCTTCAGAGAAGTCCTGAGGCACGCCCTTGCCGGCCGCGTAGACCACGCCAAGGTTGTACTGCGCCTGGACGTAGCCCTGCTCCGCCGCCTGTCGGTACCACTTGGCCGCCGCCACGTAGTCCATCTCGACGGCCTGCCCTTTTGCGTACATGACTCCAAGGCTGTTTTGGGCCGCGGCGAAGCCGTTGTCAGCGGCCCGGGCATACCACTTTCGGGCCGCCGCGTAGTCAGGAGGGGCCTGTTGCGAAGCGTAGCGCCAACCGAGGCTGTACTGTGCCTCGGCGTTGCCGCGCTCCGCATTCTGAGTCAAGGGGTCAGGCGCGGGAGCACAGGCGGTCCATCCAACCAAACAGGCTGCGGCGAGCAGGCGGAACCCCACGAATCCGACGCAAAACCGCCCGAAACGCTGCGAGGTCCGAGATGAGGACAGTCGCGGCACTTCGTCTAAGTCCAATAGTAGATGATCAGAAAGAAGAAGAAAAAGAAGAAGAAAAAGAAGAAAACGAACAGCGAAACGCTCACCGAAGGGTTGCTGGTCTGCGGCTTCCGCTTCGCTGTTGGTTCGTCCTCTTGAGCCGGTTCATCGTCAAACTCTACGGCCAGCGGCTGGGGTTCGGGTGCGATATCTACCGTCTTGGGCCGCGGCAAGGACAACTCGTCTGAGACGTTCTCGATTGCTCGGAGGAACTGCTGGGCCGATTGGAAGCGATGTGCGGGCGCCTTTGAAAGTGCTCGCAGTATGGCGTCGCTAAGGCCCTGCGGCAAGCTAGGGTCGAGCTCTATCGGCGGCCGGGGCTCTTCGCTTACGTGGGCCATCATCAACTGGAAGGGCTGGTCCCCCTCGAACGGCGTTCTGCCTGTGGTGAGCTCGTAGACAACCGCTCCCATCGAATAGACGTCGGTCCGCTCGTCGATGTTCTCTTTTCCCTGCGCCTGCTCTGGCGACATGTAGTAGAGCGAGCCGAGAACAGCCCCGACGCCGGTAAGCCGTGGGTCGGCGGCGGTGCGGGCGCAACCGAAGTCGGCGAGCTTGAGGGCGCCCGAACGAGTCACCAGCATGTTTTCCGGCTTGATGTCGCGGTGAGTGACGCCGTGCGCGTGGGCATAGTCAAGCGCCGAGAGCGCCTGCATAGAGTAGTCCAGAGTCGTCGCGAGAGGCAGCGGGCCCTTCACGATCTTCGTGTCGAGCGAAGCTCCCTCGACGAACTCCATGATCATTACCAGGCTGCCGCCGATCTCCAGAGCGTTGAGCACCGAGGCAATATTGGGATGATCGAGCGTTGCTTGGATCTTGATCTCCCGCAAGAAGCGTTTGACGAGCTCATCATGCTCGGCGTAGTCCGAGAGCAAGAGCTTCATCGCTTCGACCCGGCCGGTGATGTTGTGGCGGACCTTGAATACCTTGCCGACGCCGCCTTGGCCGATCGCGGAGATGATCTCGTAGCCGCCGACGACGCTGCCCACTTCCAAGCTCATGGGAGATCGGCCGCCTATTCCCTAGTCAGGAAGCTCAAGAAAAGAATAAACGTAGCAGTCGCCACCAGGAGGACCACCCCGCCGAACGTCAACAGGTACCGAAAGTCGCTTGCCGCGCTCTCAGCCGCAACGGGTTCCGCCAGAGCGGCGGCGGTATCCTGCGGCCACGGCTCCGCCGAGAGAGGCGGGTCGGTTGCGCCGTCGACGTCGTTCCGATCCTCCGGAGGGGGCTCTGGCCGCGCGGCGCCAAGGGCCGCCTTCAGTGATTCCTCGGTTCGGGCCAGAATCGGTTGCTCCGCCTGGTAGGGCTTGAGCGCAGCCGTCAGCTCGGCGGCGGTTTGGTACCTCTGGGTGGGGTCCTTCGCCATGGCGCGCAGCACGACTTCGCTGAGGCCTTCGGGAAGATGCTCGCGCAGCTCCGACGGAGGTCGAGGCTCAGCCTGTACATGGGCCAACATCACGTCAAACTTGCCGCCGTCGGGAAAGGGCTTCGAGCCCGTCAGAAGGTGGTAGAGGATCGCCCCAATCGCGTATATGTCGGCCCGGACATCTACCTCTCGGCTGCCCTTGACCTGCTCGGGCGAGATGTAGTCGACCGTGCCGATGACCGAGCCGGGCATGGTCAGCTGCGCGTCCGCCTTCGTCTTGGCGAGATCGAATCCAGTCAGCTTGATCAGGCCGTCGGCCGTGATAACCATGACCGACGGCGAGAGATTGCGATGTACGATACCCAGCTCATGCGCGCGAGAAAGCCCGCCGAGCACCTGAATCATGTGACTTGCAGCGAGAGAGACTGGAATCGGCCCGATCTGAATGCGTTGTTCGAGCGTCGCGCCTTCAACAAGCTCGGTGGTCAGCACCAAGCGTCCTTCCATCATCTTGGCGTCGTAGAATCTAGCGATGTTAGGGTGCTCGAGGCGCGAATGCAGCTTGGCTTCGCGCAAGAAGCGCTCGACGCGATCGATGTCCGTCTGAAGCTCGACGGGCAGCACCTTGAGCGTTTCAAAACGCTCAAGCACCGAGTTCCGAGCCTTGTAGGAGACTCCGGCCTCGGAAGCTTTCAGCCTCTCGAGCAGCAGGTACGATCCTACGCTGTCACCAACTTCGAACGACATTAGTCTTCGCCAAGCGCCCGTCGCCCGCTCTTGCCGCGCCTGCCGGCGAGAGTGCTGGGCCTGGGCGAACTCCGGCACAAGCTGTCTTCCAAGTTTGCTCGGATTCAGCGAAAGGTTAAATACGCAGATCGCCTTAACAGGCGTAGTGCTTTCGCCCGTGACGGCACGAGCCCTGGAGTACGGGCGCCGCAGTCAAGAGTGAGAGAGACAGCTCCGGAGAAGCGCCTCCGGAGTGCCTCGCTGACGGCGGACGCTACATCAAGGCTGTCGGACGGCGCGTCCAGCTCTTGCCCTTCTCTTTGGCGATCGCCTCAAGGTTCTGCACGTAGCCGGTCGCTTGGGTGAGGACGTGGTGCAGATCGTTGCCGATGCTGATGAAGCTGAAGCCCTTGTCGAGGAACTCGCCGACACGATCAGTCCCGAAGAGGAAGAGGCCGAGGATCACATTGTTCTTGTTCGCCTCGTTGACGAGCGACGTCGTCGCCTCGCCCAGCTCGGGGGAGGTGTACATGAGCGGGAACTCGTACTTTTCATAGAGCCCCATCGACATGCATAGATCATTCTGTCCCAAGAAGAGAATGTCGACGCCGGGCACGGCGGCAATCTCGGCGATGTTCTCGATGCAGGAAGCGGTCTCGACCTGGAGGGCCACGATTACGTTGTCGTTGGCCGCGCCGGCGTAGCCGAGTAAGCCGCCCTTGTCCATGCTGCGCTGCGGGAAATAGACCGAGCGCGTGCCGGCTGTCGGATAGCGGGCGCAACTTACGGCTTGGCGCGCCTCATCGGCCGTGTTGATGTAGGGGACGAGCACGCCGTCGGCGCCAAGGTCGAGCGACTGCTGAATCCCGGCGCGGTCCTGGTAGCCGCCGACGCGGACCATCGACTTGGCCCCGCCGCTGCTCACCGCGCAAAGCATGGTCGAAAGATTCTCGCCGTTCATCGGCCCGTGCTGGGTGTCGACAAGTAGCCAGTCGTAACCGCTGTGGGCCAACTGCTCAGCGACCGTGGTGCTATGCGAGTTGACGAACAGGCCCATCTTGGGCGCTCCCTCGCGCAACTGTTGTTTGAATTCGGCTCCGGTCATGCTCACTGTGATCTCCCTCCTCGATCTGACGGAAACTGATGACTATAGCGGACCAGTGCAGAGGCCGTCAAAGGGTCACCGCGCAGCGGGGAAGCTCACCAACTCGTCAAGCAACGGGAGCGCGTTACGGCGAGGCCCTTGGAAAGATCCGTTCACGACCTCAAAAGAGTCGATCGCGAGCGGCAGTCCTGCCGCCCCTAGCGGCGAGCCTCCAACGCTAACGTGGAAGTGCAGGTGCGGCTCGGTGCTGTTACCCGAGTTGCCGACCCTTCCCAGCGTCTGCCCGCGTCGCACGCGGTCGCCGGGTTTGACTTGCAGGCTACCCGGCTGGAGGTGGCGAAGCGGCCGTCTCCAAGGTTAAGTACAACGTAGTTGCCGCCCTGAGTTTCGAGCGTCATTGGCACGCCGTGACGAAGGCTCGGGGCATCGTCGAGACCATCGTTAACTTCGTTTCTTTGAGAACGCCCCGCAGCGGACACTTAGACGTGCTCGCAACCCGCAAGCGCCCGCCCGTCGAGAGCCTCGATGATCTTCGCACGATCCGACTCCGAAGGCACGCCCCAATTGTCGTCGTACCCGAAGGCCTCGCGCAGCGGCCGCGAGCCGAAGCGGTCATCCACCAACTCGAGATGATCAGCGGTCACTAATGCCGGATGTACAACCCCGCAACTGCGGCTGAGTTGTTGCAGCTCCTTCCGGAGCGTGGCGACGTAGTTCGCCAAGCGCGCCGATTTTTCGGTGGGGTCGAGCCCGCCCATGAGCCAGCGCGATTGCGTCGCCACCCCGGTAGGACAGTGTCCGGTGTGGCATCGCTGTGCCTGAATGCAGCCGACGGCCAGCATGGCTTCCCGGCCGACTTGGATCAAATCGCAACCGAGAGCGAAGGCATGCAGCGCGGAGTCCGGGAAGCCCAGCTTGCCGGCGCCGGCAAAGACCACCTCCGTATGGACGCCTTGCTCGGCAAACACCCGGTAGACTCGGCTGAACCCGATCTTGAACGGCAGCGCCACATGGTCGCTGAAGACGAGCGGCGCGGCGCCGGTGCCGCCCTCGCCGCCGTCGACGGCGATGAAGTCAACGCCTCGCGAGGTGGTAGCCATTAGACGGGCGAGCTCGTTCCAAAACTCGAGTTCGCCGACCGCCGACTTGATGCCGACGGGGACGCCGGTTTCCTCGGCAAGCATCTCCACGAAGTCCAACAAGCCGTCGATGTCGTTGAAAGCGCTGTGCCGATTCGGGCTGATGCAGTCTCGCCCCATCGGAATTCCTCGGATTTGGGCGATCTCGGGCGTGATCTTGGCGGCCGGCAACACCCCTCCCAGTCCAGGCTTGGCGCCCTGGCTCAACTTGATCTCCAAGGCCCGAACCGGATTTTCGGCGACTACCGCCTTGAGGCGTTCGAGGTCGAAGCCGCCGTCGGCGTTACGGCAACCGAAGTAGCCCGTGCCGATCTGCCAGATGAGCTCGCCGCCTTTTTGGTGGTGAGGGGTGACGCCTCCTTCTCCGGTGTTGTGTAGGCAACCGGCCAGATGCGCTCCGCGATTCATCGCCTCAACGGCTCTAGCGCTCAACGATCCGAAGCTCATCCCCGAGACATTCACCACCGAGGCCGGACGAAACGCCTTGCGCCGTCCCCTCGGGCCGCCGAGAATCTTCGCGCACGGCAACCAATAGCCGTTCTTAGCCGCTTCCGGGGAGCGGTCGGCGAGCAAGGGAAAAGCGCTGTGCTTGATAATCAGGTAGCTCGACGAGACTTCAAGATCGTTGTCGGTTCCGAAGCCGAAGTAGTTGTTCTCCTTCTTGGCGGACGAATAGACCCAACGCCGCTGATCGCGACTGAAAGGCAGCTCCTCATCGTTGTCGGTGACGATGTACTGACGCAGCTCGGGGCCGACTGCTTCGAGGAAATAGCGTAGGTGTCCGATGATCGGGAAGTTTCGCAGGATGGCATGCTTGCGCTGAAACAGGTCGTAGACAACGACCGCCGCCGCGAGCGCGGCAAGAGCCCAAAGTACGTCGCCAAGGGTCATCGACCGACCTTCGCGAATGCCGGCGTGGAGAGTGCGCGCAGCGGTTTGCTCATCGCATCGATTATAGAGCGCAGGTAATCAGCGCCGACCGGGCCGCTTCCCCCCTCGCCAACCGAGGGCGCGCATTGGAGCGAGCTGCGAATGGATGCCGTGAACCGGTTTCCGAGCGAGAGCTGATGGATTACCAGAACCCTACCCAGAGAGCGATTGAACCATATGATAGTATCCTCTTGTACCCGCCCAGTCCGTCCTTTAGAAGAGGCTCCCCACCTCGAAAAAGGCGGCGCGAAAACAGGCGGAGAGGCTCCAGCAAGAAGATTGATTGGACGCTGGGCGGAGGCGGCGACGCCCAATGCGTCAACACCTTACGCATAGTTCGGCCTGAAAGCTCGTGACGCGATCAAGCAAGCGACGACGCCTGGCTCGCTATTTTCCTGAAGCGTCGGATCCAGAATGAAGAAGTCGAGATTATTCTGTCAGCCTGCTCCGTTGGGCGGGGCCGGTTGGCTGCGGCTCGCGGGTTTTGCCGTCGGCCTGGTTTTGTCGTGTGGGGCGTTGCGGGCGCAGGTCCCGCCTCTCACGCTCGGCTTGGTCACTTGCCAGGCGGTGGCTGTCCCCCCGGTCGTCCGCGCTCAGGGAGTTGCCGAGTTGATCGGCGACATCTTTCTCACATGCACCAACACGCCCCCGGCGGGAAATTCCGGGCCGCTGGTGCGGTATTTGGTTACGAGCGCGAGCGTTTCGCTGAACGTCAACGTCGCCAACGACGTCGATTTCGGCGCTGGCGCTGACATTTCAGACGCAATCTTGCAGACCAACGAAAACCACTGCGAGAGCCCGAGCGCCACAGGGAATACTTTTGGGACCTGCCCGGTGCCGGACCCTGAGTTCCAGGTGCCGCAATACGGCAAGCTCGCCGCGGTCAATCGCTTGGAGTGGAGCAATGTCGCCATCCCGGTGCCGGGAGCTCCACGAGCCGGGAAGGATCTCACCGCCGACTGCTCGCAGCCCGGCAATTGTTTCCCGTTCGTTACAACCCTTCGCTTCACCTCGATCCGCGCCAACGCGTCCCAGTTGGGCGTGCCGACCCAGGCGACGTTCCCGTCGACGCAGATCACGGCGTTCGTCTCGATCGGCGGGCCACCGTTCGTTCCCGTCACGAACAACGTCCTCAATGTCGCGACTCCGATCCTCGATGCGCCGGAGTCGCCGGGGACTCTCGACCTCACGCATCCCCCGGTCGCCTGCACGGCCACGGCGGTGCCGCCGGTGGTACGGGCCGAGGGCATCGCCGAGTTGGTGGGTGACATCGTACTGACGTGCCTACCGCTTTCGTCGGACTACACTTACCCCACCCCGAGATCGACCCTCGATTTCGGCGTCTGGTTGAATGTCAACGTGACGAACCGAGTCGGATTCAGCGCCCCCAACGTCGCCGACGCGGTGCTTGTGGTCAACGAGAACAATTGCATGACGCCCGCCTCGATCGGTGGGACGTATAGCTGCGGCAACGGCGTCTTCCAGGACCCGCAGTTCGGACGCCTCGCTGCATCGAACCGCTTGGAGTGGGACGACGTGCGGGTGCCGGTTCCCGGTGTGGACCCGGACGGCGGCGGGCCGGCCGCTCCGCATCCCTCGGTCACAACCGTCCGAATCACTTCGATGCGGAGCAACGCCTCGCAGCTCGGCGTTCCGGACGAGGCTGTGTTTCCGTCGACTCAGATTACCGCCTTCGTTTCGATCTCGGGTTGCTTGGATTGTTCCCCTCTAGCCATCACCAACAACGTGCTCAACGTCGCCGTGCCAATCCGAGCGCTGTTGGTGGAAGTGCAGGAGCCCTCGGCGGGTGGCCCAGGGACGCCGCCGCCGTTTCTTCAGAACGTGGCGATTCTCCGCGAGCCGCGTTTCCGGAACGGCGCCGGGAGGCGACGAACGTGAAAGCGGTGAACCTCCCCTGGCGTCGAATCGCCTATTGGGTGCTCGGAATCGTGCTTTGGGCGAGCTCCGCCATGGGGCAGTCGGGGCTCGTGGTATGTACGGGCACGGCGGCGCCGGCGGCGGTGAGTGCCCAAGGCCTGGACGAGCTGGTCGGCGACGTGATTCTAACCTGTTTTCCCACGATCGGCGGTCCGTCCTCGCCGACCATAACGACGAACCTCGGGCTCTCGCTCAACGTTGGCGTCACGAACGATGTTGATTTCGGCGCCGGTGCCGACATTGCCGACGCGGTCGCCGTGGTCAATGAGAACCACTGCTCGTCGCCGGCCTCCTCGGGCGGTGTTCACGGCGGCTGCGGGGCGCCGGATGAGCGCGTTCAGGATCCGCAATTCGCGCGTCTTGCGACATCAAACCGGCTGGAGTGGAACAACATCGAGTTTCCCTTCCCGGGTGCGAGCGCCTCTCCTGCTCCTGGCTTCTATCCGTCGGTCACAACGATTCGGTTCACCGGGGTCCGTGCGAACGTCTCCCAACTCGGGGTCGCGCCGTTCGTCACCGGTCTTGTCTCGATTTTCGGCGGCACGACGATCCCGATTACCAACAACACCCTGAACGTCGCCGTCCCGACCACCGTCCCGGTCGGTGCGGCGAGTCCGCCAGACCCGCTGCAACTTGGAGCGACTACTTGCAGCGCCACAGCCGTTTCCCCGACCGTGAGCGCCCAGGGCCTCGCGGAGATCGTGGGCGACGTCGTCCTCATCTGCTCCAATCCAACTGCGGCGGCTCCGGACCAGTCCACGGTGGTCGTCGATCTTTCGCTGGCGCTCAATGTGGACGTTGCCAACGATCTCGATTTCGGGTCGGGCGCGGATGTTTCCGACGCGATCCTCATCATCAACGGCAATATCTGCGACTCCCCGTCGGCGTCCGGCGGAACCTTCGGTGGATGCGGCGCGCCCGACGCCCGCTTTCAGGACCCGCAATACGGCAGACGGGTGACCCCGAATCGTTTGGATTGGGAGAACGTTCATTTCCCCGTCCCCACCTCCGAGTGCGCAGGCTCCGGGTGCTTTCCCACGACGACGGTGGTGCGCATTACGGGGATTCGAGCTCATGCGGCGCAACTGGGCGCCCCTAGTGAACCAACTGTTCCCTCCACGCAGATCAACGCGACGCTGACGACGTCGGGGATTCCGGTGGTTCGCAACGTCTGGGGCGTGGGCGTCCCCTTGGACGGGCCGGTCAGCCATCCTGATCCGCCCGATCCGAGCCAGACGGGCGTTGTGGTCTGTCAGGCGACAGCGGTTCCTCCCGTAATTCGAGCAGAGGGAATCGCCGAGTTGGTCGGTGACATCGTGCTGATTTGCCAGCCCTCGTCGGGTGAGTTTCCGGATTCTGAAATCGTGGTCGACATCGGCGTCTCGCTCACCGTCAACGTCACCAATCGGGTTGGGTTCAATGCCGACGGTGTCGCCGACGCCGTGCTTGTCGTCAACGAGCATAACTGTACGACTCCCAGCGCGACCGGCGCCTCCTATGCCTGCGGCGCCGGAACCTTCCAAGACCCGCAGTTCGGCCACCTCGTGGGCGCCAATCGCCTGGAGTGGGACAACGTTGTATTCCCGGTCCCGGCCGTCTCCAGTAACCCCACCGTCACGACGGTCCGGATTACTTCGATGCGCGCCAACGCCGCGCAGCTCGGCGTGCCGGAAACACCGACTTTCCCGACGGTCTTAGTCGACGCCTATGTTTCTGTCTCCGGTCCTACGACCGTTTCGATCAGCACCAACAAACTCGTTGTCGGTGTGCCAATCCTGGCGCTGATCATTGCCGACCGCGAATCCCGAGGCGTTGGGAGCGCGTCGCCGCCGCCTACCCTAATCCGTCGCCCCTTCTGGGCCGGAGCCTAACAGCATGATCGCCGCCAACCGAGGAATCGTAAACAACCGATCAGCCCTTGCGGCACGCTGCTTCGCCCTTTTGCTGGCGGCCTCCTTACCGTGGACGCTTGCCGCCCAGACGCCGATCTACACCGCCGGCATACAGGCGAAGAAACTGGCGCCGGCGGGCGTTGCACTCGACGCCGGGTATGGCGAGGCCGTCGCCGTCGACGGTAACTTCTTGGCGGTCGGAGCCGCGGGCGACGATGACGAGGCGTCCGACGCCGGCGCGGCATACGTCTACGAGCGTCACCTCTCGGGCGGGAGCGCTTGGGGCTTGGCGGGGAAGCTGACGGCCGACGATGCCGCCGTGGACGACGGCTTCGGCCCAGTCGCGATTTCGCAGACGCTTCTGGCCGTGGGCGCGCCCGGCAACGCCTCCTCACGGGGCGCGGTCTACATCTTCCAGCGCGAGCCCGGAGCTTCCGGCGACTGGCTTCAGATCAGGAAGATCGTCGCTTCGGACGGCGCGGCGGCGCACCTCTTCGGTTCGTCAGTGGCATTGCAGGGCGACATCCTGCTGGCCGGAGCGCCCGGCGCCGACGGCAAAGGCGCGGCCTACGTTTTCCAGCGCAACTCCGGCGGCGACGAGAATTGGGGCGAGCTGAAAAAACTTGTGGCCGGCGCGGGAGCGGCGGGCGATGAGTTCGGAGCCTCCGTCGCGCTCGACGACGGCATCGTGCTCGTCGGCGCGCCGTCGGAAGACTCGAGCGCGGCCGACGCCGGCGCCGCCTATGTCTTTCGCCGACATCAGGGCGGCGCGGGCGTCTGGGGACTTTCGAAGCGGCTGGTCGATGCAGGTCTTGACGCAAGCGCCGGCTTTGGAACCGCCGTTGCGATCGACGGCGACCACGCGCTCGTCGGAGCCCCAGCGGAGGATACGCAAGGCGCCGCGTTCGTATTCAGGCGCGGTCAGGGAGGCGCCGACAACTGGGGCTCGGTCCGCAAGCTGTTGGGAGGAGCGGCGGCGACGGAGTTTGGCCGCGCCGTCGCGCTCCAGGGGACACGTGCTCTGGTGAGTCGGGTTGGAGACGACGTTCAGCTTTTTCGGCGACACGTGGGCGGCGAGAACGCTTGGGGTCTAGAGGGTTCTTACACGTCGGCGCCGTTCTTGTCGGACGCGCGCGACCTGGGTCTCGCTCTCGCCGCCGACGGCATGAGGATCGCCATGGGCGCCAGCGGCGGGGCGACGCCCGACGAGCCGCACGTGGTGTTGTTTACGCCCGAGCCTTGCATCTCGGCGGCGTTTACCGAGATTGCATCGACGGATGCGACCGATCTCGGAACGGGATGGGGAGCCGCCGCGATCGCTGATTTCGACGGAGACGGACGAGAGGACGTCATGACCGCCCGAGGAGGAGGGTCCAGTCCAGCCGTTCTCGCCGTATACCGCGGGGACGGCGCCGGCGGCTTTGGACCTCCCGTGATCACTCCCGTGCCGGTTCTACAGGCGACAGCCCCAGGGAATTTGTCCGAAACATTGGCCACCGCTGATTTCAATCTGGATGGCCACCGCGATGTCGCGGTGCAAGCCAACGACGGCGTGATCGCGGTCGGCCTCGGCGACGGCGCACTCAATTTCTCTGTTACGAGCCTAGATCCAGGGGTGATCCGCGACCGCGGCATTGCCGTGGGGGACTTTAACGTTGACGGGATTCCGGATTTGGCGGTGCCGGGTGGGCCCTTTCTTACCGTCTGGCTCGGCGACGGGGAGGGAGCTTTTTCAGCTCAAACACTGAGCGCCTTCTCTCCGCCCTCAATTCAAACAGCTGACTTCGATCAGGATGGCCGACCCGATTTCGCATCACTGTTTCTCACCGAATTCTGGGTACTGTTCGGCGGCCAGACGGCCACCCCGAGTAGATGGCTCGGTGGCTCCCGTTTGAAGTCAGTCGGGGTCGGAGATCTTGACTCCGACGGCTATAGCGACGCGCTGTTGGCGGAGTCTACAGGTGAAACTGTGAAGGTTCTGATCAATGGAATGACAGAGGCCTCTTGGTCGATCTCGTCCGGCCTCACTCTCGGACGCTCTCCAGTTGGCCTCGCTGCGACGGATTTTAATCTGGACGGCAGGACGGACTATGGTTACAAGTCGGGCGAACGAATCCTCCCGCCCCCTAGCGGCGGCTTTCAGTCCGAGACTTCAGCTCTGGTAGGCTCTGGAGAAGCCTCGTTTTCCTACGAGCAAGCTCTACTTGGGATCGGAGGCAGGTTGGTGGGCGACGTCAACGACGACGGCAGACCGGACCTCTTCGGCAACAACAGCAGCTCCGTCCGAACGGCGTTGAACTCCTGTCCGATCAACCTGACCTTCGAACCGATTGCGACGCGGGTAGTAACCACAGAGCGACTGAAGTACGACGTGGCAGTCCGGAACATTTTCGCCGAATCCACGCTCTCTACGGCGGAGTTAAGCGCCTCTCTGCCGCCCGACTCGACGTTCGTATCCGCAACGACCGACACGGGTTCATGCGTCGACGGGTTATCTCCCGAATGTGATCTTGGCGACCTCTCGCCCGGCCAAGCCGCGTCGCTTCAGTTCGAGGTCGACGCGGGGCCGCCCGGGGAGGTATTCGCGACGGTCTCGGTCAGTGCAATAAGCGGAGTCTTGGGAGAGGGCGTTTTCCAGGTCTCAGCTTCTGCTGCGACTCGGGTGTTGGACCCGACCGTCACTCTGACGATCTCGGCCAGCCCGCAAGGGTATGAGCCGGATCAAGACGTCACGTTCACCCTTGCCGTTGGAAATTCGGCGGCGAGCGTGGCCGAGCAAGCCTTGATACGATTCTTTCCCCCCGCCGGGATGATCCTGCAGTCCGCGATGATCGAGGGCCAACCCTGCACCGGGACCGACCCCGCTGGTCTGTTCGGCCGGAGATCTCCAGCCATTTTCCTCCGCCACAGCAACGATCGTCTATCACGCTCTCGCGGAGTTGGAAGGAACGACAATGGTGTCGGCGGAAGCGGAGGCGAACGGCGCAGGGAAACTCAGCAAATCTCTCGAGTTGATTCAGCTGGGATTGACGGACCTCGAACTCACGATAACGCCGTTCTCGCCGGCGAGGTACAAGAATGGCCAGGATTTCAACGTATCGCTGAAGGTCCGAAATATAGGCGCGAGCGTTGCCGAATCGGTCGCGGTGCGGTTTCCGGTACCCGCCGGAATGACGGTCCAGTCCGCTTCGATGTGGGGCGTGCCTTGCACGGGTACGACCGAGCTTGTTTGCTCGGCGACGACCATCGGTCGATTCAGTTCGGTTTCCGCGGACATCGTAGTGCTGCCGCCTCTTGGGTTGACGGTGTCCTATTCGCTTCCTGTCGTCGTGGAGGCATCGAACGCACCTACAGTGATGGGCACGCTCGACCTCTTGCCGCCCGCGCTCTGCTCCTCCGACGTTCAGCCGCTGCCGATCACTCTTTCAGAGGGCTTCGCGACGGCGTTCAAAGTTGCCGGGGTTCCATCGTTCTTGACGGGCCAGACTCAGTGGGAAGCCGGCTACCACGCGCCCGGTTCCGGCCTCGGTGGGGGCATCGACCAGGGAACGCGCTTTCGTCTGGTCTACAACGGTCTGCCTCCGGGTACCGCCGTCGATGTGCCGATCTTCATCGACACCGGCAGTCCCGGCGTCAGCGAAGACGGTCTTGCTCTTAGGCTCGTCGAGTCCCACTATCTGTCCGGGGCCGGCGGCACGCTCGCGCCCGGATCAGGAATGACGTCGATCCCGGCGCAGGGCGGCTTCGCCGTCGCGGTCTATGAAGTCGTCGATTCCGACCCCTTCTCCATCGAACAGACGCAAGTCGCTGCCGTCGTTCACTGCGGCGCCCAGCCCGGCTCCACGCCGATCGACGTAGCGGCTTCGCTTGCTCCGGTCAGCAACGATCTCGCGGCGTCGACCGTAGCTTCGGTTCCCCGCTTTCTGAACACGATCCCTCCCGGCGAGGACCCAGGGCCGGGTTGTCCCGCCGGACTGGTCCTCGCGAACCAAACGCTTTCGGGAACACAAACCCTGGAGGCGACCTCGATCGCTACTCTTGGTCCGAATCTGATCGTCAACGGCGCCAATATCGTGGTCAACGCGCCCCTAGTGACCATATTCGGCGGGACCGAAATCAGCGGAGTATTCAGCTTTGGCAACATCACATCCTGCCCTTGAGAGACGTCAAAGGCAGCAACTACGAGCGGTGCCAGGAAGAGGTCCTTCGTAGCCCGGAAGCGAATGAAAAGATGGCGCGCTCGGGAGGATTCGAACCCCCGGCCTTCTGGTCCGTAGCCAGACGCTCTATCCAGCTGAGCTACGAGCGCACGCAGTGAAGCGCGTAACTCTTTCAATCTAGCCCGTCCAGCCGGGGTGCGTCAATGCGCTCGCTCGAGTACCTCTCGGCGCGACTTGCGCCGAGACCGATGGCCGAGACGGATTGATATAGTCGAACTATGCTGCCCCGTTTCCTTCAAGCGTGCCGACGGCTGCCCGTCGACGCTACTCCGGTTTGGTTCATGCGGCAGGCGGGCCGCTACATGCCCGAGTACCGCAAGATTCGCGCGACGTGCTCAATTCTTGAGCTGTGCAAGACCCCCGAGCTCGCTGCCGAGGTAACGATGCAACCGATCGAGGCGCTCGACGTCGATGCCGCGATCATCTTTGCCGATCTGCTGCTGCCCCTTGAACCGATGGGGCTCAAGCTCGAGTTCGTCAAGGGCGACGGACCGGTGATTCACAATCCAGTGCGCTCGGCGGCTGACGTCGATGCATTGCTTACCCACAATGTTCACGAGCTCGAGTACGTCGCCGAGGCGATCCGCAAGACGCATGCGGCGCTGAACGGGCGCGCGCCGTTGATCGGCTTCGTCGGCGCGCCGTTTACCCTGGCGAGCTACATGATCGAAGGCGGCAGCTCCCGCCACTACGCCAACACCAAACGGATGATGTACTCCGAACCCGAGTTGTGGCGGCAGCTAATGGAAAAGATCATCGCCATGCTGACGCCGTATGCAGCGCAGCAGGTAGCCGGGGGCGCCGAGGCAATCCAGGTGTTCGACTCCTGGGCCGGCGCACTGTCGCCGGACGACTACGAGAAGTATTCGCTCCCCTACGCCCAGATGCTCGTCCGTCAGCTCCAGACCATCGGCACGCCAGTGATCTATTTCGCGACCGGAGCAAGCTCCTACATCCCGCTGCTGCATCAAGTCGGCGGCGATGTGCTCGGACTCGATTGGCGCACACGGCTCGACGAAGCCTGGAAGCAGATCGACTACGGGGCGTCGGTCCAGGGCAATTTAGATCCGATCGCGCTGCTGGCGCCGTTGCCCGAGTTGCGCGCGAAGGTCGAGGACATCCTCCGCCGAGCCTCCGGACAGACCGGGCATATCTTCAACCTTGGACACGGCATCATTCCCGAAACGCCGGTGGAGAACGTGCGCGCTGTCGTGGAGATGGTGCGCGAGTACCAACCCGAGAAAAAGGCCGATGAGTAAGCGCGTGGCCGTGGTCGGCGGCGGCATCTCGGGGCTTTCCGCTGCATACTTCTTGGCCCAGGCGGGGGCGGACTGCGTTCTGATTGAAGAGCAGCCGCGGCTTGGCGGCGTGATCGCCACCGAGCGAGTCGAGGGTTGTCTGGTCGAGGCCGGTCCCGACAGCTACATCTCGCAGAAGCCGTGGGCTCTCGAGCTGATTCGCGAGCTGGGCCTGGGTGATGAGGTGATCGGTTCAAACGACGATCGCCGCAAGACCTACGTGCTGCGCGGCGGGCGGCTACTGGCGTTGCCCGATGGGCTGCAGTTTCTCGCGCCGACGAAGATCCTCCCCATCCTTCGCTCGCCGCTGCTCGGACCGACCGCGAAGCTACGCATGGCGCTCGAGTATCTGCGACGTCCGGGCCCGGAGCGAGCGGACCGTTCGGTGGCGGAGATGGTGCTTGAGCACTACGGCTGGGAGGCGAACGAGTATCTGGCGCAGCCTATGCTGGCCGGGGTCTACGGCGGTTCGCCGGAGTCACTGAGCGTTAACAGTGTAATGCCGCGCTTCGTCGAACTCGAGCGACGCTACGGCAGCCTCTCACGAGGAATGCTCCAGGCGCGCAAGGCGGCTCGCGGCAACGGCGGAGCCAAGCCCCCCGCTCTGTTTCAAACGCTACGCGGCGGAATGCAGCTCTTGGTCGACGAGCTCGCTCGACGAATTGAGCCAGAGGTCGAGAGCGTGACGGCCCGCGCCGAACGCGTGCTTCCGCGCGAGGGCGGCGGTTGGGAGGTTCGCCTCGCCGATGGCGCGATCGAGGCGGATGACGTGGTGCTCGCTGCCCCCGCTTGGCAATCCGGAGCGTTGCTCAAAGGCGCGGATGCGGCTTTGTCGGAGCTGCTCGCTTCCGGCATCGGCTACAGCTCGTCAATTACGATCGCGCTGATCTACGACCAACAACAACTCGGGCGGGATCTCAACGGCTTCGGCTTTCTAGTGCCGCGGCGTGAGAAACGACCGATCGCGGCCTGTACCTGGGTCAATACGAAGTTCGACGGTCGCGCGGCGGAGAACCGGGCGTTGTTGCGGACGTTCCTTTCCGGGGACGACGCCGCGGACCGGCTCGGGAGCTCCGACGACGAACTGGCCGATCTGGCGCACGACGAGCTGAGTCGGATCATGGGATTCACGGCGCGGCCGGTCGCGCACCGCGTAAAGCGCTGGCGACGCTCAATGGCGCTCTACGGAGTAGGGCACTCGAAGCTTCTTGAGATGGTTGAAGATCGGCGGCGAGCGCTGCCGGGGCTCTACCTGGGCGGCAACGGATACGAGGGCATCGGCGTTCCGGATTGCGTTCGACGTAGCCGCGAGATCGCTGCCGCAATCACAGGCTCAGCATAGAATCCTCGTGGCGCGGAGCCCCAGCTCTGCCGCGTCTATTCTCAATCGACGCGAAGCGTAGACCGAGGAGCCGAGGCGTCAGTCGTGCCGCTTTTCTCTCGCCGAAAGATCAAAGAATGGATGAACCCAAGAGGAGTGAAAACAACGAGCAACAGCCAAAATGTCGAGACCGAGGATGCAACCGAGCTGGCCAGAGCGCCGGTGAAGGCGCCGACCACTACCCCGGCGCCGACGCTCGGGCCGATCGCGCGCTCCACCGACACCTGCACAACCGAGCCGAGCACGAATTCCACGGCGGCGATCGCGGCGGCGGCGAGTAGGATCAGGCAGGCGATCCCTCCGATCGAAAGCGCAGCAACCTCCAGGCTCGGCACAACGCTCGACGCCATACCTGCGAGCGAGGCTACGGCGATTAGCGCCAACAACGGCACGAACGTGGATTCGATCCTTGCCGGAAGGCGCCACTTCCTCTCTTTGCGTGGCCGGGCGCCAAGGAACACGAGGACGCTCAAATAGAGCCCAGCAAGAAACCCACGGCTGAAGATCGTTCCGGCTCGGAGCTGATGTACGCCGGAACGCTGAGGCAGATCGGCAGCCAGATCCAAGAAGCCAGGCCACATTCGAGCTGTGCCGAACGCTCCGCTCCAGCGGCCTCCCAACGTTCAAGCAGAGAGAGCGCGCAAGCAGGAGCCGCGGCCCAGATAGCGACGGCCGCAGTCACCGCGACGCTGAGGTCGAGCCAAAACGAGACACCCGCCGCCGCGACGATCGAGGCGACTGCGAGCCGTGAGGAATCTCTTCTGAGGACGCGCGTCAGGAAGGACCGCGCGCCCGGCGTCAGAGTGGAGAGAAATACCGCCCCCACAAGTGCAAACCCTATCGCTTCATAGTCCGGGGAAGGGCCGTGGCTCCACGTGACGAGATCAAATTCGACTTCCTGTTGCATCGCGCCGCCTCGAATCGCTGGGTCGGTCTGCACTGCTAGAGACACCCCTCGCGGCGCTTTGTTCCCCGAAACGGAGATCGGCGGCGAATCGAACGGCTTCGGGAAAGAACTTGAGAAAGTCGCCGCGAAAGTCTTCGTAGCACGCACGCAACGGCTCACCTCCCCGCGCCAGAGGGTTGCCCGACCGCGCTCGCCTGGCGATGCCCGCCAACGCGCGCTCGATCCCCTCGATTGAGCGATACGAACCCAGCCAGTCGCGGCCAATCATCGACGGCAACGCCCGCCGCAGTCCTTCGGGCAAGTCCGCTTCGCGCTTCTGTAGGCAGGCGTAGAATCCGGCCGTGAATTCGTCGAGCGAGACATCGGGCCGAAAGAACTCCCACTCGCTGGCCAGGAAGTGATCGCCATACATATCCAGCAGCACGCCGCCCCAGCGACGAAACGGCGGTTCCAAACGACGACGGCTGCGCAGCCCTATCGGGTGATAGTCGGCAAAAGCGTCAAGCCGCTGATGCATGCGAACGCCGGCTCGAACGCGCTCAGGCAGCGACTCCATGCCGGCCTTGTTGACGAAGTCGCCCGAGGCTTGCCCGATAATCCAATCCTCGTCGTCGCCCGCCAAGAATGCGTGCGCCAAGAAATTCACGGCGTTAGCAGCGCGGGCGGAATCGGGTCGGAGCGCTTGAAGACCCGGCCCACCCATGCTTCGTCGATCGAGACGTTGTTGACCTCAAGCGTTCGGCCAACCACGCGATCAAGCGAAACCCGCGAGGAGCTGTAGCTCCTTAACCCGTTAACCTCTCCGGTGCGCGCGGCGGCCAAATCGCGTTGGGCCTGAACGATCTGGAAGATCGTCGATGAGCCGAGCGCGAACCGTTTCTGCTCGGCTTCGAGCATTTGCTCGCGCAACTCGCGCGACTCCTTCGCGATCAGATAGGACTCGTGGGCCTGTTGCAGCGTGTCTACAGCGCGTACAACGTCGAGCTTGATCGAGTTCTCCTGCTGACGAAGAGTGATGTCGGTCTTGCGGCGGCGCAACAACTCGCGGGTCATGTCGGCCTGGGCCTGTCGGTTCTTGACCGGCACGTTCAGATTGAACCGCACGCCGTAGTCCGGAAAGTCGCGGCGGAAAACTTGTCCCAAGAGATTGCCGAGACCGCCGATAAAGAACGGGTCGGGCGGGGGACCTGGATTAGGGATTGCGTCTTCGTTGATGCTGCCGACGAGCCCGTTGTTGGTGGCAAAGGCGGTGACGTCGAGCGACGGCTTCAGTGCGTCGCGAATACCCTTCAGGTTAATGTCGCTGTTGTCTCGGGCGATGCGGTTGCCGGCAAGCGCGGGCTGACTCTCGAGCGCCAGGACGACTAGGTCTTGGACAGGCTCGATCAGTTCCGTCTCGGGTACGACGATTGAGTCGAGCGGTAGGATATCCACGCCGAGCAGAGTTGCCGGGCCGTGCTTGGTCAAGGCGTTCTTGAGGATCTCTTGCTGCTGGCGCACGGTCGACTCCGCGGCCACGAGTTGTTGCCGAAAGCTCGTCGCCTCAGCCTGGACGCGTAACACTTCGACTCGCGCCTGCATCCCGAGATCAACCTGTTTCTGGGTCTGGACCACGAGCTGCGTGGCAAGATCGTAGTCGGTTCGGCGGGCTTTGGCGTCTTCGATAAAGGCGACCAGGTCCCAATAGAGATTCTGCAACTGCGAGACGGTGGTCATGAGTTGCAGCTTGAAGTTGAGGTCCTCGATCTTGCGGTTGTTGCGCGCGATGACAATGTTGCGCCGATTGACGGTCGTGCCGAAGCCCTGCAACAAACGTTGCGTGACCGACGCGGAAAGATCGCCGGTGAGAGTGGGGTTGAACTCGGCGCGCTGATCCGAGGTCTCGTTGCCGAAGGTCGTGAAGCCGACGTTGATCTGGGTGCCGGTGACGAAGCCCTGCTGGTAGCTGAGGTTTACTGATTGGCCCTCCTGCACCAACGTATTCGTGCCCAGTACGAAGCTGCTGATCTGTGGGTTCGTCGTGTGGAACGGAGTAACGGTAACGCTGAAAGTCGGGTCGAGCGAGGTGGTCTGCGTGCCGAAGAACGAAGCCGCGTTGCCTGCCGCGCCGCCGCCTCCTCCGATGTTCTGTGCCTGCGTCGAAGCGCCCTCTGTGACCCCGGTTGCCTGTCCGCGGGCGCCGCCCCCGACCGCTTGACCCGAAGCGGACTGCGCAGTGGAAAGCGTACTGATCTGCGTTTGCACGCCGCTCAACTGCGCGCCGGACTTGGAGCGAAGAATGTCGGAGTCGGCTTCGAGCGGCGAGTAGCGCGCGACCTCAATGTCGAGATTGTTCTCGAGCGCCAGGGCGATCGCGTCGGCGAGAGTTAGATAGAGCTTGCCGGCGCGAATCAGCTCCTGCATCCGCCCCGTGTCGGCAAGATTCGCTTCCGGCACCTCAGGCGGATTGTAGATGCCGAAGTTCGGAAAGGTGCCGGCCCCCTTGGAGTAGTCCATCTTGTAGAGCTGCCGTGCCGGCAGCGGAACGGCGAGGGCTAGGATCAGCAGGACGGACAGGGTTTTCAGACGTGTCATAGGCTTTCAAATCCTCGGCTTTCGTTCCTTAGACGCTCAACGAAGCTGTTTCGGCTAGAAGAATTCCCCACCGCCGGCCGGCGCCGGCGTGGTCCTTGCGGGAAAACGAGCCGAACTTTGAATGTACGGCGCCGACGCGAGTTTTGTTTCTTCTGTTCCTGATTGAGGAGACAACGGCGGCCCGGACGACCTATTGGTATAGTGTGACTTTCCCACTCACGGAGAAGGAAGCCATGGCAGCGGAAGAACTCTATCATCCCCCGGACTCATTTCGGCAACAGGCCGGCGTCAGCGGCATGGAGGCCTACCAGGCGCTCTACGACGAGGCCCGCGACGACCCCGAAGGTTTTTGGGGCAAGCTCGCCGAAGAGCAGCTCGAATGGTTCCAGAAGTGGGACAAAGTCCTCGATTGGTCTGAGGCCCCCTTCGCCAAATGGTTCGTCGGCGCCAAGACGAACATGGCCCACAACTGCGTCGACCGGCATCTCAAGACCGCCCGGAAGAATAAGGCCGCGATCATCTGGGAAGGCGAGCCCGGCGACCAGCGTACCTTAACCTACCAGGAGCTGGCGCGGCGGGTGCAGCGCTTCGCCAACGTGCTCAAGACCCTCGGCTACAAGAGCGGCGACCGCGCCATTATCTACATGCCGATGGTCCCCGAGCTGCCGATCGCAATGCTAGCCTGCGCTCGCCTGGGCGTGATTCACAGCGTCGTTTTCGGCGGATTCTCCGCCGAGGCGCTCAAGACTCGCATCCTTGATCTCGAAGCAAACCTCGTGATCACCGCTGACGGCGGCTATCGGCGCGGCAAGGTCGTGCCTCTCAAGGTCGCCGTCGACGAAGCGCTCGAAGATTGCCCCGGCGTCAAGAACTCGATCGTCTACCGGCGAACCAAGCAAGAGATCACAATGCGGGAAGGCCGCGACCGCGATTGGGAGACCCTCGAAGCCGAAGCCTCAGAGAGCTGTCCTGCCGAAGAGCTCGACAGCGAGCATCCGCTCTACGTGCTATACACCTCCGGTACCACCGGTAAGCCGAAGGGCATCTGCCACACGACCGGCGGCTATCAGTTGCAGGTGCTGATGGCAATGCGCTGGGTGTTCGACATCAAGGAAGAGGACACCTACTGGTGCGCCGCCGACGTCGGTTGGGTCACCGGCCACAGCTACATCGTCTATGGCCCGTTGCTCGCGGGCGCAACGACGGTCATGTACGAAGGCGCGCCTGACTTCCCAGAGTTCGACCGTTTTTGGCGCATCGTCGACAAGTACAAGGTCAACGTCTTCTACACCTCGCCGACCGCCATCCGCGCCTTCATTAGGCACGGCGACGCTTTGCCGGCCCGTCACGATCTCTCGAGCCTGCGATTGCTGGGCTCGGTCGGCGAGCCGATCAATCCGTCGGCCTGGGAGTGGTATCACAACGTGATTGGCGGCGGACGCTGCCCGATCGTCGACACCTGGTGGCAGACTGAAACCGGCTCGATCATGATCTCGCCGCTGCCCGGAGCGACGCCGACGAAACCGGGCTCAGCGACGTTTCCGCTGCCTGGGATCATCGCCGACGTTGTGGACATGAACGGTGAACCGGTCCCGCCGGGGGGCGAGGGCTACCTGGTCGTACGTAAGCCGTGGCCGTCAATGTTTCGTACCCTATGGGGCGACCCCGAGCGATTCAAAGAAACCTATTGGAGTCAGATCGAGGGCATCTACTTTGTCGGCGACGCCGCCCGCCGCGACGAGGATGGCTACATCTGGGTGTTGGGTCGCGTCGACGACGTCATGAACGTCAGCGGCCACCGGCTCTCGACCGCCGAGCTCGAGTCCTCTCTCGTGCGCCATCCGTCCGTAGCGGAGGCCGCGGTGATCGGCAAACCCGACGAGCTGACTGGACAGGCGGTAATTGCCTTCGTGACGGTCAAGTCAGGCATCGAGGCTAACGACGCGCTGACAGCCGAGCTCCGCGACTGGGTCGGCCAGGAGATCGGCAAGTTCGCGCGGCCGCAACAGATTCGCTTCTCCGACGGACTGCCAAAGACCCGCAGCGGCAAGATCATGCGCCGCTTGCTGCGCGAGATCGTTACCCAAGACAAGGTGACCGGAGATATTACGACGCTTGAGGATCTGTCGGTGATCAATCGACTGGCTGCGCAACAGGACGAGGACTAAACGTGGCACTCAGGTCGTCAGGCACGTTGTGATTTACGAGAGGGCTGGAACTGGGTGCAACGCTCACTCATCCCCACAAAGGAGTCAACCATGGCGATAAAACGTCTTCAGGTCGGTCCGCGCATGAGCCAGGCTGTGATTCATGGCGACACGGCATACTTGGCCGGACAGGTGGCCAAGGGCGCGCCCGGGGGGTCGGTCGCCGAACAAACCCAGGATATTCTCAACCGTATCGACGGACTTTTGGCCGAAGCCGGCACCGACAAGTCTAAAGCATTGTTCGCAACCATCTGGCTCGCGGACATAGACACCTTCGACGAGATGAACGCGGTCTGGGACGCCTGGGTGGTTCCAGACAACACGCCGGCTCGGGCCTGCGTGAATGCCAGACTGGCGGCGCCGCAGTTCACCGTCGAGATTGCGGTTACCGCGGCGGCCTGACGCGACAACGCCAACAACCCCTGACGGATCGGCGGTAGAATTGGCCTGGCCATGATCGGTCGCACCATCAGCCGCTACCGCATCCTTGAGCAGCTCGGCGAGGGCGGCATGGGCGTCGTCTACAAAGCCGAGGACACCAAGCTCGAACGCAACGTCGCGCTCAAATTTCTAGCGGCGCATCTTCTCGACGACGACGAAGCCAAAGCACGTTTCCTGCGCGAAGCCAAGGCCGCCGCCGCCCTGCATCACCCGAACATCTGCCCGGTCTACGAGATCGATGAGGCCGACGGCAAGACCTTCCTGGCGATGGCCTTCCTCAAGGGCGAGACGCTGGAAGACCGTATCGCCAAGGGGCCGCTGCCGCTCAATGATGCGCTCGATATCGCTCGCCAGGTCGCCGAAGGTTTACAGGCGGCGCACGCCGAGGGCATCGTGCATCGTGACATCAAGCCGGCCAACATCCTTGTCTCGCCCGAGGGCCGCGCCACCATCATGGACTTCGGGCTGGCGCGGCTGACCGAGGCGTCGAAGCTTACGCGGGCCGATCAGACGGTCGGCACCGCGGCCTACATGAGCCCGGAGCAGATGCAGGGCGCCGAGGTCGACCATCGCACGGACATTTGGGCACACGGCTGCGTGCTGTATGAGATGGTCGCGGGTTTGCGGCCTTTCCAAGGTGAGTACGACCAAGCACTGGCCTACGAGGTCGTCCACGAGGAGCCGGAGCCGTTGACGGGGGTCCGGGCGGGCGTGCCGATGGAGTTGGAGTTCATTGCCGGCAAGTGCTTGGCGAAAGAGCCGAATGACCGCTATGAAAGCGCGTCAGAGCTTGCCAAAGACCTGCGAACGCTGGCCGAGAAGCTCAAGTCGGGAAGATCGCGCGTTCTGGCGGGAGCAACGGCAGCGACTCAAGCGACTGCGTTTTCCCAACAGTCCGCGACCCTGGCGACATCACCGCAAGACTCGGTGCTGAGGCGAAGATTACGCATGTTCCAAGCAGCGTTCGGCATCGCGGCGGCGCTTGCGGTAGGGCTCCTCGCTGTCACCGTGACGGATTTCCTTGAAGCTCCTCCGGAACGCCCGTTACGCCGTTTCACAGTCATCCCCGAAAACGCCCAGGAGGGTGCGGGCGGTTGGGCGGCCATCTCGCCTGACGGGAAGCACATCGCGTACATTTCAGGGGACGATGAGCAGACGCTGTGGGTACGAGACATCGATGGCGTTGTGCCGCGAAAGTTGCCGCAGACCGAAGGAGCAGCGAGACCATTTTGGTCGCCCGACAGCGAGTTCGTCGCGTTTGGCGCGGGCGCAGAGCTGAAAAAGATCTCCGTACAGGGTCGAACGCCCATCACGCTCTGCTCCCTGCTCGCCAATAACTTCCATGGCGGAGCTTGGAGTCCGGACGGCGAACGGATCGTCTTCGGCTCCGGAGGCCCGTCAAGTCTATTCGAGGTCTCGGCCCGCGGCGGACAGGCGGAGCAACTTTTTGACCACGCGCCAATGGAAATGGGAGCCGGCGTTACGAGTCCGCAGTTCTTGCCTCTCGAAGCGGGCGGCGGCGTCCTCGTCTTCGACGTGGGTAATCCAACAAATCGAGAGCTGGCGGTAAGAAACCTTGAGACAGGCGAGTGGGAGGCATTGGGAGCGGGGGCCTACCCGATCTATTCTCCGAGCGGACACATTTTGTATCAAACGGATCGTCATGAGACCGGGTTGTGGGCTCTACCTTTTTCGATTGAGACGTTGAAGCCGACCGGCGAAGCTTTCCCGATCGTCGAGAACGACGGCTTTCCCAGCGTCGCTAAGGATGGGACGCTGGTTTCGGTTGGGTCACGAGGCGTTGGACTAGTACAACTAGTGTCCCGTTTCTAAAGTTCGCGTAACATTATAGGACCCGTAGACGCCTTTTCTTTATGAAGGCGAAGACGACCACCGGGCCTCGACTGAAACCGCTGAAGCTGACTCCAGCGGAGCGCGAA
>Ga0315336_1000990_pt1 | contig 62355 bp, 56 predicted proteins | sample ASW5metaG_FD_204512 | JGI IMG/M metagenome (GOLD analysis project Ga0315336, IMG submission 204512) | Ammonia-oxidizing marine archaeal communities from Monterey Bay, California, United States - ASW #5 | ecosystem: Environmental > Aquatic > Marine > Intertidal zone | place: USA: California... | reverse complement strand
GTAATCAAGACGGGTTGCGCGAAGTCCGGTAGGCGCTTTTTCATGCGGTCGATTTTGCGCTGCGCCTTTTTCTCGCGGGCATCGATCATTTTTTGCATGTTGCCAGATTCATCGTTCTCGGCCATTTTTCTTTGAAATGCCGCAAAGGCGGATTCTTTTTGTTCGAATTGGAAATAGTTGCGGAGCTTTTCACTTACCTGGACGACGTTGGCGCTGCCCTCTTTGTAGAACTCAAGTTCGACGGCTTCCTGGCCGTTGACGCGAACGATGGTTTCGCGTTCTTTGGTGCCCATATCGACATCGGCGACATCTTCGAGACGGAGCTGTTCGCCCTGGGGCGTGTTGATGACGACGCCGCGAATTTCTTCCACATTTTGGAATTCATTCATGGTGCGAACTAAATATTCGGCGCGTCCTTCTTTGAGGCGTCCACCGGACAAGTTGACGTTCTGCTGCTGGAGGGCCAAGACAATGGCTTCAGGGGTCAGACCCAGATTTTTCAATCGGGAGGAATCCAGCATGATCTGGATTTCATCTTCGCGACCGCCTTTGACGATGACTTGTGCGATTCCGGGTTCGGCTTCCAAGTCGCCTTTCAATTCATCTTCAGCGGCTTCACGAATGTCGGTCAAGTCGGATTCGAGTTGTCGGGCCCGTTCATCGCGATCGGCAATGTCACTCAGATCGCGACCGCGGATGGCGACGCGCATGACGGGATCCAAGGTCGGGTCATAACGGAGAATGATGGGATTGCGTGTAACGCCTTCGGGGCGGTTAAATTGGTCGAGACTTTCCCGAACGTCCTGCATGGCGATATTCATGTCGGTGCCCCAGGTGAATTCGAGAATAATCTCGGAAAGACCTGCGGACGATACGCTGCTGACTTCTACCACGCCGGCCACGATACTGAGGCGTTCTTCGAGCTGACGGGTTACAAGTTTTTCGACGTCTTCCGGAGCGGCCCCTTCGTAGTCGGTACGAATGGTGAGGGTCGGATAGGAAATATCCGGCATGAGATTGAGGGGCAGCTGTTGATAGGAGCGCGCTCCGAACACCAGGAGCGTCAAGAACATCATTGCGACCGTTACCGGCCGGCGTATGGCGAGGCGGTAGTGCGTATTTTCCGGGGTATCGTTCATCGTTTCCGAACTACGTTAAACGCGATTAAAACTTACGGTGTCGGCCGCCGCCTTTGGATTCGTCGTCTTCGCCGCCCTGTTCCCTTTTTTCTTTGGCTTTGGCCAGGGCTTCATCGGCAGTGAGGCTTGCGGTGTCGTCGATTTCACTTTCCATGGATGTGATTTTAACACCGGCACCGTCTTTCAGAGAGTGTTGTCCGTTGACGACGATTTGCATATCGTCTTTGAGGCCCATGAATACCTGGACCATTTCGTTGTCTTCCAGACCGGTCGAGATTTTGACGCGTTTTGCGGTCCATACGGCTTCAACGACTTCCGGCACCGCTTCTGTATCTTCCTCAGCGGCATCGACCACTTCGATCTTCACGGCCGGATCGGATTCTTTTTTCTCGTCTTTTTCCTCTTCGGCGTCGTCGGTGACTTCTTTCGCTTCACGAGCCTCAAGGGCATATACGTATTGCTGGCCATTGTCTTCAACGATGGATTCTTTAGGAATAAGAATGACATTATTCATGGTGGCCATGACGAGTTTGACACGCGTAAAGGCTGACTCGCGGAGGAGACTGCGATCCATGTCTTCGAAATCCAACACGACTTTGATGGTACCGGTAAGCGGATCGACGCTGGGGTTGATGCGTCGAATACTGGCTTTGAACGTTTTCCCGGGAATGGCGTCAACTGTGACTTTGGCCTTTTGTCCGATTTTCAATCGGGACAATTCTTTTTCCGGAGGATTGATGGCGAGGATGTAGGAATTCGGGTCCATCATGCTGTAGACGATGACGCCGGACGAAACGAGCATACCGGGCTGAATCGCACGGGATGTAATGATGCCGTCGATGGGCGCTTTAATGGTCAGGTTGTCCAATTGAATTTTTTGGGTTTCCAACGTGGCCAAAGATTGGTCGTAGATGAACTTGGCGTCGTCCATATCCATTTTCGCGCCGAGGCCTTGATCGTGCTGACGTTTGGCGAGTTTGTAGGAGTTTTCATTTTGACGGGCCTGGACGGCAGATTGATTGTAGTTGGCTTGTGCTTCGTCTTTATCCAGTTCGGCCAAAACCATGCCGGCGGTGACGATGTCGCCTTCATCCACGAATACTTGCAAACAGCGCGCCGTGCTTTTGGAGGAGATGTCGACTTTGACTTCGGCTTCGATACGGGTGGAGGTTTCGAAGTAGGAAGAGATGTTGCCGCGCTCAGGGAGTTGGGCTTCGACAGGAACGATTAGTTCCTTCGTCTCCTTATCCTTTTTGGCAAAATCCTCGCCTTTTCCTTTTTCGCCACGCTGCATACTGCAACCGGTCAGAGCGACCAGCGAAATACTAATTGTCATTAAAACCGCTAAAATTCTCATTACTATCCCCGAAAAAATCGTAGTTAAGTAAAAAAGGCGCCAATACTCTTCCAATTGGACTCGTCAAGACTGCTATTGGTTGACCTTTAAAGACACAGGACTGATTAGTATAACTGATTATACCCTGCCGATATAACAATTTATGCGTAGTGAACTGTCAAGAGTAAACACTGCAAACGGGCAAAAGCTCCATTATCGACGTAAGTTACCTAAAATAAAGACTTACGACGAGGCGGCCTTTTTTATGCCAGGGAGTGCGATGGCAAAGGAAAGCCAGAACGTTACACTGACGACAAGCACCTCGATTCCGATTCCAGCGGCGAGGACTTCCTTTTCAATACCGGCACTTTGGTTCATAATCCAGGCTTGCGTTCCATGGGGTATGAACGTTGACGTGGGCGTTATGGGGAAGAAACTTACGATGGCGAGGGCACATTTTGCGGCTGCCATGAGGGCGAGGGATGGGCTATGGCCTAATGCTTTGAACATCAACACGATGGCCCATAAATCGACGACCTTGGTGAAAATGGTAATACTGCCGGTAATTGGCAAGGATTTACCAAAACGGTGGAATTCGACGCTGACAGCCGCCAGCAGCATGAATATTTTGTGAAAAATGCTTCCGTCTGTGCATTTATCGGCCCACGCGAGAAACCATTGGCGTCGGGTGAGCACGTAAATACCCGCGGCCGTCGCGACGACGATGGCGGCTGCGACAAGCCAGAATTGTTCGTCTGAGACGAGGGTGATCATGGCCAGGCCGTAGAGACCCAGTGCGAGAGTCGCAATGATTTCGATGATTCGGTCGAATAGAATCCACGCACCAACGCGCGGCGTGCGATGATTCCGGAGCGCCATGGGTGCGAATTCGCCGACGCGGCCCGGGGTCCAGTTGCCGGTGGCTTTGGATAGGAAATAGAGACTGAACGCGTGGCTATCTTTTCCCAATGCGTATCGCCATTTCACGGCGCGAAGCCAGGTGGCGCTGACAATAATCAACGCTGAGTAGAACACAAGGCTGAACTGGGCGGAGAGTAATTCGTCGCGTACGTCCCGCCAACCGAGGACCCAAACGACGCCGCAGTAGATGGTCAGGCCGACGAGGGCCATGACCCAAGCACGGCGGGCCTGTTTTGGGGTCAACAACCGGACGGGTTCAGAAGGATTGGATTCACTCATTGACGATACCTGGTTCCACAGCCCCTTACTATGCGGGAAGTGCGGTGAGACGATCAACCAACTCTAGTCGGTTCCCCATTGATACACGAAGACATCGTCGGAAGATGCTTCGTCGATGCGCGTCATATTGGCCTGTACCCATTCAATGTCGGGTTCAAATCCGCCGTGGGGCCATTGGTTGCGTTCGAACCGCCACCATTCGGAAATGAAGTACCCCTTGGGATGGGCTTCGACATACCGCTGCAGATCTTCTACTTGTTTTAAGTTATCGATGCCCGACTCGTCAACTTCCCACCATAGGGATCTGGTCGGGTACCAGTTGTCTGCGCGTCCCACGTAGTGCAAAACTGGGAGGAACGTCGTGGTGATGATGACATCCTCATTTTTCATATGTTGTTTCACCCACGCGGTCGGCTTTTTCCATTGAGGATGTCGACGTGCGAGCGATACATGGGACCCTTCGGCATATTCGATGGAATCGCCGGTGAGTTTGTAGGCGGAGACGCCGACCCGTCCCAAGAACAAAATGCACCCGATGGCGACAACCTTCGTGAGGATGCCGGGTTTCTCTTTTCGAAGCCATTCGACCAGAAACACGCCACCGTAGGATACAGCCATTACATAGAAGGGGAATAGAAAAAACATAAAGCGAGGTCTTCGATACCCAATGAAGAATGTGAGAACCAAAAGCGGACCCCAGAACGCGAGAGCGGCGAATATTCCGTGGCGACCTCGCTTCCAAATCATGACGGGGAATCCGATCATAGCGAGGGCGAAGTAGCCGATGCTGTGGTTGTCGGTGAGCCACATGAAGTAGTAGGCACGGGCGCCTCGTGCCGCGTCGACCATTCCGCCGCCTAGTCCCCCCCGGTCGTAGACGGCTTCCTGATCGAGGGGGTTCATGAGGAGCCGAAAACTGAAGAGGGTGATGACGCCTACGGCTCCGATGGCGACGATCCAAATCGTATCGGACGATTTTATTTTTCGATGGCCGAGCCAACTGCAACACACGAAAGCGCCGATGCCTGCCAAAAACAAGATAGAGTGAAACGAGGTGAGTATTCCGAGGGCGTAGGCGCAGAGTCCACTCACCAATGCACCGAGCAAGACGGGTCTCGACTTTTCCTCTTCCCCACTTTCGGACCAGGCCTTCCATAGGCATGCCATGACGATGAGGTAGAGCGACAGTTGGAGCGTGTAGAATCGCGCTTCTCGGGCCCATGCGATGGTCCACGGAGAGAGGGCCATCAGCCAGGCGGTCACGAGTGCAGGATAACGGCCGAGCAACGTGCGGGCGATCCAAAAACTCAGGAGTACGTTGAGCGCGGCGAACAGGACGGACGGCGTACGTAGTGCGGATTCCGTCATCCCCCATCCGTTGATCATGACGGAGAGTATCAAATTCCAGGTAGTGCCGTTGAAATAGGGAACGCCGCTTGGAAGGCGCGCCTCCCCTGTTTCAGCGATGCTCTTTCCGACGAAGGCGTGAATCAATTCGTCATGCCAAAGGGCGGGCGTAGACAACTCGGAAAAGCCCAGCCACAGCGAGGCCGCTACCGCAAGCAACACAACCCCTGCATCTATGGCCTTGTGATTTTTCAAACAGCCCCCTCGGTTGAACCTGTAACTATATTTGTTCTATACCCGTGAACACAACGATGCGGGAGCGTGCCTAGAAAGGCAGCGGTGAAAGTAGGGTGCGAACAATCCTCTGAAAGCGGGTTAAGCGGGGTTCGAGCCCTATGCGTTTGTTGATTTCGGGTGTAATGACGGCAAGAGAGCCTTGCTCGTTGGGATGAACCGTATCCGGTACATAGAGGTCAAAAAGGTTCGGTTGTTCGTCGAGGAGTTCGTCCCAGTTGGCTTCATGGTCGATGAGGAGTAAATCCCGCCGTTGGGCCACGTCGCGGTACACTTGATAATATTCTTTATAACGGGGCCGTTGTTCGAAAGATTCTCGTACGGGGGGATTCATGGTCATCAAAATAATTTCGCAATTCGGCAATGCGTCTAGAATCCTGTCGATGATCAAATCCAGATTCGCCTCGGATTGTGCCAGGGAAATTCCACGATTGGCTTGAGCATCGTTGATGGCGAATTCAATGAAAATTGTATCCGGAGCATCTCCCAAGATTACATCGAGGACAGCAAGTGCCCAAATTGAATCTGTTTGACCAAACGCTCTATTGATTACCGTCGTTTGTCCAGGGAATCGTGCATCCAGATCGGCATCCAACGTTTGAACCCAATTGCTTAAAATAATATGGGTAAGACTGGTCCCAAAGGTGACGACCGTCTGAGATTCGCCGTCTTCGAGATTAAACACGAGCTCGGATTTTTGTTGTATACCGAGTGTATTGTTCGACCCGCCAGAATTACACCCGGCGAACGAGATGGCGAGGGAGACGAGCAACAATGCCGTCGTGCGGGAAAGTACAAAATTCATCTTCGAAGTTTATCAACGACATGGGAAGGATACAAGGTTTCGCCGGGCGAGGCGACGGCCGACGACTACCTTTGTGAATCTTTGCTGACTCCGATATAATCCGGTTTACGACGTTGACCTTCGGAAGGACCATCACTTAAACATGTCGCAGTTTACGCTTGCCATCTGTGCCCGCAATGCCCAGGACATTATTGGGGAATGCCTGGAAAGCATCCAGAATCAAACCGAGGCGCCGGATGAAGTGATCGTGGCGGTGGACGAAATGTCGGACCCGACGGTGGCTGTCGCCGAGGAGTACGGTGCGCGCGTAATTGCCAGTAACGCGACGGGGTTGTACGAAGCGCGGAACGCGGTGTTAGATGCTTGTACCACGGAGTTTTTAGGGTTCACGGATGCGGATTGTGTGCTTGTTCCGGAATGGGTGGCTCTGGCCAAGAACGTATTAATGACGAAGGAAGAAGTGGCGGCCGGTACGGGGCGACATCCTCCTGTAGGTGTTCGAAATCTCGCGTCGTGGCTTCACCACATGTGGTACGTAGTGGAAACGGAAGCTACGGGTGTCACCCACGGCATCATCGGCGGGAATTCTTATTTTCGAACGCAGGCCCTCCGCGACGTGGGCGGTTGGTTGAACCTGCCTCGCCATAGTGCGGCGGAGGACATGTACATAGCCCACGCGCTTGAACAGGCTGGGCATACGATTTGGTTTGAAGAAGGGGTGGCCGCGCAACACAACTACGAAACGCGTCTCAAAGGTCTTTGGAAAAAAGGCGTGATGATGGGCAAGGATATCGTGGTGATGATGCGGGCGACGAAACGTCGCGACTCGCTTTGGCTTTTCACTCTCGCCATACCGTTGGTTCTTCTTACATTGATCGTAGGGGTGGTTGTGATTCCATTCAATCCGCTGCTCGGGCTTATTCTCATCAGCCTTCCGTTGGATGGGTCATTCATTTTTTTCTGGATTAAGTTTGGCTCTTTCTTTATGACATTCCCACGATGGTTTGCACGTTGGGTACTGATCGTTCCGTACTCCTGGGGAATTCTGAAGGGACTTGTGGCGACGATTCCCGAGGAAGCTATTGAACACCAGAAGAATCTTGCATGAAAAAAATCGGGCTCATCTCTTCCCACGGCGGGCATCTTACAGAACTCTTGGAATTGGCTCCGGCGTATGAAGGCATGGAGAGTTTTTATTACTGTTACGATGCGGACACGACCCGGAAATTGCCCAATGCGTACGTGATCCCGAACGCTCCCTACAATCCTTTTTCCGTGTTACTCAATTTCTGGAAAGTATGGAGGATTCTACGGAATGAAAAGCCGGACTGCCTCTTGTCGACGGGTGCTGAATTGGCGATTCCTCCATTCCTGCTCGCGAAACTGATGGGTATACCGACGGTCTATATCGAGTGCGGCGCCCAAGTCACTTCGGCATCGTTTACGGGGCGGATTCTGGTCCATGTGGCAGACGAGTTTTACATTCAGTGGCCTGAATTGGAAAAGGTCTATGGTCCGAAAGCGAGATTTGTGGGAAGTCTTATCGATGAAATGCCGGAATCTGTATCGTGATTTACGTGACGGTGGGCACGATGCATCTCGATTTTCCACGGCTCATCCGGGCGGCGGATCGGTACGCTGCTGCACGGGAAGAAGAAGTGATCATCCAAATTGGTTTGGGCAGCACGGTTCCGACAGATGCAACACTGTTCGACTTTAAACCGCGCGAGGAGATTCTGGAGATCCAACGTGACGCCCGCATCATCGTGACGCATGCAGGAATTGGTTCAGTGATCGACGCCCTTCAAATGGAAAAGCCGCTTATCGTGGTACCGCGCCTCAAAAAATTTGGGGAACATAATTCGGACCACCAATTGGAATTGGCGCGAGCGGTTCATCGACGCGGTTGGGCGGTGTCATTGGAGGACATCGACGATTTGATGGGACGGCTGGATCGTCCGCCGCCTGCGTACGCGAATTACACCCCTGCGAAAACAAGCTTGATCGATTCCGTGCGATCGACTATTTCGACGTTGACTGAATAGCGTTCTTTCGAATTTCCCAAACGGCTCCGGCCATCGCCAATGCCGAGAGAATCAACAGGAGCGGCACGGAAGTCAAAGGCATTACGGGCGATGGGGAGAAATCGAAATTGACGATAAACGCATCGGTATTCAGCGGGCTGAGAAGGACTGCGGATCCGGGGCCGGGATCGAAATCGGTGGATTTGTAGAAGTCGCCCGTTAACGATACGTTTTTCGAATCGTCGACGAAGATGCCGTATCCGAAAACTTCACCCGACATCCCTTTGGCCCAGACGAAATTCCCATCGGGTTCGAAACGGGCAATGAAAACATCGCGCGGAATCCCGCCGAAGAGGTTGGCAATCGGGCCGAAATCGAACTGAACGCTGCCAGTCAACTCACCCACGATATAGGCGTTGCCATCGGAATCGGTGGTAATGGCACGACCGACACCGCCACCGTTCATTTCTCCGAAGCCTTTGGCCCACGCGAAGTCGCCGTTGGTATCCCACTTGTTCACAAAGAAGTCGTCGGTCAGGCTAGCTGTTAAGACGGAGGAGCCGGCACCGGGATCGAAATCGACGGACACGGAAAATTGCCCTGTGGTCAATACGTTTGCGGAGCCATCAACGGCGATGCCGTATCCAAAATCGTTGCCGAACCCGCCGAAGGACTTTGCCCATTCAAGGTCGCCGGCACTGTCCAGTTTAGTGACGAAAATATCGGATAGTCCTATGGGAGATAAATTCGACGTGCCAATGCCGGGATCATAGTCGCCAGCCGCGATGAAACTTCCGACCGTGTAGGCATTGCCAGCACCATCAACGGCTATCGCGCCGGCCTGATTCCCAGGGAATGATTTCGCCCACAGAAGCGCGCCGGAGGAATCTACCTTACAAACAAACACATCGCTCGCCGCAGTACTTGTGAGAGGCGATGAGCCCGCACCGGGATCGAAATCGGCCGTCCCGGAATAGAGGCCGGTGATGTGGAGTTGATCGGAGGAATCGATATCGATGGAAATGGCTTCGTCGAAGCCGGTGCCGCCCATGGACACCGCCCAGACGAACGAACCGGCGGAACTGAGTTTTACGATAAAAATATCGCTGTCGCCGGCGCTGGTGAGGGGTGACGAACCCGCACCAGGATCGAAGTCGACGGTATCCTGGTAACTGCCAGTGACGTACACATTGCCGAGGGTATCCTCGACGATACTATAGGCCAGGTCGGCGTCCGTTCCTCCGATTTGCTGATTCCACAGGAGGTTGCCGGAGACATCCAATTTATTGACATAGATGTCGGTGTCACCATTGGACGTCGCATTGAGCGTTCCGACGCCGGGATCGAAATCTCCGGTGGTATCGAAATATCCGGCCGTATATGTGTTGCCGGCCGCATCCACGATGATGTCGCGGCTGTTGACGTAGTTCATACCGCCGAGCCGTCCTGCAAAGGAAAAATCGACGTTCTCGAATCCGTCAGAATATCCATAGGCTTCGCCGTTTGCGTAGGAGGGTGTCGTCGCACTCAACCATAGTAAGGCCAACATCGTGCAGACTACCGCTTGTTTGCATTTTGTTGGATTCAGAATCGGAATGGTATCCCGGAACCTGTTAGACATGATGACGTTACTCCACAAAATAATGAATGATGTATGTATGGTGGTTGTGGCCCAAGCCTGGACGATACCACTTCCGATGATAATAACAGAAGAAAGTAATTCTGTATAGAGATATTAGCGTAATATTGTTATTATGGTTTTTGTCCTATTTAGCGGTTTTTCGGGCCTTTTTTGTGGATTCGGTCTGGCGAGCTATTCGTCCGCGCCTCCAGACTCGGGGGAAAATGAGCTGAACGTGTACGAAGCCGAGAGCGCAACATGATCCCCAAGCACCCGATTCTGTGTTTCGGACACCAGATCGACGAATTCGCGGGACGTCTTTATCCCGTAGACCGTGGCACATTCGCCATCTACGCAGCAGTCGCCATCTTCGCTATCGCACTCGGAAATATCTACCCTGTCTACGTCCATTCCTTTTTCGACGGCGATCTTTTGAAACGTGTCCACTTCTTTTGAGACATTCTCGGACGACATGATGGCCATCATAAATACCACTGATGAATCGGGAGTGTAGCGGCGCTTTCCTGCGACCAACGACAATTCATTTCGATCAGATTCGACGGAAACGAAGCCGTATTTATCATTTTCCACGAATACTGTCATTTGGGTATTTAGGTCGTCGACTGATCCGTCGAAAACGGCCAATGGCCGAAAGGGGTTGCGAGGATCCATTTCACCGACGAATTTGGGAAGCGCCCACCACACGGTGAGTCCGAAAACGAGGGCCATTCCGATGGCGGCTGCCATTTGGAACTGGGACGGCCTTACGAGAATGCGAGTCTCGCCGTGTTTCCCTTCCTGGGCAACCATCGACACGTCGCCGTCTTCGGCACCATCGAAGTCAACGACCGCAAATTCGAGTTCATCTTCGCCGGAGGAGGTCAGTTCCCGATACAACATCAACGAAAAATACACGACGACTGATGCGACAGAAACGAAGGTCAATAATCCAATCAATTCACGCATGGCACCCTCCCCAAGGTTTTCGTAATTAGGTTGTATTCCTATCATAGCACGGTTTCATGCAGACTTCCGGAACGGTGTTATCCTCTATTTGGGCCATTAAAACGGTGGTGAAGGCTGGTTTTGATTTGATATGCTGTCGTTTCGGAATCAACTCAGGAGAAACACACATGGCTAGTGATGTGATGGTAAAAACTTTTTTGGCGGGGCGCGGATATTTCGGTTCCCATTTGGCAGACTTGTCGGACGAACAACTGACCACGGTACCGGAAGGCGCGCACAACAATATTATGTGGAACGTCGGTCATATCTTGATGTCCAATTACGGAATGCTTCACGGCGCGAGTAGTGTGGACGTTCCTGCTCCGGCAGAATGGGGTCCATTGTTCAAAGGCGGATCCTCTCCATCCGATTGGGGTGACGATGCTCCTTCCGCTTCGGAAATAATGGACGCTTTTAACGCTCAGTCGGACGTTATTATTGCTGACTTGAAAGCGGACAAATTCGGCGACTTCAAACCGATGGACCTTGGCGGTGGATTGCAATTGAACTCCGTGGACGAAGCCTTGGGGTTTGTGGTCATCCACGAAGGTGTTCATCATGGGAACGTCATTTCCCTACGGAATCTGTTGGGCGTTGGAAAGTAAACGACGATGGCGAAGACGCTACCCTTAGCATTCAAAACATTCCGGATTACGCGCTTCCATCTCATGCGCGAGGTGGACGGGTTGTCGCATGAGCAGCTGTTGACCATTCCGGAGGGGCGGGAAGACAATATCCTCTGGAACATTGGTCATTTGTTGTGTTCGATTTCGCGATTGACGTATGTGTTCAGCGGCTACGATTTGCCTATCCCGGAACGTTATTTCGGATTGTTCGGGAAGAATACGAACGCGTTAGATTGGGAGTCCAATCCCGATCCGGATGAGGTACTCACGTATTTCACCGAATTGCCGGATAAGATCGAGAAAGATTTTGCTGCGGGAGATTTTACGGAGTACAAGACGCTCCAAATCGTTCCGGAAGACGACATTCAGAACGTGGAAGAAGCCATCGCGTTTCATTGCTTCCATGAAGGGCTGCATATTGGTAAAATTCTTACGTTGAAGGAAGCCATGGGGTTGCCTGTTAAGGGGGGTTGACCGGGAAGACCGGTTGGCTGTAGATCCAGTCTATGCTGGTATCCATTATTATTCCTGCGTACAACGCTGAACGTACATTGGACGAGTGTCTGCGTGCGTGTCTCGCCCAAACCTACCCGGAATTCGAAGTTATTGTCGTGGATGATGGCTCGACAGACTCGACCGCTGAAATCGCACAGGCCATTGACGGCATCATCTATGTCCATCAGGAAAACGGTGGACCTTCCAAAGCACGCAATGCGGGCGCTGCGCATGCGAAGGGTGAAATCATTGCCTATACCGATTCCGACTGCATTGCCGAACCGGACTGGATCGAGAAACTGATGTCGATGTTTGAGGACGGTGTGACGGCAGTGGGTGGAACCTACGGCATCGCGAATCCGGAATCAAAATTGGCTCAACTGGTACACAACGAAATCGTGTATCGGCATGGCCAATTCGAGCAGGAAGTCGATTTTCTCGGCTCCTTCAATGTGGCCTACCGGAAAAAAGATTTCGATGAGGTTGGTGGTTTCGACGAAGATTTCAAGATCGCATCGGGCGAAGACAACGACCTGGCCTATCGACTTCACGACACCTGCGGCAAACTCTATTTCACACGTGAAGCGGTGGTCAACCATTACCATCCGGAAAAAAGTTGGCCTTATCGTCGTACTCAAATGCGTCACGGAATCTGGCGTATGAAGATTTATGCCAAACATCCGAAACGAAGTTCTGGCGACAAATACGCGGGTCCCGGCGCGTTTGCAGGCCCCCCACTTTCGTTGCTTCTCATCGCAGCGCCGGTCTTGTTGTTAATCACCGTCAACGTGATCCAGTTTTCGGCATTTATGGTGCTCTATGTCGCCTGGAGTTTTTTGGGTTACTTGTACCTTAAGACCAATTACGCGGTTTTGGAAGCCGTTTCGAAGAATATAGGCAGCTGGGAATCGGTGGGCGTGCTGATCAGTTTCTTGTTTTTCCGTGATGTGGCCCGCGGTCTGGGGTTGATAAAAGGAGTGTGGCACTTTATCATTCTGAGGCGGGAGACTCTCTAGTGGCGAAAGTGTTGGTTATCATACCGGCGTATAACGAAGCCGAATCCATTTCGGATGTGATCGCTGCGCTTCAGGAACAGGTGCCGGACTACGACATCGTGGTCGTGGACGACGGTTCGGCGGATTCGACGTCCACAATCGTCCGAAGTATTTCCAATGTTGACCTTATTCGCCTTCCCTACAATATGGGTATCGGGTCTACGATGCAGACGGGATATAAGTACGCGGTGCTCAACGATTACGACGTGGCGGTGCAGTGTGATGGTGACGGTCAACATCCGGTCCACCAGATGAAGAGTATTGTGGATGGCGTACTGGAAGGGAAGGCCGATATGATTATCGGATCTCGGTACGTCGCCGATTCGGATTATACGCCGTCTATCTTTCGGCGGATTGGAAAAAGTCTTTTATCCCGTATTGTGAATTCGGCGGTGGGCGGCGGTGTCACGGATACGACGAGTGGTTTTCGCGCGATGAACCGGTCGGTATTGGCGTCGTTCGCGCATAGTTACCCGGATGATTATCCGGAAGCCGAGGTTCTGGTCTCTCTTTTCAAACGGGGACTAAAGGCGGTTGAAGTACCGGTGAATATGATGCCCCGTCAAGGCGGCGAAAGCTCCATCAACTCGCATCGCGCATTTTATTACATTATTAAGGTTACCTTGGCGATTTACATCAGTCTTTTTAAGAACTACTCGAAGATCCATGAACCCAATGGACCTGATGCTATCCCTCTCAACGAAAAACCGGAATCACATTAATGGAAGAAACGGCGTTACTTACGATACAAGCCCCCCACCGGGTCGCCTTGATGGCGCTGAGTATTTTATTAGTGCTTATCGTGCTGGAACTGGTGCGACGGGAACATCTGAAAGAACGGTACGCCTTGTTGTGGCTTGCGACTTCGGGTACGGGATTGGTGGTTGGAGTTTTTCCGCAGATTCTCGTTTGGATTACGACGACGGTGCGTTTTCAATTGCTGACTACGCTGTATGCGATTTCCTTTGTGTACGTTCTCGCGATCATACTTGTGTTTTCGGTGATTGTTTCCCGTCTTGCGGAACGAAACCGAAGCCTTGCGCAAGAAGTGGCACTGTTGTCCAACAGAATCAGCCATCTGGAATCGGACGATGACGCCTGATCAGGAGTCACCGAAATTCTCCATGCCGGTGCAAATCCTGTTTTGGGTGTGGGTTGTGGGCGGTACGATTGCGTTCTTCTATGGATTCGTCGATAGTTTTTACGAGGCGAACCAGTCAGCCATAGCTTCGTTGTGGGATTCGATGCCGTTTTAGCGTAAGTTGCAATCTCCTAGGTTCAATCCTTACGATCACCCTTCAATGAAACGATGGATTAAAAGAAGTGCATGGGCCATTCTCGGCCTCGTAGTGGTTTTTCTACTCATCTTCGCGGTTTACATCAGCCCTATTGGTGATGCTCCACGGGCCGATGTAGCGGAGCACGTCTTTCTTGCCCCTCTCAGCGTAATCATTCTTCCTGAAAACGCCAAAGACCTAGATCTGGAACTCATTCAAGAAGAACTTCCGTTTCCCATCCCTAGGTGGTTAATCAAACCGTTCCGGCCAACTTCCGTATCGTTGGCGGCACGGATCGACTCGGACGACGCTGTAATTCTCGACGGACTATTGGCGGCGCCCAAGGGGAGCAGTATCATTCATGATCTGGCGGCAACCTCTTCGGCTCTGGACGCGTTCGATGAAATTGAATGGCCGACGGAACCCATTCGCCGTTTGGAGAATGGACACATCACTCTGGACGGGCATGTGCCTCTTGACGAAATCGCGAAGAGCGATGTCGACCAGCTTTGGAACCAAACATTGGCGCCTTCGTCATTGGGTATGAACCAGAAGCATTTCATCGAAGGGTTCATGGACAATCGTATCGGGGAAGGCTATCTGGCAGGGGCTTCTCTGTTGAATGCGTTGGGCATTGATTTGAGCGAACAAAACCAGAATATCACGATCAGTTCCTTTCAATTTGTACGCACGATGCGATTTACATTTGACATCGCTTCGGACAACGCTCTGGAAATCCGTATCGAAATGGAGCTTCAGCCGGAAAGGCAGAATCGTCTCGGCGCGGTAAATCTGAAGGGCGGCTTGAGTGAAGCGTTTTCCGAATGGGGCACGTCGCTAGAAGAGACGCATGGCGTTAAGCTGACTGGAAAACGGAGCGACATGTCCAATATATCGCGTTACAACTATCGCGTGTCGGATGCTCGCCCAGTGTTGCGGTCGTTGATCGATTCGCTACTAGACCGTTAATCGATTTTCTTGCGGCCGTCCATGGCGTGACTCAAGGTCATGTCATCGGCGAATTCCAACCCACCGCCCATGGGTACGCCCTGGGAAATTCGAGTGACTTCGATCCCCATGGGGCCGATCTGGCGTGACAGGTACATGGCAGTCGCTTCACCTTCGGCGGTGGCGTTTGTCGCGACGATGACTTCTTTGATTTCCGACGTTTCCAACCGTTGAAGGAGGCCGTCGACGTGTAACTCGGATGGACCCACACCGTCGAGAGGGTTCAACACGCCGTGAAGTACATGGTAGACGCCTTTGTAACTACCGCCTTTTTCGACGGCCATGGCGCCCGCAGGCTGTTCGACTACGCACAACACGCTCTGGTCCCTCGATTCATTGGTGCATATCGTGCACGGATTGATTTCGGTGAGGTTTCTGCAGATAGAACAATGGGTGATCTTGTCGCGTGCATCTGCGACGGCCCGGGACAATGTTTCAGCATTTTGTTTCGGGGCGCTGAGTATATGGAGGGCCATTCGTTCCGCTGACCGTTTGCCGACGCCGGGAAGTAATCGGAATGCTTCAATGAGCCGTTCGACAGCGGGGCTATTCAGTAGCATCCAGGATTATCCTTCTTCCGACATCATTTGTTCTCGAACTTCGGCCCATTGAGCCAATTTTTCTTGCCGCGAAATGATATCGAGACGTTCGGGAAAGAGAATTCCGTCGAGATGGTCGTATTCATGTTGAATAATTCGGGCGAGGAAATTCGAGGCTTCGAATTCGGTCCAATTCCCCTCCAAATCTTGCGCTTTTACCTCGATACGCGTAGCGCGTGGCACGTCGGCATATACGGCTGGCATGCTCAAACATCCTTCTTCGCCGGCTTCTTTACCTTCCATGGTCAAGATTTCGGGATTGACGAGGACCATTTCCTCCCCTTCGGGTTCTTGAAGAACGAAGAGACGTTTCGAAAGTCCAATTTGGGGTGCCGCCAGCCCTACGCCCTGGCTGGCGTGCATGGTTTCCAGCATATCGTCGGCCAACGTGGTCAATTTCTTGTCGAAAGATTCCACCGGATCCGCTTTCTGCGTGAGTGGATCGTCGGGGAAATAAACCAAATTCAGTACGGGCATAAAAAAAGAACCTTTCACCCCCATCATAACATAGAGGTGAAAGGCTCCCAAAACCGTTTACGACCGAATCGTTCTTTCGAGTTCGGATAATGTTTGTTTCGTCACGTCATTGGATCCGTGTTCTTCCTGAATCTTTTGGCAGGCGTACAAGACCGTCGTGTGATCCTTGCCTCCGAAGGCTTCGCCGATTTCGGCCAGGGTCATACTGGGGATAAGGTCTTTGCACAAATACATGGCGATTTGGCGGGGATAGGCGATTTGGCGTTGGCGGCTTCTGCCGCGCAGATCCGAAATACGCACATCGAATTTTTCAGCGACCGCTTTTTGAATGCCTTCCAAGCTGATGGGCTTAATTTTTGCGCTACCAATCAAGTCATGGAGTACCTGCTCCACCAATTCCAACGAAATGGGTTGTTCGGTGAGTTTACAGAACGCGATAACGGTTACCAATGCGCCTTCCAACTCCCGAATATTACTGGTGACGCAGCTGGCAATGTAGCGTACTATTTCCGATGCCAACACGAGGTTTTCTTCCGTGGCCTTGTTTTGCAGAATAGCGATACGGGTTTCGATATCGGGTGGTTGAATGTCGGTCACCAAACCCCATTCGAAACGGGACACCAGACGTTCTTCCAAGCCCTGAATTTCTTTTGGACCACGGTCACTGGCCAGCACAATTTGTTTATGATTATCAAAAAGTTCGTTAAAGGTATGGAAAAACTCTTCCTGGGTCGCTTCTTTACCGGCGATGAATTGAATGTCATCGATGAGCAGCAAGTCGACCTTCCGATATTTCGCGCGAAAACGTTTGGTGGTTTTGTTTCCAATACTGTCGATGAGTTCATTCGTAAATTTTTCGGACGAAATGAATACAACATTCGCTTTGGGATTCTTTTGCAAAACGGCAATACCGATGGATTGCATTAAGTGAGTCTTGCCCAATCCCGTCTGCCCATACAAAAACAATGGGTTGTACGCACGAGCCGGCGATTCTACCACGGCTTTTGCAGCGGCATACGCGAAACGGTTCCCCGAACCGATCACGAAACGGTCGAATGTATACCGTTCATTAAAACCCGGCTGATACCGCTTTAACTTGGGTCCGCTGAACGTCTTCGGTACGGCTATCGCTTCGGTGATCGGGGCAACATCGGTCTCGGGCAACGGCGTGTTCAATTCCTGCATATCTGTCGCAGCCAGAAACTGCACGTCCGAAAAATCATCGACGACTTGCTTGACCGATGTGCTGACGGCATCCAAATAATGATCGCGCAGCCAGTTTGCGAAGAACTGACTTGGTACTTGAACAGTTAAATTTCCATCTTCATAGGAATGAAAACGGGTTTGGGAAAACCAGTTTTTATAACTATGATCGTCTAAAATATTCTGTAAATGGCCTTGCGCCATTAGCCATGGGTTCATGTTTTCCGTGGCCATGCTCTCTCCTGTAATTCGTTTAAGGCGTCTAAATTAGACTCCACCCAACCCAATTTGAATGATATGTACACCCAACACTCTTCAAAATAACGTGGTGGAAAAAAAAGAAACTGAGAAGGTTTTCCCCGCGATTGCCCCCAGTTCCGAACGACTTATCCACAAGTTATTCACAATGGGGGGCGACTATTCACCCTATTTGCACAAATAAATCGACTTTTGACTGAAATTCACATCAATTAAAACTCGAAATACTCGAATCAGCACATCTTTTCCACACACTCTCCACATCATAATACCCCTATAGAATAAGGGTTTTCTGACATATAGAACCTCCAATCTTGCCAAAAAAAAGTTCCCATGTCAAGTCATTATTAATTTTTTGTTATTCAAGGCCTTTTGCCCACTCCCACATGCCGTCCATTTCCTCTAAAGAAGCATTTGAGATGTCTTTTCCACTCTTGACCAATCCCTCACACATCCGATTGAATCGATTGGTGAATTTCAGATTTGTGCGTTTCAGTGCGTTCTCGGGGTGATGCTCCATGACGCGACAGAGGTTTACGACGGAGAATAGTAAGTCCCCCAATTCTAACTCGACTTCGTCTTCGGAGTCCTGTTTGGTCCACGCGTCTCGCACTTCTTTTAACTCTTCCAACACTTTGCTAAAAACGTCTTCAACATCCGGCCAATCGAATCCAACTTCGGCCGCTTCTAGTTGAATTTTCCACGCCTCATCTAACGAGTGTTCAATCCCGCTCATGCTGTACCTCTTTCTTTTGAATTCACTGAAAGAATTCGATTCCAATTTTGAAAATTGTGTAGGATCACCTTAACGATGGAAACGGATCTTAGATGAAACCAATACTAGCGATCACTATGGGCGATATCAATGGAGTAGGACCCGAAATTCTGGTTCAAGCCTCCACGCATTCTTCTTTTGTTGAAGATGCGGTTCCTCTCGTGATCGGATCCAGTTCTGTTTACGAAACGGTGCGTTCCTCGTATGGAAAAGGACTTCCCTTTCAACTGATTGATCATCCGGACGAAGCGCGTGAAGTCACAGGCGCGATTCCATTTTGGGCGGCGTCCGATACGGACATCGATTGGACTCCGGGGAAGTTGTCCGCAGAAGCGGGCAAACAGGCGATGGACTGGTTGGACGTTTCGATTGACCTTACATTAAATAACTCTACACATGGAATCGTAACCTGTCCCATCAATAAGGAAGGCATTCATATGGCCGGGTACACGTATCGCGGTCACACGGATTATCTTGCGGAAAAAACTTCCGCCCCATCGTATCGCATGTGTTTGTTTACGGAGACCTTGCGTGTCATTCACGTATCGGACCATGTTCCTTTGCGTCAGGCAATCGACGATTTGAACCCTGAAATCATTGTAGAATCGGTCAAAATAGCCGAGGATGCCCTCAATCGCCTAGGTACTTCCACGAAGCATATCGGCGTGGCTGGATTGAATCCCCACGCGGGAGAAGCGGGCGCCTTTGGTACGGAAGAAATCGACATCGTCATACCGGCTGTTAAAGCCTGCGTTGCCCAGGGAATCCATTGTACGGGCCCCCACTCTCCGGACACGCTGTTCAATCGCGCGTTCGATGGGGAGTTCGACGCTGTAATCTGCCTGTATCATGATCAGGGACATATTCCGATGAAATTGGTGGCGATGGACGATGGTGTCAATGTAACCTTAGGCCTGCCGATCGTACGAACGTCGGTCGATCATGGCACGGCTTACGATATCGCAGGAACCCATACAGCGCGAGAAAACAGTTTGTTGGCAGCGACGAGAATGGCGGCCCAACTTTCGAGGACTCTATGAAACCAAATCGCCGACTAGACGCATTCCTAACGTCAGTTGTTTTTATTTTTTCATGTTCGGTTTATAGTGCTGATACATTGAAACAACAAAAGAAGCGTTTCCAGACTGGCCCCTATCCATCTTCGATTGTGATCCATGACATGAATGGTGACGGTACTCCAGAAATCCTGACGACGGATCGAGGACATCTTTATGATCCGAGAGACGAGCGACCCGCCGAAGACTACGTGACCTATCTCAAAGCCACGGAATCGATGCAGTATCAAAAACAGCCGCAGTTGAAGGCAGGGTTTGGGCCGTATGACCTCAAACTTGTGCGTCAACCGGGGAAGGAAAACCCCGATCTGCTCGTCGCGAATTTCATGGCGACCCGGAATCGTGACATCAGCCTGATCTCGAATCTGGGTGACCATCTTTTCGAATCCTCTCATTTCACCGTTCCGGATGACGTCATTTCGTACACGAAACACAAGGACGGGGACGGCGAACCGTTGTTCCCGACACCTGGCATAACGGCCGTGGATTGGGGCGATTTCAACCAAGACGGATTTCCAGATTTCATTGGAACCGGCTGGAGCAGCGATATCCTCGTGGTGATCTTGGGAAAACCGGAAGGGAAATTTTCGGAACCCGTGCTCATCCCGTGCAAGGGAGGTCCCCGCGATGTCGTCGTTTCGGATCTGAATCAAGATGGAAAGCACGATGCGGCGGTTGTGTGTTACACCAGCGGCGAAGTGGTTATTCTTGAAGGTGATGGAAAAGGCACGTTGACGACTGTTGACCGATTTTCCACTCGCGGTTCGTTGCCCCATAAGATTGTGTCTGCAGACATGAACGGGGACAATGAGAAAGACTTGCTGGTAACGCAAGTCCATGGGGACGATTCGGTGGAGATATATTTCCACGGTAAAGAGTTCGACTATCCATCTTTCCAGGAAATTCGGATGGATAAGGGAAATCGCGAGTCAATCGAACATGAGATTCGAGACATCATCGTGAGCGATTTGAATTCGGACGGAACGCTCGATATCGCGCTGGCCTGCTTCAAATCGACCAAGGTATACGTGTTGATGAGTAAGGGGTCTAAGAACACATTCGAGTATACGCGGGAAGAGTACAACTTCAAAGAAGGTAAACCTCGTGCCATCGCCGCTGGGGATATCAATGCGGACGGCAAGCCCGATATCGCGGTTGCTCTTTGGGATGACCATCAGGTGGCGTTCTTACTTGGGAAGTGATCGAGAACACGAAGAGTTTTCCCCGATCGCTCGAGCCATGATTCGTTGAAATTCTATTGTGTCATTCCAAGCGGGCGTATATTTGTGGGTGCGATATCTTTCAATGAATCGCCGAGGTCGGCGCGGGCTTTGTCCAGAAGTGCGTTGAGGCGGCCATAGATTTCGCGGCGTTCGGCGGGCATTTGGTCCCACTTTTTCGGATTTCGAGGCAGCAGGTTTCTCTGCTCACCGGGGTCGGTGGGGAGATGGTACAGGGCTTCGGGAACGATGGCATCGGGGCTTTCAAAACGCCGATAGATGTCTTCGTACCGCATGGTGCTTTGAACTCGCAGCTTCCAGGGCCCACTTCTTACCGCCTGTAATTGGGTTCCGTGGTAGTAATAAAACGCTTCGTAGGGGCTTTTCGCTGTCGGCTTCCCCTTCATAATATCGAGAATGTTGTGTCCGTCGAGGATACGGTCATCTGGTACCTCCGCGCCCGACATCGCCGCGATCGTGGGTAGGAGATCCATCGTCGTGACCACTTCGTTGCTGACGTTTCCTTCGGGTATGGTGCCGGGCCAGCTCATGATGCCCGGTACCCGCATGCCGCCTTCGTAGGTCGTGCCTTTGCCGGCCCTCAGAGGCGTTGCAAAGCCACCGTGGTCACCGAACACCAGCCAGGGCCCGTTATCGGATGTAAAGACAACCAAAGTATTCTCACGCAGCTTAAGGTCGTCGAGGGTTTTCAGGATTTCTCCCACGCCCCAATCAATCGTTTCGATCACATCGCCATAGATACCGCCATCTGAACGGCCCTCGAATTTTTCAGACACGAATAAGGGGATGTGCGGCATGTTGTGGGCGAGATACAGGAAGAAAGGGCCTTCTTTATTCTCGCGAATGAATTGTACGGCCTCAGACGTGTACCGCTCCGTGAGCGTGGTCTGGTCAGCAGGCTCTTCGATGATTTCTTCATTGCGCATGATGGGACACGGTTTCATATCGTTCGAATAGGGAATCCCGTAGTAGGAATCAAATCCGTGTCGCGTTGGAAGAAACGGCGGCAGATGTCCCAAGTGCCATTTGCCGACCATGCCGGTAGCATACCCACGTTCTTTCAGCATTTCGGGAATCGTGACTTCATTTTCGTGAATCCCACCGGGCGAGTCGGGGAACAACACCATCCCTAAACGTCCATTCTTGCCTCTAGGCATTCGCGCCATACTGTTTCGTTGGGGATAGGATCCCGTAAGTAATGCGGCGCGAGACGGTGTACACACCGGAGCCGCGACGTAAAAATCCGTGAATTTCATTCCTTCGGCGGCTAAACGATCGAGATGCGGTGTCTTGATATTGACCGAGCCGAACACGCCGACATCCGCATAGCCCTGATCATCTGTGAAGATGATGATGACGTTGGGTTTTTCCGTCGCGGCGAAAGAAGTGCTGGAGCCGATGATGAAAAAAATGAACAAAACCATGGCCAGGCGGAGGTAGTCGAGAATTTTGAACGTAGACATGAAAAACCCTTCATCAGTTGGACGAAGGGATTAAATCAGAACTTATTGAGGGAATCAAACTTTATCGATCAGATCAAGAAGAACGCACCAGATGAACGTCATTCAATTGCTTCAGAAGAACTCGAAATTCCTTTGGGCTCAATGGGGTCTGGCCAAAACGGACCATTTGGTATCGATCGATGAGACCGCCGATGTCTCCATTGATGGGTACATCAAGGGTTCGCGAGGCTCTGGAGATTTCTTCTGCACTTTTCCCCTTGCAGACGATACCCAGGCGTTCCAATTTCCCGACCAGCTTGCGGTAGAACTGCCGGGCTCGGTCCTGGTCTTCCGTCAATTTGTAGACGTTCAAGCGTCTCCAGCGATGCCACAATCGCACGACGAAAAAGATGAGCGATCCGAACCAGGCCAATAGAGCCAGACCTTTGAATGCCCCTCCGTACTTCGTAATCAGGGACTCTCCTTCTGGTTTCGCATTTTCTTCCGGATCGGATTCGAACGAGTTGAAAATCCGGAACACTTTATCTTTCATTATCGAAAATCGATTTTCCTGGGTGTACCCGATGACGTCGCGTAACCAGGCAATCTTCGCCTTTAAGGCCAAATTCGAAGCGTAGCGCATGATGCCGTTGATAGACAACAACGAGATTTCCGCTTCAGCCGGGGATGGGTCATATACAACCCATCCGACGCCGGGATAGAACACTTCCACCCAGACGTGGGCCATGTCGTTGGATACGGTGTAGGTCTTGTCGCGCGAATTCCAGGTGCCTCCTCGGAACCCTTTGGCGAGACGCGCTGGAATTCCTGCTTTCCGGGCCATCAATGCCAAGGCACTGGCATAGAGTTGGCAATGTCCAGATTTTACATCCAATAGGAATGTGTCGATTGGATGTTCATCGCCCAGTTTCGGCACCTGACGGGTGTAAAAGAAATCGTTTCCGTTAAAATAATTGTTCAAACGCTCCATTTTCTCGGGCACAGAAGTTGCTCCTTCGACAATATCTTCCACAAGCCGAATCGTTTCGGGAGTAAGCGTTTCGGAGCGGAGCAACCGTAGGTCGCTGGGCAGCATGACTTCGAGATAATCTTCCGACGCATCCAGCAATTCCTGGCGACCTGGCTTGAAATATTCTGATGACGCAATAAGACGAACGCCGGAATCCGTTTTGGATTTCAAATTGACCGAAAAATCCCCTGACAAATTCCAATTCAAATCGATCAGTTGCTTTTTGTCGTGAGGCGTGACAGCACGGACTAAATCGAGTGCGGGCACGCCTCCTTCCGGGATTTTATCGATAAACAATTCATACGTAACCAATTCGCCTCTCGAAAAAGAATTACGACTGACGCCAATGTCGGTCAATCTTCTAGCCCCTAAACTATGAAGGAATTGAAATCCCGGGCCGGCAACGTTGCGGTGGGTAATCAACCCGTTCCGCGTCCATTTCTTGCCGTCGTAATTGTCCAAAGTAGAAACACGCCAATACATTTCTCGTTCAAACCGTCCGGTCTCGTTGTGAGTAAAGGTCACTTCCATGATGGCAGTAGTGTCATTCTCCAAAATACCGGAAACGGATAAATCAATCTCTTGTGATTCTCCGGTGGTAAAGGTATCCCATTGTTGCGAGGCACCGAGGAAGCCTGCCTCGGTACGCGGTACGAGCACAAAAATAGCGCCGGTCCCGAAAACCAGAATAATGGTGAAGGCTGACACCCACATCGCGACTCTGATATCGACTAATCTGCCTTCTTTTATTTTTTTGTGACTCGTTTTCAGTTGGATGCTCTCGTCCACTCGGTAACGCGTTGCGCGGGAAGAAGCCAGAGCAATCTCCAACAGGAATAGGGCCCACGCGGAAGATATCAAAAACAGGATTAAGACCAACCCGAGGGTAGCTGTTGGTGACAGAACGATGGCGGCCAACAAAATAAAAAACGACATCAGGAGGATATGGTGGTAGTTTTTCTCCTCCTTCAGATGAACCATGGAATACCCTTGAATAAAAATAAACAAGCCGGTTACAGCTTCCAAAAGGCCTCGACTGACGAAGGCCATCATCAAATAAAGGACGGCGAACATCGCGATGCCCGTGGACACGGTTTTGTAGAGAGGGGTACGGGTCTCCAACCATTCCCCGATAGGCATAAAGCCAATCATGATAAACGGAATCAACATAATCGACGCCGTGTAGTCGTACGTCGTGTTCAATGCGGCATAGCTGAGGAACACGACAATTGATACAGCCAGTTTCAGTTGGCGGCGTACCGATTTATCCATGCATCACCTCGCCGGGGATGAGTACGCGTGTATTTGCACCGAAGGGTCGTTCACCCCAACGGAAGGGATCGGTGGCCAGATACACTTTAGATGCATCGATCGCGTCCGGCCCATGAGTCATCCACTCTTCGCCGATTGCGCAGTCTTGGGGCTCCATTTGCGCCAACGCCTGCAAGATTTTGCGGGTTTGGGGAGCGCCTTTTCCCAGGCTGAGCTGAAAATCCGGGCTCACCAGGCCGACTTGATAGTGGGTGGTTAGTAAATGCACAGCCAGGGAGGCGGCCAGGTCGAAGGCGCTTTCAAAATCGTCTTCCCATTCTCTTGAATTTGGAATGCCGCGCGTATCCAACACCAATATCACTTGTCGCGACGTACTGGGTTCTAAATCACGAATGATCCACTTTCCAATGCGTGCGCTGATTTTCCAGGAGATGTGTCGAATATCGTCCCCGGTAGTGTATTCCCTCAAACTATAAAACTCATCGCCATAATGCATGGAAACTTTGGGCGTGCGGCCGTCTGCATCCAGTTGGTTCAATACTTTGTTCTGCAGGGAACGTACTCTGGGATAGACGACTGTTTCTTGCCCGTCGTCCAGTTTCAACTCACAGGAAAACAACCCGAAAGGAAACCCGCTCGTGACGCTCAACGACGGCAATGCGTGAATACCGCGTTTGGGGAGAACTTCTTCAATTCGGATTTCGGCTTCCTGGCCGGGTGAAAGTTTATCCACATATAGATAGGACGTTTCGGACCCCGATTTGATGCGAAGAGAAACGGACGGCATGAACCGTTTCTTATTGACCAACTTTACCCAGACCATGAACGGTTCGAGCCGGTGCACGGAATCCGGGGCACTACGACTTACGGATAACTTGAGCAACGATACCCAACTCAACAAACATGAGATGGCCAAAAAACTCAGTATGGCACCGCCTACTAGATAGAAAAGGTTCTCACCGGTATTGGCGGCGGCCAATTGTATAAGGAACGCAATAATGAAAAAGACTTTGCCCGAAGTACGGACATGAATCGACATGGAAGGACGTGAACTACTCATGTGAGCCTAGTCCGGAACGGGAATTTCCTCGAGCAACTCGAGGATGAGTGCGTCACGATCGCGCGGCGTAGGGACTCGATTATTTCCATAAGATTGGGCAATTACCCGATGGGATAATACGGGCGCCACCAGGGATTTCACATCACCCGGCGTCACGTAATTCCGGCCGTTCACCAAGGCCAAGGCTTGTGACGCTTCGAACAGGGCGAGTGAACCACGGGGACTCACACCGAGACGCACCATGGGGGCTTCACGAGTCGCCTTAACGATCGCGAGCATGTAACGAGCGACGCTTTCGTCCACGTGGATTTGTTGAACTAGTGACTGCAAGTCGACAACGTCGGAAGCGGTCAATACTGGAGTCAAATCATCCAACGCCATCGCGGGACTATGTCGACGCATCACGCGCAATTCGTCTTCGTCTCCGGGATATCCAATCTCTACACGAATCAGAAATCGATCCAGTTGTGCTTCGGGCAGGCTATAGGTGCCTTCGTATTCGATAGGGTTTTGAGTTGCGAGCACCAGGAATGGATTAGGCAAAGGGCGGGTTTTCCCATCCACCGAAACCTGGAATTCACTCATGGCCTCGAGCAGCGCACTCTGCGTCTTGGGAGGCGTCCGGTTGATTTCGTCGGCCAGCACCACGTTCGAAAAAATGGGGCCTTCCCGGAAATCGAATTGGTTGGTATTTGGGTCCAAAATGGAAACGCCGAGGATATCTGCAGGAAGCATATCGTTGGTAAACTGAACTCGGCTAAAATCGCAACTCAGGGATTTGGCCAACCCTTGAGCCAATGTGGTTTTACCGATACCGGGAATATCCTCAATCAGGATGTGCCCTCGTGCCAGGAGCCCGACCACACATAATTTTATCGCTTCCCGCTTACCAAATATAATGGTTTCAATATTGTCGATTAGATTGGTTACCCGCTGGGTACCCTCTTCAATCGATACCCGAGCGTCTTCCATCACTTCATCGGTCACAAACATACTCCCTGAATCACTGAAACTACCAAATCAATATACTCTATTCATTCACGAAATTCATAAATTATGTCAGTGGTTCAAAATTAGAGCCAGCGGTCCATCCATTCGTCTGCGGCCAGTTGGGATTCCCACGTCACGGTGTGGCCATCGGCGTGAGAAAACGATTCCAACGCCATTTTAGCGCCCAATTTCCCGTATACGACTTTTGCGCTCTTGACGGCTTTCTCACAGCTTTCGGCATTGCTGAAGATTTCGTCTTTCGATGAAGACAGTACCAAGGTGGGGTTCGGTGCGAGTAACGCCAACACCTGATCCCAATCAAATCCAAATTCACCGGCTTCGATATCTTTTTTCAGCTTAGGTAACAGGACGCACCCGTCGTCGTCAGTCCACCGTGCGGGATTTTTGTCCGATTCCAACATTGTAAACGCGCTGCTGGCAACGACAGCATGTATTCGTTCGTCGAAAGCGCCGAGGAGCAATGCATTGGTGCCGCCTAATCCATGACCCATAACGCCAATTCGATTGGGGTCGACGCCTTGATAATCGGAAAGTACATCTACTGCCCGAATATGATCGGCAAGCATTTTCCCCAGAAGTGACCATTTGGGATTTTCTTTGTAAAACGATTTACTTTCGAAGGGCTCGGATTTGCTGTAGATCCGTTCGCCGGCGGTGACGCAGTCGGGAGCGAGGGTCACATAGCCCATTTCGGCATAGTGCTTTGCAAAGGCCAATGCGGGATCGCCTTCGTTCGCTCCAGCGGGTTCGTCTTTCCCGATTCTGTTTCGGGCATGACAACAGATAACGGCCGGTTTATCGTCGGGATCATCCGGTTCAAAGAGCCAGGCTGAAATCCGGGTCCATTCGTCGACGAAATAATTGATGCGTTTCCGAACATATCCCGGATGTTCAAACTCATCCACTACTTTGGTTTGCAGTTCAGTCGAATCTTTGGGGATTTTCCCCAAATAGGTTTTTAGTTTAGAATCGATGGTCTGGCGCATCTTCAGCCATTCATCCACTCCTGATAATTCGGCGATATTCACCACCAGTCATTACTCCCCAACAGGTGTTACCCCAATTTAAATTTCGGCCATCTATTTCTATATGGTAGAGGTCGGCACGTCAAACGTCAAGTTGCCTGCCGCTGATCGGGTGATTCGTTTTCTATATGCTCGAAATTCGACAAGAGGGAAACCAAAAAGTCTGCTGTTCCGGAAGGGTTTCGAGCGGCTTAACGACGAAACATTGAACCGGTGACTGGACTTAGGGCGGCACAGACGACGCGGGGTATTCCAGTCATCGACCGAACCGTATTGACATTGACATAACCGATCACGGGACGTATGATAGCCAATTCAGTTCTTCTTTATTTACGACTCTACCGATCCAATTGGATCTTTAATGGATTATGGGCAAGATAATAGTTATAGCAAATCAAAAAGGGGGCGTCGGTAAAACGACGACGACCGTTAACCTCGCCGCAGGACTTGCAGAAGCCGACAAGAAGACGTTGATCGTTGATTTGGATCCTCAGGGAAACGCGACCAGCGGGCTAGGCCTGGACAAGAACGAATTGGAAAACACGTTGTACGATATTCTTGTCAACGAAGAAGACCCTCAGGAAACGATCCACGAAACAGGTATCGAAAACCTTTACATCATTCCTTCTGACAAGAATCTGGCCGGCGCGGAAATTGAATTGGTCGGTGTAAAGAAACGCGAATTCAGATTGAGAGAAGCCCTCAAAAAAATTCAGGACGATTACGACTATATTTGCATTGATTCTCCCCCATCCTTGAGTTTGCTAACTGTCAATGGCCTCACCGCTTCGGACACCGTCTTGATTCCGCTCCAATGTGAATATTATGCGCTCGAAGGATTGAGTGAATTACTTCAAACGATTATTTTGGTCCGGGACAATCTAAACAAAGATCTCAAACTGCAGGGCGTGATTTTGACGATGTTCCAACGAACGAATCTCTCCAAGCAAGTGATGGACGATGTTCGTAACCATTTGGGCGATAAAGTGTATGACACTGTAATTCCAAGGAATGTTACCGTGAGTGAAGCACCAAGTTTTGGGCAACCGGTAATCCATTACGATACAAGCAGCCTCGGGGCGCTTGCCTATTTGAATTTGACGAAAGAATTATTGAAACGGGATCGTAAGGCGGCATAGACATGGCGGGAAGCAAGCGAAAAGGATTGGGCAAAGGACTGGGTGCGTTGATTGGTGGAACGGATGCGATTGCTGATCCGGAACCGGTCCCGGTAGATACTAAGCAAGAAGCATTGTCCGATGGCACGCGCCTGACCTACATCAACCCTCGTTCGGTGAAACCGAATCCGCAGCAGCCGCGACAGTTTTTCGATGAAGAATCCCTCCAGGAATTGGCCGCTTCCATCCGAAATGACGGAGTACTGGAACCCGTTGTAGTACGGGAAGTTAACGGCGAATTCGAATTGGTCAGCGGTGAACGCCGAGTGCGTGCCAGCGTGTTGGCCGAACTTGAGCAGGTACCCGCCGTTGTACGGGATGTATCCGATGACGACATGCTCAAATTGGGCATCATCGAAAATATCCAGCGTGAAGAACTGAACCCCATCGAATTGGCACAGGCCTATCAAGCCCTGACTGAAGCCTACAGTTGGTCACAGGATCAGGTTGCGCAACAAGTCGGTAAAAAACGCGCGACAATTACCAACTCAATGCGTCTTCTGAAATTGCCGACTGATATTCAGGATTTCGTTGTCGATGGAACGATCTCAATGGGCCATGCCCGCGCATTATTGTCGGTGAGCGATCCATTGAAACAGCGGAAGTTGTGCTCCAAGATCGTGAAAGACGGGTTGAGCGTTCGAGAAGTGGAAGCGGCGACGCAAGCGAGCGCACCCAAATCATCCGGTTCCAATAGCAATGCTGCGGCGAAAGACCCTCATCTTGCTTCGCTGGAAGATCAATTGCGCATCAAGTTCGGAACGAAGGTCACGATTCGGTCGGACAAAAAATATAAAGGGAAAATCGAGCTCGATTTCTATTCCCTCACCGATCTGGATAGGCTGCTCGATCTCTTAAAATAGTTTAGACCCTCCTTTACGCCTGAACCACCCTCGTCTGGTATGCATAATGACGCAACAGGTATACTTATTCGTCAAAGGAACAGCCGTGGCAGAGCCCAATACCATATCGATACGAAAAGCCGAACTGGAAGATGTCGCGGAAATTACGCGCATATTCAATGAAGCGATCGAGAATTCAACGGCGAATTTCCACAAGGAAGCGAAGTCGACGGATTATATGTGGCGTTGGCTTGCGAGCCGGCAGAAACATCATCCGGTCCTCATTGCGGAATCCGGCGATTCCTTGTTGGGCTGGGCGTCATTAGGCGTCTATGATCCACGCACGGCGTTCAATACGACAGCAGAGTTTTCGGTGTACGTGGACGAAACAGCCCGAGGTCGGGGCGTCGGTATCCAACTGGCGAAAGCGGCTATCCAGGCGGGAAAAGATGCGTCATTGCACACGATCATTGCCCGCGTTACGGCGGATAACGAAGCGAGCCTTAAGCTCCACGAGAAGGCCGGTTTCGAAAAAGCAGGTCATTTGAAACAAGTGGGCCAGAAATTCGACCAATGGCTGGACGTGTGCGTCATGCAATATTTGTTGGTACAATAGCGCCCTTTAATCTCATCACCTATTTAGAAAGAAAGACAATTCAATGTTCGACATAAAAGTTCTTCGCGAAAATCCCGACGCCGTAAAAGCCATGCTGGTCAATCGGAAATCGGATATCGATATTGACGCCCTCCTGGAAAAGGATGAGGCACGTCGTAAAATTCAACATGAAACCGAGGTGCTCCGCGCAGAACAAAACAAAGCATCCGGCGCTATCGCAGCGAGCAAAAAAGCCGGTGAAGATGCTACGGATGCCATCGCAGCTATGCAGGACCTCAGCAAAAAAGTAAAGGAACTGGGTGAGCAGTCGAAGGAAGCCGGCGAGGCGTTGAACGCCGTGCTGCTCACCATTCCTAACGCTCTTTCCGATGCAGTGCCTGCAGGAACAGACGAAGAAGACAACCGTGAAGAACGCCGTTGGGGCGATATTCCGACCTTTGATTTCGAACCGAAGGACCATGTGGATCTGGGCGAAGCTTTAGGCATCATCGATTTCGAACGGGCGGCCAAAATGGCTCGTGCGCGTTTCGTCCTTCTCAAAGGACATGGTGCGCGTCTCGAACGGGCTCTTGCGCAATTCATGCTCGACGTGCAGACGGGCGAGCATGGCTATACCGAAATGCAAACACCTTACATGGTCAACAGCCCGACCATGCAAGGCACGGGTCAACTCCCGAAGTTTGAGGAAGACCTGTTTCGCCTCGAAGGGGATCAGGATCTGTGGCTCATCCCCACTTCGGAAGTGCCTTTGACGTATCTCTACAGCGGTGAAACGTTGAGCGCCGATCAATTGCCCATCAATATGACGGCCTACACTCCCTGTTTCCGAAGCGAAGCGGGGTCCTACGGAAAAGACACGCGCGGCATGATTCGTCAACACCAGTTCAATAAAGTGGAAATGATCAAGTTGACGCATCCTGACAATTCGAACGACGAACTGGAAAAAATGACGAGCCACGCCGAGGCGATTCTCCGGAAACTCGAGCTCCCCTACCGCGTGATGACGTTGTGTAGTGGCGATACAGGCTTCAATGCAAATCGTACGTACGATTTGGAAGTATGGCTGCCGGCTCAGAACAATTACCGTGAGATCAGCAGCTGCTCCAACTGCACCGACTTTCAGGCGCGACGCGCGAACATTCGATTCAAAGAGGACAAAGGCAAGCCGCAATTCGTTCACACTCTGAACGGGTCGGGCCTCGCCGTGGGAAGAACCTTCATCGCCGTGCTGGAGAATTACCAACAAGCCGACGGCACCATCAAAGTTCCGGAAGTGCTGAAACCCTACATGGGTGGTGTAGAAACAATCGGGTAACTGATCTTTGAAACGTCCTCATGGCGTACGTACAATGCGGTGATGGGAAAATTATTTGTTTCAGCATTCATTGTGGCGATCGTTACGGCGGCGGTTTTTGGTCAGGCACGCGCGTATGATTTTATCCACCACCACGATCCGGAGTATGTAACCGAGAACATCGCGATTCAGGACGGCTTGAGCGAGGAAGGGATTCGGTGGGCATTTACGACAACGCAGTTTGGGCATTGGGCTCCCTTGACGTGGCTGTCGTATGAATTCAACTACTCCCTGTTTGGCCTCAACCCGGCCGGGTACCATCTGATCAACGTACTCCTTCATATGGGAAGCGCATTGCTGCTTCTATTCATTTTGTACGAATTGTTTGGATCGGTGTGGCTGAGCTGCTTAAGCACCCTCCTATTCGCGGTTCATCCACTGAACGTGGAACCGGTGTTTTGGGTTTCGAGCCGGGGAGACTTGTTATTTATGTTCTGTGGTCTCGCCGCGGTCTCGGCCTATATTTCCTACGCACGCAAACCGTCGATACTGGCCTACGGATTGGTGACGCTGTTGTTGGTGTTTGGTTTGATGAGCAAGAGCATGGCAGCCACCTTTCCACTCCTCCTACTCCTTCTTGATGCGTGGCCGTTGAATCGTTGGGCTTCCCGTTCGACAGGCGAGCGGTGGCGCCTCCTGCTCGAGAAAATTCCGTGGATGATTTTGTCCATCACGGTCGTCGTCATCCATTTTGTGGCTCTGGGTCGGGAACAGGCTTTAGGAGCCGCTGATTCCAGGTCAGTATTCCTTCGGTTCGGCCATTCAGTGGAAAATTATGGTTTGTACCTTATTAAATATGTTTGGCCGACGAACCTGATCCCGCACTATTCAGTGGGAGGGCTCGGGTTTCCGGTGGCTGGATTCGCGGAAGGATTCGTGATTCTCTTCATATTTTCAGTGCTGGCATGGGAGTTTCGAACGAAAATTCCGGCTCTCTCAGTAGGCTGGTGTTGGTTTGTCGTTACGTTGGTCCCGGTTGTAGGGTTTCTGCAACTCGGCGATCATGCGATGGCGGACCGAAGTATGTATTTGCCTCAAATTGGCCTCCTGATTGGCGCGGCCGGAATCCTTCAGGCCATCGCTCGAAAACACTCTTCTTTGTCAATAATTATCCCTTCCATCTTGGTTTTATTTGTTTTGGCCGCATCCACTTTGAGCTGGCGTCAGGGGTCCCATTGGCGAAATACGACGACGATTTTCGAGCATACTCTGGCCGTCGAACCGGAAAATGTGGTCGGCCACATGGGTTTGGGGCTGGCTCAAATCGAACATCAAACCACGCTCCAGGAGGGGATTGCTCATTTGCAATTCGCTGCTCAAAAGTTCGATAAAGTGGCTCCCCCCCATCCCAACGCGGGCAAGATTTTCAGCAATCTGGGCGCAGCGTACATGATTCCCTATCGTTACGACTTGGCTATCCCAACGCTCAAAAAAGCCCTGGAATACGATCCGAAAAACGGGGCCGTCCACCGAAATCTGGCCTATTCTATGTGGCAAACGGAGAGATTATTTGCGGCTCGGGAGCATTGTTTGATTGCGTTGGACATCGACCCGACGGACGTCGAAGCGGGACGATTACTTCAATTTTTATATCCCTAAAGGTCAAAAAACCATTAGGTGTTCAAACAAGTAAACTATCTTTTACATGAATTCATGATATAATTTGTACATATTTACATGGAGGTAAATGATGTTAAATGGTATCTCAAACTCAATTACTGGCCTGCTCAATGCAGTGCGTCGTACGGATACGTCTGCCCAGAACATCGCGAATGTTCAGACCCCGAACTACACCCCATTGCGCAGTGATTCCAATGGCAATCCGGAGCCCACACCGAATGTTTCAGGCGAAACAGGCCCGGAACAGACTTTTCCACCGCCAACAAATACCGGGGGATTGGGTGTTCCATCGGAAGTTGATCTGACTACGGAGCTGACGAACCTGTTGTTGAACAAGCGTGCTTTTCAGGCCAACGCGGCGGCTCTTCGAAGTCAGGATGAGACCCTGGGTGACCTCTTGGATCGGTCTAAGTAATCCGTTCGAGAGCGAAGGAACAAAACGAAACAATTCCGCCGGCAGGGTCATGGGCATAGTCATAGTGAAGAGGTCTACCGACCACCCCCGACCCTTCGAGAACATGCAACGCAGAATAAATCGCGTTCACGCCACACACGTTCCGCTCGTTTCCATCTTTCATGACCGACATATAGAATGAGGTCGGATTCACGGTCTCCACGAAGGTCAAATCTTCCACGTCTCGTTTCGATACTTGGTCGATGATTTCGTCGTCGATGTCGAAGGGGTCGCCGAAGCGTTTTCCAACGTGAGCCAGATCGACGCTGGCCATCACCATGACTTTTCTTCCACTCTCTTGAACGACTTCTCGACACGCTTCGAGGAACTGGTGAATGGGTTCCCAGTTCATTTCTTCCTCCTGGCCTTCTCCGAACCACGAGGTGAGAATTGGGACGATCTTGACGTCGGGACCATATTGGTTGGCAAGCATCAGGGCCTGGAATTCGATGGAGTGTTCGGTACGATGGGTCATCTCAAAAACGAAGGGATCCCAGACACAGGCGCCAGTCAGTTTGTCAACAATTTCCTGATCAGTGGTCATTGTTCCCAAGGGGGTCTCAAAGTCTTTTCGCGATAAAATGAACGGTACTGGCTCAGCGGCATGGGCGACACCGAAGACTAATACGACGTCCGGTTTCTCAAAGGAAGCCAAATGGGTGTATCCGTGGGCATAGGAATGCCCGCCACGGTGGAGGTCAATATGGGGCACGATCAGCCCGGGTAAATGGCCTTTTCCGGTTCCGTTAGACGGATCAGGGAGGCTGCCGGGCCCTTCTTCCCTCAAAAACTGCTCTTCGACGAACTCTTCGCACTCGTCGGGCTGTTCGGGATAGGATTTGCCCGCCAAATAGGCCGGACGACTGGGAGACTCATGGAATGTGGTTTCCACTTTCTCCTGGATGGCCCGGAAGGTATCCGTGTCCAGAAATCCGTGTTCGTCCAGAAGTTTAACGACGTCTTCCACGGCGTGCTCCGGGAGGTCCATCCCATTGGACTCGGAATGGAAGCGTTGTTGAATATCTTCGGCGGTGTTCTGCCCATCCAGACATTGAGCAACGAACAAAGCAATGGGTGCCAGGATTAATTGCTCGGTTACCATTTCTGATGGATCGTAGAGGCAATACATTTCCTGTTCGTCGTGAGTCATGGGGAACGCGTCTACGGCACGCAGGGCGGGGAGTTGCATTAATTAGGACCTCTTGTCGTCGTCATCCAGCTTGTTCCACCCTTTTGTTTTTTCGAGGTTCTTGAGCTTATCCAGAAATTTTTTCCCGGCGTCCTGCACGTTTTTTTTGGCGTCCTGTACCGAATCACTTTTCATGAACTCGGAGACTTTATCTTTCGCATCTTTACCAACGATTTTGGCTTTTTCCGTAGTCTCTTTCGTCTTTTCAGCATCGCCGAATTCTTTAAGTTTGTCCGCAGCTTTCGAATGAAGCGACTCGATTTTATCTGCGAGACTGCGCAATTTTTTATTGGAGAAAACCTTGTCGAGCGTGTCATCGGTTTTTTCGCCGAATTTTTCGCCCTGCTCGCCTTTGCCCCACTCTTTCGCTTTGTGCAATGCCGTTTTGGTTTTTTCCTGAACTTTGGAGCTGAAATCTTGTACGGCGTCGCTTTCAATGACGCCGGCGACATAGTCTACGGCATCCATACCAATTTCCTGAACGTGATCGGCAAACGTCGGGTCTTCGTCGATGGGAGGTGGTGTTTTCTTTTTCGGGGTTTCTTCGTACACGGTTCCGGAATCGACCATGGTGCCGCAGTATGGGCAGACGGTATATTCCGCGCGAAAACGCAGCTCGCAGCGGGTACATGATTGATGGCCCATATCGTCGAATTCTTCGATGAGGCCTTTTTGCGTGGCCAACTCTTCACATTCCTGGAGGCGGCGCAAGGCGAGTTCAAAATCTGGATGTAGATTGGCAGTTTCCTGATAGAGATAACAGGCGGTCATCAAATTACCGTCCTGTTCAAAGCAATAAGCCAGCGCGAAAAGGGCTTCAGAGCGGGTGTCTTTGTTCCGCACTTTTGCCCACAATTTTTTCACGCCTTCTTTGGCTTGACCGTTAATCGCCAAATCGATGGCTTCATCGATTACGTCTTTTCCCATACGCCGTTCGCCTCATTATCTACACTACACCTATGCATAGGACTCCCCAATCAATGGATAGGGTTTCGTTTCGCGCCGCCCTTTGATACAATAGTGCGGTTCCTAAATCCATTCATGGTAGTCGGTTAACTACTTTATCATAAACATCTATAATTTGTAAGGAGTATTACCAGACATGTCGAAAACGGCATTCATTTCCACCGCCATTCCCTACGTAAATTCGCGTCCCCATATCGGGTTTGCGTTCGAATGCGTTCAGACAGACGCGATGGCCCGATACCTGCGCCTTATGGGATACGACACATATTTCCTGACGGGATCGGATGAGAACTCTTTGAAGAACGTACGGGCAGCTAAAGAAGAAGGCATCAGCACTCAGGAATTGTGTGATCGGAATACGCAGCTATTCGTCGATTTGAAAGACGATCTGAACTTGTCCAATGACGAGTTTATCCGCACTAGCGGGGAAACCCACCATAAAGGCGCGCAGGAGTTGTGGTCGCGGTTCAAACCTGAAGATGTGTACAAGAAGCACTACACCGGATTGTATTGCGTGGGGTGCGAGGACTTTTACAGTGAGAAAGATCTTCCGGACAAGATTTGCCCTGACCATGGGACCCCTTTGGAAGTGATCGAAGAGGAAAACTATTTTTTTAAATTATCCAACTACGAAAACCAGCTGCTCGAACTCATCGAATCCGGCGACCTTCGAATCGTCCCAAAGACGAAACGGAACGAAATCCTTTCCTTCATTAAGGGTGGGCTACTGGATTTCAGCATATCCCGAAGTCGGAAACGGGCCGGCGATTGGGGCGTTACGGTGCCGGGTGATGAAGATCAAGTAATGTATGTTTGGTTGGATGCGTTGGCCAATTACATTACCGCGCTGGATCTGAATGAAGACAGCAAAAATTTCCAGGACTATTGGTTGAACTGCCCGAAACGTGTTCACATGATCGGTAAAGGCATCAACCGATTCCACACGATCTATTGGCCGGCTATGTTGATCAGTGCCGGGTTGCCGGTACCAACCGACGTGTTTGTTCATGGGTACCTGACGATCAATGGGCAAAAGATTTCTAAATCTCTCGGGAACGTGATCGAGCCTAGCGCACAGATCGAACAGTACGGTCTGGATCCGGTACGGTACTTTTTGTTGAAGGCACTTTCTCCTTTTGAAGATGGCGACTATTCGGACGAACGGTTTCGCGAAGTGTACAATGCCGACCTAGCCAATAACCTAGGCAATCTCGCACGACGGATCGAAACGATTGGAGCCAAGGCGGGTCACCAATCCAAATCCGTGGATACTCCGGTTGCTCCGAAGGAATTCACCGAAGCAATGGACGATTATCGGTTCAACGAAGCATTGTCGAGTCTTTGGGCATTTGCAACGGAATTGAATCAGCGGGTGGAAGAAGTGAAACCCTGGGTGCTTCAAAAAGCAGAGAAACACGACGAAGTGGCGACTTTCCTGGATGAAATGATTGACGGTTTACGCGTGATCGGTCATTTCCTACAGCCTTTTATGCCGGATACCGCGGAGAAGCTTCTCAATATGTTTCCGGCTGGAAAAGCGATCGAGCGAGGCGAACCTCTATTCCCGCGTTTGGTCGATTGAATAAAACCGGCGGACCGTCGTCTAATTCCCGAGAACGCAACGGGAGTAGCCCCATGAAAAAAACATTATCACTATTTACTGCGCTGATTTTATTGGCTGGATTCACTGGATGCACGACCACCACGGGCCAACATGGCGGAATGATGGGGACGATCATGGGTGCCGGATTGGGAGCCGTTATCGGTCACCAAAGCGGCGACGCCGGCGAAGGTGCCCTGATTGGGGCGGGCGTGGGCGCCATTACGGGCGGATTGCTAGGTGATGCGGTGCACAAAAACCGGTATACTACGACTCATGAAGTACGGTATGTCCAGAGTCCCCCTCCCCCCCCAACCCAAGGCCATTGGGAGACTCGTTTGGTCACCAGTCGGTCGGGCGAACGATATGAAGAGCGGGTCTGGGTCAGCCACCGGTAATATTTGTACCGATCGTAGGAATTCGAATCTATGATCGAACAATCCCAATGGCGAAAAGGCGGAATGGTGTGCTTGGTCGTCGCGGCATCGATGGCGGTTTTCAGCGTCCCGTCCGGTTTGTTGCGTCATTCCATCTATAAAATATTCGACCCCTTAAACGAGCAAGTGACGGCGCCGGATGATGCGACCTCCTGGTGGATCCTGGGTCCCTATTGGCTGATATTCAGCGCAATTTTATTCGCCGCCCTATACCTGGCGTTCCTCGATATCCGATATATCCGACTCCAATTTTTATCGGAAAAACGAAAACTTTTCGAGGAAACCATGCGAGATCCGTCGCTTTTTCAAAAAGAATCTAAGGCTGAACCCAAGGAAACGGACACGAACTAGCGTCTTTTTTTCAAAATTTGATACCATATACACGAACACTTTAACGACTTCAGAAGGAATATCTAATGGTCAAGGCATTTTCACTTTTTTCGGTGGCACTCATACTGTGTAGTTGTTCCGCTCCCACAAGAAAGACCACTCCGGCACCGACGACACCGACAGGCACGACTACGGCACCCATCCAGGTCACCACGAGCGATATAGGAATTGGAGACATCGATTCGCAGTTTCGATTGACGATGATCTTGTCCGAAACAAACGAATCCCCGAACGTGACGGCTGAAGAAATTCAGGCGAAGACCGAAGTAATTTCTCTGGTCAATGTCACGGCTACAAAACCCTATCCGAAAGAACTCTTTCTTTTTGTAAAAACCAATTCAGTCGCCAATTTTCCCGGACATGCTGTCAAGGCTGTGGTTTCCATTTTTGTTGGAGATAAAAAGGCCGATGAATTCAGATTCGTGTACGGCCGTGATGGACGTGCCGAGCGTAACAATTTTACAATCGATATCATGAAACATCTTGATTCTATCCCGACGTCGGTACTTGTTCGCGCAGAAGCCAAGCTGGTGTTGTACCTGAATACGGAGGAAGAAACCATCGAAGGTGATTCTCCGGAAGATGTTGCTACGGCTTCCGCGGTTAAACTGAGTAACCCTGTCCGAGTGAATTTCTTTTAAACTGCACAGGATTCCGACTTTCGTGAATATTGTTCTCATCGGGGCTCATCCCGACGACTGTGAAGTAAAAGCCGGCGGTGCTGCCGCGATTTGGCGCGAAGCGGGCCACACGGTCTATATCGTATCGATGACCAATGGTGACGCCGGTCATCAAACGCTCTCCGGCAAACCTCTAGCCAAGATTCGAAAAGAAGAATCCAAACGGTCTGCAGCGTTGATCGGCGCGAAGTCCGTCATCATGGACCACCACGACGGCGAGCTCCAACCTACGTTGGCGGTTCGGAAAAAAGTGGTGTCTCTGATTCGGAAAGCGAATGCGGACCTCGTAATCACCCATCGCCCCAATGACTATCATCCTGATCACCGATATACGTCTCAAGCCGTACAGGACGCCGCATACATGGTGACCGTCCCGGCGTTCGTCCCTTCCATCCCTGCGCTTCGAAAAAATCCGGTGTTCATGTACATGATGGACCGGTTCGAGAAGCCGTATGCATTCGAATCTGATGTGACAATCGATGTCACGGAAGCAATGGACACTAAATGGGCTATGCTGGATTGTATGGATTCGCAGGTGTACGAGTGGTTGGCCTGGCACGCCGGTTTGTTGGAGCAGGTTCCGGAGGACAAATCGAAACGATTGGCGTGGCTAAAAAAGACGTGGTCGCCCCACTTTAAAACGTACACCAAGGCCGCCAAGCCAGGGCTGGTGAAATGGTACGGAAAAACAAAGGCGGAGAAAGTCCGGTTCGTGGAAATGTTCGAAGTTTCGGAGTACGGGCATCAACCTTCTAAGAAGGACTTATTGGCACTCTTTCCATCTTTACCGAAAAACAGACGATCTTAGGTATAGAGCCGAAGGCTACCCGTTCAGGAGGAGCCCGTATCCTTTTTCGGAATCGATTATGACCTTTGCGTCTACCAATGCGGCCATTTCACGGGCCATTCCAACGTTGACAGAATCACCCGTTGATTGAAAATCACATCCCCGTGGCAGGAAATATAACGCGCAAGAGTCGGGCGTATTGTCTACGTGGATGCGTATCAGTTTTGTAGGGCTCTTCAACACCAACGCCAATGCTTCTGAAATTAGGTACATGATGGAGCGTTGAAGCCACGCATTGTTGATTACGAGCGTGTGGGAAAATTCGGTGTAATTCCCGTCGACAGCCACTCGGTTCCGTTTCAATTCAAATTCGTACAACTCGAGTGTATTCACCAGCAACTCGTCTACGGCGCATGCATTCTGGTGATCTTTTTCCTGTCGAGCGACGGTGGTCAGAGTGCCCAGTATACGTGTACTTTTTTCGACGGCGTTTTTGACCTCGTCCAACATGCGGTTTGATTCGTCGGATACATTTTCGTTCATTTGGACCAATTCGCTGTATGCCAGGACGGCGCCCAATAAGTTGTTTACCTCATGAGTGACGTTATTCATATTGCGGCCAATTTGGGCGTATCGAATGAGGTCCCAGATATCTGCTGGCTCGTCAACTATCTTCTCAACATATTTTTTTGTATCTGGGAAATCCATAAGAGCGCCTCTTGAAAAGCCGAATTCGTTTCAATATGAACAATTTTATCACAAAAAAAGGCATAACCCTTGAGAGGTTATGCCTTGATAAAAATTTTCTTGTCTTAAAACTAGAAGTTTTTGATCAACGCTTCACCGAACTCGCTGCATTTCAACAACGTGGCTTCACTCATTAATCGGTGAAAGTCGTACGTGACCGTTTTATCTTTGAAGGTCTTGACCATGGAGTTGGTGATCGTTTCCGAAACTTCCGTCCAACCCATGTGATCAAACATCATGACGCCGGAAAGAATGACGCTGCTCGGATTCACTTTATCCTGTCCAGCATATTTCGGAGCCGTACCGTGGGTGGCTTCAAAGAGGGAGACGCCGGTTTCGTAGTTGATATTGGCACCCGGTGCGATACCGATCCCGCCGACTTGCGCGGCAAGGGCATCGCTCATGTAGTCACCGTTCAGGTTCATCGTCGTGACCACGTCGAAATCACCTGGGCGCGTAAGGATTTGCTGCAGAAAGATATCGGCGATGGTGTCTTTCACAAGAATCTTATCGCCGGGCTCTCCATTACAATCATCCCATCCAACGGCGACATCTGCATACTCTTCACGAACGAGGTCGTAGCCCCATTTCATAAAGGCGCCTTCGGTGAACTTTTGAATATTGCCTTTATGTATGAGGGTCACGGATTTCCGTTTGTTTTTGATGGCGAAATCGATGGCCGCACGAATGATACGCTTAGAACCGGTCTCGCTGATGGGCTTGATTCCAACGCCCGAATCTTCGCGAATGCTCCAACCAAATTCGGAATTCAAATATTCGATAAGTTTGGCCGCTTCGGGCGTGCCTGCTTCCACTTCATTTCCTGCATATACATCTTCAGTGTTCTCACGGAAGATGACCATGTCGACCCAGTCGGGATGTTTCACAGGACTGGGTACGCCGGGGAAATGGCGCACTGGGCGAACGCAGGCAAATAAATCGAGGACTTGTCGGAGAGTCACGTTAAGGCTTCGGAATCCGCCGCCAACGGGCGTCGTCAACGGGCCCTTAATAGCAACGCCGAAATCACGGATGGCCTCGAATGTTTCGTCGGGAAGATAGGAACCGGTAACTTCGTTGGCTTTTTCGCCGGCGTAGATTTCCATCCAAGCCACTTCTTTTTTACCACCATAGCAGTGCTTAACGGCCGCATCGAATACGTTTTTGGAAGCCGCCCAAATATCAGGCCCGATTCCGTCGCCTTCGATGAATCCAACGATTGGTTTGTCTGGTGTCTCCAGCGTGCCGTCGGCCGCTGCCCCTATTTTTTCCCCGTCCGGTACGACGATATGTTTGTACTCGCTCATTTTTCCTCCGTATTCTATTTGGCGTTAAACTACATGCACATCCATAAACGATTTATAGCTGCAATTGCCGCACTGCGCGAACGTGTTCGATGTTCTGCATTTTGGCGATGGTTGAGTCGTCCAAGGGCCCGTCCAGATTAATCAGAGTGAGCGCGTCGCCGCCCTGAGCGGTACGGCCCAGAGTGAGATTGGCAATATTGACGTTTGATTTCCCGATGACGGATGTCAGATTACCCAATACCATAGGTTTGTCATCGTTGATACAAATCACGACCCAACCTTCTGGGACTGCATCCATTCGAGTTTCGCCAATCGCGCAAATTCGAGGGTCATTCTCCCCATAGAGAGTTCCGGAAACCGAAACTTCTTCTTCGTCCGTTGTTACCCGGACGATTATCTGGAAACCGTAATCCGAATTTTCCGGGTTACGTGTCTCGCTACTAATAATGCCCCGATCTTTGAGGAGACTCGGGGCACTAATCATATTCACTGATTCGACTTTAGGTTGGAGATAGCCTTCCAACACGGCGGACGTAATGGGATAGGTATCGGTCACGCCCATGTCGCCACAATATTCAATGTGCATTTCGGTAGGCCGTCCCTGGGCGAAGAAGGATTGGAAACGACCCAGTTTCTGCGCGAGGAAAATCATGGGGTTCATTTTTTGACGAGCTTCACCGTCCAAGCTGGGCACGTTCACCGCGTTCACGATGGAGCCGGTGTTCAAGTACTCGATCATCTGGTCGGCGATGTCGACGGCAACAACCAACTGCGCTTCGTCTGTGGATGCGGCGAGGTGAGGGGTCGTTACGATATTGTCCAGACCGATAAAGGGATTGTCCTCGAAGGGTTCGGATGTATACACGTCCAGCCCGGCTCCAGCAATTTCGCCACTCTTCAATGCTTCAGCCAATTCGACTTCATTGACGATTCCACCGCGCGCGCAGTTCACGATACGGCAGGTGTTTTTCATCTTCTTGAATTGTTCCGCCGCGATCATATTATCCGTTTCCGGCGTTTTGGGAACGTGAATGGAAATGAAATCGGCTTGTTCGATGAGTTCATCGATGGAGACCAGCTCAACGCCTAAGGCTTCGGCTTTCATGGTGGTAAGAATGGGATCGTAGGCGATTACTTTCATTTCGAAGGCCTGCGCACGTTTGGTTACAGCGCCACCGATACGGCCGACTCCGATAATTCCGAGAGTCTTGCCACACAGTTCACTGCCCATAAACTTCTTGCGATCCCAACGTCCCGCGTCCATGGATTCGTGTGCAGCCGGAATATTTCGGCACAGCGCAAAAATCAATGCGAAGGTGTGTTCGCATGTGGAGATGGTGTTTCCGCCTGGCGTGTTCATCACGACGATTCCGGCGTTGGTGGCGGCTTTTTTGTCGATATTGTCGGTGCCGACTCCGGCGCGGCCAATGACTTTCATGTTGGTCGCGGCCTGGAGGGCTTTTTCGGTCACTTTCGTACCGCTTCGAACCACCAAACCATCGTATTCGCCAATAATGGCAACCAATTCGTCTTCGCTTTGGGGTGGTTTTACATCTACTTCAAATCCGGCCGCTTTTTGAAAAATCTCGACCCCGTCGTTACTCAAATTATCAAGTACCAGCACTTTCGGCATAGTTATAGAAAAACCTTATTTTGCAACTCGTTTTAGGGGTGTTAACTGCTTTAATTTGAATAGCTTAAAACAATTACCCGCACAGAAGTTTGGTCAAAAAAAATCGATAGGATTCTTGCAGCAGACCAAAAGAAGAGCCTGAAATGTATCAAATTTCAGGCCCTATAATCAATAACTTTAATACTAAGGTTAGGTTCAGCCTATTCTTTGTAGCTGATCCGGTATACGGCATTTGCCTTGTCGTCGGCGACCAATAATGCGCCATCCGGCATTTCCATGACGTCGGATGGTCGTCCCGAAACGCGACCTGACGATGGGTCCAGAAACCCTTCTGCGAAAGGCTCGTAGGAGATGGCTTTATCGTTTTCGAGGCGTACCAATGTAATTCGATACCCCGATTTCTCCGACCGGTTCCAGGAGCCGTGTTCGGCGATGAAGATTTGGTTCTTGTATTCGGCGGGAAACATCTCGCCACGATAAAAACGCATGCCCAATGCCCCTACGTGAGCTCCCAGCTTAAATTCTGGTGCTACGAAATCGCTTGGGTTCTTCCCTTTCCCAAACTGCGGGTCCGGCGTATCGCCCTGATGGATGAATGGGTATCCGAAATGCTGGCCGTCGCTGGATACTTTGTTCAGCTCGTCGGCAGGCATATCGTCGCCCATCATGTCTCTGCCGTTTTCCGTAAACCATAACTCACCGGTGTCGGGATGCCAGTCAAAGCCGACGGTATTTCGTACGCCGTGAGCCACGATTTCCTGTTCCGAGCCATCCGCGTTCATCCGGGAGATCGCCGCGAAGGTCGGGTTAGTCTCGGAGTTGTCGCAGATATTACAGGGCGCGCCTACCGGAACGTACAGCTTATCGTCGGGTCCGAAGGCGATAAATTTCCAACCATGGTGTTTGGCGTCGGGCAATGAATCGACTACGACAACCGGTTCGCCGGGATTACTCAATTTGGATTCGATGTTGTCGAAACGAAGAATATGACTGATTGCACTGACATATAGAGAACCGTCTTTAAACGCCAATCCGCTGGGCATGGCCAGCTTCGCTGCGGCAAACGTTTTTACATCGTATACGACGGTCGTCTTATCGGCCTTATTGTCGTTGTCGGTATCCTGAATCGCATAGACTTTACCATCATTGCGCGAACCGACGAACAACGTGCCTTTATCTCCCAGAACCATCTGGCGAGCATTTTTCAGCCCATCGCCGTAGGCGTATACTTCGATTTTGAAACCTTTCGGTAGTTTGATGTCTGTCAGGCCGTCTTCAATTCCGGCAGCCGTGACAGGCGTTTGGCCATTGGAAACGACGGCGGCTATCAATATCGCGAACAACATTTTTTTCATAGGAATCTCCAATACTTTTCTATGATCAACCCGGTAGGGCCAATTTTAATTCCGGTGCCCTATTACTCGTACGAAATCCGGTATACGGCGTTGGTACGGTCATCAGTCATCAGCACCGAACCATCGGGCATTTCGAGGAGATCAACCGGGCGCCCCCAGGCTTTGTCTCTCTTGGTGTCGATGAAGCCTTCTACAAAGGAATCGTATCCCGTTACCTGGCTGTCCTCAACAGTTACCAGCGCGATTCGATACCCCGTTTTGTCGGGACGGCCACCGGAACCATGCTCGGCCATGAGAATTTGGTTCTTGTACTTTTTGGGGAACATCTTCCCGCGATAAAACATCATGCCAAGTGGCGATGCGTGGGGGTCGAGATTCAACGCCGGTGCCACATAGTCGTCTTGGTTCTTGTCCTTTCCGAGAACGGGGTGTTTTATGTTGCCCTGATGAAAGAATGGGAACCCGAAATGCTGGCCGGCTTCGGTCAGGCGATTCAATTCGTCTGCTGGAAAATCGTGGCCGAAGTCATCGGCACCCATTTCAACAAACCACAATTCGTCTGTTTCCGGATGCCAATCGAACCCGAGAGAATTACGGACTCCGCGAGCGATGATTTCACGACCGGTTCCGTCGGCATTAATGCGGGTGATGGTGGCAAAGATTTCACCCTTCTCGGCGTTGTCGCAATCGTCACAAGGCGAACCGACCGGAACGTAGAGTTTTCCGTCCGGACCGAACGCAATGTATTTCCAACCGTGCGTCCTCATGCCGGGGAATTCATCGGTCACGATGACAGGGTCTCCGGGATTATCCAACTTCGACTCGATGTCATCAAAACGAATCACATGGCTCATTGCACTGACGTACAGGGAGCCATCTCTAAATGCCACCCCGTTGGGCATCATCAATTTTTCTTTCGTATAGGTGGCGGTGTCGAAAATTACGCGGGTTGAATCGGCTTTATGGTCACCGTCCGTATCTTGGAGGGCGAACACTTTACCGCTACTGCGGGATCCGATGAATAATGTGCCTTTATCACCGAGAGCCATCTGGCGGGGAGCCGCGAGGCCATCGCCATGGGCGTATAACTCGATCTTAAATCCTTTGGGCACGGTGATGTCGCCCAGGCGGTCGTCCAGACCGGCCGCACCAACCGGATTCGAGGCAGCCCCTACAATTGTCATCACTACACACATCCACAGTAATTTCTTCATGACATTCTCCATTGTTGATAACGATATCGCGCAATTACGTGTTACCGAACACGCGAATTTTTTTCGAGTTATTTCCGTTCCATCGTGGCCACCAGTTCTACATGGCCTGTATGCGGGAATAGATCCACCGCCTGCATACTGGTTAAACGATACGCTTGAGAAAATTCTTTCATTTCTTCCGCAAAAACAGACGGTTTACAGGATACATAGATAATATGGGGCGGTCTAGTTTTGATGAGACGTTTCAATGGTTTCGGCGTCATGCCTTCCCGAGGGGGATCCAGCACGACGGCACTGTTCGTTTCCATCCCTCCTCCTTCCAACATTTGTTGCAGATAGGTCTTGATGGTCGATGTCATGAAGAATACGTTATCGATGCCGTTTTGCTTCGCATTGTCTTCACCGTCCAGGGTCGCGGACTCGACGACTTCGACCGAACGGACCAGTTTGACAAGATCGGAGCAACTGAAGGCGATGCCGCCTGCTCCACCATATAAATCATAGAGAATATCCGGTTGAATCTTCTTGACCCATTTTCTGATTTCGCCGTAAAGCAGTTCCGTTGCCAACGAATTGGTTTGAAAAAAGCTCATGGGAGAAATCCGAAAACTTAGTTCGCGCAGATCCTCCCCATCGCCAATGTGCAAGGTTTCCTGAATGGACGCCTCGCCTTTCAACAGGATCAATTCATCCGCGAAGGCCCCTCTCGACGTTCCCTCGTGAATCCCGCGATACACGGAATGTACGTTGGGACATGCGGACTCAACGGCTTCAACGAACGATTTTTCGTCCAATTCACCGGGGCTCGTTATCAACACGACCATCAATTGGCCGGTCCGTTTTGCTTCCCGCAACAACAGAACTTTCAGTATCCCGTCTTGATTGCGATTGGTCATCCCGTGTATGCCATTGTCCGTATACCATTTTCGGACGGCGTCCATGATGGGTTTTGCAGTGGTCGGCGCAATGTGGCATTCATCTATATCGAGTGGCCAATACCACTTTCCCTTTTTATTGAACCCAAGAACGGTATCGCGGACGAAATCATCCGGCGGTTTTTCGTCGTACTGTTTACGGCCAAAATTGAAATCGACCTTGTTTCGGTAATTCCAAATCTCGGGCGACGGCGTAATCGGGATAGGATCGGTCCACCAGTCTTCGAATAGTTCTGCTAACGTGGCTTGTTTTTGGGCCAACTGCTCTTCGTAGGTCAAGTCCTGATGGGCACAACCGCCGCACTCGCCGAAAAACGCACATTTCTTTGGATTCGATTCGAAATTCATGGGGAAACAATCTTTCTAAAGGGATGATGGGAGACAAAGTATACCGTACCGACGATCGGTAATATCAATAGCACACTTGATCCATTATGGAATGAATGTATATTCTTTTGAGACCAACCTGCGGGGGGAATAACTGCAATGGGCACAATTATCGGAATTATAGCGGCAATCGTTGTCATCGGTGTGTCGGTTTGGTATTTTTTCCGTCCGAAACCGTCTGACAAGCCGGCTGCTCCCACGAAGAAAAATAACGCACCTCAAGAATCCCCAAAACCGAACGGGAATTCTGAAGCCCCTCCTTCCCAAGAAGCGTCCGCGGCGCAGGAGACGGTTACTCGGGTCCGTATCGCACTGCAAGGCCTGATGAGTGGTTTTCAAGGGAATATGAAGGAAATCCAGGGCGATGCGGATACCTACGGGGAATCCCTCCGAGAACACCATGAAGCCTTACAGAAACTGGTGACGATGGAAGATCTGCGCGATTTGGAAAAAACGCTCTTGACGCAGGTGGAGGTCATTCAAGAATCGAACGACCGGTACCGCGAACAATTGGCGACCGTGAACGCGAAGGTCGAAGAACAACAGGAAGAACTGGAACAACTTCAGACGGAAGCCGGTCAGGACTTTCTTACGGGAATTGCCAATCGAAAAGTGCTCAGCGAGCGCATGGATGAGCTTCTCAGTTTAGCGCGACGTCATGGTAATGTTTTTTCGATACTGATGTTTGATATCGATCATTTCAAGAACGTGAACGATACCCACGGCCATCTGGCCGGAGACCGAATCCTCAAGGCTGTTTCGGCGTTGATCAATGCTCAACGCCGTGTCGCGGATATTTTCGGTCGGTACGGCGGTGAAGAGTTCGTAATGATTTTGCCTGAAACGGGGCAGCAGCAGGCCGTGGGCGTGGCGGAAAAAATCCGGGAACGCGTCGAGAAAGCGGCGTTCAAGTACGAAGACAAGACCATCAAAATCACTGTCAGTGTCGGCGTCGGCAGCATGAATCCTAATGATTCGGAAACCACGCTATTCAAACGAGTGGATGACGCGTTGTACAAAGCGAAACTGGGCGGTCGAAATAAAGTGATGGAAGCGATCTAGTCTGAATTTAGTTTCATTTCCCCGCCGTTCCGAGTACACTGATTCTTTGATTAGGATCCTGTTCCCATGCCCCAAGACCCCCAACATAGTACCCGCGATTCGGTTCGTAGCCTGATACCATCTCGGCCGCACGACGGACACAAAGGCACGTTCGGACACGTGTTCATCGTAGGCGGATCGCGTGGCTATTCCGGTGCTCCAGTATTGGCCGGTATGGGTGCCGTACGATCGGGAGCGGGTTTAGTAACCGTGGGCCAACCCGAATCATTGGGCGAATTGTCGATGAAGGGACTTCCCGAAGCGATGACGTTTCCCCTTCCGGAGACTCCACAAGGCACGATTTCCATGGCGGCGATGGAAGAAATCTACGAATTCACTTCGGACAAAGATGCGGTCGTTATCGGGCCCGGCCTTTCCCAACATGCAAAGACGGGCGAATGCGTTCGCGAAGTGATCAAAGAATCTTCGCATCCGCTTCTCATTGACGCGGATGGATTGAACGCGCTTCAAGGGCATACCGACATCATTCGAAAACGGCAACATCCGACGGTCCTGACACCTCATCCCGGCGAAATGGCCCGGCTATTGAACACGACCACATCCGAAATTCAAAAAGCCCGAAGCGAGATTGCGATCCAGGCGAGTGAGGATTGGCAATGCACGGTCGTGTTGAAAGGGAAAGATACGGTTATCGCTACGCCGGGTAACGAGACCATTCTGAACCCCACGGGTAATGCGGGCATGGCGACCGGCGGTTCCGGCGATGTGCTTTCCGGTCTCCTTGGTGGTTTGTTGGCGCAGAAAATGCCCCCCCACGATGCAGCGGTCCTTGGCGTATTCCTCCACGGCTTAGCCGGCGACCTCGCCGCTCACCATTTATCCCAATTCGGAATGACCGCCACGGATATCGCGCGTCACATTTCATACGCATGGCTGGAACTGGAACACCATGAGTGATTTATCGGAAATAGGTGAGTTCGGTTTGATTCGACGGTTTACGCCGTTCTTCGATCCGGACTCCGACGTGCTGGTGGGACCTGGCGACGATTGTGCCGTCTTTCAATCCGGCGACACGTGTTGGTTGGTGTCGAGCGATGCCTTCGTGGAACATATCCATTTTCGCAGAGACTGGTCCACCTACGACCAAATTGGTTTCAAAGCAGCGGCCGTTGCATTGAGCGATATTGCCGCGATGGGTGGAACACCTCGATTCCTAATAGTGTCTCTCGTCATTCCTTCCGACTGCAGCCCTGAAGATTTGGAGCTGTTGTACGTCGGTCTCCACCGTGCTGCGATACGTGCAAATTCCGTCGTCATCGGCGGCGACACGTGTCGTTCGGGCTCCGATCTCATGATAGACGTTACAGTACTGGGCGAAAGTAAACCGGATGAATACCAAACCCGCTCCGGTGCAAGACCCGACGATTTTTTCATCGTTACGGGGAGCCCGGGCCGATCGGCTGGTGGGCTCGCGGCCTTACAAAAAGAATTAGATCTTCCAGAATTAATCGAAGCCCATCACACGCCTCCCGCACGATACGCTGAAGGACAATGGCTCGCTCAACACTCCGATGTGCGGGCGCTCATCGACATCAGTGACGGCGTGGTTCAGGACGGTGGTCACATTGCAGACGCTTCGGGAGTCGGCCTGGCTTTCACCGCTGCGAGCGTGGCTATGGATCCGGCATTGATGGACGTCGCCATGGAAACCGGCGACTCCGTACCAGACATCGTATTTTATGGCGGCGAAGATTACGAATTAGGGGCAGCCATCGCGCCGGAAAACTGTGGCAAACTACTCAAAGCATTCGAGAAGGAATTCGGATACCGTGCGTTCATTTTGGGGGAATTCACTGAGGCGGTAACCGGGATTCTTGTGGATGGAGTGCCGCCGGAAATCACGGGCCACGACCATTTCAAAACGACTTAAGCTCGGGCGCGCGACCCATTTTCCGGCATGGACCGACTCACCATATAGCCGACGATCAACGAGGTTAAAAATCCGATCATGCCGTGAAGGAAAAAGTGTACTTCGGTGCCACGTACGTAATACATCACACATCCGCTGACAATGCCGCCCGTTAACGCACCGACACCATTCGCCTTAGTGGAACACACGCCCAGTACGAAGATACCGGCCAACCCGCCGCCGACTAAACCAAGCAATTGAAGGAACAATGTAAACAACGATGGTGCATCGAACGTGGTTACGTATAACGCTGAGCACGTGGCGAAGACACCTAAGAGTATCGTAGTACCTTTTGCGATGCGCAGATACGTATGCTCTTGATTGTTTGGCACGAAACGTCGGTAGTAGTCATTTACGAACACCGAGGCCAAACTGTTCATGGAACTATCCAAAGACGACATCGAAGCGGCAAAGAGTCCAGCGATCAACACACCTTTCAACCCTACGGGGAATTGTTGGATGACAAACAACGGAAGGATGGCGTCGTTTTGAAGACCTGGAACCAGTTCTCCCGGATTCTGATGATAGTAAATCCACAATGCTGTTCCGATACCAAAAAACAGAAACTGGATTGGAATCGTCAACAACGCATTGGTCCACAACGCCTTTGAAGCTTCTTTCGGCGACGCTGTAGACAGATATCGTTGGACGACCGTCTGATCGGCCATGGCGGGATAGGCGTTTGCGAAAATTCCGCCAATTACGGTAACCCAGACTGCCGCTGTAGTCAGGTCCCAACTCCAATTGAACGCGTGAAATTTGTCAGCGTCCTTGGCGACGGAGATGAGTTCTCCGGCGCCCAAATTGGTATTCGAAATAACGAGTCCCAGTGTAAGAACGGCGCCCAACAACAGGACAACGGATTGCAGTACGTCGGTCCAGATCACGGCTTCAATCCCGCCGAGCACGGTGTAGGCGGTTGCCAATATCCCCATGAGAATGATGCTGTAATTGATAGGAATTCCGGTGGCCGCGGAAAGCGCAATCGCGGGAAGATAGAGGACGATACTCATGCGTCCGATTTGAAAAATAACGAATACCAGACTGCCGTAGATACGCGTACCTAGGTTGAATCGTTTTTCCAGATATTCGTAGGCGGTGGTATACGGCACCTCCTTTAAACGGGGAATGTAATAGGCGGCGATGAAGGGTGCGAGAAATACGATTCCCATGTTGTTCAGCATCGTCACCCAATTTGAGGAAAAGGCCGTTGCCGGAATCGCGATGTAGGTGATGGCGCTCAGTGAGGTACCGAAGATACTGATGCCCACGGCCCACCAGGGAATTTTCCGGCTCCCGAGAAAGAAGGCTTCTGTCGTTTTTTCCCGTTTCGAAAAATAGTATCCGATATAAATCAACACGGAAAAGTAGAGACCTAGGGTCAGATAGTCTGGCCATGCCAATGCCGATTGTTTTGTTTCGTTCAGGGTGATTTTGTAGGACCGCGAGATCGATGTTCCGTTTTCGTCGGGGAGTCCCATGCCGACACATACCCAACCATCCTCGAACGGGGTCACTTTAACGAATCGACCGATCGGCGGCATAGTCTCCAACGGGTACGTGGTTTTAGTAATGCCATGGACAGCTTCCACCATCGATTCCAATTCGGCGGAGTCGGATCCGCGAAAGACCAATACATGTTCGGGTGGAACGATAATGGTCGGTGCGCCCGGCCATCCAATATTTTCAATGTGGTCTTCGGTCCATTCTTCGGAGTCGGGATTCCACACCCACATATCGGGTAGATTGGGTGATGTTTTGTTGTACCCGCCCATCACCGTAATTGCCCCGTTAAACAACGTGACGATCGGTTCGACGCGTCCGTCACCCGGCAAATCGGTGTGCTTCTGCCATTTACTGGCGTTGTAGCGAAGGTCCAAACTGAAAAAGCTGTTGGTCGGCTCCGGCGCATCTAACGTACTCACGCCGCCGATTAGATACACGACGCCGTTGACGAGTATATGTCCCATGCCGTGGAGGGGCGCGGGCATTTGTGTCTGTAAAGGTGAAGGCAGGTCTACATGAACGGTTTCATCGGCCCAACGTACCAAGAGAAAATTCCTGAATACTTCGCGGCCATTAGTCCCCCCGATCAACCACAATCCATTGTCGTCGGACACACCCGCGCAAGACGCTCTTCCGCCGTCTGGCAATCGCGTATCCGATAACTTCCATTCGGCCGCACCGGGCAGTAAGACGTAGACTTCATCGGAATAGCCATCGTTCTGATCAATACCGCCGGCAACGATTAGAACGCCGTTGTGGTTCCCCAATGCGAAGCCGCTAAGTGTCTTGGGTAACGGGGGCATTTCTTCCCAGTTCAGGATATTTTCGGCTTGAACGGTAGGGGCAACCAGCAGGAAACTGGTCAACATGCAAAGGCAGATTAGGCGACGTATTGAATATTCTCTAAACATACACCACCACTATACATGGAACGTCGTTAAAAACAAAAAGCCCCCAACCCGTACGGGGTTGAGGGCGTATGAATCGTATTCTTCTAGTCGCGGTGGCGCACCCGTTTCGAGCGGGCATTGACCGATGACTGTTCCTGGTACGCTTCGATCCGCTGCAACCATGTTTGAATGTTGGTCAGGTCGCGATCGGTGCGGTCCGTGGTGATAGGCACCGTGTTCAATTGAACGCGTTGGTCGTCTGTAAGGGTACGTTCAAGGTCGACGCGATTGTCGCCGCCAACGCCTTTGGATTTCCCGGTCTTACGCATGGCGATGGCTTGAGCTGGACGTTCGGAATCGCCCGCTTCGCGGATACCGACGAGTTCGTGAGGATTCTGGCCCCATCCGTACAACACGACCGGTCCGAATTCACCAGTGCCTTTGTCGACTTCTTTAAAGTAGAGGTCTGTGCCCGCTTCCCAATCGAGGAACGCGTCGAGCCAATCGAATGGAAAAAATGCTTCGTAGTCGAACGCGCCGAAGATGCGGCCTTCTGAGAACCCATCGTTGTAGGCATCGAGCATACCGCCGTGCAAAAATTCCGCATGGAAATCACTCGCGAGGAAATCCAGGTAATCGCTCCAGAAGGCATTGTCGTAGCCTTCGCTGAAACCGATGATGAAGGCGTATCGGTACGCGACGAAATATCCGTCGTTGTACGCATCGAAGAATCCGTCGTACAATCCGGCGTCGTAGCTTCCGTCATCGAGGAATGGGATTAGATCGCCGTCGTACAAGATCGGAGCGGCCGTGTCGGTATCCCAACTGTGGTTGTACGCCGTGTAATATTCGTTGTCGTCGGCGAAACCGTCTCCGTAGCCGGCTTCGTAGGAGGTCGCTCCGCCGCCGCCGCCACCACCGCCGCACCCGACGGCAGCGATTGAGACTCCCAATAACAGGGCCAAGGCTCTGCCCCATTTCTTTGTTTGAATCAAGATTTTCATGATGTATTCCTTTCTCGTTTAGATGCAATTCGGGCGTTGAAGTAACGATTTTGTTTAATTTTGGAGCATTTTCACGCTTCGGTCAGTTACCGAACGCGTCCACTCCGCGAACTTCCTCCGCTGGAGGAACTCGATCGGGATGACGGTGCCGATGACCGCGACGACGTCGATGGTGCCGAATAAGACCGGCTCGGCGATGACGATCTCGATGAGGTCGAAGGCGCTGAATACGACCTACTCGGTGATGACGAACGCGATGACGTCGAAGGTGCCTTATACGAACGGCTCGGACTCGACTGGGTCACTTTTCGCTGCGGCGGAGTGTACGACGGCTGCCGAGTCGTCACCCGAGGTGCGGATGGCGCCGGTTGGCGCGTCGTAACACGGGGTGCGGAAGTCGATGGTTGGCGCGTTGTGACGCGCGGTGCAGAAGGCGCCGGCTGGCGTGTGGTCACGCGAGGGGCCGTTGTGGTCGGTTGACGCGTGGTGACGCGTGGTGCCGAAACCTGCTCGCGCGTTGAGCGATTGGAATTGGTATTCGGCCGGCTCGTCACGCTCGGTTGGCGTGTCGTAACACGGGGTGCCGATACCTGCTCACGCGTCGAGCGATTGGAATTGGTATTCGGTCGTGTCGTAACGCTCGGCTGGCGGGTGGTTACGTGCGGCGTCGAAACCTGCTCACGTGTTGAGCGATTGGAATTGGTGTTCGGTCGCGTCGTTACACTTGGAATCCGACGATCGAGTTTGAAACTTTTGTTTCCATTGGTTGTGTCGCGAGTGATTTTTCTATCGGGACCGTTCGAAGTGCCTCCAGTCCATTCACCGCTTCGCGTCGTGATGCGATCCGTTGTCGTGGGCCTGCCGGTCTTGTTCTTGGTCGAGCCGGTTCGGTTACTGTTAACGCTCGTTGTCGAAGGTGTTGGACGCGTAGAGATCGAACCGCGGTCATTGTTGCGTGTCGTAATGGTTGTCGTGCGGTCACGGCCCGTCCTCGGGTCAGTCCGTTGAATCGTACGGGTACTCATCGTATTCTCACGATTCACCGTGCGCGTGGTCGCTTCCTTACGAATCCGAATATCACGAACCGAGGCTTCACGATTTCGGGATGTCAAAGGCGTTCTCAAACCCTTTACATCCCGATTCGCGACGACGCGTAGATTCGTGCGATCGCTGCTATTGCGAACCCGTAACGAGTCGGCCGTTTCTCGAGCGGTTCGTACACGACCGCGATCCTGGTCTGACCCACGCATGATTCGGCGTGGTGAATAGTCCCGGGCCGGTTGATCGTAACGGTGCGTCTGGTATGGACGATAGTGATTATTGTTATGGTGATTATTATGGTGGTGGTGATTGTTGTGCAGATTCCAGTAGTGCACATTGATATGGCCGTGATCGTAGTGGTGATGATGGTGATGACTATAGATATGGACCGAGTGATGTCCATTCAATACATGGTCGACATAGGCCCACGTGGCCAAGCCGTAGCTGAACCGGATTCCGGCTGCCGTGAAATAATCATCATTATAAACGGATACGTGTCCATTGAGCCCCAACGGAGCCCAGACGAATCGATCGCCGTACCGAACGGTCGCGGCGTACGCCGGGGAATACGTGTGGTTGTACGCCCAAATCCATCCATGACGGTGATGGTTGTGCCAGAATCCATGGTGACTCGTAACATAGCTGAAAGGATAATCGCCGACCCAAACGTGACCCTGGTTCGCGACGAAACTCCAGGAACCGCGACGGTAAGGAATATAATTATTTACGACCGTCGGACGCCAGAAATAACGGTTGTCGACGTATACCCAATCGCCGTAATCGTTCAGGTCGCGCATTCCAATCGGCGCGTCTGCCGCGGCAGTATTAATCGCTGGCATATATTCGGAGCCGATGGCGATGGCGCGTGCGCGGTCCCGATTCCATTTATCAAACGAATCTTCATCGGCGCGATTGAACGCAGTCGGGTCGGAGGGCGAATAGCCCGGGTCGATGTAAACGCGTTTCCCGCCGTTCACTCTGAACGTGCGACCATCCAAATCGGTGAAGTTGACTGAACCCCAACGAACCGAAATCGTCGTTGCGCCTTCTTTCAGAATGTCGACACGAACCTGAGTGTTTTTGTTGACGCTCATTGAACCAACGGGCGTCTCAAAGTTCACGTCGCCATTGCTACGTGTCACACGCTGGATGTAGAACGATCCTTGCCATCCCTGGTAAACGGCAACCGGAGGCGTTTCGATCACTTCCATTCGCGAGCCGTCGGCCAAGCGGATATAGGTACCGCCGGAAAATTCGAGTTCCAATACGCCTTCTTCATCGGCCCAGATTTGGTCTCCGGGCATCACGAGTGAATTGAGAGCCGCGAAGCTCCAATCGGCATCGTCGTTTCCCTTAATCAGGCCGCTGTCTTCGGCAAAACTGACACGACCATGGGAGATTTGAACTTCCTGATCCTGCGCAAAAGCCGTTGTTGCCAGTAATATGAACGTAAATGAAGATAAGATTTTCATAGCGGGTCTCCTTGACCTCTGAACCATTGTATACCAGATTAGACGCGTTCCTCAGGGTTTCATTCAAAAATAGTAGGCCTTTATTTCGATGGGAAGAAGCCAATCCCTAAGACTCAATTGGGCATGGAGTTACATACAGGTATATTGTTGACAAACTTGAATCGAAACTTGAAACATCCCTTCTTTTCGATTACCCTGTGCCGTCGATGGACGTGGACGGGTGCACGTTCAATTTTCAGTGAAGGAGAAAATTTCATGGGGTTCGTTAAACCACGTTTGGGAATGATGATGTTCCTGCAATATGCCGTTTGGGGTATTTGGCTACCCCTCCTCGGAGTCTGGCTCCAAAAACCGGTGGCTGAAGGAGGTTTGGGTTTTGAAGCAGGCCAGGTCGGATGGATCGCTGGTTTGGCAGGCTCTGTTGGCGCAATCTCAGCACCATTTATCGCCGGACAATTGGCAGACCGATTATTCTCAACTGAACGTTTCCTGGGCGCGCTCCTCATCATCGGTGGAGTAATCAACTACATCATCTCTGAACAGACAAGCTACACCGCGTGGTTGGTCCTTTCCATACTGTATAGCGTGGTCTACATGCCCACCATCTCTCTATCGAACTCCATGGCTTTTGCCCACCTCAAGAACCCGGATACAGAATTCGCTCGGGTCCGCGTGTTCGGAACCTTTGGTTGGATTGCCGTGGGATGGCTCTTCCCGATGATCTGGCTGCAAACCAATCTTCAGGCCTCGGCCCTACCACCGTTCCTGGTCGGTGAACCCGTGGTCGATGCAACGGCACGCATGGGCGACGCCCTCAAGGTGTCCGGCGTGATTTCGATTATCTACGGCTTCTTCTGCTTCACCCTTCCGAACACGCCACCGAAGAAAGATGCCACCGAATCTCTGGCCTTTGCCAAAGCATTCCAAATGGTGAAAAACAGATCTGTGCTCATTCTCGTACTGGCAAGCATACCCATCTCGATCATTCACAATATTTACTTCCAACAGGGTGGGTTCTTCCTTGAATCCGTCATGGGTATCGATGGTAGCCGTATCATGCCGGCACTCACCGTAGGCCAGATCGCGGAAATCCTCGTGATGGCCGGACTCGGATTCGTCATTGCATCCATCGGCATTCGGGGAACCATCATCGTAGGTGGAGCGGCGTATGCCCTCCGCTATCTGATTTGGGGAATGGTCGCTGGAGCGGAGCCTTCGTCCGCAGCAACCACGATAGCCGTCATCAGTCAGGGTCTCCACGGCGTATGTTTCGCCTGCTTCTTCGCCGCGTCATTCATCTACATTGACCGCATGGCATCCGACGACATTCGCAACTCCGCACAAACCGTCTTTGGCATCGTAATTTTGGGTATCGGACCCGTCTTCTCAGGCCCCTTCTCAGGATTTCTCGCAAGCACATTCGGGGAAGATGGCGTAATCACCAATTTCCGGGGAACGTGGTTAACCCTAGCGGGAATCGCATTGGCAACTACCGTCATGCTCGCAATGCTCTTTAGGGATGAGAGCCCATCAGAAGAGGTTGAAGGTTAGAAAACGAAAGGAAACTAAATGATGAAGTCAGGAAAAATGGCGAACCAAGCGTTTCGAGCGGGCGCAGCGGCAATGTTACTTGCGCTGGTTCCAGTTACCGGGTTTTCTGCCGAGAAATTCCAATTCGTTGGATTCGATGAAACTGCTCTTTCGCCCGAGGCCAGCGAGGGACTACGCGAGGTCTTCAACGACCGCAGCGAGTTTAGTAGCGGCATGCCGCTCAACCTCGTGAAAGCGATGGTCCAAGCCGAAGCAAAGCAAAATCCCGGATATGATCCGACATCCGTCGAGGGAAAATTTTTCAGTTCCGGTGCGTTACCATCACCGCCGAGTCGTGGCGTAGATGAATCTATTGCGCTCGGACAGACTACCTTCACGCGCGATGGCGCGATGTTTTCGAGCGGAAATTGCTTCTCGTGTCATGCCGGCATGGTCAACGGTACGGTTGTCGCCGGGATGGGCAACAACAGCGTGATGCAGAGCCCTCCTCGACCGGAAGGTACGAAGTCCCCGAATATGATGGCACTGGCATCCGCACTGAAAACCGATGCCGAACGCGAAGCCGTGCAAAAAATGATGAGTAGAATGAAGGACCGCAGCGGCGGCCCTTCTCTGAATCTTCCCCCAACGACGAGCCGCGGCGATAACTACGGTCCGTTCGGCGTTTGGGCGAAAGGTACGCGATTGACTGATCCGAAAAACTTGGGATTAGTTACGGGCGATGGCCCACCCGAACTAGCGAAGCTCATCGAAGAAAGTATGTTGCCGCCTGTAAATCCCATGCCGTGGTGGCTGATGAAGTATAAAACCCGTGACTATTGGTACGGCGACGGCGCACCCGATGACGCGGCCCATTTTTCCTTCAACTTTTCCGGTACTGGAACGGTTGCCAACGACCAGCACGTCGCCCATGTTGAATCAACCGCCAAGGTACTCGCGTTCGCCCGCGAGACCGTGTCGCCAATCTATCCGGGCACATTGGATGCCGACCTGGTACAAAAAGGTTCCGACCTGTTTCACGGCCGTAAGGAACCAGCGGATACGACCGCATTCAAAACGTGTATGGAATGTCACGGCTCCTACGTTCGGAAATCCGCCTTTCCCGATCTGACTCAACCCGGACACTATGAGGTGATTTATTCAGGTTCCGACGAGTTAAAATCGGTTCGGACCGATAGCGAGTACAATAAAATCGTCCAAAAATTTATGCCGATCAACGAGCACATTTCGAAATTGGTTGATTATTATGAAGCGCGCGAAATGAGTGAGCTCGGAACCCTCTATGCTCCGCTCGAAGGTAAAGGGTATGTAGCACCTCCGTTGGACGGTGTCTGGGCAACGGCTCCTTACTTTCACAATGGCGCAGTGCCGACCATCGCAGCGGTGCTGAACTCCGAGAGTCGTCCGGAAATCTGGTCTCGCGAGCCAAGCCCTCGTGCCTATGATTTGGATCGGTTGGGTCTGATCTACACCGAGTTGTCGCGCGAGGAATATAATGCGCAAATCGACACTTCGTCTGAAGCGGCCTACAAAACCAAAGATTCACTTTCCCAGATGTTTCTGTATGACACGGAGGGTTTTGGTCGTGCAAAAAAAGGTCATACATTTGGTGATTCACTAACCGCAGATGAGCGCGCCGCTATCATCGAATTCTTGAAGAGTCTCTCCGGACCGGATATGACGGGGAAGCCACACACAGTCAAGCAAGCGAAATTATAGAAGTCTCAAAACATCATTGAAGTTACAACGGCGCAGCTAGTGGGCTGCGCCGTTTTACATTTTGTCACCCGTCACCAGCCACGGCGCGAAACTCAGCATCACCCCATCCGGGCCATGGTGATTCGCCAATTCAGAGAAAATCGCCTGCTTAACCTTTTCGACCGTTTCTTCGGTCTGGTCCGCCAAGGCTGACGCCAACGGCCCCACTTTCAGGTTGAATTCGTAGGCGTCATCCACCTCGTTCCCCCTACCCAGTCGCAGCTTCTTGTCCAAACGTGTCATGTCCACGTTATTGAAGCCACATCCTTCCATCATGGGTACAACAAACCCTTCATCCGCCAACGCGAAGGGGCCCGGCGCCTGCGGGTCTTCCGGCGGCGGCGGCATCTCAATAAATTCCGACGCTGCCGCAAGCGGAATGGTCATCCAAGGATTCTCCTGCGGCGCCCGCCAACACATGAATGCGATGCGACCACCCGGTTTCAATGCGCGATGAAAGTTCTTAAATGCGGTAGAAAAATCCTCGAAAAACATAATCCCGAATCGGGAGGTGACCAAGTCCACAGAGCCTTCTTTGAAGTCATAGACTTGGGCATCGCCCTCGACGAAGGAGACTTGGTCCAAGCCAGCCGATTGGGCACGGACACGGGCATGGCGGAGCATGGGTGCCGAGATATCGAGGCCGGTGACGTTTCCGTCTGCTCCGACGGCTTCTCCCAATGCCAAGGTTGAAGCGCCACATCCGCACCCGATATCGATGACAACTTCGCCGGTTTGGGCGTTTGCAATTTTTAACAGCCCATCCTGCAGTGGCCCCAGTTGCGCATCCAAGTCTTCCTGCAGATTTACCCACTTGGGGCCGGACACTTCATTCCAATATTCAATTTGATCTGCGTTCGCCTTCGTTTCACTCACAAAAACTCTCCCTCATTCCAATTCTGCCGATCTATTTTCTGGAATATCTGACAACAATGCCCCGAAAAACCACCGATTACTGTTCAACTGACAGTGCGGCGGGTTCAGTTGATGGGTCGCCAGTTGGGTTCACGTTCACACTCCAATTCGTCGAGGTGCGTGTTCAGTTTATCGAGGAGGTCGAAATACACGGCGCTGAGGTCTTCGCCGACTTCGCTCTTTTTTCGCATCCGGAACGTGACATCGCCAGCGCCCTGACGCGTATAAAAGTCCCCGATTAAGTTGTGTTTTTCGTCGGGGTCGTTCTGTATATCGTATAGCTCGTAACGACCGAAGGTGCCGTGGAACTGCATGAACTTGTGGGTATTGGTACGCACACCCAACACGGTGGGGGTTTGAGCAAACATGCGTTCCCAGAAATAGGTGTACAAAAAGGACTCACGACCTTTGACTGTTCCGTCGTTTGCAATAGGCCACCACGATTCACCTTGCACGGAATCTGGAGTGGCTGCACCGGCGACGTCCATCAGTGTGGGAAACAAATCGACATTCAATACCATCTGGTCGCGGACTTGCCCGCCTTCGAACAAATCGGGGCAATGAACGATTAAGGGTACTTTAATGGAGGCTTCGTACATCGTGCGCTTGTCGATCAATCCGTGTTCGCCGAATTGGAATCCGTTGTCGGACGTAAAGATCAAAAGCGTGGAATCGAGGATGCCTTCGTCTTTCAGGACTTCAACGATACGGCCTACACTGTCGTCCACCGTGCGCATCGTTTCTGCGTAACGTTGGGTGAAGTCATCGAGGTCCATCGTGTTGTTGTACAACCCATCTACGCCGTGCCAGGTATCGCGTTGCTCTTTCACCCAGCGTGGTTTTCCTTTGTAGTTTTCTTCGGTGTCGGCCATGGTATCGGGATAGGGGTACATTTTTCCTTTGTACGATCCCTGGTGACGTGGAGCGGGTTTGAAGTCGGCGTGAACCGCCTTGTGGGACATGTACAACATGAAGGGCTTGTCATGATCCTTGCGAATAAACTCTTCGGCGTAGTCCGTCACGATGTCGGTGTTGTGCCCGGACGAAGGAACTTTCTTTCCATCGACATTAAATGTTTGGTTGAAGTAGGCGCCCTGTCCTCGGAAGGAAACCCATCGGTCAAAACCATCTCTCGGTGCATCGCTGGTCCCGCCCATGTGCCATTTTCCCGTGAACGCCGTTTCGTATCCCGCCTTCTGCAATTCCTGCGGGAAGGTGGCGGTCGTCGGATTTAAGGGTGTGGAATTATTCAGCACGCCGTGTTTGTGGGCCCATTGGCCGGACAGAAATGACGCGCGACTGGGTGAACAGAGGGACGTGGTGACGAACATGTTGGGGAAATAAACGCCCTTCCCCATGAGGGCATCGAGGTGGGGCGTGTCGAAATAGGGGTTCAGTTTCCCTATGGCGTCCCACCGTTGATCGTCGATGAGAATGAAGACGATGTTCCGTTGTTTTTCGTCCTGGGCTTCTGCCGGATTCACAAATCCTGTGGCCAATACCACCACTAACAACGCCAACGTACTCAGCCTAACCATTCCGATTCCCCTTCATCTACAAAACCATTCACAATGAGTGCACCAAAACGCTATAGTACAGATTGCGGATTGGAATTCCAACTGGAGAACGTGAATGAAACGTCGGTGTTTAGGGTTGTTATGTATCGTGCTCGGGCTCGTTTGTGCGGTCCCGGTGCAAGCCGAAGTGCGGCTCTCGGATGTGTTCAGCGATCACATGGTCATTCAACGTGACAAACCGATTTTCGTTTGGGGTTGGGCGGACCCGGAAGAATCCG
>Ga0315336_1000989_pt1 | contig 62370 bp, 38 predicted proteins | sample ASW5metaG_FD_204512 | JGI IMG/M metagenome (GOLD analysis project Ga0315336, IMG submission 204512) | Ammonia-oxidizing marine archaeal communities from Monterey Bay, California, United States - ASW #5 | ecosystem: Environmental > Aquatic > Marine > Intertidal zone | place: USA: California... | reverse complement strand
GGTCGCAGGACTCCGCGCTCCGCGTAGACGAATGCTTCGACCGACGTCTGCGGGTACGCCCGACCGCCGGCGTCGATGTCCGCGCGCCCGACGAGCCCCTCATCGAGCGGAAGGTAGGAGAAGTCGTCCTCGGTGACGGCGGTGACGACATACGGCTCCCCGGACTCGACAGCGGATCGTCCGTGAAAGTGGAGGAGTCCCTGTGCATCCGAGGCGCCGGCGAATAGCTCCTGGTTCGTCCGGGAAAGCACCGTCACCCGAGCTCCGGCGACCGGGGTGAGCTCGGAGAGACGGATGATCCAAACGAGGAGGCCGTCACGATGGACCTTCGCGTGAATGCCGAGGTCGGTGACGGTCAGGGTGCGGGAGGTACGCTGCCACGAGGTTGCTTTGGAGCGCGCCTCGAGAACCACCGGGCCTCTCCAGCCGGGGCCAACGATCTCTTTCAGGTCGACTCGAGTGACGGAGGGGCGGTTGCGCACCCCGTTCACGGTGATTTGCTTGTTTTCAAAGACCGCAGCTCCAACGTGGGAGCTACCGTTGAGGTGGTGGACAAGGTTGTTGGGGAAGACGCGCTGAGCGGTGACGATCACGCGATCGACGTTGACCGTTCCCAGGAGCACTTCGTTGCGCCCTCCTTCCGTCAGGAAGCGGCCGTCACCGAGAAAGCCGAGCCGAGGGCTCAATTCCGGTATGCGGACCGTCCGGACTGCGTCCTCGGGGAGGACTCTCCCCCCCTTTCCGGGTAGGCCCTTTCTCAGAAAGACGCGATAGGTCGTTTCGGGCGCGAAATTTCCGCGAAGGCGTAGTCTGTTTCGATGGCCCTTGACGGCGTATCGAGCCTCGGGCTCCACGCGGATGAAGTCCGCGGCGATCCGGCCGTCAACCGGCAGCGGGAAGTACAGGTCGATCCACGCGTCGTGGAGGTCTTTGATCCGGGCGGTTGCGTTACGGAGCCGCAGGACCGATTCAATGGGTAGCCGGTAGGAGACCGGAGCCTCGAGGCTCAAGGGGCCCGCGATGCCACGGATTCCGGCTTCGACCGTGACCCGGATCCATTTGCGGCGCTTCGCGTCGGTCTCGAGCCGCAAGACCTTTGCCGTCTCGCCACGAGTTTGCAGCGTGATCGGCACGCGCGTCTCCGTGTCGTCGACAACGTGCAAAAAGCGCAGGATGCCCGCGAGAGGGACCTCGTCGCTGAAGGTGACGTCGATGGCCAGCTTCCAGTCTTGCGAGAGTGATGCCTGACGGACACTCTCGGTCGTCACAGGACGCGTGCGCAGCTCGTAGAGAGAGTCTGCCGCGAGCGGAAATCCCTCGCTGTCCAGAAGGCGTCTGGAAATCTTCAGCTGGTAGGGAGTCGCTCGCGCCAGCGCTCGGCGCGGACGCAGCTCGAGCGTGGTCGGGCTGCGCCAGATCGCATCGAGCGCAACCTTTGGAGAAAGCTGCACTTCGGGGATGGTCCGCGTGAGCTCGGTTCCCTCCCGACGGGGCGGGATCATGGGGCGGCTGAAGGTGACCGTTACGGGCTCTTGAACTCCCGAGAGGTCCTGCGGGAAGACCCCGAGGACACTTGTGGGTGGGCGACCGTGGGTGTGCTTCCACCAGAGGGAGGCAACGGTAGTGTTCGCCGCCAGCAGACAGAATGACACCCAGAACCACAGGTTCTTGACCGCTCCAGCCATCGCATTCCTCCCGCGATCCGCAAGCGTCTGCGGCGGACCGCACAAAACCCAATACCACGAAGCATGCAGAAGCAGTGGTGCCAGAGGGGAGGAACATCACCTCTTCTTCACTTCTGGGGCGCGAAGATATCAGGCCGTCGAACGCGATCAATACCATCCCACAAAAGGTGGTCGCGGGTCTTTATGGGTACAAGGAGTTGTAGCTCTTCGAGGGTTCGACCCTCCGGTGGGGTCTCGGGGTGCAGCGCAAAGTGAACGAACTGGATGTCGCGAGCGAATTCTCCCCGGAGTTTGAACCAAAGAATCAGGGTGTGTCGCGAACGGCACGGACGAAGTTTTCGGCGGTCTTCAAGCCGGGGGTGCCGTTCGGGCTGACTTCACCAAGATGGGTGTAGAACCACCACGCGCGTTCTACTTTGGGCGGGTCCGTCTCCGGCCCTTGGGACGTAGACGTCCAGTACACGGCAACGGACCCAACCCGAGCCACGCCGAAGATGTCGGTATCCATCGCCGGGGCTGCTTGGCTGTAGTCGCCGAGACTCTGCGCCTCAAGCACGTTCGGGAGCCGCCAGTCGCTCTCGCCCGCAAAGGTCAAGCCCTCGCAGTAGGCGAGCGCGTCGCACCAGTTGACCTGGTCGCCGCTTCCGGGATCCGGGTCGAACCCTCCGCCGTCTATGTCCGCCGTGTTCTGCTGCCACATGAGCCCCGTGCAGGTGTCGGTCACGGTATCGTCGCCGTTGTCGACGAAGCGGAGCTCGTTCATCGGGCAACCGGTACTGTAAAAGCCGTCCTGACCGGGGAAGTCGGCGTCCTGGCAGCTGATCTCGTTGGGCGGGTCAGTGTCATCGTAGCATTTCGTCTGGCCCGTGTCGGGTAGGCTACTGTTATCGCCCTGCGCGCAGATCGAGTTGCGGCCGCAGTCGGAATCGTCACAGTCGGTATCGCCGTCCAGGTCTTCGTCGATGCCGTCGGTACAGGACGTTTCTGGCAAGCACAACGGGTTGGCGGCGCAGTCGGAATCGTCACAATCGGTGTCGCCGTCCCCGTCTTCGTCCACACCGCCGGTGCAGGTCTCGGTCTGGGGGCAACTCGGGTCCAAGGCGCAGTCGGGATCGTCGCAGTCTGTGAGGCCGTCCCCGTCTTCGTCGCCGCCGAGGTCGTCGCAGATCTCCGGTGGAGGCGTACCTCCGCATTTCCCCACCGGCGCGGGGCCGCCCTGGAAGAGCCAGGCCAGGAGGTAGATGACGTCCGAGAGGTCCCTCGCCGCATCCCCGTTGGTGTTGCCGTTGTCCACGGCGCAACCGACCACCTTCGCGCCCGCCGCGATGCAGAACGGCTCCGGCTCGGGCCCACCCTGAAAGAGCCAGGCGAGCTCGTAGACGGCATCGGAGAGGTCTCTTGCGCCGTCGCCGTTCACGTTGCCGTTGTCGTTGTCGGTGGCGCACATCGGACCCGCCCCGCCGCCCCGTCTTGCCCCATCACCGTCAGCACCGCCCCGGCCAGCACCGCCACCTCTTTCAAGGCCCGCAGCCCCGCCATCGGTCACGAGAACGGTCCGAACGCAACGGACAGTGACTCCGCCGTTACTCATTTTAGGGCTGTCCTTGCTAAAGCCGCCCTGTTCGACCACAAACGCCGACCCGGAAAAGGACGTGGCGGTCGTAGACGACCAGCCCGCCCCAACAAAGGTGTTGAAGGGTGGGGCGCTAGCTCTTATCTCATAGTTCCCCGCTTCGTTGCCCCATTTGTTGATACTGAGGAGCTCACGGATGTTCGGAAGCCGCCAGTCATCGTACGTACCTCCTCCCATGGGATTAACACCAAACTCGAGGCAGTCGCAGTACTTGAGGGCCTCCTGCCAGGTAGGTTCATCGTCATTGCTCGAAAAAGTGTCCACCACGTTGTCACCGGTTATGTCCGCCGTCTCCCTCTGCCACATGAGCCCCGTGCAATTGTCCGTCACAGTGTCGTCCAACTGTAACATCTGCCCAGTCCCGGGTGTTCCACCGTCATGGATATCGAAACGGCCCGTGAACGGGCAGCCTACGCCTTGGGTCGCATGATAGGCGTCTTGACCGAAGCAGGGGGCGGTGTCGACCGTGCAGTCGATCTCTCCGGCCGTCTCATTCAAGCATTTCGTGTTGCCCGTGTCGGGCAACGGGTCCTGGGCGTTAGCCGGCACTGCTGCGAAGAACCCCGCCGCCACCAGGGAGACGCCCACTGCCAGAGAGAGATAGCGCAACCTCTTCATAACCCGAAACTCCTGAGCAGAGACCTGGAGAAGATCCGATGACCCGCGAAAGAACCCCTTTGACTATATCCCAGCCCAGCGGGGTTCCCAAATGAATTAGATCGGAGAACCTTGAAGATTCGAAAGCCAGTAAGGCCGATACGGCGGATCAGAGCGGCCAAACCCAGAGAATCATCGGAGTCGCCACGAGCACGACAATAATCTCGAGCGGCAGTCCCATGCGCCAGTAGTCGCCGAAGCGATACCCGCCAGGCCCCAGGATCAAGGTGTTGTTCTTGTGCCCGATGGGCGTGAGAAAGGCGCACGAGGCCGCGACCGCCACCCCCATCAGAAATGGGTCGGGACTTACCTCCAGGCGTCTTGCGATGTCGAGCGCGATCGGCGCCGCGATCACCGCCGTGGCCGTGTTGTTCATGACGTCCGACAGGGTCATGGTCACGACGATGAGGATCGTCAGGACAAACACAGGCGAAAGACCCGCGGCGGCGCTGACGATGCCACCGGCGATCAGCTCGGTCCCGCCGCTGTCCTGGAGCGCTTGACCTATGGGAATCATCGAACCCAGAAGGACGATGACCGGCCATTCCACCGATTCGTAGATCTGCCGCAGGGGCACGATGTTCAGGAGCACCATGAGCGCGGCGGCGCAGGCGAGCGCGATCGGCAGGTAGAGGACGCCGACGCTGGCGAGAAGGACGGCGATCGCGAAGATGCCGACCGCGAGGCCAGCCTTCCCTCGCTGGGTCACCTGTAGCCCCCGTTCGGCGAGCGGCAAGCAGCCGAGCCAGCTGATGATCTCCGGAAGTCGCTCGCTAGGCCCGAGGAGCAGGAGCACATCGCCGGGCTGGATCTCGAGCTTGCGCACGCGTTCGGTGAAGCGCCGGCCCCGGCGAGATACGCCGAGGAGCGTCACGCCGTGGCGATGGAGCAAGCGGAGAGCGAGCGCTGAGCGACCGACAATGCGGGCCCCCTCGGGTGCGACCACCTCCGCGAGCGCGAGATCCTCACCGGCGAGCCCCCGCTTGTCTTTGGCTGTTTTCTTACGGTCCGTTTTTTCGCTCTCGGTCTTCTTGCGGTCTTTCCTCTGGTACTTGAGGCCCAGGGCGCCGACCAGTTTATCGATTCCCTCCGGGCTCGCCTCGAGCACGAGGATGTCGCCCTTCTGGATCTCCACGCGGCGGGCCATGCCCGGGAGCCTGCGACCGCGCCGAACCAGGCCGACGATCGCCACCTCGTTGTCCTCCGCGACATCGTCCAGCTCGCGCACCTTCTTGCCGAGCGCGGACGAGCGCTCGGGCACCTGAACTTCGACGAGGTATTCGGCAAGCTCGAAGAGCTCCTTGGCCGAGTCGTGCTCGCTGCGGGCGGCCGGGATCAGACGCCAGCCGATGCAGGCTACGAACAAGACACCGACGACCGCGCAGGTCGCGCCGACCGGGGCGAAGTCGAACATGCCGTACGGCGCGCCCAAGGCCTTGTTCCGGAACTCGGCGATGACGATGTTCGGAGGCGTCCCGATCAAGGTGATCATGCCGCCCAGGATCGAGGCGAAGGAGAGCGGCATGAGCGTCAGGGCCGGGCTGCGCTTGGCCTTGGCGGCGGCCTGCATGTCCACGGGCATGAGGAGCGCGAGCGCGGCGACGTTGTTCATCAGCGCCGACAGGGCCGCGGCCAACCCGCTCATGATGGCGATATGCGCGCCGACTTTCCTGGAGCCGTCGATGACGAAGCGCGCCAGGAGGTCGATCGCTCCCGAATTGGACAGGGCGCGGCTCACGATCAGAACGAGCGCGATGATCACCGTCGCTGGGTGTCCGAATCCGGAGAACGCCTTGTCGGTAGGAACGACGCCCTCCAGGAGCGCGATCAGGAGAGCGACGAAGGCGACCACGTCGTAGCGCCAGCGTCCCCAGATCAGGCAGACGAAGACGAGAAAGAGCAGTGCAAAGAGAAAGATCTGGTCGGGAGTCATCGCTGGACCTTGGAAGCCGGCCCTTGGAAAACGCTATCGAGTTATCTACTTCGCCCGCTTCCGCACCGCCGCCGACACGTCGTTGAGCCCGTCCAGTGCTGCCGCCGAACCGGGTCCGAAACTTGTACACCAGGATCCGAGGGCTTACAATGGAAGCCTTGGGTCCAAGAGGGATTCTGACGGGCTTCGGTGGGGCTCTGGTAAGAGATTCGAGTCATGAAAAGGTACCTTAGTACTTCTCTGGTACTTGCGCTGAGCCTGGGCGTGGTGCGTCTGGGCGTTGCGGGTCCGGATTGTGCCAACGACAACGGCGACGTCAACGGGGATAACGGTATCGACCTCTCCGATGCCGTCTACAATTTGGCTTTTCTCTTCCAGGGCGGCCCCGCGCCAGTGCTGTTCTGCGTCGATGCAGGCACGGGGGAGGACTGCGCCAAGGAGAACGGCGACGTCAACGGCGATGATGGTATCGACCTCTCCGATGCCGTCTACAGTTTGGCCTTTTCATTTCAGGGCGGCCCCGCGCCGGTGCCGCAGTGCCCTATGAATGGCGATCCGGAGATCTGCACCGGCGGTGGGGATGAAGACAACGACGGCGCCACCGACTGTGACGATTGCGACTGTACCGGCCACGCGAGCTGCCCGCAGGACGCTCCGAGCGCGCTACCCGACACGGGCCAGATACTCTGTTACGATGACCAGGACCCGGACCCTGCAGTCGGCAACCCTGTAGAAGTCGCTTGCGGGAGCGCTATGTGCCTCGGCCAGGACGGCTTCTACACAAACGGCTGCACGCTCACGGGCACGGACCGCTTCGCCCTCAATGTCGGCCCCGACGGCACGGATGACGTGCTCCAGCCTGATGCATTCATCGACGACACGGTCACCGATTTGTGCACGGGGCTCACGTGGCAGAGGGACACTGCGGACACAAGCGGCGACGGGGCACTCATGTTTCCAGGAGATGACGAGACGTGGGACGGCGCCCTCCGGTACTGCGAGGACCTCGACTTCGGAGGTTTCGATGACTGGCGGCTTCCAAACATCCGTGAGCTGCAGAGCATCGTCGACTATGGGCGCTCCGGTCCTGCGCTCGATACGACGTGCTCGACGTGCCTCAGTGCGGCGGGCGGGGCGATTCCGGGGGCTTACTGGTCGTCTACGTCCGTCGCCTCGCCCGAGCACCTCGGTCGAGCGTGGCACGTCAACTTCAGCATCGGCATCATCGATGCCACCGGCTTCAAGAACAATGACCCTCCAGCGGTCGAAGGCCGCATCCGCGCCGTTCGCGGCGTTTCGGGTCTACTACTACCCGACACTGGCCAGACGCTCTGCTACGATGATGAGAATGGCTTGATCTCTACTGCCTGCGACACGCCTCCCTGCCCTTACGGAGCGCTCGACTGTGCGGACGCTCCTGCCACCTGCCCCGGTCAGGACGGCTCCTACAGTACCGGCTGCTCGATGGAGTGCCGCTTCGTGGAAAACGGCGACGACACGGTGACGGACACCTGCCTGGGGCTCATGTGGCAGAAGGACACTGCGGACACCGGAGGGCCTCTCACGTGGTGCGAGGCCCTCGACCATGGCGAGGGGCTGTCCTTTGCAGGGAAAACGGACTGGCGGCTTCCGAACGTGCGTGAGCTGCACAGTCTCCTCGACTACGGGCGCCACGCTCCCGCTCTCGACCCGGTCTTCGACATGGCGGAGAGGGATTATTGGACGTCGACGTCCCAGAACGGATTCGCCTGCAAGGCGTGGTCCGTCGGCTTCGGCCGCAGCCTCCCCAACCTCACCCCTTGGGAAGGCGGTAGCTCCAACACCGAATACAAGGACGGCTTCAACACCATCAGCGGGAGCCCGCGTGCTCTCCTTCCTCTCCGTGCCGTTCGCGACGCACCGTGACTACTTGGCAAGCCGAATCCCGCTGAACTGCCAGCGTGCATCGGGTGGCAGGAAATTGCGATAGGTTGCGCGGATGTGACTCCGTGGAGTAACGCAAGATCCCCCTCGAAGAACGTACTGGTTGCACATGAACTTGCCGTTGTACTCTCCCAGCGCACCCTCAGCCGGGACATAGCCGGGATAGCGGGAGTACGGCGTGGCCGTCCATTCCCAGGTGTCGCCGTAGAGCTGCGCTGCCTGTTCTTGCCGCTCCACGGCACCGTGTGGATGCAAAAGATCCTCTTCGAGCAGGTTCCCATGCACGGGCTCCGCTTCTGCAACAACCTCCCACTCCGCCTCGGTGGGAAGCCGAGCTCCCGACCAGCGCGCAAAGGCGTCCGCCTCGAAGTAACTCACATGACAGACGGGTTCGCCCGGCTGCAGCTCGCGGTTCCCGGCTAGCGTGAAGACACTCCACTGGCCATCGAGCCACTTCCAGTAAAGAGGAGCGTCCCAGCCTCTTTCTCGAACTCGTTCCCACCCTTCCGAGAGCCACAACTCGGGGCGTCGGTAACCGCCCTCTTCGATGAACGCGGCGTACTCCCCACACGTTACGAGGCGATCGGCAAGGGAGTAGCGCTCGAGAAAGACCCGATGTCGAGGTCTCTCGTTATCGAAACCGAATGCATCCCCCTCTTGCCCGATCCACCGGAGCCCTTCCGCGCATTCCCTCCACCTGAGTGGCTGGGTGTCCGTTGCTTGCCATCGGCATCCGGGGCGGTAGGCTGGTAGCAGAGGGTTTTGAAACAGCACGTGTTTGATGTCCGTGTACATCAATTCGAGGTGCTGTTCCTCGTGATTCAGGCCCAGCTCGATCACCTCGAGGAGGTCGGCGTCCGCGCTCCCGCGACGCAACAGCTTTCCGACACTGTGATCGACGTGAGCTCGATACTCCCGGATTTCTCGCACCGTTGGGCGAGATAGCAGCCCGCGCCGGGATCTCGGGTACTGGTCGCCTATGGCGTTGTAGTAGGAGTTGAACAGGTACTCGAACCTGGCACCGAACGGCCGGTAGCCATTCGCGGACCTGGAGAGAACGAACGTTTCGAAGAACCACGTCGTGTGGGCGAGATGCCAGCGGGTCGGGCTCACATCCGGCATGGATTGAATGACACAGTCTTCCGGCTCGAGCGCTTCAGAGAACCGCTCGCTCCTCTCACGCACCTCGCCATAACGTTCGAGCAGATCGACGGCGCTGGTTGCGGCTTTACACGCCGGTGCTTTGCGTTCGTGTGACTTCATTCGATCCTCTAATTTTGGCGTCCGCCGAATGCTTATGGTTCCCTGACTTCAAGGACCGTGTTCGACGCGAGGGGGCCGGGAACCACCTGGTTTTTCCCAGATGGCCACCGCACTTCGATTTGATCGATCATCGCGGCGTCGCCCAATCCGAAGTAAAGGGGATAAAGGCTCTGGGAAAGGTAACCCGATTGTCCGTCGTGGACCTTGGTGTACGTCGCAGAACCGGCACGCAGCTTCACGACGGCCCCCAAGCCACTCCGATTCGACTTGGTGCCGGTCAGCTTGACCTTGAGAAAGCGGATTTTCTTCTTCTCCGTAAGATTGCTGACCAGAACCATGGGCCGGGAATTCAGTTCGTTGGTAACGATATCCAGGTCTCCGTCACCGTCCAGATCGAAAATGGCTGAGGATCGCGATCCCAGCGCGCCCCAGACCTCTACGGATCCTTGCCGATCCCGACACAGACGATGGCCGGAATCCTCTCCGGAACAGTCCAGCTGAAATGCAGGACCCACGGTCGTACCGTTCCGGCGAGGCTCCACACCGAGAATAAATTCGCTGTCGAGAAATTTTTCTCCGCGATCATTCAGCAGGGCCGAGTTGACGCCGTAACGGAACGGATAATTCATCGAAGAGGCCAGGAACACATCTTCGTATCCGTCCGCGTTGAGGTCCCCGACGCTCAGCCCCCACGGCCAATAGTTCTCCGCGCTGATTTTATCGGAGATCTCGTCGAATGTGCCGTTACCTCGATTGCGGTAAAAAGCGTTGCCGAAGATGCTCATACCTCCGCTTTTGAGGAGCGATTCGGGCCAGCTCATTCGCGACTTCAACGTTTCCCACTCCGGGGGGATGTCTTCCGACATGTCCGAGTGCATATCCGTGATGTAGATATCCATGTGGCCGTCATTATTGAAGTCGAAGACCTTGATGCCCATCGAGCCCCACGGGGTTTTGGGAAACACTTCTCGGCTCTTCTTGACGAATTTCCTGCCTTCCACATTCTGATAGTACTCGTCATGGCCTTGCATATTCAGGACGTACAGGTCGAGCCAGCCGTCTTCATTGATATCCAGAGGGCTCGCGTCACCGCTCCAGCTTGCGTCCAGCAGGTCGACCTCGCGCGACACATCGACGAACCGGTTCCGCCCTTCGTTCCTGAACAGGATGCTGCGCTCGCTGCGTTCCGGCTTGAGATGGCCTGCGAATCCGTCCAGGACGCCGACGTAATAACCGCCGCGCCCCTTTTTCTCTGTGGTGTAGGTGCCTACGTTGGTCAAGAACAGATCCAGCAAGCCATCCCGGTTGTAATCGAAGAAAACGACGCCGGAGGAGTGGCCACGGTAATCGAGCCCGGAGCGCTTGGAAATATCAGTGAACTTGCCATTACCATCATTCTCGAACATTGCGTTGCCGCCCCGAACCGTGGTGACGTACAGGTCCGGATCGGCGTCGTTGTCGATGTCCGCAAACGATGCGGTCACGCCAACGCGATCCTCTAACGCGACGCCCGCCGACTGCGTGATGTCCTCGAACCGACCCGCGCCTGAATTTCTCCAAAGCTGATTCGGGCCGAGCTGCGTCGAAAAATAGATGTCCAGCAGTCCGTCACCGTCCACGTCGGCTACCGCCACTCCGTTGCCATGATCGTAATGAACGGGCTTGTAGTGCTTGCCGACGTCATCGACGATTCGATGGACGAACCGGATTCCGCTCTCTTCGAGCCGATCGTGGAACCGAAAGTCGTGGAACACCCTGAAATCGCCCACGGTCTTCAATTGCGCCTTCTTTCGTTTCTCTATCCATGCGGAATCTTGTATCTCCGCCGGAAAGAATACGATCTGTGCCTTGCCGCGCGGCCGCTGGGTTTTTGCGTGAGCGGCCTCGTCCGGTGGTTCGAACGATTCCTTTACGCGCACCGCCGCCTGTTCGTCCTCAGGCCGCTCGGCATCATTCGAGGGCTTGCTGCATCCGGCAAGATTCGAGACGGCGAGCGCCGCGAGTGTCAGCCAGGCAGCCAGCCTTTGGCAGCTTTCAGTTCGTTTCATCGAATGAGTTCACGAGAAGCGTTCATTGTATCTTTCCATCCGTGCCCGACCCCGACCCCGGCTCTTCTGCCGCAGCAATCGCGTTGGCGAAGCGGGAACGGGATCGGGGACGGGGTCGGGACGAGAAAATCTTTTGGTATGTAAATACATATCCCGAGCTGATCAGTCCATCAACGATCCACCGGCGACGTTGATCGAGAGCCCGGTGATGTAGTCCGCCTGGGACGAGGCCAGGAACGCCGCGACGTCGGCGACATCCTGCGGCCGGGCGGCGCGTCCCAGGGGCGTGATGTCTCTGGCCTGTTGCAGCATCTCTTCGCGGAAGTCGTCGTGGGGGACCTCGCCGGGGCGCAGCGCCTCCACCATGTCATGCAGGCGCTCGGTCTCCACCAGGCCCGGACAGAGGGCGTTCACCGTGATTCGATGCTCGGCGAGCTCGTGTGCCAGCGACTGCGTCAAGCCGATGACGGCGAACTTGGAGGCGCAGTAGGCGGCGTACTTCGGGATGCCTTGCTTCCCCGCGACCGAGGACAGGTTGATGATCCTGCCCCCTTGCCCCTGGCGGATCATCCGCCGGGCCGCCGCCTTGCTACCGAGAAACGTCCCCTTGGCGTTGATCGCGTGGACGCGATCCCACTCGGCCACGTCCAGGTCGACCACGGGCACGCGATCCCGTCCTGCAAGCGCCCCCGCGTTGTTCACCCAGATGTCGATGCACCCGAGACGCTCCGTGGCCTGGCGCGCGACTTCCTCGACCTGCGCGGCGTCGGCGACATCCGCCTCGACACCCACCGCGGTCCTTCCGAGGGCTTCGATCTCCCGCACGACGTCCGGGAGCCCCTGCCAGGGGGACGGCTGGTCCTGGTGTGGCCTGATGACGATGTCGGTCACCACGACGTTCGCCCCCTCGGCCGCGAGTCGAACCGCGATCGCTCTCCCGATGCCGTGCTCCCCGCCCGCGCCGGTGACGACAGCTGCTTTCCCTTCAAGATCGTACATGGTCAGAACGGTCCTCGTCAGTCTCGATGTGGCTCGACACCAAAGCGTCGTCTGGCTAAGAAGAGTAAGCCCACGAACAGGCTCCAGCCTGTCGCGCTCAACACCAGCCCCGGCAGGGCCCAGGGGGTGTGGTGTTGGAGCTCGATGGTGTGCGTGCCGGAGGGTACAAAACACCCCAATAAGCTCCGGTTCGTTCTAAAGAGTTCGAGGGGGCTCGTCTTGTTCAAGGTCGCCTCCCAGCCCGGATGCCAGACCTCACTGATCGCCACAAGGCGGGGTCCGGACACGTTTACTTCCAACGCCAACAAACCGTCTGCGGCTTCCAGGACGCGCACTGTGTCGTTACCGAGGTGTGTCGCGCTCTCCGGCAGGCGATCAGAGTTTGCTGGACCCCGCACAACAGTGCTTTCATGGAGGTTTACGCTTTGCAGGAGCTCCAGCTCCTGGGCATCGCTTCGTGCCCAGACGATTTTCGTGGCCAGGTACGCTCGAGGAAGTGCGGTGAGATTCTCATACAGGTAGATGTCGGTGGTAGCCATGCCCTTGTAAAACTGAAACGCTGGCTGGTCAGACCAGTGACTGGCCAGGGTCAAGTGTTCCGACTTCGGTAGTGGCGCGGGAGAGACAAGATATTTTACATTAAGTGCATCTAGCAGGTCCCAACGGTGTATTCGCCTCAGGTCGGTCCAAACGCGTGCACCCGGGCGGCTTTTCTGGATGCCCTGCATCACGTTGAAATACTTGTCGTAGTGGGAGTAGTTAATGGGGTCATATCCGGTGATCAACTCCAGCCCCATGGGGGCAGCCCATCCATAATTCACGGTGGGTCTGACCAGTGGAGCAATACGGTAACTATCGTGGTCGGCCGCCAAGACTTTACTATAGCTCGTGACCGGGAAAGCTTGCTCTACTGGCAGCTTCCATAAATAGCGTCGGGCGTAGTAGGAGCCCTCGAGCACCATACATGTCAGCACGATGCAGGTGACCCAGGTCACCACGCGCCGCTTGCCCGAATCTCGGAGTAGCTGCGCCACTCTTTCTGCGCCAAACCCAAAGAGAACAGAGCAAAAGAATGCTGAGACAAAAAAGACTCGACCGGGAGCGCGGAAAAACTTGAATCCTGGCAGGGTTTCGTACGCGAACCTTTGTAGCGGAACCCAGGTGGCTAAAAGCAAGGACAGAACAAAGCCGGAGACCAAGAGACGAACAGCCCAACGCCGCCGCCCGACCACACAGGCCACCAGAGCTCCTGACAGAGGAATAATTCCAAAGTATGCTGCATCCTCCCAAAGCTCATGAGATGGGTAGGAGCCGTCGATCGGCGTGCCAAAGACCTCGGGATGGAGCATCGTAAGCAAAGAGCCAAGAGTCAGTGAAGCTCCTCTGGTAAAAAACTCAAAGCTCGTGTCCCCTCGGGTGAGTAGGCCAAACTCTTTGAGCTGAGGCAGTAGCAAATGCGAAGCCATGCCGAGCCCCAGTGCGACACCGGCTCCACCCAGGAGGGCAAGGCGAGCTGCGCTGGGTCGTCCGTGGCAAGACCACTGCTGAGCCACATGAATGAGAAAGAGACCCACAGTAAACAGGGCGCCATAGTACATGAACTGCGGGTGCCCGGAGTGCAGAGTCAACGCTGTGACAATGCTAACCAACAGCATGGCCATGAGGTTGCGCTTCCGGAAGAGGTAGATCTCGGCGGCAAAAAACAGCGGAACCAGGGCAGAGCTTTCTGCGCCTGTCCATCCTGCGTACAAGCTGATGATAAACTTGAAGTTCAGAAGCATCGCGATGGCTGCTGCCAGACGTCCCATCGTGCCGAGGCCTATGGTCGCGACAGCCAAGTATGTCGTGAGCGCCGCCACAACAAATCGCAGGAAGTAGGTTATGCCGATGGCGTTTCCTGGTGACAAAAAATAGAAAGGCCAGTGTGTCGGGTAGAAATAAACCGCGTTGGGCTTTACCCATGCGCTACTCCCCGAGTTCTGGTCGGATCGCCAGGAAGGAATCCCGCGCCCGTCTTGGATAGACCGAGATAAGACCTGCTTGTTCGCAAAACCATGGGTGACAAAGTCTGAGTGTGGAGAGAATACGACTTTGCCCGGCGCGAGGAGGTGTCCGTACACTACCACTGCAAGAAGGAGGATGAGAGCAACGTGTAGGGTTGGGCGATCCAGAAAAGGTTTCATGCAGCAGCCTCCGGGATCGGTCTGGCCGGGCACGAGGGCGATAGGGTTCTGCAGGTCATTCGATCTGTTTTTTCCAATCAGAGGAGAGAGCGCAGGCTACCTGTTAACCTTGGGTGCGAGGCCATACTTTGAAACCACGTCTTGGTACTTTGAAATGTTTTTGACGATTACCAAGCTGATTGGATCATAAAATACTAAAGACCACTCCGAGCCTGTAAACAACATCGAGATGATATAGGGAACATTCTTGGGGTTGACCCGTTTTCCCCGCGGTATGAGATTGCTACTGAGTAAAAACACCTCAATATCATATTTTTTCGTAATCCGATCGAATTCACCCTTATTTGCAACTATTTTCAGGTAGTCATTCAGCAAGAACTTTTGGTCATCAATGAACCCATGGCAAAATATCTTCCGCCCCGGAGGCAAGTTGTAAGTCAAATATCCACCAAATTTGTGGTCATTAAATAAATTCCCATCCAAATTATTTTCAATTATGAATCGCGTTCCATTGATTGGAAAGTCATTATTGCTGACCATGGGTGAAAACCCATTTAAAGCCCAATGAACTTTGTTGGAGTCCCTCGAGTAAACTATGGCAGCCAAAAGAACATTGATGGCCGTCACCACGAAAATTATCGAGCGCTCTCTGGTCTTGGTAAACGCCCTGTCATTGCTGTGGAGACTGCTGACTGCCAAAATAGCTGCGCATAGACTGGTCCAAGAGATATGCCGGAAGGCATTCAAACCCAAATAGAGAAACAAACCATAAACCGCCAAAAGCTTGTATTTGTCTCTGGACTTGGAAAAAAGCAAAATAAGCCCGGCGATAAGAAAAGTAACAACGAAACCCCAGGCGCCGTAGTTGTTAATATAATAGGCATGATAGGTGGGGATCCATTCTGGATTAACCATCCTGTAGATGCCCCATTCCGATTCCGACATTGTTCTTAATGGGAACAGGAAGCCGCCCAGGCCATGGGGGTTGAGCATGCATGCAAGCAAGCTAAGTAAGGAGAAAGCAAGATACTTTCTATGGCCTTTGTCCAATAGGGATTTAACGGAGAACAAAAAGGGAAGGCCAATGCAAAATAACCCGATGTAAAATCCGGGATGGGTGTTGGTCCATATCAAAAAAATGCCTGGGAGCGCGTAATAGAGCTTGCTGCGTTTATAATAATACAATAGGGCAATGGCCAGGGTGGAGACGATAAAGAGGTCAGTGAAGATGGAGGTCCTCGTCGCGAATCGGGTTTTTGCAGCCCACAGAGCGACGGATAGGACTAAAACCACCGGCCAGTAATTCTTGGTCAGTTGAGTGGAAAATATTGCTGGGGTAAATACCGTTAAGAGATTGATAAGCAATTGGAAAGCATACAACAAGGGCCAGCCTGCCATTGCATGCAGGGCATAGAAAATCAAAAAGCCAAGCCATTCATGGTTTATGTTCCATTTGTAGTCGGTTATGGAGTAAATAAATGGATCAATAAGCGGGAGACCATTGGCTTGTAGTATGGTTTTGGCAATGGACAGGTAAATAAAGGCATCGTTAGTGTAGATGGGCCGAACGGCAACCAGCAAAAACATGAGAAACAGTAATCCGTAGAGGATTTTCTTGCTCATTTGCTTCGTTTCGGTGGCGCCGCGGATACGCCTTCGAGGCCGCCGCTCACCCGCAACACCTCACCGGTGATCCAGGAAGCCGCCGGGCTGCAAAGGAACGCAACGGTGGCAGCGATGTCCGTCGGCTCGCCCCAGCGCCCGAGCGGCACGGCCTGGCGGATGCGTTCGATCATCTCTTCCTCGGTCAGGTTCAGCGATTGGCAGCGCTGGGCCATGACCTTCCTGTTGAACTCGGTATAGACAGGGCCCGGGCTCACGGCATTGACCCGCACTCCGTACGCAGCCAGTTCCATCGCCAGGGTCCTGGTCAAGCTGATCACGCCGGCCTTCGAAACATTGTAGGAAGCCACCAGTGCTGCCGGATTCTGACCGTTGATCGAGGCAACGTTGACGATGGCACCGGACTCCTGAATCTCCATTTGACGGGCGGCGGCGCGACAGCAATTGAAGGTGCCGGTGAGATTCACGTCCAGCACGCGCCGCCATTCCTCGTCGCTCAGCTCGACGATCGGCGTCACGCTCTGGCCGAGGCCAGCGCTATTCACCAGGATGTCGAGCCGGCCCTGTTCGTCCGTGATCCGGGCAACGGTGTCGTTGACACGGCTACTGTCGGTGACGTTCAGCTGCACGGCCGCTGCCGTTCCACCGGCTTGACACAAGCTGTCGGCGGCCGCTTGCGCTTTTTCGAGTTGCAGGTCGGCAAGCGTCACCTTGGCGCCCGCTGCGGCAAACTGCTCGGCGATCGTCAACCCCAGGCCTTGGGCTGCACCCGTGACCATGGCGACCTTCCCGTCGAGCTGGAATTCTACTTTCTGCGAGCTCATGGGCGAACCTTCTCGACGGCGATGCGACGCACCCGGCCGTTATCCAGTTCCTGTTTTATCTGTTTCATCTGGATCCTTTTTCGTCTTCTCTGAACCGTAAGGCCAGGGTACCTGGGACCACAAGCCGCCATCGACATAAAGTGTCTGGCCAGTGATGAACGCCGCCTTGTCGCTGGCCAGAAAAGCCACGGCGCGGGCGACGTCCTCGACCTGTCCGATTCGCCTTGCAGGTGTCAGCGGACTCCATGTCGCAGCGTAATCCGGGGATTCTACCTGGGTTCGTTCGATCTCGATGCAACCGGGCGCGACACAGTTGACACGGATATTGTGCGGCCCGAGCTCGACCGCAGCGACCGTGGTAAGGGTTTCGACGCCCCCTTTCGCGGCGCAATAGTCGATCAGGTTCGGGAACGGTGCCTTGTTGGCACCGGAGCCGATATTGATGATACAGCCACCGGTGCCTGCGTCCTTCATCAGCCGCGCGGTCCGCTGCATGCAGAGGAAGGTGCCTTTCAAGTTGGTTTGGATCGTCCGGTCCCAGTCGGCTTCATCGAGATCGAGCAGCGACGACCAGGTCTGTACGCCCGCGTTGTTGACCAGCAGGTCGGGTATGCCGGCCCACGCGTGCAGGTCGTTGAGCATCGCCTCGACCTGCTGGCTGTCGCCGACGTCCGCCTGGAGAATCCAGCATTGGCGCTCCTGGTCGCGAATCGCGTCGGCAGTGGCTTTAGCGCCGGGGGTGTCACCCTGGTAATTGATGCCGATGTCCCAGCCGTCGGCAGCCAAGCCGATGGCAATGCCGCGGCCAACACCTTTGCTGGCACCGGTGACCAGCGCCAGCTTCGTTTTTTTTGCACCGATCATTGTCTTCGGACCGAAGCCTTCATAGCGTTACGAGTAGGGCTGCGAGGTCGGTTTGATGATGAGCTCGGGGATGTTTGCCCGTGGCGGCAACGACGCGACGAGCACGCAGACCTCGCCGAAGTCTTCGGGCTGCAGGATCTGCGCTTTGTGCTCGTCGCTCACCGCGACCGGGCGTTTATCCAAAATTTCGGTGTTGATCTCGCCCGGATGGATATTGGTCACGCGGATGTTGTTGTCGCCCTCCTCGATACCGACCGTGATGCCGAGAGCCCCCATGGCGAACTTCGACGCGTTGTAGGCCACCCCGCCGAGCGACCCCGCGCGCTTGCCGGCGATCGAGCCGATATTGATGATCACGCCGTCTCGGTGATCGCGCATCTGAGGGAGCGCCGCGTGGATACAGTTGAACGCTCCAGTCGCGTTGACGTTGAGGACGCGGTCCCAGTCCTCCGGAGAGATCTCGGCGACCCCTCGCCTGGGTATGTTGATCCCGGCGCTGTTCACCAGGATGTCGATCGGGCCGAGGTTCTCCGCCGCCCATGCGAAGAGTGCGGTGACACTCTCCCGGTCTCCGACGTCCGACGTGTGGTAGAGGATCTCGGGATCGCCGTTCCACTGAGCGGCGACCTCGCGCAGCTTGTCTTCTCGGCGTCCGGTGATCGCGACCCGGCAGCCCTCGTGCGCAAAGGCCACGGCGACTCCCGCCCCGACCCCCGTTCCACCCCCCGTGATCAACGCTCGCCGCCCTTCGAGTTTCATCTCAAGCTCTCCAAAACATCGATCCACGCGCGCTTTAGACTCGGCTGCATCTCCTGTCACGTTCATGACTCCGGGACGCAGTCTCGCCAGTTGGACGTCCGGAGTCCAAGGGAAAATGTACCCACCCTCGACATCAGCCTCGACCAGCTCCTCGCCCCTTCTCAACAGCACGCCAGGGTGTTACAACTGACGGCGGAGTTTGTGTACAGGAGGACGAATGTCGCTGCCGAGGGATTTCCACGCAGCTCGGGCCCACCCCGAGCCGCCCGTGAAGACGAGGCGCTCCACGACGACCCTGGGCTTCGCCCTTTTGCTGGCGGTCTGTCCGCTGGCTCGCGCGGCGCCGGCTACCCTTTCCGGACGGGTCGTCGATGCGGCCGGGGCCGGCGTGGCCGAGGCCCGCGTCGCTGCTGTTCCCACCGCCGACTGGTCGAGTCACTGCCGCGAGCTCCTCGAGGGCGCTGTAGGCACCGCGCGCTCCCCGGAGGTGTTCTATGCCGTCTTCCGCCAGTTGCTCAGCGACGCGGAGAGCTTCCCGGCGACGCGGAGCGATGTGCGCGGCGACTTCCGCCTGAACGAGCTCGAGCCTGGCGAGTACAGGCTCTTCGTCGAGCACCCGCGTTTTCCCTCCTCGGAGCGCCTTGTGCATGTAGACCCGCGACGCGAGCGTCCACTGGAGATCGCCCTCCACCGCGGCACCACCATCACGGGCCGCATCGTCGACGACCGCGGGAAGCCCGTCCCCGGAGCGAGCGTCGAGACGATCGTCGTCGACTTCCTGCCCCGCGAATCGAAGTCCGGCGCCTGGATGCTGCGCGTTCTGCAGGGGGTGCTCGAGGGGCGCGTCACCGTTTCCCGGCGGGCTCGCAGCGGCGCCGACGGTACTTTCGAGCTCGCGGGACTCGATCCCGTCTACTACGACCTCGTCGCTCGCAGCGAAGGGTTCGCGCGCACGCATCGCAACCGCGTGGCGGCCGGCAGCGCCCGCGTGACGATCGAGCTGGATCGCGGCATCGAGCTGAGCGGCACCGTGGTCGGTCCCGCGGGGCGGATCGAGGGGGCGCGGGTCGAATGGCAGCGCACCATCGAGAAGGGCAAGCTTCGCTACGAGCACCTCCTCGACGAGCCGAGCTCCACGGAGAGCGGACCGTCGGGAGCCTTCCGCTTCGGCGGCCTCGAGCCGGGCAAGTGGGTCCTCCGTGTGCTGACTCCGGAGCACGCGGTCTGGGAGCAAGAGCTGGTCTTGCCGGGTGAGGCGCTGGACCATATCCGGCTCGAGGAGGCCTGGTCGATCTCCGGACACGTCCTGTCGCCCGATGGGTTGCCGGTCGAAGGGGCGCGCGTCTGGGTCCCTCGCTTTCGCGGCGAGGTCGACGCACGGGCGCGAGACTTCGGCTCGACCCCGCTGGCGCTCGTCGAGACGGTCAGCGACGCGTCCGGCCACTTCACGCTGACGAACCTGTCTTCCGGCAAGCACCCGATCGTCGCGTTCACCGAGAGTTATCCCGAGGGGAGACTGGAGGACGTCGAGGCGGGGACGCGCGGCGCGATCGTGCGCCTCGAGCGGGGACTCGTGGTGACGGGACGAGTTCTCGACGCCGAGGACGGCGAGCCGGTCGCCGGCATGAACGTCCGCTTCGGCGTCAAGAGCAAGATCATCCACGTCGGCACGAGTGACGAGCAGGGGAACTTCCGCGTCGCCGGCATTCCTGGGGAGGACGGTAAGCCGCCGGGCCGCAGCACGCTCGCGGTTCGGGTGCAGGGGTCCCACTACGAGCCGCTGTCGAGAAACGTCGCTGCCGAGGAGGCCTCCGGCCAACGCCCTCTGCAGCTCCGCGTGACCCGTCGTCCCGCAGTGAGCGGCCGCGTCGTCGACGAGCACGGCCAGCCGATCGCGGGCGCCCGCGTGGCGCTCGACGTTGCCGGGATCCCCGAGGTCTTCCTTCTTCTCGGCGGCCATGCGTTGCAGCCGGCGTACACCGCGGACGACGGCGCGTTTCGCTTGCTGCTCTTCGAAGGGCAAGGACCCGGGCAGCCGCTTGATGTCGTCGCCTCCCATCCGCGCTTTGCGTCGATGCGAACGCCTGTGGGTAAGCTGGATGGGACCGGCAACCTTCCCGCGATCGAAGTCACCCTGTCACGCGGTGTCGAGATTCGCGTCGAGGTTGCCGACGAGGCGGGGGCGCCTGTCGCTGGCGCTCGCCTGCGGATTCGGGGGAAGGTTCACCTCGAGGGGCCGCTCGCCTCGCTGTACGCCGAGTTCAACCAGGACCGCTACGACGGTGTCGCCTACACCGACTCGCGCGGCGAGCACGTCTTCGCGCGCTTCGGGGACGGCACCTACGAGCTCGAGGCGGTGGCTGTCGGGTATTCGCCCTATCGGGTCGACGACCTCAAGGTCGGCACGCAAGGAGTGACACACAAGGTCGTGCCGCAGCGGGGTCGATCGATTGGTGGCCGCATCGTCGACGAGAACGATCTGCCGCTCGTCGGCGTCGAGGTGGTCGGTTTTCGAGAGGCGGACCTCCCCGCCAGGTTTGCTCGGGACGACAAGCTACTGCGGCAAGCTCGCGGCAACGCCGAGGCGCGCACGGACGCCGACGGTCACTATCGCCTCGAGAACCTCGAGGACGGCAGCTACGCGGTGGCGGCCCGTCACCCGGAGTATGACATTGCCTGTAAGATCGGCGTTGACGGTGCTGAGGACGTGGGGGACCTCGTCCTCACACGTCGAGCGGAAGTTTACGGCCAGATCCGCGCGGGAGACACGGGGAGGCCGCTCGTCAAGTTCCAGGCGCAGCTCACCAAGGCGCCGACGGAGCGCCACTTTCCCATGGAGGAGTCGCCGCAGCGCTTCGAGCATCGCGAGGGGCTCTTCGTCTTCCCGGGCGTGAAGCCCGATCGCTACGACTTCCGCGTCGAGGTCGATGGCTACGCGCCCTTTGCCAAGCGCATCGACGTCCTGAAGGGGCAGTCGGTCGAGCTGGATGTCGTGCTCCAGCCCGCCAGCACGCTCCGCGGTGTGGTCGAGGACGCTTCGACCCGGCGCCCCATCGACGCTGTCCGCCTCAGACTGCGCAAGGAGCGGTCGGAGGAAGAGAAGAAGGCGGCCAAGGCTGGTGGAGGGCTGGCCGGTTTCCTTTCCATGGGAAAGAATGCGGCCAAGCCACTAGAGGTGAAGACGGGGCCCGACGGCGCCTTCGCCTTTGGCGGTCTCGGCGAAGGCGTGTACCTCCTGCGAGCCTTTCACGACTACTACCGGCTACCCGAGCGGCAGCGCGAAGTGTCGTTCGAGGTCGCGGCAGTGCAGTCGCAGGAGACCGTCCTACGACTCGAAGCTGTTGGCCGGCTCCGCGGCAAGATCGCCGACCTCGAGAGCGAGTCGAAGAAAAGCATCTACCTACTCGTGGTCGATCACTACGCGGAGAGCTACGACTGGTCGAAGTCCGCCGACAGCCCGACGCGAGTGCGCGCCGTGCTGGATCGCAAGAGCGGCGAGTGCGGACCGTTCCAGCTGGCGCCGGGGCGTTATGTCCTGGGTGTGCAGAAGCGCACGCGCCGCCGCGGCGAGCTCAAGGGCGACCCCGTTCCGGTGGGGGAGGCGACGGTGTCGGCCGGCGAGACATTGATCATCGAAGCGTTCGCGCCGGAGCCCTTCAGGCGCCGGGACTGACCCCGCGAGGATCCGGCCTGTCCATCCTACTTCTTCAGATCTCCGCGGAACCCTTCCACCGTCTTCTCCCATTCGGCGGCAAGCTCTTTTACTTTTTCTGGATATTTTTCGGCGAGGTTCTGCATCTCGGCGCGATCGGCTTCGAGGTTGTAGAGCTCCCACGGACCGCTGTCGTTTTCGGATTCGCTCTTTGCGGATATCTTCCAGTCGCCCCTGCGCAAGGCTCTATTGCCCTGATGATACCACCAGAGACTCTCGTGCTGGGTGGAGCCGTCCCTTCCGAACGTATCCACCAGGCTGATACCGGGGGGCCTGGGTAACGCAATGCCCTTGTCGGTTTGTTCCGGCAACTTGCCCCCAGCGAGCTCCAGAATGGTGGGTGCGATATCAATGAAGTGACTGACATCGGTGCGTAGCTCGCCGCGCGCCTGGATACCGTCCGGCCAGTGGACAACCAGGGGCGATGAGATTCCACCTTCGTGGTTCCAATGCTTGTGGAGTTTGAAGGGCGTGTTGGCCGCCGTGGACCAGCCCGGGCCAAGACAGACATAACTCCTGGCGGATCCCAGCGGCACCGTCTTGTCGTGCAGGTCCCCGCGGATGATTTGCTCGGCCGAAGCGCCGTTATCGCTGGCGAAGAAGATGAGGGTATTGTCGTAGGCATCCATCTTTTCGAGCTGTTTGATGACCCGGCCGATCTCCGTGTCCATGCGCGTAATCATGGCAGCGTGGATGGCCATCTTGGTCGCTTGATGGTGCTTCTGCTCTTCGGTGAGCGTGTCCCACGCCACGGCCCAAGCGGCCTCACCAGGCCCGATCTTTTCCTGAAGCTCTTCTTCACTCAGATTCCAGCGCGGCACGATGCCCTCTTCGCGGGAAGAAAGCTCGGTATTGACGAGGCCCTTCTCCTTCATTTTTTTGAAACGCTCTTCACGAACCACGTCCCAGCCCTTTTTGTAAACGCCGCGGTACTTGTTGATGTCGACCTGCAAGGCGTGAAGCGGAAAGTGGGGTGAATAAAAAGCGAGGTATTGAAAAAATGGCTCGTCCTTGTGGTCCTTCTCGTGAAGCCGCAAGCATGCAATGGCGTGGTCTACGAGGGCTATCGTGGAGTAGTATTGCTCACCCTCGGCGACATCTCGCTCGAGATCATCTTCTTTCCAGCCGGGTGTGGCGAAGTAGCGATCGTCGCCCGCGCCGTGGTACTCCTTCGAGCCCCAGCTTCTATCAAAGCCGTTCTCCGTGGGCTTGCCATCGAGGTGCCACTTGCCGGAATGATAGGACTGGTAACCGTAAGCTTTGAGCAGGTCCGGCAGGAGCTTCGCCCATTCCGGGCGAGTGCCGAGCTCGATATCCAGGACGGAATCGCGCTGTACATGCTGCGGATAGTACCCTGTCAGGATGGCTGCGCGACTCGGCCAGCAACGACCCGTCGAGTAGTGTTGCGTGAACCGCAGTCCGCCTCTGGCCAGACGGTCGATGTTCGGTGTATTGATTTCCCCACCATAACAACCGGCATCGGAGAAACCCATGTCGTCGGCAAGGATGAACAGCACGTTGGGTCGGGTGTCTTTCTGGGCGAAGGCGTTGCTGTTCACGGAGAGCCACACCGTGATCACGAGAACGCTTAAAGCGGCGAATAGTTTAGTTGCTTGGTGAAGAGTAATCATCTTCTGAGGATGGTCTTCACCGACCGCTGACGCGGTACACGCTCGTGTTGCCCGGGCTGCCCAGGAAGGACGGCACGGGCAGCGGCAATTCGAGTGTGTAGCGCACCAGGCAGTCGATGGGAGTGACCAGCTCCAGCATGAGGTCGTTTCCGTCGAACCAGGTGTCGAGCGACGGGGCCAGCGTCCCCGGCAGTCCACAGCCGATGAACACAAGCGGATGCACCTCACTGGTCGGCAGGAGCACCGCGGTCGCCCCGTCGGGCGCGGCCACCAGCACCCAAGATGCAAAGAGAAGCGCTTTCATCGTCGAATCTCCTTTCAGAGCACTCGTCCAGTTTCGTCGATTGTCGCGGGCGGGACAACGAGATTTTGCGTGAAGGTGAACGCGAAACGGAAAGGTCCGCTCGAGCACTTAGCAGCCCGTTGAAAAAGTAACGTTCTACGAAGAACTTTTTCAACGGACTGCTAGCCGAGCGATTTCAGACTGACAAGCTCAAGCTCGTCCGCCGCATTTTCAATGACGTCGGAGATACGGACAAGGGTGGACAAGAATTGGCGCAAGTGCACCTTGTCGATCAAAGGTAGCGATGAATCGAAAATCTGGACTGTCAGGGCACGTTCGGTCTTGTCGATGAGTGATTCCAGCTCACTGACGTTCCTCGTGTGCTCCCGTAGCTTGTCCATCTTGGCTCTTGGTTTGAAAAAAGCTCTAAGTGCATCCCTGAATTCGGCGAAACAGCCTCCGGTCGTTTCCACGATCGCAAGGATGTCCGCTTGGTACTCTTCCGCAATCCGTGGTTTCTGGCAGTTGAAGAAATCGTAGCAGTCCTCAACTTTGTTAGCCACAGCGTCTAGGGCCGACATTAGGCGGTAGATGTCTCCCCTGTTGAGCGGCAGATACGCACCGGAAAACAGCAGCGCACGGATGCCACGCACCAACCCATCGGCCTCGCTCTCTATACTGTTTACACGGTTGGCTGGGACGGCCGCCTGCTCGTAGCCACTGGAAAACAAAACTTTGACAGCGTCGGCCATAGCCTCCAGACATTCACCAGTCTTGTCGATGTGTTCCACAACGAGCTCGACAACACGTCGCTCTTTCTTGATTATGCGCATCACTTGTCCTGTGTAGAACTCTGTATAGAACTGTCCCTGATACTACCTGCCGCAACCCGGAATCAAGCAAACTGTAGAGAACCGCAGCAAATATCGCGGCGCGCGTGGGCGTAACGATCCAGCCAATGAGAATCGCGTTGATTTCTCTGGTACTGCGATGGTCGGGGCCGGGGCGGCACCGTAAAAATTCGTGAGCCGTCGCCTGCCCTATGCTATCTCGGATATCTTGGGTGCAGTCGATTGTTCGGTTGCCGCGGTTAGCAGGTTGCGCCACAGATGGAGTCAAGAGGGTCTCAAGATAAAAACAATCTATAGCAAACGTCTGTTCACTGTCTACGCTATACTTCGAGCCAATCTCGTACCAGTCCCTCGCGAAGCGCTCGTTGACCACTCGTCCTTGACGCAGGTCTCGGGCTTGCTTTCAAACTGCGCGAGCTGCTTCTTGTGGAGCTCGATAATAAAGGCCGGCCTGATGGGCAAGTGCTCCGTTTCATAAATTGTTGTGGAGCTGACTGAAATCGAATAGTCTCCCTCCAGAGTCAGGATGGACCTCGAGTCACGAGAATTACCGCCCCGGAAGACCAGTTTGAGCGAACGATTTTCGGTGCCAGCGCGACGCGCGAGGTTGACCGCGACCAAGGCGGAAGCGGTCAACTTCTTCGGAAGCGGCGACGGCGACGAAACGCGCCGCTCAAACTCTACAAGAATTATGAGACGGGGCACTAACGGACACACGATCCACGGTACCGAGAAAACGGCATGACAGACAAAAGGCTTGCAGGAAAAGTTGCTATCGTCACTGGGGGGGCCTGGGGCCTCGGGGGCGAGACGGCGCGCCGCCTCGCGGCAGATAGTGCTCAGGTGCTCATCGTGGATATTGACGAGGAGAAGGCCTCCGAAAACGCCCAACAGATCCAGGCGGCTGGGGGCCGCGCAGCCTTCATGGCGGGCGATGTGTCCGAGGAGAGCGTGGCCCGCGATATGGTAGAGCGGGCCGTGGCGGAATGGGGTCGGTTGGATATTCTGGTGCAAAACGCCTACGGCGGCGGTGGTGGGCCGGGTAGCGCCGTGGAAGTGGAGCCGCAGGATTGGCGGCGAGGCATGGCCCAGCTGGTCGATGCTCTGTACCTGGGGGCGCGTTACGCCGTGCCGGCCATGGAAGCATCGGGGTCGCCCGCGGGTTTCAACGCGGAGCCGCCGCCGAGGGCCGGGTTCAAGAGCAGCAGCGCCGCGCCCACCGAGGTGGGCCGCATCGTCAATCTCTCTTCGGTTCACGGTCTGATGCAGGCAGCCCGCCGTATGGTTTACGAGGTGGGCAAGGCTGCGGTGACCGGCCTGACCCGGCAGATGGCGATTGATTTCGGGCCCCTGGGCATCACGGTCAACGCGGTTGCGCCGGGGCATATGATGACCGAAAGAGTGCAGGCCAGGTGGAAAGCGAAGGGCAATGAGGAAGGTTTCCGCTTCTTCGAGTTGCAATATCCGGTGCGGCGCACGGGTGCGTCGGCAGACGTGGCCCATGCCATCGCTTTTCTGTGCTCACCCGAGGCCTCCTTTATCACCGGCGTGGTGCTTCCCGTTGACGGCGGCCTGTCCATCCAGCTCCAGGAAAACATTGTCATGGAACTTGCGGATTACGTCGGTGAGCACCCCGGCTTACGGTTCTTCTGGGAACGATCCGAGGGCGGTCCGCCGCGCGGATAACGGTCCGCCCGCGAAGTCCTTTTCTACGGACTGAAAAGGGCCTAGTTGCTGACCTGCCGGAACGTTCCACCGTGGGTGGCGGCCAGGCGCTTCATGAACGCGATCCCCTCCTCGTCCCTGCTCGATCCGACCCAGACCGTGTGGACCATGACTTTCCGGCCGGGGTTCGCCACCAGGGTCTTCTTCAGGAGGATTTCCACTTCTTTGGGCGTAGCTGAGTCCCCCGTCGTGCAGTTGTCCGGCCGGCCATCGCTCGTTACGACGACGGCGCGGTGCTTGGACTTGGACTTCCTGACGATGCGGAGCGCCTCGACCACACCCTCCCCGAGGCACGTGTCACCGTCCGGGGAACGTGAGTTCACGTAGCTCTTCGCCGCCGCCTTGGCTTGCACCAGGGCCGTGACCGGAACTTTGCGGAAGGAACTTACGTCACTGCCGTAGTACACGACGCTGAGCTCGGCCTTCTCACTGAGCTCGGAGACCGCTCTCTTTACTTCTCGGCTCTGGAGTTTCCAGCGCCCTTCCTCGGTCATGCTCCCCGATTCATCCAGCGCGAACACGATCGCGCTGGCTTCGTAGGCCTGCCCGAAGAAGACCACGACTTCCGCCACCTCCTCTTCCTCGTCCGCCGTGGCGAGCGCGTCGAACGGAAGGTCGAGATTCGCCTTGAGGTGGCTCGTCTGCTGGGCCAGGGATCGGGGCGAAGCGCCAAAAAAAGCGAGGAGCCACAGCGCTGATAGCAGCATTCCGAGTCTCATGTTCGGCCTCCACGTCGGAGCTTCACCTTAGACGCATATCTCGCACCTGTCAAGAATTGAGAGGGAGCGCTCGATTGGGAGTGCAGTCGTTCGTGGGAGGAGGCAACATATTCAACACGCCTTATCCTTTCAATCTTGGAGACATAGCAGTGTTGAGAACTTTTTTCGTAACGGTCGCCGTAGCCTTCATATTGCTGAGCGCTGGTCCGGTTGGCGCCATGACAATACGCAACACGACCACGAACACCGACCTCTTCATCGACGATTACGAGGGGGTTCCATCCGCCGGTGGCCCTGCGGACGACGATCCGGTTGCCGCCTTGGGCACGTGGGTTATCACGGAGCCCGGCGACGACAATGTCCAGGTTCTTGCCGATCCCGCCGCTCCGCAAGCCGCCCAGGGGAAGAAGTTCCTGAAGACGGCCGATGCGCCCGGGCCATTACAGGTGGTCAACCCTCAAGCGACTTTTGCGCCACAATCTACTGCCGGCGACGTCATCCACTGGGGAGTCCATGGTGTACGTGCCTAGCGGGCAGACCTTACCGAAGCTGGACGACGTTGAGTGGAAGTCGAGCGTGATGAACTTGGTGGCGGGGAGTGGTCCCACCGCTGCTAACCTGCATTTGCAAATCCTGCCCGGCGGCGATATCTATCGGTTCTACGGCAAACAAATCGACACCGGCCTCGATTTCCAGCTCGACACGTGGCAGAAGTGGGAAATCGATTACCGGGTGAACAGGTCAGCATTCACCCTCACGGTCGACGGTAACTCCGCCACAGTCTTCATGCGGTCCGTCGCGCCCGTAATGGATACTTTCCGCTATGAGCCTGAGGAGGGTGGGCAGGTCTATTTTGATGCCGTTCCCGCAGGCTATGTCCCGACGGCTCCCGCCAAGGTTGCTACAGCGGGTGCAGACGGGAGTAGCCTCGAGTGGGCGTCTGGCGAATGGGGTAACACGCTCAAGCCCGCGGGCACCCCGGCAGCAAGCCTGACGCTGGCCGCAGACGGGAAGACAGATTACGCGATCGTTATCCCGAGTACGCCGACCCCCCAGGACCGCAAGGCGGCCGAGGACCTGGCGTTCTGGCTTGGGGAGATGACCGGCGCCAAGTTCCCCGTCGTGGCGGATTCCGAGGCGCCCGGGGAAACGGAGATCTGCATAGGGCGGACCGATCGACTTGCGAAGGCAGACGTGCCCCAGGCCCAGGCCGACCTCGGCGACGATGGCTATGCGATAGGCGTCGCCGGCAAGCGGCTGTATCTCCTCGGCGGTCGCAAGCGCGGCGCCATCAACGCTGTCTTCGCCCTTCTCGAGGAGGACCTGGGTTGCCGCTGGTATCCGACGCTGAATATGAAAGACGGTGTGCCTATCCCTGACCCCACGGCCAACAGCATTCCCCAGACACGCTCGCTCCGCTTTCAACCGGTGCCGCGTAGCTACGTTCCGCCGTTCATGTACCGCGCGCCCGGCTACGTCAACGCCTACGAGCCAGTCTGGGCGTTGCGCAACCGGATCCACGGCGCTTACCCCGACCCGTTCCCCGAGGAGTGGGGGGGGGACGTGGACTGGAGGGGCTTTGCGCACGAGATGGGTCGCCTCGTGCCGGCTTCCGAGTACTTCGAGGAGCATCCGGAGTACTACTCGCAGGTAGACGGCAAGCGTGCGACGCGGCAGTTGTGCATGACCAATCCCGACGTCATCCGGGTCCTTACGGAAAATCTTCGGAGTCGGCTGAGGGAGAGTCCCCACGTGGAATTCGCCGATGTGTCCCCCAACGACGGTGGAGGCCATTGCACCTGTCCCGACTGCACGGCGCTGAACGAGGAGAACGGCAGCCCCTCCGGCTCCCAGATTCACTTTGTCAATCAGGTTGCGCAAGGCTTGGAGAAGGAGTTCCCCGGTGTGAAGCTCATGACCGCGGCTTACATGGATTCCAAAAACCCGCCCACGAAGATCCGGGCTCACAAGAATGTCGCGATCTTTCTGGCAAATGACGCACACTCCTGGCTCAAACCCTTGGTCCCGTTCACCACGGCTTCGTGGGATTTCAGCGAGGGCTACCGTCAGGCGATCGTTGGCTGGACCCATGTCTGTGACACCATTTTGGTCTGGGACTACTTCACCAATTTCCAGCACTTCCTGGCCCCGATGCCCAACCTGCACGTGCTGGAGCCGAGTGTCCGCTTTTATGAGAAGCACAACGTCAAGGGCATTTACATGCAGGGCGGCTATATCGCGGCCGGAGAGTTCTACCCGATGCGCACGTGGGTCATCGCCAAGATGCTGTGGGACCCCTCACGAAGCGTGGATGACCTCGTCCAGGAGTTCATCCTGGGTTACTACGGGAAAGCCGCACCGGCCATCGCCGAATACCGCGCTCTGCTGGATCGAGTCTCTACCCCTCACCGGAACGATACCAACTCGATATGCTTTTCGATGACGAACGCATACCCCTTTGCCCTGTTCCTCACAAGGCAATTCTTGGACCAGGCGACGGCGATTTTCGACCGCGCGCTGAAGATGAATCTCAGCCCCGAGGTTCGACGCCGGGTCGAGGTTGCCAAACTGCCGCTCACTTACGTGAAGCTCTGCAAGGGAGGCTCGATCATCGACGAGCCTTGGCTTTTCCAAACGGACGAGGATTACTCGGTCCTCGTTGAAGAGTTCAAGGCGACCGTAGAGCGTGAAAAGATCGGTTTTACCGCTGAGGGCAAGCCGATCGCCGGATGGCTCGCCGAGAAAGAGGCGGTCTACGGGCGCCTGCCGGAGGGCGTCGTCTATGATCTGTACCAGAACATCGACAAGGCGAGGACCGAGAACTGCCGCATGTTCAAGAGAACATCGGTTGAGAAGGACGGCCAGGCGCTCCTGGTCATTCTCGAGCACCCTCCAACAGAGGGGGTTGGCGACGCCACCTACAAGATTTCACTGCCGGCTGAGGAGAACGGCAAGAAGCTTGTTCTGCGGTTTGGCACGTGCTTTAGCGAGTCTACGGCGAATGGAGTGCGGTTCGCAGTCCTTGTTGATGGCAAGGAGGTCTGGTCGGCCGAACAGAAAGACCTCGCGCCCGTGGATCGTCAACTCGACCTCTCCGGCTGGGCTGGGAAGACGATCGCGTTGACCCTGCGAGTGGACGCCATGGGCGATGACGCCTACGATTGGTCGTGCTGGGTGCGCCCACAGATCGGTAACTAGATGCGGCAGCAGAGTTGGAGCCGCGGGGATGAATTGTGTTCGCATTCGGACGTGCGGACACTCGAAAGCGGACACCATCGGAGGGTGCAAAGCACCGAGCGATACATACTGCCCAGTAGCACGCGGAGGAGAACACCGGTTTCCCGAGGTGATGACGTTACAGAAAGAGCAGTAGCGCAATTCCTTCCCTGTCCCCGCGAGGTGGCCCTTGCTTTGCGCGGTCCGGTAGGCCATGTCACGCGCACGCCCGGTGCTGCCGGGAAAAACCTACCTGATCACCCGCCGCACAACGCAGAGGATTTTCTATTTGAGGCCTTCTCGGGAGATCAAGCAAGCCTTCCTCTACTGCCTGGCGCTGGCGGCAGAGCGCTTCTCGATGCGTGTCCACGCCTACTGCGTTCTCTCGAACCACTTCCATCTCATCGCTACCGATCCGGAGGGAAACCTGCCTGAGTTCATGCAGTGCCTCAACGGCACCCTGGCGCGTTGTCTCAACTCGTACCGCGCACGGTGGGAGAATTTCTGGGCGTCGGGAACCTACAGCCGGGTGGAACTCGCGGGTGACGAAGACGTGCTGGCGAAGATGGTCTACACGCTCAGCAACCCGGTGACTTCGGGGCTCGTGGCGCGTTCGGAGGACTGGCCCGGGGCGCGGAGCGGTACGCTGCGAGACGGGCCCGAAACGATCACCGTGAAGAGACCAGCGTTTTTCTTCCGCAAGAAGGGACTGCTTCCCGAGGAGGCTCGCCTCGTCGTTGTCCGGCCCCGAGCGTTCCCCGAGCTCAACGACCAGGCATTCGGGAAGTTACTCGACAGGGCCGTGGCGGATAGAGAGGAGATGGTTCGAGAGGATTTTCGCGCCGCGGGGAAACGGTTTCTCGGGCCGATGAGGGTGCTGAAGCAGTCGCCGTCCGACCGGCCGGGTTCCCGGGAGCCTCGCCGAGGGATGAACCCGAGGGTGGCGGCTCGAGACAAGTGGAGACGCATCGAGCGGTTGCAGTGGCTCGATTCCTGGCTCGTGGCTTACGCCGAGGCGCTGAAGCGATTCCGCGAAGGGTTCCGCGAAGTGATCTTCCCGGCGGGGACGTACTGGATGAGAGTGCACCACCGCGTGCGCTGCTACGCCCCTCCGTGAGTGCGCGAGAAGTCGCGTTGACTTTTCCTCCCTCCAGAAGCAAGGCACGGCCTTCCGGGTCCGTGCCGCGGGAGGGGTACGTGACCAGCACGCTCGCGGCGGTCGTCGGGAGGGTTTTTCTCACGCGCACGCCCGTATTCCGACACGATGGAGGGCCAACGGGCCTCTGCACACGCCCGATGCGAGGCTCATCGCCCTCGCCCAACGCCCCAACGCCGGTACCCCGCCCTTTTAATTCATTAACCTGGGTGCGGGTTTCTTCACTCGGTCATTAACCTGGGTGCGGGTTTCTTCTTAACCTGGGTGCGTCTCTTAGAGTTTCTAGGCCGCGTCGCCTCCATCAATCCCCGCATATACCCAACCCCGTACAATCGACCGCGCATGGCGTAGCCCGGTGGGATGGGAATATTGGCGCCGTTGTATGTGTCGGCGGTGATCGACTCCTCGGGGACCTCTTGGAGGTCGATGGTCGTTTCGGTGCTTTCGCCTGCGAGTGTCGGCACGTGATCGGGACGCATCGGTCCGTTGAAGCCGATTTCGTGATATGCGCGCATCGCCGCCACCATATCGGTCTGGCCGTTGTCTGGAAACGTCTCGCGGAACTTGGGTACGCACCCGCACACGTCGCGAAAGTGTGCGTAATGAATTCTCGGACCGAGTCGGCGGATAGCAGCCGGAACGTCCTCACCCATTTGCGCGAAACAGCCTTGGCAGAAGCAAACGCCGCTGGCCGGGCTGTCGACCAGGTCGAGCAGCCTTTCAAAACCGGCAAGGTTGAACAGAATCTGATCGTGTCCGCCGAAGTGGGGGACAGGTGGGTCGTCCGGATGCAGGGCCAGCTTGACCTTCGCCTCTTCCGCCGCGGGGACGACCCGTTCGAGGAAGTACTGCAGGTTGTCCCACAACTGCTCGGTGGTGACGAACGGGCCGGACGCGTCAGCTGGGGACCGGTCCATGTCAAAGGCGGTCACTTCAGCACCGCCGCGTTCGGATGGCTCCACACTCGTACGTGACCATTCCTGGTTGGGCATGAAGTTGTAGCAACAGACCTCCACGCCGAACTGGCCCATGTGCCGAAACAGAAGCTGGAAACTCTCAATCTGATGGTCGCGCTGCGGCCCACCTCGCACGATGTCCCCATGCGGGATGTATCCTTCGATCACGGACAAGCGCATTCCATGGCGCTCGACGCGCTCACGCAAAGCCGCCATCTGATCACGCTTCGGCCCCGGGTAGCGACCGACAATGTCGGTCACACCAACCTGCGCCGCGAGGCGCAGGTTTTCGTCGTTCATGCGTGTGACAACCAGCGCGATTCGCAATCGATCAATCCGCGATATTCACAGGGACGTTGCCATCATACACCTTAGATGATCACGCTGCGCGAGTTCTTCCGGCGATGGAGCTGCCTCAGTTGAGCTCCTCGTCGACGTAGAACTTGGTTCCGGCGGCCGTGGCCGCCAGAGAAACTCCGGACTTCGTGAACTGGTAGATGGTAACCCCCCGCGTCAGGCTGTCCACCGATTCCCCGGCGGTAACGGCGTGACCCTGATCGTCGTGTTTCGCCGCCGCGTCGGCGTCCCCCCCGACTTCCCAACCGCTGGCGAGGAACTTAGTGAGCGCGACCTGATTGCTGAAAACGTACACAGCTCGAAAATTTTTGATGCCCATCCCAACGCCGCCGCCGACCTCCATCATTTTCATGAACGTGTTTTTCCCCGTCTTCTGGTTGACCACCACGCCATATCCGCGACCCGTTGCCAGAAGGAAAATCTTGCTCGAGATGTTGCTGAAGGCGGCGTAGCCCGCCGCCGACTCGACGTGTTGTTTCGCCGTCGGCTGCGTGCGGTAAAGCTCGGCCAGAGTCTCGTCCTTCATCCTCAGGACGTAGTCCCGCTTTTCTTGGGCTGTTCGACCCTGTGGGCCGCCGCAACCGCTTGCTACCACGATACCCACCGTGAAGAGGAACCCGGAAAGACTTCGTGATGATCGCATGGCGACTCCTTTCAAATTTTCGAAATGACAAGCGCGACGGCGGGGCTGATAGAAACCCCGGGGAGTATAGAGACTTCCTCTGCGGACTTCAACCGACGGGCCATTGCTTTAGCAGACTCGTTGATACAAGATGCCCCGCTTCGGAACTCACCGTCGATCCAAGGTGCTCTGCCCTCATTTGAGCGAGGTTGCCCATGCGTCTGGAAGAAATGTTCAAACTTGACGGGAAGGTCGCTGTCATCACCGGCGGGGCGCGCCATCTGGGCTATGACATGGCCGAGATCCTTGCCGAGGCCGGCTGCGACCTGGTGCTCACCTCACGCACGCTCGGCAGCGCCGAGCAGTCGGCCAAGCGCCTGGCCAAGGAGAGCGGACGTGACGTGCTGCCTCTGGAGCTCGATGTGACCCAGCCCAAAGAGATCGAGTCCTTCGCCGACGCCGCCTGGCGCTGGAAAGGCCGTGTGGACATCCTGATCAACAACGCGGGGGGTGGGTTTGGAAAATCAGGAGGGCATCTGTTTCAGCGCAGTGCCGAAGACATCATCGAACTGATCTCGACGAACCTGACCGGCTCGCTGCTGTGCTGCAAGGCCTTCGCCCCGAAGATGGCCGAGCAAGGCAATGGCAAGATCATCAACATTGCGTCGATCGCCGGCTTCGTCGGCCGCGACCGCCGCATGTACGACCGCAACAGCATGTCGAGCCAGCCGATCGACTACGCCGCCGCCAAAGCCGGTGTCATCGGCATGACGCTCGACCTTGCCGGATTGCTGTCTCCCATGGGTGTCCTGGTGAACGCGATCTCGCCCGGAGGCTTTACTGGCCCGTCACGCACAGTGCCGGAAGGCTTTGAAAGCTTTGTCAAGGACTACAGTGACAGCACCCCCATGGGCCGCATGGGTCGTGACGGCATCGATCTGAAAGGGGCGGCCCTCTACCTGGCCTCACCAGCTTCCGATTATGTCACCGGACACAATCTCGTGGTCGATGGCGGCTTCACGATCTGGCATTGACGGCGGGCTGATCGCAGGTTGTGTCACTGACAGCTCGGATTGCCCAGGCAACCCGGCATGATAACGCACTCCTGCGGGGATCCAGGAACCGCCAGCGGATGCGCGTCGTCGCCGCCAAAGAGGAAGCGCAGCATCGAAACGGCATCGGAGATATCAACGCCTCCGTCAGGCTGCCAGTCCATCAGGGCGATATTGCCCGGATGCGTCGGGGACCCATCTCCACAGGGGAACGTGGCCGGCATGCCAGTGAAGAGCACGCCCAGCGCGCACACCGCATCGGAGATATCCAGGGCGGCATCCCGGTTGCAGTCGCCGGGGACGGCACACTCCGGACAGCTCGATATCCCGGGGGAGAAGTCCGTGGTGTGATCGACGTTTGCCCAGGCAAAGCCCCGTAGTGTGCTCGTGTTCCAGAAGACGCCGTAGTCTCCGAGATCATTGCTGAGCTGGCTCAGCGTCGGCGTCTCGATCAGAGTTCCGCTCTCGGGAAACCGATCACCGATGGGTCCGGGGTAACCGGGACTCGGCTGGGTGTTGGCGGCGACGGCGAGGATCCAGCTGTTCGTGCTCGCGTCGTACCACGTGATATCGACCGAGAGCGGGTCGGACCCGCCCAGGTCGGCTTGCTCGAAGGGTATCGTTACGGTCATGAAGAACTCGCCGTCGTTGAGCGACGTCTCGGTGATCAGTATGTTTCCGAGGGCACCGAAACCACCCACCGCGGTCGGGTGAAGGTCGCTGCTCGTCTCGCCCACCTTGACCGAAGCGCCTCCCGATCCGGAGCCGTTGGTGAACTCAATGAGGGCGTCTTCCGTCAGATCGCCGCCTCCACCCCCCGGTTTCAAGGTGACCGTCTGCGCGTTAGCGACAGCACTGTTGCAAGCCTTCGTCGATGCATCTAACAAGATCTCACTCGCATCCAGGGCTTGGTCATGAATCTGCACTTCGTCGATCAAGCCGCCGAAATCGCGGTCCGTCACGCCGCAGCAGTCCGCCGTCTCGTCATTGCCGATGCGGATGACGTTGCGGTTCTCGGGGCCCGAGGAGACCGTGATCGTGCCCAGGGCGGCAGCTCCCGACGTCGCCTCCGCGCCACCCACATACAGAGTGGCCGTGGTTCCGTCGTAGGCGCCGGCGATATGGGTCCACACGCCGGAGGCCGTGAACGGCACGTTCAACACAGTCGACCCGCTGCTCCCGATCAGGCCGAATCCCAGCGTGTCATTGTTAATGAACAGTGAGAAGGGTCCATCATCAGCCCACAGGATGAAATGGAGTCCACTTGTCGAAGTCGGCTTGATAAAAGCCTCCAGCGTCAGCTCCTGGTAGGAATGTACGTTGGTCCCCGGACCGGCCGGAATGGTGATCGCGTCTGCCCCGTCGTCGAACTCCAACGAACGGTTTCCCATAGCGGGGAACGGCGTGTCGCTACTGTAGGTGACACCAACGTTGCTGCCATCGTTGTCGTTGCCGCTGAAGTCGAACACCGTGCTACCGCTGCCTTCGTCACAGGGGTAAACGGCAGCGGCGCCCCCTGTGCAGAAGGACCCGCCCGGGATGATCTTGGCCACATAGGCATCGAATCCGCCGCCACCGAGGCTGCCCTGGATCGGGCTCCGTACGGCGGGAATGGAACCGCCGGCCGTACCGGGAAAATCGGCAGACTGGGTCGATCCCGTCACATAGACGTCACACGACGGGTCGAGCGCCGAACGTTGCACGGCGATGGAGTTTCCGACGTCCACGATAAGAATTCCCTGGAGGTCCGTCGGGGTCCTGCGTTCGAACAATACGTGCGCGCTGGCCGCATCCGAGTCGCTGCCCCCCAGGTAGCTGGAATAGACAAGAGCGGAGCCGGCCGGGTTGATCATGGCCACGAAGGAATCCCCGCAGACGGGAGTCTGTGTAGGGCAGGAAACCGGCCTGCCGCCGTAAGCGGGCTGAAAGGGGTTAAGGGTTGGGAAATCTGTCGATTGAGTAGCGCCAGTCACGTAAGCGTTGCCGTCGGTATCCGCGGCGATGCCACGGCCCGCGTCGGAGTCGCCGCCACCGAGGTAGGTGGCGTAAACCAGCTGCGATGACGCGGGGGCGAAGGCTACGGGATCCAGCTTGACCACAAAACCGTCACCGACGCCGCCGCCGAACGCGGGCTGGATCGGGCTCGCCGCCATGTCGGGAAAGTCGGTGGAAGTTGTATAGCCCGTCACGTAGACGTTGCCATCAAAGCCGTCCACGTCGATGTCCTCGCCGAGGTCAATGCCACTGCCGCCGAACAGGGTGGAGTATTCAACAGCACCCGTACTGGCGTTCAGCTGCGTCATGAAAGCGTCCACCGCGCCGTTGAAGATCGTCTGGTAAGACCCCTGGGTCCTGTGAAAGTTGGTCGAAGCGGTAAAGCCCGTCACATAGGAACTGCCTTCTCCGGCGGCGGCCACGGTGATGGCGAGGGCCGCGTCATCGCCGCTGCCGAAGTTCTCGGGGTTGAAGGCCGTGCCGCCGAGCAGCGTCGTGTAGATAATCACCGGAGGACCGGGAAACAGCGCCGTACGGGCGGCGCTCACCTTGGTCACAAAGGCATCGAAGCCGGAAATGAGAAGGTCCGCCGGGTCTGGGGGATCCCTCGGCGCATCCGGAAAGTTGTTCGAATCGGTAGCCCCCGCCACATAGGTGTGGCCCAAGAGGTCCACGCCGACGGAAAAACCCGCGTCGGTGCCAGCCCCGCCGAGGTAACTGGAGTAGACGAGGTTGGAACCGTCCGGCAGCACCTTGGCCACAAAGGCGTCGAGACACCCGGAACCGGGCTGGCCGGGTTGAGGTGGACTTGGGACGCAGGCTGCCTGGAATGGATCCAGCGTGGGGAAGTCGGTCTCCGAAGCGGTCGAGCCCGTAAGGTAGGCGTGGCCGAGGCCGTCCACCGTGATCCCGAAGCCCTGATCGTCGGCCGTTCCGCCGAGGTGCGCGGAATAGACAAGCGCAGAACCTGCCGCATTCATCTTCGTCACGAAGACGTCCAGAGAGCCGCCGGGGCTCCCTGCCGCGCCCGGAAAGTTGGTCGACAGGGTCGCACCCGTCACATAGACGTTACCTTCAGGATCAAGTGCGAGGCTAGTGGCCAGGTCGAGGCCGTTGCCGCCCAGGTAAGTGGAGTAGAAGAGCACGGGATCAATGACGAGAGGCTTGTCGGCATCATGAGCGGCCACGTGAAAGCCGACCCGCTTCTTGCCCTTCAACACGTAGCGACCCGGGATGACGCGTTCGACGCCATTGTCCTTCTGGTAAATGTGGGGTTTGCGGTGGCGGATCTCTCCACCCTTGGTGCGCAGCAGAAGCTCGCCCTCCCCGTTGATTTCAAGCTTCTCTACGCCCTGAAATGCCAGCGTTATGATCGCAGGGTCCACACCGGGGGCGACGACGAAGTCGTATTCGAGTTGCCGCTTGTTGCCGTAGTAGACCAGGTCCACTCCAGGGTAGACGGCCTCGTACTTCACCTTGGCGTAAGTGGGAACATTCCTACACCACTTCTCGGGGTCGTTGCCGATGAAGTAATGGACCGTGCCGGGCATCTTCTCCAGCCCGACGCTCTCCGGCGCGGGGCTGGCACCCACGAGGCGCATGCGCAAGACGGTAAGATCAGCAACCGCTGCATCGCTCATGATCTCTCTTACGCGGCTCGTCTTCTCCGGCGCCTTCTGCTTGGCGGCGGGCTTGCTAAAAACCAGGACAGCTTCGGCAGGAGTGAGAAACACGGTGTAGCCTTTGTTGCGCGCAAGAAACTCAACCTGCGGGTCGCTCTGGCCGCGATTGGCCTCGAAGGTCAAGGGGAGCTCGCCATGTTGTTTGCGAACCCGCTTTCTCGTTACGGGCCGGATCTTGGCTCTATCCGGAGCTCCTGCCAGCGCCTTCCTGGTCCGGGCCAGTGGTAACAATGAAGTTGAGAAAAGACCCGTGACGGGGTCCAACCAGAGTCCCAACGAAACCAATACGAAAAGAACCTTCGACGTCGACGAAACACGATATCGCTCCATCTCACCCTCCCTTCAGTGATGTGCTTCTTCGTTCTCCCTCGTTCAGGAGAACAGCTGGGAAGTTCCTGCGACAGTGACTTACGTGGACGTCAGGATTGTCGTCCAACCCGCGGTGCGAATCAAGTCTCTTCGACGCACGCCCCGGTGGTCTTCGGCTACCTACCCACTTGGTGGACATAAACGAGAAGGCGGAATGACGCGTCGTGCCGAGAAGTCGGGCTCGGGCAGGGTCACGGGCTCGGGTACGGGGTACTTAAATACGGAGTACTTAGCGATCGCCCCAGCGACTCGGGTTGATGCCCGGCGCCTCGGTTTTCATCCCCGCCGGCTTGTGCGGCTGCTCCCAGGAAAAGCCGGTGGTATTGAGACTCTTCAGAAACGGCTTGGCGATGTCGGGCGCGGCCGCGACCAGCTCCGGATCCCATTCGTCGACCGGCTGAATCGGGCCCGCCCAGGCGGGGCGATACCCGAGCTGGATGAGCGCACGCGGCTGGTTGTCCTTGTTCGAATGGCTGCCGTGGAGCAGAAGCGACGGGACGGCGACGGCTGTGCCGGCGGGCGCCACCAGCGTGATCTCTTCGGGGTGATGCTTGTAGCGCACATAGGGGCTGGCCTCGGCGTGGAACGAAAGATGGCTACGGGGGAGGAGCCGAAACGGCGCCCGCTCCGGCGTCAGCTCGTCGAGGTAGTAAAGGACGCGTATCAATCGCGGGCAGCTTCCCTCGTAGCCGAAAAGATCCGATCCGTGCGGCTGCCCATCGGTGTGCATCGATATGCCGGGGCATCCCGGAAGCGTGCGTTGAAAGAAGCCGCGCGTGAATACGATCTCCTCGCCCATCAGATCAGTGAGAAAGTCGATCATGGGCGGGTAGCCGATCAGTTCCGCCGCCGCCCGGCTGTGCCATTGCGGTTGCTGGACCGAGCGGGTCTGATTCTCGCTGTAGCTCGTGTGCCCCATCTCGATGTCGGCCAGCTCGCTCTTGAGCCGGGCAATGAGGTCGGTCGGAAGAATCTCTGGAAAGACCACATACCCTTCGACCTCCAGGTGACGGATCTGCTCGGCGCGGCTCTTTGACGTGAAATCCGTCGGATCGATGTGCATGAACGGGATTTCTTCTTGGGGATCGATCGCTGGCGCTCGTTTCTGAGCCATTGACAAACTCCTCCCGATGCCGAAGCTTACGTGTTGAATAACGTAAGGATACTTCAGCTGTGTTGAAGAGCAATGCCCAATAGATTCTTCGTGACTCTTATTGCGGTCGCCTTATCGCCGCCGTGGGGATCGGACACCACCGAGGCGGCCGAGAAGCTTTACAACGGTATAGTGTTGCCGGAGGAATGGCCGCCAAGGACCGAGCACTTCACTCTCGAGCCCATGCCGGTCCCCTATCTGCAAAACCCGCCCGCAGTGATCCTCATCGATGTAGGGCGGCAACTGTTCGTGGACGATTTTTTGATCGAGCACACGACGTTAGCGCGACGGTATCACCTGGCCGAATACGTTGCCGACAACCCCGTGATCAAGCCGGACAAGCCATGGGAGAGAGACTATACCCCGACCTTCAGCGGCGGAGTTTGGTACGATCCACAAGACCAGCAATTCAAAATGTGGTACAGCACTCGCGCGGGCAAGCATTATCACATCGCCTACGCGACCTCCACAGACGGCATCCGGTGGGACAAGCCCGCGCTCGATGTGGTGCCGGGTACGAACGTCGTTTTACCGTTCGATCACAACGCTTCCCTGGTGTGGCTGGATCAGGAGGAGAAGAACCCGCAGCGCCGTTTCAAGATGACCGTGACTCCCTATTTGCGTGACGTGCACTACGTGATCTCCGGGATGCTGCTGTTCTTCTCGCCCGATGGCATCCACTGGACGGAGTCCGGTGCCGGGACCAGCTGGTGCCTGGATCGATCGACATTCTTTAGGAACCCCTTCCGTGATGTCTGGGTCTACAGCCTGAAGTGGATCGTGTACGGAGCCGCGATCGGCGCCGATGGGATTCTGCGGATCGAAGAAAGGGCCGGGAAGGACTGGTGGCATGGCTGCGCTCGCTGTCTGTGCTATCGCGAGCACCCCGATATCGCAGCGGGCCTGGGCTGGCCAGCCGGCCGTGCCCCCGGCTCCACGACGGACACCGATTTCCTGAATCATCTTCTGGAGAAGGCGGCGGTGCGGTGGACGAGCGCTGATTTCCTCGACCCGATGCGAAATCAGACCACCAAGAGGACGGGCACCATGGCCAATGAAAGCCGCCAGCCGGAGCTCTACAATCTCGATGCGGTTGCCTACGAAAGTGTGATGCTGGGGCTGTTCAACATCTTCCACGGCGATGCTGACGGTACTCCGGGCTCTCACGAGCACATGAACGATGTCACCCTGGGCTACAGCCGTGACGGCTTTCACTGGTACCGTCCGGATCGGCGCGCCTTCCTCGGGGTCTCTCAGCGCCGGAGCGACTGGAACTGGACCAACGTGGAGTCAGCGGGAGGGTGCTGCCTGGTCGTGGGCGACAAGCTTCATTTTTATGTCAGCGGCGGCCGCAAAAATCCGAATGTCAAGACTACCGGTCTGGCCACCTTGCGACGCGACGGTTTTGTTTCTCTCGACGCAGGCTCAGAGCCGGGCGTCGTCGTCACCCGACCGCTGAAATTCAGTGGTCGGCGGCTCTTTGTCAACACCGATACCAGCAAGGGCAGCCTGCGTGTCGAGGTCTTGACCCGCGGGGGACAAGTGATCCCGCCCTATTCCGAGGAGAACTGCATCGCCGTGCGCGCCGACCGGACACTGGCGGAAGTCGAATGGCGCGGAGCCGACGACCTGGCTGCGCTGGCGGGTCGACCCGTGAGATTTCGTTTTGTCCTGGAGAACGGGCGCTTGTATTCCTTCTGGGTCAGCCCGGATAAAAGCGGCGCCAGCCACGGGTACGTAGCCGCCGGCGGCCCGGGCTTCACGGGACCCAGGGACACCGTGGGAAAAGCGGCCTATTCTGAAAAGCGCTCCAAGGGAGGACTTACTCCTTGAACACTTCAGTTCCTACAGAGCCGCCGGCATTCATCGCGAGATTGCCGCCATCCATCGGGATGAGGGCGCCGGTGATCCAGGATGATGCGTCCGACGCCAGCAAAACAGCGAGTCCTTGGATGTCGTCGGGAGCGCCAAACCGTCCGGCTGGAATACCGCTGAGGAAGCGATCCTTGATGCGCGGATCCTTATCGATGCGAGTCCGCAAGTTCGGATTCAGGACTTGCGCACAAAGGATCGCGTTGACACGAACACCGCGGCCACTCCATTCAGTGCTCAGCTCGCGCGTCATCTGTGCGACGCCACCCATCGCCATGCTGTAAGCGATGTGGCCGCGGCCCATCGCGCCGACGCTTGCCAGTGACCCCACGTTGACGATGCTTCCCCGACCGGCAGCCAGCATGCGCCGGCCCGCTTCCTGGCAGCAACAGAAGCGGCCGTATACCAGATTCCGCCAGGTCTGCTCCACGTCCTCCAGCGCGATCGTCTCCGGTTTCTCGCGTGCCGCCTCGCCCGCGACGTTGCCGACGAAATCGATGCGGCCGAACTCGTCATCTATCCTCGCGAACATGCTGCGAATCTGATCGGGTCGCGAAACGTCGCAGCGAACGGGAACGGCCTTCCGTCCGAGCGATTCGATGTCGCTGGCTGTCGCTTGCGCTCCCTCTTCGTTGAGGTCCGCCAGCACGGCGTTCGCTCCAGCTTCCGCCAGAGCCATCGACATCGCCTTGCCCAGACCGCTCGCGGCACCCGAGACAAGGACAACTTTGCCAGATAAGTCGAACATTGGATGTGTCATCGGTGGGTTGGTCCTCTATTTGTGTCCGTAGCTGGCCAGTGGACCCTGGAGCATAACAAATGGCAGTCATGGCGACAATTACACAGGTTATTCCTTCGTCACGCGAAATGCGTACAGACTCGCGTTTTTCAGCGTGAAGCGGAGGCGGACCGTTCTGCCCTCGAGCGATCCGGGCGAGTGGGACGACCATCGCGGCCGAAGTCGCAGGCCGTCCTTGCCGTCCAGCGGCTCGGCTTCCGCTAGCGTGAAGCCTGGGATCGGTTTGCCGGCCGCGTCCAGGATCTCGATCCCCATCTCGCCGGAGCGGGCGGCCGCGTTGATCTCGAGATCTTTGCCCTCCAGGACGAACGGCTTCGTGACGAGTGTACCCCGCTCGTCAGCTGCCTCCAGAAAGACGAGGCCGTCGAGCCGAAAGGCAGCGACTCCGATGGACTGCTCGTACGGACTCATGCCGTGTCGCTCCTTCGAGCCGGCATAGTAGATCCAGTGTTGATCGTGGCGAGTGATGAAGAGCGAGCTGGGCTGGACCCAATCTTTGTCGAAGCTGCCGTCGGGTCCGCGCGGTACGAGCGGCTTCTTGGCATACACCCAGGAGAGATCCCAGTCATCGCCGTCGCGGCTGGTTGCGACGTAGAAGGTGAGGACGTTCCGCTCGTGCCGCTTGTACAGGTCGTGGCCCCCCTCGCTCAGATCATCGGGCCATTCGAAGACGAACAGGAGGGCGAAGTGGACTCCCTCGTAGATCCAATCTGTCAGTTGATAAATCTGCCGGCGCCTGGCTTCGTCGGCCCCCTCGCGGTCGAACTTCCAGCTCCGGACGGTCGTCCAGTTCGTGGGGTTCTCTTTGATATCGGGGTTGGTCATCCCACGGGTGCCGCGGATCTCGCCCGGACCGGCGTTGGAGCCGAAATCGGTGCGGGTGAAGAGCCGATACACCTTCGCGTCTGAGTCCCACAGCAGCTGGTTGCAAGTGTCAGCGGCCCTTCCTGTGACCGGCTCACCGCCGTTGTAGGGAGTCCAGCGGATCCCATCGGGTGAATGGGCCAGGCAAGCGCGAGCCTTGTGCCGGTCTCCGTAGCAGGCCTTGTAACGATGGGCAGGGTCGGTCTCGTGAGGATCGAGGAAGCAAGTGAAGGTCCACCCCCATTCGGTGTTGATGATGTTGTTCTGCTTGCTCCCGTTCATCCACACCAATCCCAGCTTGGGCTTTCGCCAGTTGAGGCCGTCATCGGATTCGGCGTATCCCAGCGCCCAGGGGTCGCGTCGAATCCGATACCACATCTGGAACTTTTCGGAGTCGTGCAACACCGTTCCGTAAAAGCCGGCATTGGTTTCCCAGGGCTGATCGACAACGAGCACCGGTTTGCCGTCGTTCAGCTTCGTGGCCTTGCCGAGGGCTCGAATCAGGCCGGAACGCCGGGCGATCAGGTAGTCGTCCACCAGCAACTGTTTGCGGAAGCCGATCTTGATCGGAGCCGTGGTCTCGGCGGCGCACCTCGGCCATCGGCCTGGACAGAAGAGGCTACCTGCGACAGTCAGCGCCAGCAGGATGGTCGGCCAGCGGTTCATAGGAATCTCCTTTGGTTTAGCGCCTACCCCTCGCGAAGCGCGATATCCGGCTCTTCGCGCGTGATGAACTCTATCAGCGCGGGCTTCCCGTCCCGCGTCGCGGCCATCCCACGCTCGATGGCGGGACGGACCTCTTCCGGCCGCTCGATGCGCTCGGCGTGAGCCCCGAGTCCCCGGGCCACCTCGGAATAGTTTCCGCTCAAGTGCTTGGTACGGTAACGCGCGACAGCCTTGGGAATGTGTTTCTCGTAGTTCCCCATGGCCGAGTTGTTCAGGAGCAGAGTCAGAATCGGAATTTGTTCGCGGACCGCGGTCTCCACGTCCATGCCGACCATGCCGAAGGCCGCGTCTCCCATGAAGTTCACGACGAGCTTCTCGGGCCGCGCCAGCTTGGCCCCCATGGAAGCCCCCAGCGAAAAGCCGAGCTGGGTCGAGTGCCCCCAGCCGATGTAGCCACGCGGGCTCACCGACTCGTACAACGGCACGAGCTGATCTCGCGGGTTGCCTGAATCGTGCGTGACGATGGCCTCGGCCGGATCGACCAGCTGCATGAATTCTCCGATGATCCGGTACGGGTTGAGCGGCACCTCATCGGAGACCAGCTTCGGCGCCCACCGCGCCCGCCAGGCCTCTCGCACCCCGGCCACGTGGCATTCCACTTCAGGCCGGCCCGCTCTTCCCGCTCCATCCGTCCGGGAGCGAACTTCTTCGCACAGCTGCTCGAGGACCAGCTTGGCATCGCCCAGAATGGGCACGTCGGGCTGGTAGTCCTTGTTCAGGTCCCGAGGGTCATTGGTCACGTGCACGAGACGCCGGCCGTCCGCGGGTATCTCGGGAGCGAAGAGGGATCGCGTCAGGCTCGTTCCGACGGCCAGGAGAGCATCACTACACTCGAGGTAGTCCCCGACCATCGCCGTCTGGCTATAGGATCCCGGCCCGAGGGCGAGCGGGTGCCGCTCGTTGAAGGCGCTCTTGCCGAGGAGTGTCGTCATCACCGGAGCCGCAAGAAGCTCGGCCACTTCCGCGAGCTCGGCGGAGGCGCCGGCGTAAAGGACTCCCTGCCCTGCCCAGATCATGGGCCGCTTGGCGGCGAGCAGGAGCTTCACGGCATCACGAATAGCGGCCGGGTCTCCGCTCGCGCGGGTGAAGGGTACGGGGCGATACTCCAGTGGCCCGGCAAACGCCTCCCGGGCGACGTCGAGAGGCACTTCCACCAGGACCGGTCCCGGACGACCCGTGCGCAGGAAGGTAAAGGCTCGGCGCAGGCGTCCGGGCACCGCTCGAGCCGAAGGGATCCTGTCGGCCCATTTCGTGATCCTCGCGTAGTTCTCTACGGCATCGAAGGTCGGGGGCACGCCGACCAGATCTCTTCCCGGATGACCGGGAAGAAACAGAATGGGGCTGGAATCTGTCCGCGCCTGGGCGATGCCGGAAAACGCGTTTTCCGCGCCGGCGCTGTGCTGCACCGTCACGACCCCGATCCGTTCCCCACACGTGGCTCGCGAGAATCCGTCGGCCATGTTCTCGGCGACGCGCTCCTGGCGCGCCACGATCGGGCGGATTCCTTCGTCGACCAGTGCCTCCAGGATGGGGGTCAGAGGAAAACAGAAGACCTGCTCGACGCCTTCGGCCTTCAGAATCCTCGCGATAGCGTTGCCACCGTGCACGGTAAGTTCTCCATAAGCTCAGTCCCCGCGTGAAACTACTGCGTTGCCGCTCCCAAGAGCAACACGCGAGCATAATCGTGCGACGGGCCGGGATCCAGGGGGCGTTTCGACGAATACGGGCACAAGAGGGTGAAATGCCCCTCAACTGTAAAAGATATCGGTTTAAATAATGATTCCGTAACGCGCTCCGCGCGTGTAGACTGGCTGTCATAGGTAGGTTAGGGTCCTATCAGCAGCCAGTTTCAGAAGGGGAATCGACATGAAGAAGCTGCTCGTCCTTGGGTTGTGCAGCAGTTTTTTGGCCGCCGCGTTCTTCGCGGAGATACCGGCGAAGGCTGACGGGGGTGGTGCTGGGAGAGGGGAAGGTGGGGCGACCCTCGGGAACGGGGACGTCAACGGCGACAACGCCTTCGATCTTTCGGACGCGATCTACCTTCTGAGCTTTCTCTTCCAGGGCGGCCCCGCGCCGAAGCCCTGTCCCGTGCTCGGGTCCCCGGAGGTCTGCGATAACAATGTGGACGATGACTTCGACGGCGCCACCGACTGTGACGATGATGACTGCGAGACCGACCCGTTTTGCATAGAGCCGGGCGATGCGAGCCTGCTACCCGATACTGGCGTCACCGACTGCTACAATGGGGCAGGCAACATTGACCCGGAGTGCGATGCCCTCCCGGGCCAGGACGGTTCCTACCGGACGGGCTGCCAGATGCTGGGCCGCTTCACGGTTAACGACGGCGATGACGCTATGGACACGGCGGACGACACCGTGACGGACAACTGCACGGGGCTCATGTGGCAGCGGGACGGCCTCGGCGAAGCCGTGTGGTGGGACGCCCTCGTCGCTTGCGAAAACCTGGTGCTTGCGGGCTTCGACGACTGGCGCCTTCCGAACCTCCACGAGCTCGCGAGCATCATCGACTACAGCGCCCGTGACCCGGCGGTCCCGCAGGAATTTAGCGACTTCACGACCCTAGTCCACTACCACTCGTCTACGTTCTACAGAAGGGCTTCTTTTACCTGCACCGGGCCTGAGCGCGTCTGGGGCGTCACCGGTGCCACCGGCGGCATTGGCGCCAGCGGTACAAGGAATATTGATGTGTGGAATTTCCGTGCCGTTCGGACCGTGATCCCGGCAGGCGGCGGTGCTGCTCAAGGCCGGGGGGCAGCGACCTTGGGGAACGGGGACGTCAACGGCGACAACGCCCTGGATCTCTCCGACGCCATCTACCTTCTGGCCTTTCTCTTCCAGGGCGGGGAGGCACTGGCCCCCTGTCCCGGCGGCGCAGCCGGCGGGGGCGCAGGTCTCGGCGGTGCCCCGCTGCCCGCTACGGGCCAGAAGGACTGCTACTATTTCGAGGTCATTCCGCCGGAGGTGACTGACCCGAACGAAGTGCGGCTATTCCAGAGGGGTCTCCTCCACGACATTGACTGCGACGACGTGCTCGCCCCCGGCGTCTACGAAGACTCCCCGGGCCAGGACGGCTTCTACAAGACCGGCTGCTCGCCCTTGGGCCGCTTTGACGACAGCGCCGGCGACGGCACGGTGACCGACAACTGCACGAACCTCATGTGGCAGCAGGACACGGCGGACACCAGCGGCGACGGGGCAATCACTTCGCTTTTTAGTGAACACTGCTGCGACGACAACAACAACATCGTCGTCTGTGGAACTCCGGCGGTTAAGCGGGCCGTGCAGGAGCCACTGGATGGCCTTCCTTGGCACGAGGCCCTCGCCTACTGCGAGAGCCTCGTGCTCACTACGGGCGGTACCTTCAAGGAGGAAGAGCCTGGAGACTCGATTAAATATAACGACTGGCGCCTGCCGAATGTCCGTGAGCTCAGGAGTATCGTCAACCATGGCACGATTCATAAGGCGATATTCCCGGAATTTACCGCCGTGGGGGCGATCCCGCCTAACGGGGACTTTTTAAAGTTCTGGACGTCTACGCTCGACGTGTCCGGAGAGGCCAAGGCCTGGGGTGTCGTCTTCTGTGCGGGCGATTCGCAACCTGGGCATCTTGTGGACCCCTGCACCATGATACTCGCTCGCAGGTATGTCCGTGCCGTACGGACCGTCACGCCCTGATGGGGCGCCGTGCCGCGGATTCGGGCTCGGGCAGGGGCTCGGGCTCGGGCAGGGGCTCGGGCAGGGGCTCGGGCTCGGGCTCGGGCTCGGGCTCGGGCTCGGGCACGAAGTAGGATCCCGCACTTACTCCAGACGCCCACGTGGGTTACAATGGAGTGAGTTTGCCTCCGAGCGACTTTTCCGCTCGGGAAGGAGGGTCCGTGGCGCTACTGCGCATAACCATCAGAAGGCTAGCCTGCGTAGGGACCGTCGGAATCGTAGGCCTTTTTCTCGTACCGCTCCGCTCGGCGGTTGCGGTAGAGCCGCCGATCGTCTTCGCTTCCCGTGAGTTCGACACGGTTCCTGATCCTGCCACGCGCGACAGGGCGATCGAACTGGCTCGAGCCGGGCGGCTTCTCGTCCTCGAGCCCGGTGGCGGCCTGCGCGTCCTTGTCGACGCTTCCCTGGACAACGCGGTGCCGGTGGACGTGGCGGACCCTGACGTTTCGTTCGATGGGGAGCGCATCGCGTTCGCGGGCTTTTCGAGCGCTGAGGAGGCCTGGAGGATCTTCGAGATCCGAGCCGACGGTATGGGCCTGCGGCAGATCACACAGAGCGACCGCGAGATCGATTTCGAGCGCTACGGGGATGCGGCGGAGCATCTGAAGGGATACGACGACGTCGATCCCTGCTATCTGCCCGACGGCCGGATCTGCTTCGTCTCGACGCGGTACGTCGGTATCGCCTCCGACGGGCGCTTGCGCGCAACGAACCTGTATGTCGTGAACACCGACGGCAGCGACCTCGGGCGGATCACGTCGGAGCGGTTCGGAGCCGACACGCCGGTGGTGGAGCCCGCTACGGGACGCATCATCTACTCGCGGTTCTGGCGTACGGGCTCCTTCGGGGATGTAGGCGAAGAGCCTCCCGAGGATGTCTTGCCGGGCTCGCCCGGGTACGAGGCCATCGTCCTGGAGCCTTCGGACCGCATACTCCGCGGCATCACCGACGAGGGGTTCCCCGGCGTCAACAGCTGGTTCCTGGCCGCCATCCACCCCGACGGAAACGGGCTGCAGATGTGGTCGGGCTTTCACCTCGACCGGGAGCTGACCCAGGCCTACCGGCCGAGCTTCCTTCCCAGCGGCGAAGCGCTCGCCGTGTTTCTTCCGGTGACGCCCTTCGTCGGCTATCCCAGAGGCTACGGCCTGCGCCGTTTCACGGCGGGGCCCGGAGCCCCGGTGCCGCTCGGCGGACCTCAGCTGTTCCCCCGTGCCCACGAGCTGCCCCCGACTGTCAACTACACGTATGCCAGCGCGGAAGGTTTGCCGGACGGCCGCCTGGTCGTCTCCGCAGTGCCCGCAGAGGACGAGACGGGTAACTACGCCCTCTACACGCAGGAGAACTCCGAGACAGCGCCGGTCCTCCTTTACGACGACCCGGACGCCCTGGACCTGGACGCTATACCCCTCCTCGCGCGGCCCGTCCCTCCGATCATCGAGGACCAGGCGACGGAGCTCATGTCCGACGACGCGCCACGGGACAGCGACGAGGCCTTCGAGGAGGGCGGCTCCTTCACGTTCCTGTGCGAGAACATCTTCTTCAACGCTCCCGTCGATGTGCCGATCCCCAACGCGCCTCCCGTCGGCGAGCGGTTGACGATCGAGTTCTACCTCAACTCGCAGCGGCAGAGTCCCACCGGGAGGGATCCGCCGATCCTCATCGGCGCCTTGGAGATCCCTCCGGGCGGTAGGATCGAAGAGGCGGCGCCCGCCGGTACGCCGCTCTTCGAGGTGCTGCGCCGTCCGGATGGCTCGGTCGCCCTGGGGAGGGACGGACAGATCTTCCACGTTGCCGGCTCGAACTTCGGGCGCGCCGGGGGAACGGCTCGCTGCGTCGGGTGTCACGCCGGCCATTCACAGATCGCTGTGCCGGAGGATCCCCGCTGGACGAATCTGGCCCCCAGCGCGGCGGTGAAGGCAAACTCGCGCCGCGTATTCGGTCGCTTGAACCTGCGGGACTTCGGGGAGCTGAACCTCGTCGACCGCCGCACGGGTACCCCCGAGACCGAATGGTCCGGGGAGGAAGGCGCCGCGACGGCCGGCTTCGACCTGCGCTGGAACACAATTCTCAGTGGACGTGAGCTCGTGCTCTACGGCACGTCGCAGGGGGAAGGCCCCATCGGGGTGAGGAACCAGGTCGTCCGCGGTCTGAGCGTCAAGACTTCCCTGCGGGGGGAGGAAAAGGAGAGCTTCGACGTTGCGGAGGAAATCCGTCCCGAGGGTACCCGGGTCGACCTCGACGCCGACCTCGAGTTCGACAGGCTCTCCATCAGCATTCCGGCGGAGAGTGTCACGGGACTTTACGAGGGGCGGGGCGGAGCCGCGCTGGCGGAGGTCGAGGTGATTGCCCGAGCGGTGGGGGAGCCGACGCTCCTTTTCAGGCGCGGCGACGCCAACTGCGACCTGCGGATCAATATCAGCGATCCCATCGCCATCGTCCAGGTCCTCTTTCAAGGAGCGCAACCGTTCTGTTGCGAGGCCGCCGCAGACACTGACGACAACGAGAAAACGGACCTGACCGACGCGATCTACATCCTGAACTTCTTGTTTCGGGGGGGCCCCGGACTGCCGGAGCCCTCCGACTGCGCGCCGGTCAGCGTCGCGACGCTACTGTGTGACGAGGGCGCATGTTTCTGAGGCATTACTGCATACATGCTTACGAAGAAAGGGTAGGAGACAAAGATGACTGTTAACTGGACCTTCCGGTTGTCGGTCTGGCCTCTGATGGCCGCGGCACTCTTGCTACCCACCTCCAGCGCGTCGGCGACCGAGTTTCGCCTGCGGGCGTCGGTCGACGAGAGCCAGGTGGTGCGGCCTCCACTCTTCCAGCCGCCGGACTTCGGCACCGGCAGCCCGGGCGTCGGGGTGGCGCACCTCGTCGTCGACCCGGAGACCAGCACCTTTTCTTTCGACATCTCGATCGCTGGAGTCACCCCCGAGGACATAGAGAGCAGCATCGGCGCGAACTTGACCGGTCTTCACATCCACACGGGCGCTCCGGACATGCGCGGTCCGATCATCATCGATGTTCATCACTACGCGCGGGAGGCGCTTCCGGCCACGAACGGCATCGTCGAAACCCCAGGCGGATTCCGCATGCACGCCGAGGGCCTCCTCGCCCAGGTGCAGGGCCTCGAGGACACCGCTTTGACTATCGCGGAGATCGTGGATATCTTGCGCACACCCGGCGCGGCGTTCGTCGCCGTGCACACCTCGGAGAACGAGGTGACGAAGACCGGCGCCATCCGCGGCAACTTCGCGATCGAGCCCGAGTTTCGCGTGCGAGCGTTTGTCGACGAGAGCCAGGTGGTGCGGCCCCCCCTGTTCCAGCCGCCGGACTTCGGCACCGACAGCCCGGGGGTCGGGGTGGCGCACCTGGCCATCTTTCCGGATGCCCGCTTTTCCTTCGACATCGAGATCGACGGCATCGCTCCCGCGGACATAGAAAGCAGTATCGGCGCCAACTTGACGGGTCTTCATGTTCACACGGGCGCTCCGGACATGCGCGGTCCGATCATCATCGACGTCCACTACTACGCGCGGCTGGCGCTTCCCGAGACCAACGGCATCATCGTCACCACCGACGGATTCCGCATGCATGCGGAAGGCACCCTCGGCCAGATGCAGGGCCTCGAGGACACGGGCTTGACCGCTGAGGAGATCGTCAATATCTTGCGCACGCCCGATGCGGCGTTCATCGCCGTGCACACCTCGGAGAACGAGGTGACGAAGACCGGTGCCATCCGCGGCAACTTCGAGATCGAGCCTGAGATTCAACTGCGGACGTCGGTCGACGAGAGCCAGGTGGTGCGGCCCCCCCTGTTCAACCCGCCGGACTTCGGCACCGGCAGCCTGGGCGTCGGCGACGCCTTCCTGGAAGTCAACCCGGTCAGCGGCGACTTCACGTTCGATATCGAGATCGACGGGGTCACCCCGGCGGACATAGAGAGCAGCATCGGCGCGAACTTGACGGGCCTTCACATCCATAAGGGCTTCCAGGACATGCGCGGACCGATCATCATCGATGTCCACTACTACGCGCGCGAGGCGCTTCCAGAAACCAACGGCTTCACCTCCATCGCGAACGGGTTCCGCCTGCACGCGGAGGGCACCCTGGCACAGGTGCAGGGCCTCGAGGACACGGGTTTGACCGTCGAGGAGATCGTGGATATCTTGCGGACGCCAGAGGCGTTCGTCGCCGTGCACACGTCGGAGAGCGAGGTGACGAAGACCGGCGCCATCCGTGGCAACTTCTCATTCGTCCCGCCCGCCCACTTCACGCGGGGAGACTGCAACGGCGACGGCGACCGGGACATCTCGGATGCTATCTTCAGCCTGGATCACCTCTTTGCCGGAGGGCCGGCTCCCGATTGCAACGAGGCGTGCAATAGCAACAACAGTGACTCTCACGACATCGCCGACGCGATCCACCTGCTCGGCTTCCTTTTCCAGGGAAGTGCGTCCCCGGAACAGCCCTTCCCCTTCTGCGACGTGGACCTCGAGTGGCGGGAGAGCCTTGGATGCGAAAGGACGACTTGCAACAACTGACCCGGATGGAACATCGGACTGGCCCGCGGTTTTCCTACCGTAATTCCGCGGTGGTGGCGCTTGCCGTATTTCTCGGCTGGAACACCGCCACCGCTCCGCAAGCACAGGCCCACGTTCCGCCGCCACCGCCGCGCGATATCTACTTCCGAGCGTCGCTCGATGAGGGCCAGGTGGTGCGCCCGCCCGAGAAGCAGCCGCCGCAGTTCGGCACGGGGAGCGCGAGCACTGGCGACCTCAGCTTGGTGGTGAACACGGGGACGAACAGCCTCGCTCTCGACAACACCTTCACCCTCGACCTGGAGGTCGAGGGAATTCGCCCCGAGGACCTCGACGATTCACACGGGCCGAACCGAACGGCGATCCACATTCACTCGGGGACCGCCGACAGTCTGGGTCCCGTGATCTTCGACGTGCACGAATACGCCCGAGAGGACCTGCCGGAGACGAACGGCGTGACGGCCACACCGAACGGTTTCCGCCTCCATGCCGAGGGCACGCTTGCGGAGGCGCAGGGCCTGCTCGTCACGAGCGTGACTCTTCTGGAGATCATCGACTTCCTCCGCAGCGAACGGGCGTATATCACGGTCCATACGAGGACCCATCCCCTGTTTCGCGAGGGCGAGATCCGCGGGAACCTGCAGGTCGTGCCGGTAAAGATCCGGCTCGCGGCCGTCCTCGACGAGGGCCAGGTGGTCCGCCCGCCGGAGCTCCGGCCCCCGACCTTCGGCACGGGGAGCGCGAGCATCGGCGAAGCGAGCCTTGCGGTCAACTCGGTCACCAGCCGCTTTTCATTCGATCTCGAAGTGGAAGGCATCGATCCGGACGCCCTCGACGACTCGCACGGAGAGAACGGTACGGCCATTCAGATTCACCGGGGGAGCCCCGACGGTCTGGGGCCGGTGATTCTCGACGTCCATCACTTCGCCCGGCAGGGCGCACCCGAGACGGATGGCGTTGAGGCCACCGAGGGCGGGTTTCGGTTGCATGCCGAAGGCCACGTCGCGCAGCTGCAAGGAAGCCTAGATACCGGTTTTTCCGTGCCGCAGATCGTCGACTTCCTGAGAGGAGACGAGGCCTACGTCACCGTGCGGACCGTGACGGAACCGCTGTTCCAGGCCGGCGAGATTCGCGGCAACTTGAAGCGGCTCCCGAACGAGATCCGCGTCCGTGCTACGCTCGATGAGGGGCAAGTCGTGCGCCCGGTGGCCTTTCGGCCCCCGACGGTGGGCACGGGAAGCGCCGCCGTTGGCGACGCGCAACTCGTCGTGGACACGGACACTGGCAAGTTTTCCTTCGAGCTTTCGGTCGAGGCATTGGACCCCGCAGACTTCGACAACACGCACACGGAGAACGACACGGCCGTGCACCTGCACTGGGGTCCTCCCGGTCTCGAGGGACCGATTATCGTCGATCTGCATCACTTCGCCCGGGAGGCGCTGCCGGCTACCGACGGCGTTACGGCCATTCAGGGCGGCTTTCGGATGCGTGCCGAGAATTACATAACACGGGTGCAGGGGGCCCACTCGACCGGTTTCACGTTCAGCCAGATTCTCGACTTCCTGACGAGCGGGCAAACGTACCTGGCGGTGAAGACGTCGACGGAACCCCTGTTCCAACACGGTGAAATCCGCGGCGACGTGGAGCTCATCCCCCGGGAGGCAGTGCCCGACGAGATCCACCTCATGGCCTCTCTCGACGAGAGCCAGGTGGTGCTGCCGCCAGAATTCCAGCCTCCCCAGTTCGGTACCGGAAGCACGAGCGTGGCGGAGGCCCGTCTGTCGGCTAACCTCAGCACCAGACAGTTCTCTTTGGACCTCGAAGTTACCGGCATCGACCCCGCCAATTTCGACTTGTCGCAGGGCGAGCACGGAGCGAACCACACGGCGATTCACGTCTACCACGGCGGCCCGGACGTCCGCGGACCTATCTTGCTCGACGTGCACTACTTCGCGCGGCAGCTCCTCCCACCGGAGGCGGACGGCGTTACGGTCACTCTGAAGGGCTTCCGGATGCATGCCGAGGGCCGGATGGCGCGATCGCAGGGTTTGCACGACACGGGTTTCAGCGCGCACGAGATCATCGAGGCCTTCCTCTGTGAGGAAGCGTACATCGCCATCCACACCGCAACGGACCCGGTCTTCAGGGCCGGCGAGATCCGCGGCAACCTGAAGCTCGTCCCGGAGCACCCGTTCCAGCGAGGCGACGGCAACGCGGACGGCCGCGTCAACATTTCCGATGCGATCTTCGTCGTTGACCACCTCTTCGTGGGCGGCGCGGAGCCGACGTGCATGAAGACCGCCGACGCCAACGACGACGGCATCGTGAACGTCAGCGACCCGATCTTCCTCGTAGCGGCTCTTTTTCAAGGCGGACCGCAGCCGTCAACACCGTCCGGCGACTGTGGGGTGGACGCAACCGCGGACGCGTTGTCCTGCGTCACCTTTTCGCCGTGTCCGTAGCATTGTGGTGTAGGCGTCCGGCCTGTGTCCCGTGAACGTTCCCGTTCCCCTTCCCGAACGGCCACAGAGGCTCGAACCGGGAACGGGAACGAGTACGGGTCGGAAGTCTAAGCTACGGCGGACACAAGGGACAGAACGGGTTCTGCGGGCAGTCTTCTATGTAGATACAGGCCGTTCCCTGAACAGGCGGCGGACCGTTATTGAACAAGTACTGCAGCAGGTACACTGCATCGGCAAGGTCGATGGTCAGCTCAGGGACCATGGGGGGCGGACCGAGGGGACTGCAAACAGGGCCCATGACCGCGACGAGCGGCCCGTTGACACTCATCAGCCAACCGTTGGAAGGGTGTGCTATACCTCCGTCACCGCAGGGAAGCGTCGCGGGGCTTCCGAGAAAGATAAAGCCGAGGAGATGGACGGCATCGCTGATATCGAGGGCTCCGTCCTGATTGCAATCGCCGGGAAGCTGATTCGCGCAGCCTTGGCAGCACGTCGTGTAGCTACCGCAGGTGAGCGCTCCCGGTGTCGGATCGTCGCCGCAGACGGTGGGTCCGGGCGCGGGAGGAGGCGGTCCACCTGTGTTGCAATAAGCCAGGATGTAGGTAGCGTCAGCGGCCTCGACAAATTCATTGTCGTCGGCATCGGCGGCGAGCATGCAAGCAGGCGCTGGACCCATGGTAAAGAGGAAGTCATTGATGTACGTGGCGTCGTCCTCGTTGACGCAACCGTCTCCGTTCGCGTCGCCCCTCTTGAAAAGAGGGCAGTCGGGATAGTCCGCGCACGGAAAACCGCCTGCCGGCCACGGACCACAGGTCGGATACGGCGCTGGAGGAGCGGGTCCGTTCTGGATCAGGTGGATGAACAAATAGGCACCGTCGGTTGTATCGATGGTGAGGTTTCCGTCGGCGTCGCAGGCGGCTTCACAGTTGCAGGGCGGTACGTACCCGGCCGTGAGAAGAGCGAAGATCAGGTACCCGTCGACCAGACTCACGGAGCCGTCACAGTCGATATCACCCCGCAAAAAAGGGTCCTGCCCGAACACCCCCGCGGACGGAGCCGCAAGGAGCACGATGGCGCAAAGACACAGCCACGCTCTTCCCTTCTCCAGTCGCATAGGACCTCCTTCTCCCGACCCTGGGAGTCGTACCTCTGAGAGTCAGATCTTCCCCGCGGGATCCCGCGGGGGGGATCCCGCGGGGGGGATCCACCGAGGCGCGGCCAACCAACGCAACAAGTCAACAACCCGAGGGCAATGTTAAGCGTCCCGGATGCTGCCGTCAAGGGATACCGGGTTCCCTGTGCGAGTCGCCATAGACGTGCGAGAATTCCGCGCTCTTGACAACTCCATCGAGGGTTGTGACGATAACGCCTCTGTGCCGGAGAGGTGCCGGAGCGGCCGAACGGGCTGGTTTCGAAAACCAGTGAGCCTTTATTGGTTCCCAGGGTTCGAATCCCTGCCTCTCCGCCATTTTTTTGCGAGCACTACGAGCGACTCTTAGGGGCTGTTTCAAAACCCCATCCTGGCTTCGGCCGGCTGCAGTGGCACGATGCTTCGTTGCGCCACCTCGATGATACTCTCCGCTGTATCGCCTTCGGCGGCGCGCCTCGCCTCGCACCACTTCGCTCGGCCTCGGGCCGACGGAGCGAGTTTTGAAACAGCCCCTTAGTAAACGGCTTGACTCTTCTCGACCGCATCGCTTACCCTAGCGAATAGGGTTGCGGGAAGAAGCACCGTTCGCTCCAAGGAGCCATGTGCGGGTCGTCCCTACCACGGTTTTGCCTCACCGGGTGAGTCAACGCCGCTCTTCAGAGCGTTCAGTCTCACCTTCGCGTCGTTTTGGACGACTTGGTTGCGAACGAACCAGTTCCGGCCAGTGTCGCTGCACGAAACGGGCATTACCGAAAGGGGGTCGCTATCATGAGATCGACATTTTTCCGCGATTTTCGCCATGGATTACCGCAGCTCGCCATCATCAGCGTGTTCCTCTGTATGCTTGGCCCGTCGAAGTCTCTGGGGCAATCAAATTGCCTTCCGGGAGACGTTAACGACGACGGCGTTGTTGATATCGCCGACGCCCAGTGGCTTCTTGGATTCCCCGCAAACGGATTGATGACCCCAGGCTGCCTCGTCGCTGCTGACGTCAACGGTGACGGAGGTGTGGATTTCTCAGATTCTGTATACATCTTGGCGTTTTCGCTGTCCGGGGGCCCGCCCCCTACCTTAGGTCAAGCAGTTGTACCATGCCCAGGTCCGCTGACCTGCGTGAGCTACACAGGAACGGCTCCGCGTCCGCTCGGTCCGCCGGATATCGAATACAAAATTCTCCAGGCTGGGACGAGCGCCACCGTGCAGCTCGGAATCAACAATGTTGCCGCCCCTGTTAAGGGCTGGGCTTTGAGCATCGCTTCTGACCCGGGTTGCAGCATCCTCAGCACGACGACATCAGGGGGGCTAGGTGACTTCCCGCCTACGGGAATGTTCTCTGGTGGCATACAGGTCAGTGACGTTACCTTCGGCGCCTCCAATGAGGGAGCAGTGAGCTCTGTCCTCCTGACTAAGAAGGCGATCGCCCCCCTTCCGGTCGGGACCTACGACCTTCTCCATTTGACGCTCAGCAATGCAGCCTGTGCTCTAACCATAAAAGACGGATTGATAGGTTCGGGACAACCAGTGGGGAACCTCGTAGCTGTCGAGGACAGCTCGAAGATAAAGGCAGTACCAATACTTGCTCCACTTGTTGACTGCAACAATAACGCCATAGATGATTCTCTCGAACTTTCGGCGGTGCAGTCCTTCTGTGTACCCTCCTGTGCTGTTCCCTGCTCGAACGGCATGTCGTGGTCATTCCAGTGGGACTGGAGCGGTTTAGGTCCTAACTTCACGGAGCTGAACTGCCCGCCCGTCCTGCCCACAGCTAGCACAACAGCAGAAGATATGGCGGCTGGGCTCGTCGACTGCATCCGGAGCACGGTCTGTCCTTCCATCAATGTGACTATAAATCCGATTCAAAAAGCGTGCTTCCGAATCACGTACCCCTCCAATCTTGCCGTCATCCTTAATACCGTTTGCGTCGGGCCACCTGGCGTAACTCCCACTTGCTGCGTCGGGGGATCAACCGTCTGCCCCTTCAATCCAGACCTGGTGGAAGCCACTTTAGCTGAACGGGACTGTGACGGTAACGGCGTCGATGACGGTCTCGACTTCGCAGCAACAGGAGTGGCAGTCCCGTGCACCAACGCCCGCATCCCCGGCGACTGCAACGAGGATGGCGCCTTGGACCTTTCAGACGCGGTTTGTCTCCTGGGACATGTCTTCTTGGGAACGCCCGCCGTCCTGCCCTGCACCCCCGCGGCCGGCACCCTCCTGGTCGACTGGAATGACGACGGATTCGTCGATTTGTCAGATGCCGTTTACGGCTTGACGTATCTGTTCAATGGCGGGCCTCCGCATGAATTGGGGGAGCTGTGCACCCCCATTGTCGGCTGCTCCAACATCTGCGCGCCTTGAATCGGTGCAACATTGGTGCAAACTCTGCCCCGATTTGTCGTCAATTAGAGTGAGAGTGAGGGAACTTGAGTGAAGTAGAATGAAATGCAACCTTGGGCGCTGACTTGGGTTGCGCCATAACTATCTTCCTGATAAAAGTTTGCGAAAAGCAGAGAGTCGAATCCATGCCTCTCCGCCATTACTTGTATTCGGTTTCGCTCGCTACTTGGGCACACGCCGAGCGGCACCCGTCTGCTCGGCTGCTTTGATTACGGCCGTCGCGACTTGCTTGGAGACCTGGCGGTTGAAGATGCTCGGTATGATGTAATCGGGCGCGAGATCTTCGTCCGGTAAAAGGGCGGCGATAGCGTGGGCGGCGGCTAGCTTCATCTCCTCGTTGATCTCGTGAGCGCGCACGTCGAGGGCGCCCCGGAAAACGCCGGGAAAGGCGAGGACGTTGTTGATCTGATTGGGATAGTCGCTCCTCCCGGTGGCCAGGATCGTGTCGATCCCCTCCAGCTCCTCTGGCATTACCTCCGGCACGGGATTGCTCATGGCGAAGATGATGGGATTCTTGCTCATCCTGGCGATGTCCTTGCGATCGAGCACCCGTGGCGCGGAGACGCCGAGGAACAGGTCGGCGCCGCCAATGACTTCCTTCAGGCTGCCCTTCTCCGCAGTCGAATTGGTGCTGGCGGCGATCCAGGCCTTGGTCTTGTTGTCTCCGAAGTCGCGGCCTTTGTGGATGGCTCCTCGGGAGTCGCATACGACGACGTCGCCGACACCATGCTGTACCATGATTTTCGTGCAGGCGACTCCGGCCGCTCCGGCGCCGCTGACGACCACCTTGATCTGTTCCGCCTTCTTACCTGCGACTTTCAGCGCGTTGATCAAGCCGGCAAGGACGACGATGGCGGTCCCGTGCTGGTCGTCGTGAAAGACCGGGATGTCCAGCTCGCGGCGAAGCGTCTCCTCGACGCCGAAACACTTCGGCGCGGCGATATCCTCGAGGTTGATGCCGCCGAAAGTGGGAGCAACTGCCCGACAGAAGTCGATGATCTCCTGTTCTCCTTGGCAGGAGATGCAAAGCGGGAAAGCCTCGACCGCGCCGAACTCCTTGAAGAGAATCGCCTTGCCCTCCATGACCGGCATGGCCGCGGCCGCGCCGACGTTGCCGAGGCCCAGCACGGCGCTGCCGTCGGAGATCACCGCGACGCAGTTCTTCCGGATGGTCAGGTTGAACGACGCGTCGGGATTCTCGTGAATCGCCTGGCACACTCGCGCAACGCCAGGAGTATAAGCCATCGAAAGATCGGAGCGCGTTTTGAGCGGCACCTTGGAGTGGATCTCCAGCTTCCCGCCGAGGTGCATGAGGAAAGTGTCATCCGAGACAGAATGGACCTGCACACTCTGAATATTTCGGATCGCCTCTGCTACCCTCTCGGCGTGTTCTGTGGAGGAACACTCGATCGTGTAGTCACGGACGATATTGCCGCGATGGATGTGGACGAGGTCGATGGCGCCGATCGTGCCCTCCTCGGTGCCGATAACCGCTGCTATCTTCGCTATCCAACCCGGCTTGTGCGGGTACTCGAGGCGGATCGTGATCGCATACTGGGGACTCGGTTCTCCTGACAACGCAATCTCCTGGTATTCCTTCGACCCCCTCGGGCATTCTAACAAAACGGGGCATGAGAAGAACGTAAACTCCCTTTTCGTGTCTGCTCGTAGACAACGGAGCGGGCGGCGCGTACTCTACCGGGTCCGGACCTGTTGGTCTGGACCCCTGCGGACGGGCGTTCGTAGCCCTCGCGGGAAAATCGACAGGACGACAAGCGCAGAATGCCTTCTGGATCGGACGACGCGGACCCGCAAAGACAAGTAGACGTTCCTGACCGCACCGTCTCCTGGAAGGAGCTCATGGCGCTCGGACGGCGCATTTTTCTGAATGCAGACGTCCTTCCTCTCCTCGTCGGGTGTGCCATCGGGCTCGGCGGTGGTTTGGGAGCCATCCTGTTCCGAGAGCTTGTCACCGCGACGGGCGACGGGTTCCGATTCCTGCGCGAGGCGCCTGCGTGGCAGAGCTGGATAGCTATTCCGGCCACGCTCGCCCTCGGCGGGCTCCTGGTAGGCACGATTACTCGCTTCTGTGCGCGCGAGGTCAGGGGCCACGGAGTTCCGGAGGTCATGAGCGCCGTCGCCCTGCACCGCGGTGTCATTCGCATACGCGTGGTGCTCGCGAAAGCCATTGCCTCTGCCATATCGATCGGTTCGGGGGGCTCCGTTGGTCGGGAGGGACCCATCATCCAGATCGGGTCGGCCCTGGGTTCCAGTCTTGGGCAAATGCTGCACGCGCCTGTTGTCCACATGAGGACTATGGTCAGTTGCGGAGCCGCGGCCGGGATCTCCGCCACTTTTAACGCCCCTTTCGCAGGGGTGCTTTTTGCTCTGGAAGTGATTGCCCGAGATTTTCGCTTTCGCTCGCTGACGCCGATCGTGTGTTCGTCGGTGATAGCGACCGCAGTCTCCCGAGGCTACTTCGGGGACATTCCGGCCTTTCCCGTCCCGGACCTTATCCTTGGCCACCCGGTCGAGCTCGGTTTTTACGCCGTGCTCGGGGGACTGGCGGGTCTGGCGGGCGTCTTCTTTTCACGCTTCTTGTACTTTACCGAGGACGCCGCCGACCGTATCCGCCTGCCGGACCCTCTGAAAGCTGCCCTGGGAGGCATGCTTGTGGGCATCCTTGCCCTTCAGTTCAGGGAAGTCATGGGGGTCGGTTACGAGACGATCGAGAACACGCTCGCCGGCACGGGTGGGCTGACCATCGCAGCCTTTGCGCTGCTCTTCGCAGCCAAGATCCTTGCGACCAGCGTCACACTGGCATCCGGCGGGTCCGGAGGTGTTTTCGCTCCGTCTCTATTCATTGGGGCCATGCTCGGAGGTGCGGTGGGGAGCATCTTTCAGACGGCGTTTCCCAGTTTGGTTACTCAGCCGGAAGCTTATGCGCTTGTCGGCATGGGAGCACTCGTTGCGGCAACGACGCATGCGCCGTTGAGCGCGATCTTGATCCTGTTCGAGCTTACGGATGACTACAAGATCATTCTGCCGTTGATGCTCGCGTCCATCATCAGCACGGTCGTCTCGCGGCGATTGTGTGCGGAATCCATCTACACTCTGAAGCTCAGCCGTCGGGGAGAGTCGGTTTCCGTGGATCCCGCCACCAACCTGCTGGCCTCCGCCCAGGTGAAAGATGTTTTGCATTCCAGCAGCTTGGAAACGCTCCAAGAGAATTCCTCCTTCGGTCGCATCGTAGACGCTCTCAAGAAGAGCGCTTCTTCGGATCTGGCAGTCGTCGACCGCGATGGATCCCTCATCGGTGTCGTTCGTTTTCGCAGCCTGAAGATCGTCCTGGACTCGCAAGAAGTTCACCCGTTGCTGGTCGCCAGAGACGTCTGCGAAGAGAGCCCCGATTGTCTTCTCCCGGAGGAGACGCTCGACGAAGCCTTCAGAGCCTTTCAGGACACGACCGAACAGTACATTCCGGTCGTGAGCTCCATAGGCGAAGCGCGCTTCCTCGGTTTCCTCTCCCACGCCGACATCCTACGTTACTACAAGAAACTCGTGGAGGCTGAGAACTCTGGACGTAACGGCGGCCCAGGACGAACGCGACCGGAACGAGCGCCACGTTGAGCGACTCGAACGTCCCCATTCTGGCAGTTTGGGGTTGCCTCATAAGGCCTTTACGATTAGAAAGTTGCGAAATGCTGTGAGCTGGAACGGAGAGGTGTCCGAGTGGCCGAAGGAGCACGCTTGGAAAGCGTGTAACCGGGCAACTGGTTCGCGGGTTCGAATCCCGCCCTCTCCGCCATTTTTCATTGTGCTCTTTGGGCGAGAGAGAGCAGCGGGTGGGTGGTTCGGGGTTTCGCCGCAAACCTCGGCGATTGTGGCCGGTCGGCGGATAGTCTCTGGCCGGGGTTTCGGGCTCCTTTCAGCGCAAGATGGGGCCGA